>PR_CR_10_Liq_1_inCRDRAFT_1000221_pt1 | contig 35571 bp, 34 predicted proteins | sample PRCRCaboRojoPR_3_FD_10241 | JGI IMG/M metagenome (IMG submission 10241)
CAGCCAATAGGCTGGCAGGGTTTTTTTTATTTCATTCTAGGGCTTAACAATTTTTAACCCTTACTTTATAGAGTGCGATATAGATCATCCACTTTTTTGCTTAAACCACTTAAGTGGCTATTTAGGGGCTGGACTTAAAACACCCATACGTTTTCAAATAACTTAAGCCTGGGGCGCCTAGCTTGCACATAACATACCTTCAGCGGCCTTTTGAGAGTGCGCACAGGAACTTCCATTGTATCGGGCGCAACTACCACAGTGGCGTGCACCATTAAGTTGCGGCTTAAGCGAAAATCGGTCGCAAACATAATTGGCATTTACTTTAATGTCATGCACTGCACATTGGTTATCAGCGCTGAGCGCTTCGAAATGTGAACAACTTGATGCTAATCGGATAGCCATAATACTTTCGTTTTAAATTTGAATGTAGAAGGCTATTTGAGGGCTAAGAGTTTAAAAATCAATCAATTTCAACTGTATAAACACAAGCCTGCCTTTAGGTGATTGGTGTACGTGAGAAGGGGGTGAATTTAGAAGCCTTTTGCGATACTTTTTCAAGAATTGGTTTGCAGGAGAATAAAATCCACAATACATATGCAAGTAATTACTCACTCACTAATGACCGAGAAACAAGAGAAAATAATAAAATCGGCTCTTGAGCTGTTTGCGCTGGAGGGCTATGCTGCCACCTCTACTCGCAAAGTGGCTGAAAGAGCTGGAGTTTCAGAAGGATTAATTTTCAGGCACTTTTAAAATAAGGAGGGCTTGCTATCGGCTATTTTGGATCAAAGTATGGCCATGGCCAAGGGTTATTTTGCCGAAATTGTTATGGAAACAACCCCCAAGGAGGTTATCCGCAAAACCTTGGAATTACCCTTTGCTATTAAGGAAGATCAATATGAGATGTGGCGGCTCACCTATGCGCTTAAATGGCAAACTGATCAGGATAATTCGGAATACACCCAGCCAGTTAAAAGGGCGGTAGAACATGCTTTGAAGGAATTGGCTTACCCCAACCCATCGGCTGAGACCGAGCTAATATTTATGTTTATTGATGGAGCAGCTACCGCCTTTTTGCTGCACCCACCGGCCCGGCAAAATCATATTTTAGATGCCCTAAAGGCCAAATACGAATTGTAATTTTTTTCAATCAATAAAAAAGTAAGCACTCACTAAACCAAGAACTATGACAAAGATTGATACCGCCAAACCGGTAATGGTAACTGGTGCCACAGGCTATGTAGCCGGTTGGCTTGTAAAGAAGCTTTTAGAAGAAGGCTTAACCGTGTATGCTCCGGTGCGCAATCCTGAAAATGAAACTAAAATTAAGCACTTACAGGAGCTAGCGGAAAACGCCACCGGCTCCATTAAATTCTTTAAGGCTGATCTTTTAGAAGAAGGTTCGTATGCGGAAGCCATGAAAGATTGTGAATTGGTCTACCATACGGCATCTCCATTTACTTCAGATTTTAAAGACCCCCAGAAAGAGTTGATTGACCCGGCCGTAAAGGGCACCGTCAATGTTTTAGAACAAGCCAATAAAACGCCAACAGTAAAGCGGGTTATACTCACCAGCAGTTGCGCAGCCATTTACACAGATGCCTCAGAAACAACCCAAAAGCCCCTTACAGAAGAAAAGTGGAACACTACGGCCTCATTAGAATACCAGCCGTACTCGTATTCAAAAACCCTGGCTGAAAAGAAGGCCTGGGAAATTCAGGAAAAGCAGTCGCAGTGGGATTTGGTCACCATTAACCCTAGTCTGGTTTTAGGGCCGGCACTGAATCACGGCAAAGTAACTTCTGAAAGCTTTAGCCTCTTAAAACAAATGGGAGATGGCACTATGAAAATGGGGGCGCCCAAGGTGGGAATTGGCATGGTAGACGTGCGTGATGTAGCCGATGCCCATTATGCGGCTGGCTTTACACCAGCAGCTAAGGGCCGTCATATCACCAGTGCGCATAACACCAACTTTTTAGAACTGGGTAAAGCGTTGCAACCCAAATTTGGTAGTAACTATCCGGTGCCCAAAAAAGCGCTCCCCAAGTGGCTTTTAATGTTGGTGGGGCCCTTAATTAATAAAAGTTTAGACCGCCAATTCATTAAAAATAATGTGAATGTGCCTTGGCAAGCCGATAATTCTAAAATTAAAAAAGAGTTAGGCATCCGGTTCAGACCCCTGCAAGAAACCATGGAAGACGCTTTTCAGGATCTGATTAACCGTAAGATGGTCTAAGGCTAATTCTAATGAAAACAGCCTTTAAATTTCTCAAGCGCATGCTTATTGCCTTAATATTAGTGCTGGCAGCTTTAGTTGCCGGAACCTTTATTTTTGTGAAAACGGCCCCTCAGTTTGGCCAGCCCCCTCAAGGAGAGCACCTAAAAAAACTGCAGCAATCGCCTCATTACCAAAACGACCAATTTGTGAACCTGATTGAAACGGGTATGGGCTCATTTGGCGAAATGATGCAAACCTTGCCTAAGATGCTTTTTGGCAAGGGGCAAACTCCGCAGCAAGCTTTACCTGTAAAATTTGGAGAAAATGCTACTAAGGCTACAGCCGATACGGCTTGCTTTGTAACCTGGTACGGGCATTCGGCCTTTTTGCTTGAGCTGGAAGGCCAACGCATTTTAATAGATCCCATGCTGGGTGAAACTGCCGCTCCTGTTTCCTTTGGCAGTACTCGTTTTAAATACCAAAAAGCCATTCCGCTGGAGGATCTTACCCAAATTGATGCGGTTATTTTATCGCATGATCACTACGACCACCTCGACTACCCCACCATTTTAAAGTTGAAGGATGAGGTAGGACACTTTTACACGGCCCTTGGTTTGGGTAGTCACCTGCAAAAATGGGGTGTGCCATCTCACAAGATTATAGAATTAGACTGGTGGCAATCGGCTAAAAGCCAAGGTTTAGAATTGGTGGCAACCCCGGCCCGCCATTTTTCGGGGCGTGGTTTAACCGATAGGAATAAGACCCAATGGGCCAGTTGGGTGATTAAAGGCAAACACCACCAGCTTTATTTTAGTGGTGATGGCGGTTACGGGCCGCACTTTACCGAAATTGGTGAAAAGTATGGGCCTTTTGATTTGGCTTTTTTAGAGTGCGGGCAGTACAACAAGGCCTGGTCTCAAATTCACATGATGCCTGAAGAAAGTGTAAAGGCGGGTAGGGATCTACAGGCAAAGCTTTTGATGCCTATTCATTGGGGCGCTTTCAAATTAGCGGTACACGAATGGACTGAGCCCATAAAGCGGTTTAAAGTGGCCAGCAGCCAAGCTGGTGTTCCCATGGTGCATCCCTACATTGGTCAGCGTTTTCAGCTGAATCAAGAATTCCCCCGGCCACTGTGGTGGGAAGAAGGCGCATAGCCCGGCCTGCTTTTAAAAGTGTTTAGAAAAAGGTGCTAGTGCCAGCGTTAAAGAACCTTTTAATTTTGAGGTAATTATGAAAAAATAATGCAGGTCCCTAGTATGGGTGCTAATGGCCACGCTCGGTCTCGGCATGTTGGGCTGTAACTCATCGGCTCCAGCCAAAGAAGAAAAGCCAGCCAAGGCTACCCTGGCCGATGTGGAAAATGGTATACGCCAATACATACGTGCAGAAACGGAGCAAAATCAAGGGTTTTTTTCGCTTAGGGCAGATAGCTTTGATTTGGAGCTCAGGTTGGTGCGGGTGCATACGGAGTATCTTTCTGTGTTGGGCGAAGGGCGTTATTTTGCCTGTGTAGACCTGGCTGATACATCTGGAGATGTATACGATGTGGACTTCTTTTTAGCTGGCAAGCCCACTGCCATGCGGGTTACGGAAACCACAGTTCATAAATTAAATGGTCAGCCTTTTTATACCTGGCAGCAACAGGCTCATGAAACTTGGTAACGCCAACCTTTGGAAGGGGCTCCGCCTCAGCTTCTAGGTGTTATTCATGAAAAAGACAGTTTTGAGTTTAGCTACGCCTTTACAATTCCCGCCTTACAAGATACTGCTGAGCTATGGTATCCCTGGCCGCAAAGTGATGAATTTCAAACCATTCATGAAATTCAGTACCCAAAAGAATTAAAACCTCAAATCTTACGAGATAGCGCTAATCTTACAGCCGTGGCCTACTTAAAGTTGCCGCCTCATGCAAAAGCGCAAAAGCTCAATTGGCGTTACCGCGTGAGCCGTCTGGAAAAATCGGCTTACCAAGCACCCCGGCCCCAATCCAATCAATACCAGGCGCCCACGCCTTTGCTGCCCGTTGGGGGCCGTTTTTCAAAATTGGTTAATGAAGCCTTGGATGGAAAAACGCTGGTAACAGATTTGGTAAAAGCACGCGCCTTATACGACTATGTTATAGATAATGTGCGCTACGCAAAGCAAGGCACTTACGGTACCGGTGATGCTGATTATGCCTGTGACGCTCGCTCAGGAAACTGTACTGAGTTTCACTCACTGTTTATAGCTCTGGCTCGTACCGCTAACATTCCTGCCCGCTTTGGTATTGGCGCTGCTTTACCAGCCGCCAGCCAAGAAGGAGGCGTAAACGGCTACCACTGTTGGGCAGAATTTTACGCGGCTGGCAAATGGTGGCCGGTAGACCTTAGTGAGGCCGATAAATACAGCGCACTATCCACTTATTATTTTGGCCATCACCCGGCCAATCGTTTTACGTTGAGCAAGGGTCGGCATATCAAAGTAGAACCAGGCCCAAAGCAGGCTATACCTTTTTTAGCCTATCCCAACTTGGAGGTAGCAGGCCAGTCTCTGCAGGTAAAGTCACAATTTAGCTTTAAGCGTTTGCCATGGCTCCGGCCAATCAAGAGAAGGAGGCTCTATAAAAGTCCTTGCTGTTTTGGCTTCTAGGCTTAGCGCAGCTTTTTTAAGCATTAATTAGGGTGCTCACTGCCGCCATTGGGATGCTCATTGGTTTGCTCTTTAGGTTCTTCCTGAACCTCTTCGGTTTTTTCCTCGGATGCTTCCTCTTGGTTGGGAGCCTGGCCTCCATTACAAGCGCTCAGGCTCAGGAATAGACTTAAGGTTAAAAGGCTAATCCGCATAATTTTAGAACTCTCATATCAAAAGGTATTTAGGTAAAGATACAATATGTCTAAAGTCCCTGACCCGTAGATTTGAAATTGGGCTGAATACACTTTCAAGTTTCAGTAATTCCCTATACTTTTAGAGCATGGAATTAGCTCAAAAAGACCTGCAATGCCTTAAAGACCATCTTGAGGAAGTAGATATTTGTGATGAAGGTTATCCACCCTTACGTATGGCAAGTCGTAACGTAAAAGTACGTTACCGCATTTCTTTTCAATGCAACGGTCAAGAGCATCAGGCTACTTTAGGCCCACTTTGTGTTGATAGTCAAAAACAGCTGGGCCGTTTCTTTATTGAAACCATTAATGACCAGCATGTTTTTGAATCTGTGCGCAGTGAGAGTATTTCGCCTGAATTCAAAAGCATTTACAAAAGCCTGTTGCAAAGGGTGGTAGCCTTATAAATTTCAACTTTTAAAAGCCGGGGCAACCTATTTAGATTTCGGGTTGTCAAGGATCATAGCTAGGCATAAAAAATGAAGAACACGATCTTAGGCTTACTACTACTGTTGGTCTTTTCCAATCTCTGTGCGCAATACGAAATTAAAGGTCTGGTTACAGACCCAGAGGGTACACCCCTTCCTTTTGTAAATATTACCGCTAATGGCGGAAAAGCCGGAACCACCACAGATTTAGATGGCCGCTTCAGCCTCCAAATCGCACAACCATTAAAACAACTTCGTTTTTCATACATCGGCTTCAAGCCTAAAACCCTTTTGGGCGAAAGCCTAAAGCCCAACCTAAAAGTGGTGCTGGAGCCCAATGTTGAAACCCTGGAGGAGGTAACCATTACTCCGGGAGAGAATCCGGCCCACCGCATTATAAAAAATGTGGTGGCTAATGCCGAAGCCAATAACCCCGAAAACCTAGAGAGCTTTCAGTACAAGACTTACAGCAAGTTTTGGGTGAGTTTCAACCTGGATAGCATTGATCCTGAGATTGATACAGTGATGGCCTCTGAACTGCTGCAAACCGAAACCGACAGCGTTGCAGCCGGTGCAGATAGCATTGCTAAAATTGACAGCTCGGGTTTTAAAATGCACCAACTTTTCTCCAACCAGCACTTGTTTTTCATGGAAACCGTTACGGAGCGCAAATTCCGGTCGGCTTTGCGCGATAATGAGACTGTGCTGGCCCAGCGAACCTCTGGCTTTAAAAATCCCATGTTTGCCCTTTTGGTAACCCAGCTTCAGTCCTTTTCATTTTACGGCAATTACGTAGGTATTACCGGTAACGAGTATTTAAACCCCATTAGTAAAGGTAGCACCAAGCGCTACTATTTTATTTTGGAAGACACCCTTTTTAAAACACCGGGAGACACCACCTTTATTATTAGCTTTAGACCGCGGCCCGGCAAAGGATTTAAGGCCATGAAAGGGGTGCTGAGCATTAATAGTTCAGACTGGGCCATTGAAAATGTGCGGGCACAACCGGCCAGCACTGAAAGCTTGCCGGTGGTTATCAGGCAATCCTACCAGCGGTACGGTGCGCATACCTGGTTTCCCACGGCTTTTGAAGCCGATATTGACCTGCGAATGATACGCATTAACGCTGCCACCCCACAAGCGGTCATGCGCAGGCGGCTTTTAGATATTGAGTTGAATAAAGACTTAAAGCGAGCCGAGGTTTCTATGGCGCAACTTTCCATACCAGATGATGCCAGCAGCAAGGCGCAAGACCTTTTGGACCAGTACCGTTCAGATACCCTTTCTAGTCTGGAAAAGCGCACCTACACCTTTATGGATAGTGTAGCAGAAGAAGAAGACTTTGAGCGTAACCTGAATCTATTGCTCACAATTTCCAGGGGCTACGTGCCTTTGGGGCCTATAAATGTAGATGTTGGTAGCCTTTTAAATTACAATGTATACGAAGGCTTTCGGCTCGGTTTGGGTGCCAGCACCAATAGTAAGCTTTCAGATTGGTTTACCCTTAGTGGCTACTACGCTTATGGCTTTAGAGATGAGCGCAATAAATATGGGTTAAGTACCAAAATAAACTTGATTAAAAACCTGCGTTTTGCCATTCTGGGGGGCACCCAGTTTGATTTAGCCGAAAGTGGGAGTTTTAGCATACCGGGCCAGGAGCAAGGGGGGCTTTTTCAGGATAATTACCGCAGGCTTTTTATTGAACAATGGGACCGCGAGTATAAGCAGTACGCGGCCTTACAAATAGATCCCCTGCCCATGGTTAGCTATGAATTAAGAGGCCGCTTATCGCGAAGGCATACCGTGGGCAATTACCGGTTTGATGCCAATTTAGGCGATGGAGCCGAATTTTTAAAACGAGGTTTCCAATACACGGAAATCATTAACACCTTTAGAATTGCACCCAAAGAAGAATTTGCCGAAACCCCTTTTGGTAAAATCACCTTAACTGGCGGCTTTCCGGTGTTTTGGATCAGCTACAGCCGTGGTTTGGCCGGTACGCTTAATGGCGATTTTTATTTTGACAAGCTGCAGTTTCAGGCAGAGTATCGCAAGAAAACACTGCGGCTGGGTACCACGGTGTTGAACTTGAGGGCAGGCCATGTTTTTCAAGATTTACCCTATCAGCAAAACTTTGTGGGCACCGCCAATGGTATCAATAGTCCTAATTTTTGGGAGCGCAGTGAAGGCCTGGCCGACCGGAGTTCATTTGAAACCATGCGCTTTAATGAGTTTTTGAGCGATTCGTATTTAGAGATTATGTGGCGCCAGGATTTTAAAACGCTCTTCTACCGAGGTGAAAAATTTAGACCCCACTTGGAACTAGTAAACCGCGCGGCTTTAGGCAGCCTACGCAACCCAGACCTGCACCAGGGCATAGCCTTTAAAACTTTGGAACAGGGATTTTTTGAAAGCGGTTTGGAGTTGAATCGCCTGTATGTGGGTAATTTCATAGGCCTGGGCTTGGGATTTTACTACCGCTATGGTCCTAATAGCCTGCAGCATTTTGAAGATAATTTTGCTTTAAAGCTCACCAGCAAGTTTGCCCTCTAGAGCAGAGTGGTCTACCTAAACAGTTGGTAAAACTACAGTGCCAGATTTAAAAACCTTACCGTAAACAATTGATCATGAAAGGGGTCTGGGTTAGGTAGTCTAAATTTATATTTTTGCCGCAATTTTTAACGCCACTGGTCCGCATACATGTTTACATTTATTGCCCGGTTAATTTTACGCAATAGAATTGCGTGGCTGGTGGCCATTGTAGCCACCTCTTTTTTTATGGCCTACCAGGGCCAATTTGTGCAAGTAAGCTTTAAGTTCTCGCGTTTACTCCCCAAAACAGATAGTACCCAAGTAGATTATGATGTTTTTAGAGAACGTTTTAATCAGGTGGGCAACACTATTGTGGTTTCTACCGATAGCTTCAACGTTTTTGAAGCAGAAAACTTTGTCTTGTGGCAAGGTCTGCAAGAATCTTTAGGAGGCATTGAGGGTATTGCTGGGGTAGTGTCGCCAATTAATGCCATTAAGCTCAGACGTAATGATTCCCTCCAAAAACTGGAGTACGCGCCCATACTCCCCACTGACAGCGCGCCTGATTTAGCCACGGCTGCGCAAGAATTTGAAAACATGCCCTTTTATCAAGGGCTTTTAGCCAGCCAAGATGGGCAGGTACCCCTTATGCTGGTGCAACTTAAACCTACCATGCTGTATGATAGTAATATTGTGCGCATTGTAAAAGAAGTGCTGTGGTGGTAGAAGAAACAGAGGCTGCTACCGGCCGCGACTTTAAGATTAGTGGCTTGCCGCACATTCGCATGGCTAATACAGAGAAAGTAAGCCGTGAAATATTCCTTTTGGTAGGATTAGCATTGCTGGTTACCTCCATAATTCTGCTCATTTTTCTGCGCAGCTTTACGGCCATGTTTATATCCATTGCGGTAGTAATTTTAGGCGTCTTTTGGGCCTTTGGACTCATTTCTGTGCTTGACTATGAAATAAGTATGCTCTCCAGTCTGGTGCCTACTTTAGTTATTGTTATTGGCGTACCTAACTGTATTTTTCTCATCAATAAATACCACAACGAGTATAAGAACCACGGCCGTAGAATATTGGCCCTGCAGCGCGTTATACGCAAAATAGGGGCGGCCACTTTCATGACAAATGCTACCACCGCTCTGGGCTTTGCTTCGCTTATTTTAACCGATAGCGTGGTGCTTAAAGAGTTTGGTGTAGTAGCTTCTTTAAATATTATGGTGGTTTTTGCCATATCTCTGGTACTCATTCCTATTTATTACAGCTTTAGAAAACCTCCAAAAGTGCGGCATTACAAGCACTTAGATCAAAAATGGGTAAAGGGCTTCATCAACTTTTTAATCCATAACACCATGTACAATCGCAAAATTATTTATGCGGCTTTAGTGGTGTTGTTAGTGGTGGCCGCTTTTGGTATCAAACAAATTTATACCACCGGTAATCTCACTGAGGAATTTAAAAAATCAGACCCTCTTCTCAAGGATTTAAAGTTTTTTGAAGAGCGCTTTAATGGCGTAATGCCTCTGGAAATTGTGGTAGACACCAGGCGCAAAGGAGGCGTGTATAAAAGTAGCACGCTCAAGCGGATGGAACAGCTGCAAGACACTTTGGCCAAATTGCCCGGCTTGGGCAAGAGCCTTAGTTTGGTGAATGGACTGAAATTTGCCAAGCAGGCCTACTATCGGGGTAACCCCGATTTTTATGCGCTGCCCACTAGCCAGGAGCGCACCTTTATGCAAAGTTATTTACCAACCGGAGATTTAGGGCAGAGCGGGGTGCTCAAATCTATGGTAGACAGCACGGGGCGTTACGCCCGAATTTCTTTGCAGGTTAAGGATATGGGCAAAGAAGAAAGCACATACCTCAAGGAGGCTCTAAATAGCAACATTGTCCGTATCTTTCCGCAAGAGCGGTACGGGGTTACCGTTACCGGGGCCTGGATGGTGTTTCAGCGTGGTACGGTCTATTTAATTAAAAATTTATTGATTAGTCTTAGCTTGGCCATTAGCGTCATTGCCTTGGTTATGGCCATCATATTTCGGTCGCTGGCTATGGTGCTGGTGTCACTGGTGCCTAACCTTTTTCCCCTTTTACTAACCGCAGCTATTATGGGCTACTTTGGTATCCCCTTAAAGCCTTCCACCATTTTGGTATTCAGTGTGGCTTTTGGTATTTCGGTAGACGACACCATTCACTTTTTGGCCAAATACCGGCAAGAGCTCAAGCAAACCCGGCAAAATATTGGGCAGTCGGTTTTAAGGGCCATCCGGGAAACCGGGGTAAGCATGTTTTACACCAGCATAGTGCTCTTTTTTGGCTTTAGTGTATTTACAGCATCTAGCTTTGGCGGCATTGTAGCGCTGGGTGTTTTGGTAAGTATTACCCTAATTGTAGCCATGATTGGGAACTTGCTGTTGTTACCTACATTATTGCTTAGTTTTGAGCGTCTAATCATTAGTAAGTCATTTACAGAATCCTACATCTCTATTTATGATGAGGGCGAAGATGACGAATACGAACAGGCTGTGATAGAAGATAAATAAACCACAAACAAACACTATGAAAGGTATAATTCTAGCCGGAGGTTCTGGCACGCGTTTACACCCTCTAACCGTTGCCGTAAGTAAACAACTCATGCCGGTTTACGATAAGCCCATGATTTACTACCCTTTAAGTACGCTCATGCAGGCCGGTATTCGGGAAATACTGATTATTTCCACTCCGCATGACATGCCCCTCTTTAAAAAGCTTTTAGGAGATGGTAGCCGCATAGGTTGTTCTTTTAGCTACACGGTACAGGAAGAACCCAATGGCCTGGCCCAGGCTTTTGTATTAGGTGAGAAATTTATTGGCGATGACAGTGTAGCCCTGGTATTAGGCGATAACATTTTTTACGGCACTGAAATGGAGCAATTGTTAAAAGACAGCCGAGATCCTAAAGGAGGGGTAGTATTTGCTTACCAAGTGAGTGACCCGGAACGCTATGGGGTAGTAGATTTTGACGAGAATTTGAAGGCACGCTCTATTGAAGAAAAGCCGGCCAAACCTAAGTCGCGCTATGCGGTACCAGGTTTGTATTTCTACGATAATCAGGTGGTAGAAATTGCAAAAAATCTAGAGCCTTCGGCCCGAGGTGAGTATGAAATTACTGATGTGAATAAAAAGTACCTGGAAATGGGTCAATTGCAGGTGGGAATTTTAGACCGTGGTACGGCTTGGTTAGATACGGGCACTTTCCCAAGTCTTATGCAGGCCGGTCAGTTTGTACAGGTAATTGAAGAGCGCCAGGGCTTTAGCGTGGGCTGCATTGAAGAGATTGCCTACCGCCAAGGCTTCATTACAGCCAGTGAGGTACGGGAAATTGCGCAGCCCTTGCTTAAAAGTGGATATGGAAAATACCTCTTGGATTTAATTGAAGAGCAAGACTAAATGCAGGATTTTAAGCGCTACCAGCGCCTTTTGGAGAACACCCTAGCCCGGCAGGATTTTGATCATGAGCCGCAAGAGCTGTATCAGCCCATTTCCTATATTTTGGCCTTAGGTGGTAAGCGGTTGCGGCCTGCTTTAACCTTGGCGGGATGCGATCTTTTTAACGGGGAGCTGGAAGAGGCCTTATTGCCCGCCCTGGGTATTGAGGTTTTTCACAATTTTAGCTTGGTACATGATGATATTATGGACGAAGCTCCGGTAAGGAGGGGCAAGAAAACGGTCCATGAAAAATGGAACACCAACATCGCCATTTTAGCGGGAGACGCCATGCTGGTAAAAGCATACCAATACGTTGCTAAGGTAGATAAAGCCATACTCCCTAAAGTGCTCAAATGCTTTTCAAGTACGGCACTGGAAATTTGCGAAGGCCAGCAGCTAGACATGAATTTTGAAAAGATGGAATCTGTTGCCGAGGATGATTACATCGAAATGATTCGCCTCAAAACAGCCGTGCTTCTAGGAGCCGCTTTAAAAATAGGCGCGCTGGTAGGGCGGGCCACTGAGGCCAAGGCGCACAGCCTTTACCACTTTGGCATAAATGCCGGGCTTGCCTTTCAGGTGCAGGATGATTTACTGGACGCTTTTGGCGACCCCTCTAAGTTTGGTAAAAAAGTAGGAGGCGATATTCTGCAAGACAAGAAAACCCTTTTGCGCATTTATGCCCGTGAATTAGATCCTAAAGGCACCGAGGCGCTTACGCAGTCTTCCCTTTCGGGCGATGCGAAAGTGCAGGCCTGGCAAAAGTTCTTTGTTGAAAGTGGCGCCCGATCAAAGGCCATTGAAAAACGTGAGTTTTTCTTAGGGGAAGCCCACGATGCCTTAAAAAACGCGGCTGGTTCAAATCAGGCTGTAGCCGAGCAACTGAAAGAATTTGCCACGTGGCTGGCGCACCGAGATCGCTAAAAGCAAACCCATGCCCAATGCCTGGCTGCAACTAAAAAAAGACAAACCGCAATTAAAGGAGGCGCTGCGCCAACAGCTGGCCAAAGATTTAAGGCTTTCTGTAGAGCAGATTCCTGAAAAGGATCTACTGGTGTGGCTTAGCCATTGGTTGCAAGAGCATACACAGCAGTTGGCAGAGGTGCTTTATCGGATTGACTTGTCAGAAAAGAAAGTGCAAGCCCCGCCACAGAGAGGTTTTGAGCAATTGGCTTTGCAAATCTTAGAGCGGGAAGCCCAAAAAGTAATCTTTAGAGCACAGTATTCCGGCAAACTTTAGGTTAAAAGAAAAAACTAATCATAGGCAACCACCAGTTTCCGTAAGGGGAGTTTGCCCCGTGTAACAGATTCACACGCACGCCAATCTGCGCAAAAGAGTTTCCACCCAGCCGCGTCAAATAGCCCCCTTCCAGCCAAAGAACCGTACCCCAAATATTGTTCACCTCAAAGTTGCCAGAGTTGCTATTAAGACCGTAGCTATCAAAGTTTAAAATTTCTAATTGGGCTCCCACAAACCCTTGGTCAAATAAAAAATAATCAGCAAATAGGTTAGGGCCATAAATGGTACTTTCAAAATCAATGGGCTCCCAGCGGCCGGTGCCCGCATTGTAAACTTCATTAACATTAAGGTAATTGTAAATAAAGCCCACCCCGTAAATAAAATCCTCGGTTTGGCGGTACCCCACCTGCGGGGCCAGCATGATTTGCGTGGTATTGCCAAAAGATAGGCCTAATCCACCCCCAAAAACCAATCGATCCCGAAAGGGCCTTTCATTTAATGCTTTCTTCTTCTTTTTTTCCGGTGCTTTTTGTTCTTGCTCTTGGTTGTTTTGGCTGCGGCCTCCTCCAGTTTTAAATCGCTCATTTTGAGCGTAAAGCTGACAGGTACCCAAGACAAAGAGCAGGGCTAGTAACTTTTTCATAATGGGGTAACGAAATAAGATACACAAAGTTACTATTATTGAAAATTTCAATAAGTGCCTTCAAAACATTTCAGCCTAACCTAACTACCCATTTTATTTGTGTTAATTTTGTAGAAATTTTTGTAAGACCTACATATATACCATGGACAGATTTTCCTTTCTGGGAGGAGTTCACGCCACTTTCATTGACGATCTTTACCAACAATATTTAAGTAGCCCCGATACCATTGAGCCCAGTTGGCGGGCTTTTTTTCAGGGCTATGATTTTGCGCTGGAAGAATACGGTGAAGAAGCTGCTCAAAACGGGGATGCCGTGGCCATGGCCATGAGCCATGAAGATATTGTTCGTGAAATCAGNAAGGAGTTTCAAGTGCTGGACCTCATTGACGATTACCGCAATCGAGGGCATCTTTTTACTGAAACAAACCCCGTGCGCTCACGCAGAGAGTACTACCCCAAGCTAACCTTAGATAATTACGGTTTAACCGAGGAGGATCTTGGAAAAACTTTTCAAGCCGCCAAAGAAATTGGCTTTGAAGGTTCTAAAACCCTGCAGGAAATCATTGACAAACTAAAACGCACTTACTGCCAAAGCATAGGGGTAGAGTACATGTACATCCGCGATGACGAAAAGGTGAAGTGGATACAGTCTAAGCTGCACGTAAATGACAACCAACCCAATTACTCTGACAGCGATAAAAAACGCATTCTTCAAAAATTAAATGAAGCGGTAGCCTTTGAAAATTTTCTGAATAGAAAATTTGTAGGCCAAAAGCGCTTTTCTATAGAAGGCGCTGAATCGTTAATTCCGGCCCTTGATTTTGGCATCAAACATGCCAGTGAGCACGGGGTAGAGGAATTTGTAATGGGCATGGCCCACAGGGGTCGATTAAATGTTTTATCCAATATTTTCGGGAAAACCCAACGGGATATTTTTAGCGAGTTTGAAGGGAAAAAATTTGCCGAGGATGAATTTGACGGTGATGTAAAATACCACTTGGGCTATTCTTCGCAAAAAACCTTAGACAACGGCAAAGATGTAAAGCTGAACCTTTCCCCCAACCCAAGTCACCTAGAGGCGGTAGATGCCGTGGTGGAGGGCATAACCCGCGCAAAAATTAATAACGATTATGAGAAGGATGAGAGCAAGGTAATGCCCATTCTTATACACGGTGATGCTGCCGTGGCCGCCCAGGGTATAGTGTATGAAGTGTTGCAAATGGAGCGTTTGGAAGGCTACCGCACCGGAGGCACCCTTCACATTGTTATAAATAATCAGGTGGGTTTTACCACTAACTATCTGGATGCCCGCTCTAGCACCTACTGCACCGACATTGCTAAAACCGTTTTGGCTCCTGTACTGCACGTGAACGGAGATGACGTGGAGGCGGTGATTCACACCATGCTTTTTGCCATTGAGTACCGCCAGCGTTACAATCGTGATATTTTCATTGATTTATTGTGCTACCGTAAATACGGACACAATGAAGGCGATGAGCCACGCTTTACCCAACCGGTGCTGTACAAAGCTATTAGTAAGCACCCCAACCCTAAGCAGATTTACAGTGACAAGCTTGAAAAAGCCGGAGTGATAGGCAAGGATTTTATTAAAGGCCTGGAGCGGGAGTTTAAGGAGGTACTGGAAATGCGCTTTGATGAATCTAAAAAGATTGAGCGCAACACCATCAAGCAGTTTATGAAAGATGAGTGGGAGCAGTACCGTGCGGCTGAATGGAAAGACTTTGATCAGGAAATTGATACCACTTTTGACCTAGATCGCCTTAAAGGCATAGCCAAAACCATTACCACGCTGCCGGAAGACAAAAAGTTTTTTACCAAGATAAAAAAGCTCATGGCCGACCGTTGGGCTATGGTAGAAGACCGCAACGCTCTAGATTGGGGCATGGCTGAGTTGCTGGCCTATGGAACTTTAATTAGTGATGGCTATAATGTGCGCTTAAGCGGAGAAGATTCTGAGCGCGGTACTTTCTCACACCGCCATGCGGTTATAAAAGTTGAAGACTCTGAAGAGGAGCACATGCTTTTGAATAACATTGAAGGGCGTGAAGGCCGTTTTGCCGTGTACAATTCCCTTTTAAGCGAGTACGGAGTTTTAGGTTTTGACTATGGCTACGCCATGGCTTCACCTGAGACCCTGGTAATTTGGGAAGCCCAGTTTGGCGATTTCTTTAACGGAGCACAAATTATTGTAGATCAGTTTTTATCGGCTGCTGAAGACAAGTGGAAAGTACAAAACGGTTTAGTCTTGTATTTACCCCATGGCTATGAAGGTCAGGGTGCTGAGCACAGTAGCGCCCGTTTAGAACGCTGGCTGCAGCAATGCGCCCAACTAAACATGCAGGTGGTAAACGTAACCACTCCGGCCAATTTTTACCACTTACTACGCAGGCAAATGCTGCGCGATTTTAGGAAACCCTTGGTAGTGATGAGCCCCAAGAGCTTGCTGCGCCACCCAAAGGTAGTTTCTCCGCTGGAAGATTTGGCCAACGGTCAGTTTGAAACCCTTTTGGACGACCCCATGATTGAGGACAAGAAGAAAGTGAAAAAGCTGTTTTTTGTAAGCGGTAAACTCTACTACGACATTGATAAAGCTCGGGAAGACCAAAAGAAAACCGATAGAGCTTTTATCCGCCTAGAGCAACTCTACCCCTTACCCGCTAAAAGAATAGAAGAGTTGGTGAAAAGCTACCCCAACGTTCAAGAGCTTTACTGGGCGCAGGAAGAACCTAAAAATATGGGAGCCGCTTCCTACATCAANNTNAACTTTCCAAAAGAAATTAAAGACCTCATTACTACGCCAGCCAGCGCCAGTACGGCTGCCGGTTCACCACAGTTGGCCATGGCCAGGCAAGAAGAATTAATTAATAATATTTTTAACGCATAAGAATAGCATCCCACAACCATGAGTATAGAAGTAAAAGTTCCCTCACCCGGTGAATCCGTTTCTGAAGTAGAAATAGCCAGTTGGTTAGTCTCAGATGGCGACTACGTAGAGCGTGATCAAGAAATAGCAGAAATAGACTCAGACAAAGCTACTTTGGCGCTACCGGCCGAAGAAGCGGGAGTTATTTCCATTAAGGCTGAAGAAGGCGAAGAGGTAGCCGTGGGCCAGGTGATTGCCACCATTGATACTGACGCAAAAGCGCCCGAAGGCTCCGGTGGTGGAGATTCTAAGAATAAAGATGAAGAGAAGTCTTCTTCTGAGGCTAAAGCCTATGAGCAGGAAGGCGGTTCTAAAAAAGAAGAAGCCCAGTCTGGTGAAAAAGAGGCAGCAAAAAGTGATGCCAAGCAAACCTATGCAACGGGTTCAGCTTCACCGGCTGCCAAAAAGATTTTAAACGAAAAAAATATTGACCCCAAAGAGGTAACCGGTACTGGCCGCGATGGTCGCATCACTAAAGAAGATGCCCTTAAGGCCGAAGCCAGTATGGGATCTCCCGGAAACGCAGCCCGCCCCAGCGAGCGCAAGCGCATGAGTTCACTACGCAGAAGGTTGGCCAGCAGATTGGTATCGGTGAAGAATGAAACCGCCATGTTAACCACCTTTAATGAGGTAGACATGAAACCCATTTTTGACCTGCGCGCCCAGTACAAAGAAGATTTTAAAACCAAGCATGGGGTGAGTTTAGGTTTTATGAGTTTCTTCACCAAAGCCGTTACCCGTGCCCTCAAAGAATTTCCGCAGGTAAACAGCATGATTGACGGTGATGAGCTGGTAAGCTTTGATTATGCCGATGTGAGCATCGCGGTAAGCGGCCCCAAAGGTTTGATGGTGCCCGTGTTACGCAATGCCGAAAATATGAGTTTTGCCGGGGTGGAGAAAGAAGTGAAACGCCTGGCAACCCGCGTGCGTGATGGCAAAATTACCGTAGACGAAATGACCGGAGGCACCTTTACCATTACCAACGGGGGAGTTTTTGGCTCCATGCTTTCTACGCCCATTATTAACCCTCCGCAAAGTGCCATTTTGGGCATGCACAACATTGTAGAGCGCCCCGTTGCCATTGATGGCAAAATTGACGTGCGCCCCATTATGTACGTAGCTTTGAGTTACGATCACCGGGTAATTGATGGCCGTGAATCGGTTGGCTTTTTAGTGGCGGTGAAAGAAGCGCTTGAAAACCCCACTGAACTGCTTATGGGTGGTGATGACGTGGTAAAACGTGCTTTGGAATTGTAAAGCCATTACCCTTTTAAATAGAAGCCCTATCAGTAATTGCTGGTGGGGCTTTTTTTTTGGCTCGTAGGCCGATGGTGGAGGTGTTGGGTGTTTGATGACGGGGGTCTTTGTACTCAAATCTAATGTTTCCCCCGTTGTCAGCCAGAGTGGCGCGAGGAACGAGCGTTGTATCGAAGGCGGTATTGCCAGCACTACAACCGGGCTTCGATCCAACCCGAAAGCTTTCGGGGCACTCAGCCTGACAACTGAGGGCGTTTAGCAAATCAAGTGCAGTTTTCAAGTAGCATTGCATTAGGGAGTCTTCTAATCCTATTCATTTAAAAAGCCAACCCAATTTGCAAAATGAATACTATACTTGCGCATAGAATGAACGATGTAAAAAAAGCCTTGCACTCCTTATGCGCTGAGCTGTTTAAGGCTAAACTAAAAAGCGTAAATGATGCCATAGCGCTTCAAAAAGAATCTTCGGCTGGAGATACCAAAAGCTCAGCCGGTGATAAATTTGAAACGGGTACGGCTATGACGCATTTGGAATTGGAAAAACTGGGGCATCAACTGAAAAGCTTAGAAACCAGTTTGGGAAGGCTCAACGCTTTTGAGCACACCACGCCTAGCGCTGCTATTAAAGCCGGAAGTTTAATAGTAACTGACCGTGGCGTGTTTTGGATTAGCATTGGCATTGGCGAAGTGATTTTAGCCGGTAAAAAATACTACGTTATTTCACCCGTATCGCCCATTGCCCAGCAATTTTTAGGTAAAAAGTCAGGCGATAATATTACCTTTAAAAAGCAGCAGCACCAAATTTTGGAAGTGCATTAAGCTTTATGCATGCCTGCCGTTTTTAGGTTACAAACGCTTTAAGGAATACAAGCAGGTTATGATACCCTAATTATTAAAAGTAGACTTTCACCTGATACTACCTTTTTTAAGTACCAAATGAGCTCTTAAAAAAGCCCCTTGAAGTTTGCTTCAAGGGGCTTTTCAATTATAAGAAGTGATCAATTACTTTATCACCAGCCTCTCCGTGCTTTGTCCATCGGCACCAGCCAGATTAAGGACATACACACCGGGCTTTAAATTCAACTGTAGCTTTGTTTCCAGGCTGCCATTTTCTAAAGTTAGGCTTTGCTCATAAACGCGTTTACCGCTCACATCTAAAATACTCAGTTGCAGCACTTCATCGGCTTGGCCACTAGCTTTTAGGGTAAAGCTACCATTATTGGGGTTGGGGTATAACTCCAGGTCTGTGCGGGCGGTAAACTCATCCACCCCTACATCGGGCCCCTCACCAAAACGGATGTTGTCAATATAAAAATTATTGCCACCCCCATTCTCAAACACAAACTTGATTAGGATGGGATCATTTTGCACGTAGGCGCCAAAGTTGATAGACTCTGTGGTCCATTGTTGAGCGTTAGGCACAAAGTTGTTGAAAGTATTGGGGGCTGTTGTGAGTCGGTTATTACGGTAAAAACGTCTGCGAATCCAGGTTTCTCCACAATCGCGAGAAGCATAAACTTCCAGCACATCGTCATCGCCACTGGTGCGGGCGGCAAAGGCATAATCAAAGAAAAGGGTGAGGTCTGAGCCAGCACCTTGGGTGCTAATGGCCGGAGAAATTAACTCATCAATCTCACCTGTATAAAGCGCATTGTTGCGTAAAATTAAACTTTGGCTTTGATGTGATCCTGCATTGGTGAATACTTCAAAGGTGGTTCCATCACCGCCTACATCAACCGGGGTTACGGTAAATGGAATGGTAGGGTTTTCAAAGCTCTGCACCCATAATTTGTCAAAGAAGGGACTGTCAGCATTTTTTACGTAGATATATTCGGTCTCCGTTGTGCTGTTGCTACCACTGGCGTTGCTTGCCTGCAGGCTTACATCATAAACCCCAGGTTGCGTAAAGGTGAAAGTGGGATTTTGTACGGTAGAAGTCTGTTGGGTGGGGGTATTTACGGTCCAATTCCAGCTAGTGGCTGGTCCCTCCTCACTGCGGTCAAAAAACTGAATGGGCTCATTGGTGCAGACAAAACGTCTTTCCGCTTCAAACTTGGCCTCAGGAGCACAAACTAAAGGATTGTTAACTCCGGTGAAATTGAGGTTTCCCGTAGAAACCATGCCGCCTCTTAAGCTACTGTTGGTAACAGAATTGACCATGCGCGCCTTCTGGCCGTTAGTGAACATCACCGCACAGCTGGAATAATCCATGTGATTTTCAATCATGTCGGGTAAATTGTCACTGGTACAGGAGTTGGTATTGTAGTCACAGCCAAAGTTTTCCAATTGCGCAGGTGGCGTATCACTCACAAAATCACCCGGGCCAATGCAGCCATTAGATGAGCCCTGTTGCGATTGAAAAGGGTGATAAAGAGCCAAGTAGTGCCCCGTTTCATGGGTTAAAGTACGCCCATCGGCAATAGAAGTGCCAATTGAGCCTAGCTCATCATGGCGTATAACCGTTCCATCTTGCCGGAAGGAATTACCGCCTGGTCTTGGAAAGTAGGAGTAACCTAAAACAGTGCGTTGTCCTGGGCCCCTGGAGGTGCCCAATACCCTGCGGGTTACCCAAATATTGTAGTAGCGTGAATTATCCCAATTAATCACATTTTTAACATCGTTATCTCCGGTTAAGGATTCGTTATCCTGGGTGCGGGTAATCCCATCGGTGCAATTCCCGTTAGGATCTTTGGTGGCCAATCTGAATTCAATTTCAATATCGGCTGCATCATTTCTAAAAATGTTTCGGATAGTAGAAGTATCTGCATTGAGTTTACGAAAATCCTCATTGAGCACCCGCAGGCCATCCAGGATTTGCGCTTTGGAGATATTATCAGCTTCAGTGGCATAAACCACGTGAAAAACCACGGGAATAATGCGCAGGGTACTCTGCTCGCCCTCTGGTGCTGGAGCGCTTAAAATTTGATTGAGTTGCTCCAAATCTGCGGCATAGTCTTCATCATTGTCCATTAATTCTTGCTGCATTTCATCATGCCCGCACCAATTGTGGTTGTGCTGAGCATTAGAGATATAGGCACTAAAAAGTAGCAGGGGCGCTAAAAATTGTAAAAACTTCATAAATTATTTTTAATCCAAGGGTTGCAAATATATACTTTCGCCATTGCCTGTTAAACTGCGTAAGTCACATTCATTTTTGGGACTGCCGCGCATCCTTAATTGGCAATCAATAATTTAACGCTAAAGGGGGTTGGTAGTTTGGTATAAATTATTGTAAATTCGCAGCCCCTTTTGAAAACAGGGGAGCTTTTAAGCGTAATAGGTTAAAAATTAATAAGTTGTGAATACAATAAGCTATAAAACAGTATCGGCAAACAGCCAAACTGTTACTAAAAATTGGGTGTTGGTAGATGCAGAAGGGCAAACTCTAGGACGTTTAGCTTCCAATATTGCCTATTTGCTAAGAGGTAAGAATAAGCCTGATTTCACCCCACACGTAGATTGCGGTGATAATGTGGTGGTGATTAATGCTGAGAAAATTGTTTTGAGTGGTCAGAAGGCTACCGATAAGCAATACGTGCGCCACACCGAGTATCCTGGCGGACAGCGTTTCACAACTCCTGAAGAGCTTTTAATGAAGCGTCCTACCAAGGTGTTGGAGAATGCCGTAAAAGGCATGCTTCCAAAAAATCGTTTAGGGCGTGAGTTATTCCGCAACCTTTATGTGTATGAAGGTGCTGAGCATAAGCAAGAGGCGCAAAAGCCCACCAAAATTGAAATTAAAGACGTTAAATAATAATTAGATGGCTGTAACGCATACCATAGGTAGAAGAAAAACTTCAGTGGCGCGTGTTTTCCTTAGTGAAGGCAAGGGTGCTATTACCGTTAACAAACGTGATTACAAAGACTATTTTACCACCGATACCATGCACTACAAAGTAGAGCAGGCCTGCAAGGTAACAGAAACTACGGGTCAGTATGACATCACCGTGAACGTTACAGGTGGAGGGAAGAACGGTCAGGCCGAAGCCATTCGCTTGGGAATCAGCCGCGCTCTTTGTGAGATCAATCCTGATTTTAGAACACAGCTTAAGCCAGAAGGCTTCCTAATGCGTGATCCGCGTATGGTAGAGCGTAAGAAATTTGGTCAGAAGAAAGCGCGTAAGAAATTCCAGTTCAGCAAGCGTTAAACAATATTTGGGTTTAGTATCCAAATTCACTGGGCTTTTTGGCCAAAGGCTTTAAACCACCAGTGGGTTGATTTTAGAGAAAGTAAACAAACAAAAATGGCAGAACAAAAAATTAAAGAAATGCTTGATGCCGGTGTTCACTTTGGGCACCTAACGCGTAAATGGCATCCGCACATGGCTCCTTACATTTTCATGGAGCGCAATGGCATCCACATTATTGATCTTTACAAAACTGAGGCTAAACTTAAGCAAGCCCAAGAGGCGCTTAAAAAAATTGCCGCCAGTGGACGTAAAATCATGTACGTGGCCACCAAAAAACAAGCTAAAGACATCATCTCTGAAAACGCTGGTTCTGTAAATCAGCCATACATTACGGAGCGTTGGCCAGGGGGAATGTTAACCAACTTTGTGACTATTCGCAAGGCGGTTAAAAAGATGCAGAACATAGACAAGATGAAGGAAGACGGAAGTTTCAATTCCTTGTCTAAACGTGAGCGCTTGCAAATTGACCGTCAGCGCGCTAAGCTTGACCGTCAGTTGGGATCTATTTCTGAAATGACCCGTTTGCCAGGTGCGCTTTTTATTGTGGACATCACTAAAGAGCACATCGCGGTGAAAGAGGCAAAAAAACTGGGTATCCCCACTTTCGCTATCGTTGATACCAATTCAGATCCTCAAGAAGTAGACTTTGCCATTCCAGGTAACGATGACGCCACCAAGTCGATCAATATTTTGGTGAGTAGCGTAACCGAGGCTATCAAAGAGGGCTTGCAGGAACGCAAAGCTGAAAAGAGCAAAGCTGGGGACGCCAAAATTAAAAAGGCAGCCAACAAGCAAGAAGCGGCTGTAGCCGATGAGGCTAAAGAAGCTAAAAAGTCTGAAGATAAGCCTGAGGCTAAAAAGACAGAGGCTAAAAAAGAGGAAGCCCCGGCTAAAGCTGAAAAGAAAGACTAAGCTTAAACAATAAATAAGGTTAAGTAAACAGTTTCAGAAGGGATAAAAAGCAATTTTTATCCCTTCCATTTTTCAAAACAATTTTTCAAAACTAAATTTTACTGCAATGGCTAAAATAACCGCAGCTGAAGTAAATAAACTAAGAAAACAAACCGGTGCCGGTATGATGGACTGTAAAAAAGCCCTTACCGAAGCCGAAGGAGATTTTGATAAAGCCGTAGATATTCTACGTAAAAAAGGTCAGAAAGTAGCCGCTAAAAGGGCTGACCGCGAAGCTACTGAAGGTTGTGTGCTAGCCGGAACTAACGGTGAAAACACCTTTGGTGTAGTGGTAAGCCTTAATTGCGAAACCGACTTTGTAGCCAAAAATGACAGCTTTGTAGAACTTACTAACTCTATTCTAAAGGTAGCTATAGAAAACAAAGCCCAAACTAAAGAAGACCTTTTGGCGCTAAGCTTAGACGGTAACTTAACCGTGGCCGAAAAGCTTACCGAGCAAACCGGTGTAATTGGTGAGAAATTGGAAATTGGTGGGTATGACGTGGTAGAAGCACCTTACGTAGCTTCTTACATTCACCCAGGCAATAAGCTCGCCACCGTGGTAGGCCTTACTGCAGAAGCAGAAGAGGCTGGGCGTAACGTAGCTATGCAGGCTGCTGCTATGAATCCAGTAGCGCTTAATCGCGATGAGGTTCCTCAAGACGTAATTGACCGCGAATTGGAAGTAGGCAAAGACTTGGCTCGTCAGGAAGGTAAGCCTGAGGAAATGCTTGATAAAATTGCGCAAGGTCGCTTAAACAAGTTCTTTAAAGAAAACACTTTGGTAGACCAAGCCTACATCAAAGACAACAAACAAAGCGTTTCTAAATACCTAGGCTCTGTTGCCAAAGGTTTAGAAGCTACCAAATTTAGAAGAGTAGGTTTAGGCGTTTAAGCCTGGCTAGCTTTTCAATTAGCATATTTTTACCCCATTGGGCTTTCGCCCGATGGGGTTTTTTTGTGCAATCATTCCGACTTGAATTTCAAGGGGCACTCAATCCTTTAATTTTTTAACGCCAAATCTTCAGCATCATTTTATATTTGCTGAAAATTTACCCGCAGCTCCATGAAGTATAAAAGAATTCTATTGAAATTAAGCGGTGAAGCCCTCATGGGTGATGAGCCTTACGGAATAAATGGAGAGCGGCTCAAAGAATACGCGCAAGAAGTAAAAGCTGTAGCGGAACTAGGCGTTGAAATTGCCATAGTTATTGGCGGTGGCAACATTTTTAGAGGCTTAAAAGGGGCCAGCGAAGGGATGGACCGCACCCAGGCAGATCACATGGGCATGCTGGCCACCGTAATCAATGGCTTGGCCTTGCAGAGCGCTATGGAAGATGCCGGTTTAAAAACCCGTTTGCAAAGCGCCATTGAAATGGATAAAGTGGCTGAGCCCTTCATCAGGCGGAAAGCCATACGCCACCTGGAAAAAGGCCGGGTAGTAATTTTTGGTGGAGGTACCGGTAACCCCTACTTTACCACAGATACAGCCGCTACTTTAAGAGCCATAGAAATTGATGCCGAAGTTATTTTAAAGGGTACCCGGGTAGACGGCATTTACACAGCCGACCCGGAAAAAGATAAAAGTGCTACCAAGTACCAAACGCTCTCTTTTAAAGAGGTGTATGAAAAAGGACTGAACGTAATGGACATGACCGCCTTTACCTTGAGTAAAGAAAATGAGCTGCCCATTTTGGTTTTTGATATGAATACCCCGGGCAATCTGCAAAAAGTAGTAAAGGGCGAAGAAGTAGGAACTTTAGTAGCGAATTAAAAAAAGAACAAAACCATGGAAGAGTTAAATATGGTGCTGGAAATGGCAGCCGATAACATGAAAAAATCCATTGAGCACCTTGAGAAAGAGCTTTTGAAAATTAGAGCGGGGCGCGCAAACCCGGCTATGCTAGAAGGAGTGAAACTGGATTACTACGGTGCCCAAACGCCATTATCGCAAGTCTCCAATATAAACACGCCTGATGCACGCACCCTGTCTGTGCAGCCTTGGGAGAAAGGTTTGATAACGGATATTGAAAAAGCCATCATGGCCGCTAATCTGGGTTTAAATCCCCAGAACAATGGTGAAATGGTGATCATCAATATTCCGGCTTTGACCGAAGAGCGCAGAAAGGAATTGGTGCGCAGTGCCCGCCATGAAGCTGAAGAAGCCCGCATTTCTATCCGTAACTCCCGTAAGGAGGCCAACGATGAAATTAAGAAAATTGACGATCTCAATGAAGATCAAATGAAAGACGCGGAAGAAGAGGTGCAAACCTTAACCAACAAGTACATCAAGAAAGTAGACTCCGTACTTGAGAACAAGGAGAAGGATATTATGACGGTTTAGAACAAAAACCGCTCAGATCTTAGGAAAGCCCTTGCGTTTTCGTGGCGGCTTTTTTAGTGCCATGCAGCGGTAATGACCAGATGTTTTCCCCCTAAAGAGCTTACTTGGAAGCCGCCCCACCCACACAAATCACAAACTCACCTTTGGGTGAATGATCTTTTACGTATTGGGCTAATTCGGCCAAAGAGCCGCGCTGGGTATCTTCAAACTTTTTGGAAATTTCACGGCTAAAGCTGGCGGGGCGGTCATTACCCAAATACTTGGCTAAATCCCGCAAGGTGCGCTCCAGGCGATAGGGCGATTCGTAAAAAACCAGCGTGCGCGTTTCGCTGGCCAGTGCTTGCAGTTTGGTTTGCCGGCCTTTTTTAGGCGGTAAAAAGCCTTCAAATACAAAATTGTGATTGGGCAGGCCCGAGTTTACTAAGGCCGGCACAAAGGCGGTGGCCCCAGGCAAGGTTTGTACGGTAAGGCCGGAATCTATGGCCTTACGGGCCAGCAAATAGCCGGGGTCTGAAATCCCCGGGGTGCCGGCATCGGTAATGAGCGCAAGCGTTTGACCTGCTTTTAGTTGGTCTACCAAGCCATCACTAATCTTATGCTCATTGTGCATGTGATAGGCCCGCAGCGGCGTGGCTATGTCATATTGCTTTAGGAGCTTAGTGCTGGTGCGCGTATCTTCGGCTAAAATCAATTCTGCATTTTGCAGAGTTTCAATGGCCCGTAAGGTTATGTCTTTAAGATTGCCAATGGGGGTAGGTACCAAATATAGAATTCCGCTCATACCTTTAAAATTGATTGGGGTTTAAGTGCTCTGCCGGGTCCCAAAAATGCTGCTCAAAACCCTGTACCTGGTCTTTCACCACCTTCAGTCCTTCGCCCTCCAGCAAGTCTTGCATTACCGTGCTACCGCCAAAATAGTGCTTGCCGGTAAGAAGTCCCTGGCGGTTAAGTACCCGGTGGGCCGGAAGGTTTTGCAGGCTCAAACTATTTTTTAAAGCATAGCCCACCATGCGACTACTTTTGGCGGCTCCTAAAAATCGGGCAATAGCCCCGTAACTGGTGACCCGGCCAAAAGGGATTTGGGCCACTACGGCATACACGCGTTGGTAAAAATCATTTTTCAAGCTGAAACTTTAAGTAGGTTATTTTGGCTCCCTTTTCTCTAAAGAGCTGTTCATAATGGGTGCGCACCGTATGCAATACATGCTCAGGCTGATGGGCCATCTGCAAGTCAATGTCAAAATAGCCTTCTAAAATGGGGTAGTTTAAACTTTGCAAAATAGCTTGGGTGTAGCCGTGTAAAAAAGCGCTATCGGTTTTCAAGTGTACCAAACCATCTTTCGCTAAAATCTGCTGGTACCGCTCTAAAAACTCAGGGTGGGTAAGGCGGTGTTTGGTGCGGCTTATTTTTATCTGTGGGTCAGGGAAGGTGATCCAAATCTCAGCTACTTCGCCAGGTGCAAAACAATGATGAATCAATTCAATTTGGGTGCGTAAAAAGGCCGCATTGGGTAGTTTTTCTTCGGCCACGGTGGTGGCTCCGTACCAGATGCGGGCGCCTTTTATGTCTATGCCAATAAAATTCGCATCGGGGTATTTTCGGGCTAAAGCCACGGTATACTCTCCTTTGCCGCAACCCAGCTCTAAAACAATGGGCTTATCATTTTTAAAGAGCTCATGCCATTTTCCTTTCTGCCTAAAGCCGGCCAGCACCTGCTCACGACTGGGTTCAATTACATGTGGGTACTGCGCATTTTCTTTAAAGCGCGCTAATTTTTTTCGAGCCATGGCGCAAAAATAACGGATTGTTTTCTGCAACTTGGCCTTTTATGAAGGGTCATATTTTATACGGGGTTTTAAACTGGGGTCTGGGGCACGCCACCCGCAGCAAACCAATAATAGACCAGCTTCTCCAACATGGGTTTGAAGTCACCTTGGCAAGTGACGGTGAAGCGCTGGAATGGTTGCAAGGGGAATTTCCGCAGCTAAGTGTTTTGCGGCTGCCCGGTTACAAAGTGCGGTATGCGCGGGGCCGGCATCAGTTGCCCAAATTACTGAGTCAGTTGCCCAGGTTGGCTTACGTAGCCCAAAAGGAAAATCAGCTGGTGGCGCGGTTTTACAAAAGGCATGGTTTTACCGGCCTCATCTCAGATAATCGCCTGGGGTTTTTTCATGCCGCGGTGCCCAGCGCCTATCTTACGCACCAGTTGCAGGTACCGGTAAGGTACGGTGCCGCTTTCGCGCGATGGGCGCACCAACGGTATTACCAAAAGTTCTCAGCGCTATGGATTCCAGATGGGCCGGAACGTACGCTTAGTGCTGGCCTTAGTCAGGCCCCAATTTCCTGCAAAAACAAGCTTCAGTTTACGGGTAACTTGTCGCGCTTTACCAGGCTAACAGGTACTAGAACACGGGAGATTGTGGCTATTTTAAGTGGCCCAGAACCACAAAGGACCCTCTTGGATCAGGCAATACGCACAGCTATGCAGGCCTGGCCGGGCCCTCGTTTTCACCTGGTTACTGGTGTGGAAAACCCCACACCATCGCCCCAAGAGGCAATAACCGTACACGGCCGTTTAAGCAGTGCCGACCTGCAAAAACTATTGCAGCGCGCCCAGGTGGTGATTAGCCGCAGCGGCTATAGCAGTATAATGGATTATGCCGCGTTGGGAACAAAGGCGGTGTTAATTCCCACCCCCGGACAGGGCGAGCAAGAGTTTTTGGCCAAGNCTCACCAAACAAAATATGCCATAGGCCAGCAAAACACCTTGAATTTGAAAGCTTTGTGTGAGGAGGCACTGCGTAAGCCTGGTCGCTTCTTAGAACCTGCTCCGGATAATCAGTGGTCTAAATTATTTGGCCTTTTTGAGGGTAAAAGAGAAGGTTGAGCCTGCATCTTCACTGCTTCGTACGTTAATAGCCTGCTTGTGCGCTTCTAATATGTGTTTTACAATGGAGAGTCCTAAGCCGGTACCCCCCGCTTCGCGCGAGCGGCTTTTATCTACCCGGTAAAATCGTTCAAAAACGCGGGGTAAATCCTCCTCCGGTATGCCCAGGCCATCGTCATTTACTTCAATGAGGTATTTATCGGCCATATCAAAAAAGGCCACTTCTACTTTTCCCTTGTCATTGCCGTATTTAATGGCATTGCTAATTAGGTTAATAAGTACTTGCTCAATTTTGGCTTGATCGGCTTGCACCCGCACGGGTTTATCGCCCAGTGGTTTTAACTTTAGTTTAATGTGTTTCTTTTTGGCCTTGTCTTCCAGCAGTTCAAAAACATCTTCTACCTGCTCCACCAGGTCGTACTGCTTTAAATTGAGTTGTACGCGGTTGCCCTCCAGGTCAGCAATTACTTCTAAATCGTCAATAATGGCAATCATGCGATCTACCGATTTGTTGGCCCGTTTAAGGTATTTACGATTGATTTCTTCATCATCCAAAGCCCCATCTAGCAAGGTAAGCATGTAACCTTGAATGTTGAATATGGGGGTTTTTAGCTCATGGGAAATGTTGCCAATGAATTCCCGTCTGAAATCTTCACGGGCGCGTAACTCTTTAATTTCGTTGCGTCTTTCATCGGCCCATTCGGCCACCTCGCGGGTAACCATGTCTAAATCGCTGCTGCGCACCACCTCGTTCTCTTCATTTTCACTGCCTACTTTAAGCTCATGAATATTCTTGTAAATGAGTTTTACCTTTTGGTAAATAAACTCTTCTACGGTAAACCGGATGGTGAAAAAGAAAATCAAGAAACTGACCAGAGCAGTGCCGGCTATTAGTAATGGCCCTAACGGAACTTGAAAGAAAACCTGCAGGATAGTTAGCAGTCCTATGATGCAAACAGCCAAAAAGGTGCTGAGGGAGAGGGCAATTATTTGCGGTTTTTCCAGACGCATAAGCGCAAGATAGCTTTATGCGTCAAATTTATAACCTACCCCTTTTACCGTTTTAATGTAACGGTCGCCAATTTTTTCCCGCAGCTTACGGATGTGAACATCAATGGTGCGGCCACCCACCACTACTTCATTACCCCAAATTTTGTCCAGAATTTCATCGCGGTGAAAAACTTTGCCGGGGCGGGAGGTGAGTAGGGTGAGCAGTTCAAACTCTTTTCGCGGCAGATCTAATTTTTTATCGCGGTAACGAACCTGGTACTTGTCTAAGTCTATGCTGACCTCACCAAATTCCTGCGTAGACCGCCCTTTTTTATTTTGCCCATAGCGCCTTAAAAGTGCCTTAATGCGACTGATAAGCACCTTGGGTTTTATAGGCTTGGTAATGTAATCATCGGCTCCGGCATCAAAGCCTGCCACTTGTGAATAGTCTTCGCCACGTGCAGTTAAAAAGGCAATCAGCGTATCTTCAAGATCTGAGCTCTTGCGGATTTCATCACACGTTTCAATGCCATCCATGCCGGGCATCATTACGTCTAAGAGAATTAATTCAGGTTTTTCCTTACGGGCAATTTTTAGGCCCTCTTGACCATTGTTGGCCGTAAGTACCTTAAAACCTTCTTTACGGAGGTTGTAGCCTACAAACTCTAGAATATCGGGTTCATCATCTACCAGTAATAAAGTGTAATTGCCGTTTTTCATGGGGCTTTTAATTATCTGCGCGGTAAAAATAGTATTAAAGCTTTTGAAGGAAGCTGTCTTAACAAAAGGTTAATGCAGCTTTAAATATGTTAAGCCCCTGTTAACCTCTACTTTGCTGGTTTTAAGTTTTTTTGAGCCAGGCTTTTGATTTAGGCGGAGATTAAAAAGGCTTTAGTAATGTTTAAATTAACTTAACGCTTCCTTAACAAGGCCGCTCTTTCTTTGCCCCCGAATTCAAAACGCACAAATTCACTTTACAATGAAAAAATTAAAATCACTTTTACTGTACAGCGCAGCGGCAGTATTCGCATTAACCTCATGCGATGATGAGGAAGAAAACAACAACGGGGGTGGTTCTACTGGAGCCAATGTAGTGTCTGTAACAGGCGAAATCACCGCTGATGAAACCTGGACGGCCAATAATATTTACCGTTTAGATGGCCGTGTTACCGTAACCGGTGGCGCTACCTTAACCATTGAGCCCGGTACTATTATTAAAGGTGCTCCTGGAGCCGGTCAGTTTGCTTCTGCCCTTATGATTGCCCGTGAAGGTATGATCATGGCTGAAGGTACTGCTGCTGAGCCCATCATCTTTACATCAGTTGCTGATAACATTCAGCCTGGTGAAATTGAGAGCCCTAACATGGACCCTCAAAACAACGGTCTTTGGGGTGGTGTGCTTATTCTAGGAAAAGCTACCATTTCTGCTTCTGAGCCAGAGGTGCAAATTGAGGGTATTCCTACCTCTGACGCCAACGGTCTTTACGGAGGTTCAGAAGATACGCACAGCTCAGGTGTGTTCACCTACGTATCTATTCGCCACGGTGGTACCAACATTGGCGCGGGTAATGAAATTAACGGTCTTTCTTTAGGTGGTGTTGGTTCTGGTACAACCATTAACAACATTGAGGTTGTAGCTAACCAAGACGATGGTATCGAGTGGTACGGTGGTGATGTAAATATTACCAATGCCTTAGTGTGGAACTCTGGTGATGACGCTTTAGATACTGATCAAGACTGGATTGGTACTTGCGAAAACTTTGTAGTGGTAACTCCTGATGGTGGTTCAGCCTTTGAACTAGATGGTCCTGAGGGCAACATTAACCGCGGATGTCACTCTTTCAACAACGGTGTGGTTTACGCTGGTGGAGGCATTGATCACCTAATTGACTGGGACGGTGGTACCAATGCTGGTCTTACTAACATTCACTTCTTTGGTATCCAGAATGACTACGTATACATTGCAGATGATCCTGCTACTACTGATGATGACGAAGAGTTTGATCCTTTTGAGTCTTGGGGTGGTGATCAAAATTGCAACACCGCTAACATTACTATTGAGTTAGGTTCTCAGTCTCTTGCTGACATGTTCAATCCAAATGATAATGTGCCTAATGCTATCATGGAAGCATCTTCACTTCCTGGTAACGTAGACCTAGGTGCTTTTAGCTGGACTTGGGCCAGACAATCAGGTGCCTTAGGTACTATTGGACTCTAATTTTTAGCAAATACATTTTTAGAAAACTTGCCTCTGTCTTTAAGGGGCAAGTTTTTTTTGTCTATCAAAACAAGCCACATTCAATTCTTCATTTAAACGCACAGATCATGTCTAACTTCACAAAGCTATTTTTTCTTGCAGTAGCGGCTTTTTTAACCTTTGGGGCACAGGCTCAGAAAGGTACAGTTAGAGGTAAGGTTATTGACGGTGAAACCGGAGAGCCTTTATTTGCTGCTAACGCAGTGCTTAAGGGAACAACTCAAGGTGCCACCACAGACTTTGATGGATTATTTGAAATTAAAGCAGACCCCGGTACCTACAACTTAGAGATTTCTTTTATAGGGATGCAGTCTACTACCGTAAGTGGAGTATTAGTGCAGGCAGGTGAAGTTACAGCCGTAGGCGATATTGTGGTGAAACCCGCCACTAATGAGCTGGGTGCCGTTACGGTTACCGCTGAAGCGGTGCGCAATACCGAGGCGGCCATGGTAACCGCCAAGCGGAAATCGGCCAACATGATTGACGGTATTTCTTCGGCNAAACTCCAAAAAATTGGCGATTCCGATGCNGGTGATGCGGCCAAGCGGGTTACCGGTGTATCAGTAGAAGGTGGCAAATATGTGTACGTNNGNGGNTTAGGAGACCGCTACACCAAAACCATGTTAAACGGGGTAGATATTCCNGGCTTAGATCCNGATAGAAATGCCATTCAAATTGACATTTTCCCAACCAATCTAATATCCAACATGACCATCCTAAAAACCGGTTTGGCGGAGTTGCCCGCTGATTTTGCCGGAGGATTGGTGAATATTGAAACTAAAGACTTTCCTACCAATAAAATATTTAAGGTATCGGCCGGTGTGGGTTACAATCCCAACATGCACTTCAACTCTAACTACATTAGTTATGACGGTTCCGGTACCGATGCTTTAGGCTTTGACGGTGGCGCCAGGGCCTTACCAGACGGTGCAGAGTCTGCGCCTATTCCCAGCCCATTGGCGCCTAATGTTTACAGCAATGATGACATCAACAACTTCATGCGCAGTTTTAACACCACTCTTGGGGCTACTCAAAACACCAGCTTAATGGACTTTAACCTGGGCCTATCTATGGGTAACCAGTACACAACAGTAAATGGCGACAAATGGGCTTACATTTTTTCAGCTACCTACCGCAATGAAACCGAGTTTTTTGATAACGTTACTTACGGTGAATACATCCGTCCAAAAGATTCCATTGACACAGAGTTAATTTATACCAACATTCAGCGTGGGGTAGAAGCCAGCCGCAATGTTCTTTTAGGCGGTCTGGCCGGATTTAGCTACAAAACGGGATTATCTAAGTACCGCGTAACGCTTATGCACTTGCAGAATGGAGAGTCTGTGGCGTCCCAATTTTCCATTGATAATAATGAAGATGGTGCTGCCGTGGGCGCCTCAGGGTACCGTGCTTTTGTGAATAACCTGGAATTCTACCAGCGGGGGATTACCAATTTATTGCTGGCTGGTGAGCACCACTCGGTAGATGAAAAATGGGACGTGGAGTGGAAAGTATCGCCCACCCTTTCCAATATAGTGGAGCCCGATTTGCGTAGAACTCCCTTTACTATAGATGCCGCCACCGGAGATTCTATTTTTGCCCCCGGCCAGGGGGGTAACCCCAAAAGAATCTGGCGTACCCTTGATGAAATTAATGCCGTAGGCAAGGTTGACGTAACGCGTAATATGGAGTTGTTTGAACGGGAGGCCAAGCTCAAATTTGGTTTGAGCAACGTGTTTAAAAACCGTGATTACGAGATTTTAGACTATGACTTACAATTCTTTGGGTCGCAGCCCGATTTTTCAGGAGACCCTAACCAGGTCTTAATTAGCGATCGTTACTTCCCGGACGGGACACTGTACTACCAAGAGCAGTTTGGTACGCCCAATGCCAATCAGTATTCATCTAACAACAATAATTTAGGGGCTTACACCTCCTATGAGTTTACTCCGGTTTTAGGATTTAAGGCCATTATAGGTTTGCGGGCAGAGTATTTTGTGCAACGCCATACCGGTCGAAGTGGTACCGCAGCCGTGCAAATTGGGCAGGGGGCAGATCCGGATGATTTGGAAGACGCCTTAGACAATGACGTGGTGCTGAACTCCTTAGACCTTTTCCCCAGTGCCAACCTGGTGTATATGATTGATGAGAACCAGAATTTAAGAGCTTCATATTTCCGCTCCATTGCCCGTCCTTCTTTCAAGGAGTTGTCATTTGCCCAAATTTTAGACCCTACCACCAACCGTACCTTTAACGGAGGCTTGTTTCCGTATCCAGGCTCTTGGGCAGGTGATCTTACCGAGACCCGCATCAACAACATGGACCTCCGCTGGGAGTATTTCATGGACCCGGGTGAGATTATTTCAGTAACGGCCTTTGTAAAAACGTTTAATGACCCTATTGAATTGGTGCGTATTCCAGAAGCGCAAACTACCCCTGAGTTTCAGCCCCGTAACGTGGGTGATGGTTTGGTGTATGGTGCCGAGTTTGAAATCACGAAAGGCCTGGGATTTATTAACGAGGCCGTTAAAAACCTCTCTTTCAGCGGTAATTTCACCTACGTGTATTCGCAAATTGATATGACCGAGGTGGAGTTTAGCGCACGCAAGCGCTACGAGAAGGTAGGGCAAAATGTTGAAAACACGCGAGACATGGCCGGTCAGGCGCCTTATGTGGTAAACGCGGGTCTTATTTATGATAATCCGCGCAAGCAATACAATATTGGAGCCTTCTACAATGTAAAAGGTAGAACCCTGGAAGTTGTAGGCGGGGGCTTATTCCCCGATGTGTACACCGAGATGTTTCACAGCTTGAACGTTAGCGGTAGCTTTAGTTTTGGTGAAGAATACAACCAAACCGTAAGCCTGAAAGTAGCGAACCTTTTAAACGATGTTCGCGAAAGCTTTTTTGTGGGCTTTCAGGCGCAAGATCAGATATTCTCGCAATGGGAACCCGGTATTCAAGCTTCCATCAGTTACAGCTACCGTTTTTAATCAATTAAAGTTCAGTAAACTAAGTGCCTAAAACTTGGTTTACTGTGCTATCTTTGCAAACTTAACATGGGCTTTACCCGGTTAAGCAATTAAATAGTGCGTTAAACTATACTTTCGCAGATCAAAAATTCAAATAAAATGAAGAACAGACTACGCTTTGCAACTCTTTTATTGGCAGCAGCCCTAAGCTCTGCCTGGGCAACCGTGCACAATGTGTCGGTAACCTCTAACGTGTATACGCCTTCGTCTTTAACCATCAATCAAGGCGATACGGTGATCTGGACCAACATGAGTGGATTCCACAATGTGAATGGTTCTATTGCTACCTTTCCAAACAACCCGGTATCATTTACCAATGGTTCGGCCGCCAGCGGTATGTGGACCTACCAGTTCATTTTCAACACACCCGGTACCTATGACTACCAGTGTGATCCGCATGCTGGTTTAGGCATGGTTGGCAGCATTACGGTAAATGCCGTTTCCATCAGCACGCCTTGCTCGCAACCTTACTTTAGCGAGTATATTGAAGGTAGCAGTCAAAACAAAGGTTTTGAAATTTACAACCCTACTTCAGGTCCTTTGGATTTGAGTACCTACCGAGTAATGCTTTCCGGTAACGGAGGTAGTTTCACCAATAGCTTTGATTTAAGTGGTACTATAGCTTCTGGTGCGGTTTACACCGTAACTACAGACCAAGCAGACCCCTTAATGTTGGCTGTAGCCGATACAGCTCTCTCTTTTCCCAGTGTGGCGCACTTCAATGGTGATGATGCTTTATTTCTAATGGACACCGTAACTGGAGACACATTAGATATCATCGGGATTGTAGGTCAGGATCCTGGTTCATCCTGGACCGTTGGAAGCGGATCTACTCAAAACCACACTTTAGTGCGCAATGCCACTGTGACTATGGGTGAAACAGACTGGAGTATTGCCAGCACCCAATGGACGGTAAACGCCAGCAACACTTTCAGCTTTTTAGGCAGTCACGTTTCCGTTTGTGTAACGCCTCCCTGTTCGCAGCCTTTTTTCAGTGAATACATTGAAGGAAGCAGTCAAAACAAAGGGTTTGAGATTTACAATCCCACTGCTACTCCCTTAGACCTAGGTCCTTATCAAGTAATGCTTTCCGGAAACGGAGGTAGCTTCACCAATAGCTTTAACCTTACCGGTCTGCTTGCCTCAGGTGCGGTGTATACCATTACAACAGACCAAGCTGATCCTACTATGTTGGCTGTAGCCGATACCGCTCTTTCATTCCCCAGCGTGGCACACTTTAATGGTGATGACGCCTTGTTTTTAATGGATACCGTTACCGGTGACACCTTAGATATCATAGGGGTTGTAGGGCAAGACCCTGG
>PR_CR_10_Liq_1_inCRDRAFT_1000222_pt1 | contig 35530 bp, 16 predicted proteins | sample PRCRCaboRojoPR_3_FD_10241 | JGI IMG/M metagenome (IMG submission 10241)
ATGTACGTCAATTCTGTTATCAACGTCACTTATAAGCCTAGTGTTACGGACAAATCTTCACCTGCGCTGAGAAGAGAGATAATCGATCGTATTGTACAGTACAACAATACTAATTTGAATGACTTTAATGTTGCGCTAAGGCAATCTAGCCTATCTGCATTTATTGATGCTACAGATCCTTCGATACTCGGCACGGATATTGTATCTAAGCCCATTATTGAATATATTCCCAGCATTGGTACTTTCCAAAATCCTTCTTTTTCATTCAATACTCAATTGACAGTACCTTACGCGCTTGATACGACACGAGGATTCAATAACTACAACTCAGCTGTTACTACAACAGTATTCACGCTCGAAGGCACAGAGGTTCGTTTGATAGATAATGGTGTAGGTGAGATGATAGCGGTTACGGCTGATCAAGGATCTAGATCCGTATTCAAGCGAGAAGTCGGTACAATTGACTACACGACAGGAAGAATCGCTTTATCGAACTTCAAAGTCGATGCATATAGAGGAGACGCTATTCAATTTATAGCAACAACTCAAAACAAAGATATTGTTTCTCCAAAAGACAGAATTTTAATTATAAGAGAACAAGATCTCACAGTAACGGTAACTCCAAACTCGGTATAAGTCATGTTGAACACAAGAGATTTCACATACACTAATATACCATCGCAGTTTCCTATACACTATCGAGAGGAAGGTTCTCCTTTAATTCAGTTTGTTCAGCAGTACTACAAGTGGTTAGAAGAAAGAAACGACAGAAATTTCGCAAAGATTGGTGATATTGACGCAACATATCAAAGATTTTTATTCTCATTTCGAGAAAAGTATTTAAAAGATTTTCCAATCAATGATAACGTAGACACACGATTTGTCATAAAACATATTAATGACCTGTACAGGACAAAGGGCTCAGAAGAAGGACTTAGAATTCTATTTCGTTTATTCTTCAATGAAGAGATTGAAGTATTCTATCCTAGCACAGCGATATTAAAGCCTTCTGATTCTATCTGGACAACAGATCAATACTTAGAAATGATCCCTGTTGCTAGTTACGAAGATTATCCTATACAAAGAGGAGATACACTTAAAGGTAATGTATCCGGAGCAACAGCGATAGTCGACCAAGTTATTTTTGTTCTATTTTCAGCTGTGTATACTCCCATTGTTTTTGTGTCAGCACTAGACAAAGAGTTTACATCAGCCGATTCTATTGAAGTAGATTCATTCGACGGAACAGCTAAATTTCCAGGACGAATTATATCAGGATCGATTATATCAGCTGAGGTTTTACCAAACGCAAGAGTTTCTGGTCAACAAGTCGGTAAACGAATTAAGTTTATATCAAATGAAGAAGGTGTAGGCGCAACAGGAGTAGTGACGGAAGTTTCTTCTACGCTTACTGGCAGCGTAAACTTTGAAGTTGTTGACCCCGGATATGGATACATCTTATCTAAAAGCGCAGTCGGAGTTGAAGACCCTAATTTAAACGATAAGTTAATTAACGAAGTATTTAAAAGCGATCAAGTTATCGTTTTCAATCAAAGTCAAGTGTTACCTGAGGGAGTGGGATTTGAGTATACAATTTCCGCTTCTAATGTATTGATAGAACCAGAGTCGACGGAGTTTATTAATCCTTCATCTCCTGTAATACCTTTTAAACCTGACGATATAAGCGAAAACTCTATTGTATTCTTAGAAGAGCATAAATTTCCAGCTTTGAATGGAGTCGCTGTTAGGTATGAAAAGGAGAACATAAACACTAGTGATATAACTGGCTTAACAAACAACGGAACATACTATTTAATAATTGAAGACTCGTTTACCTTTAAGTTAGCCTCTAGTCTGGAGAATGCTCAAGCGGGAATTTCTATACCATTTTCAACAAGTGCTGCTGCCGATAACAACTATTTTTTAATTCCTTACGTTCCATTCAACACAGATGAGAGTGGTAATTACATAACGTCTTTGACTGGAGAAGGAACTATAGTCGAGATTGAAGAATCTTTGATTTACATTAAGACTGTTCCTGAAATCGGAGAACCCACCTCATTTGATGTTATTCCAGATAACGGAAAAGTTACTCTTAATATTTTAAATCAAGAAGGAACGCAAGTCGGTTCGTTTGAAACGACTAGAATTGCTCGCGCAAACAATTCAGCCACTTTTGATTTTGATGTTGAAAACAACGAAAAAATTTACGCAATATTAGACACTATCGAGCCTTATGTTGGAGTAATTATTGAGTCTGGCGATTACGGAATGAGTGGTGTGGGAGCAGAAAATTTAGGTACCAGAATAATTGATGCATTCACGATATATGAATTAGAAATAGGCAGAATATCAGATCCTCTATTTGTTACGAATACTGGAAGCAACTACGAAAATGATGTAGAAGTCTATATCAAGCAAGAAGAAATTATTCAGTTTGATAAAAGAGATATGATTGTTCGATTCAACACATCCGGTGTATTGATTGAAGCTGGAGATCTCATGACTCAAACGATTCAAATAGACGACTATGAAGAAGGAATACAAGGAAACGCAGTAAAAATTGATTACGTAACTCAAGCCAGATTTTTAAAACGCGATGGTAACGATTTTTACTTCAGACAAGAAAAGTTTTTTGACTTTAATACTGGAACAGCCATCATAGGTACTGCGATAGGAGAAATAGAGGTCGAAATATTGTCAATACGCAGAGACCCTAATTCTCTTCCTATGGGATTGAACGTTGATATTGACGGACCTGCTAGTTTTGAAACTGGACAAATTAACGCTGTTAGAATCGATTCTTCTGGATATAAGTATAAGAATAATGAAATTGTTGATATCTACGGAGAAAACGATGACACACAAAGGCTCGCCACAGCTAGATTAGATGCGACTGGTGTAGGTAAAGGTCAAGGTCAATGGAAGACTAAGACGTCTTTCTTAAATGAATCTACTAGAGCAATACATGATAATTTCTATTATCAAGAGTATTCATTTGACATTTCTTCTTCCGTTTCTCCATTCAGGTACGAAACTCTAGTTAATGAAACGGTTCAGGTTGCGGGAACAAAACTGTTCTCTACTCCTCTCATAAATAGTGAAGTATTAACTCCTTCATCGTTAGACGCAGAAGTTGAAGTTTATGGTCTAGTAGACAACACTGTTATTAAAGAGGATCTACCTATTACCACAATTACTACAGAACCAGGAGCTATTCTTTTGGCAACCATCATCGAACTAGAATTTGAATACGTTATTTAAAAGGCATAGAAATGGCAAAAATTACAACAGAAAACTTTAAAGCGGAAACAACGTTAGAGTTATACAATTCGTTTCTAGAGTCGTCAGATACTAATTATTATATCATGGCAAGCGCAACTTCGCCAGAAACAGACACCGACGGCAATCCTATTGCGATTTCAAACACTCAAAAATCGACCCGAGAGTTTAAAAAACGAGTAATTTTTGGCAATAGAGTGACTCAAGAAAATCTTCGGTATATGTTTCCTATTCAGAACTGGGAACAAAATAAAGTTTATGATTCATACGACGACACTAAAGACGTAGAGACTTTGGATATGTTTGTTACCGTTTTAGATGGTGCTATTCAAGGAGAGTCCAGTTACAAAGTTTATAAGTGCATTAAGAATAATAACGGTGGTCCATCAACAGAGAATCCAACAACGTCTACAGATAGTGTTTTAAATAACTTCGAAGGAACTCTTGACGATGGCTATATATGGAAATTCATGTTCGAAGTTATACCATCAGAATATGTAAACTTTGGAACGAATACGCTTTTGCCTTTGCCATTTCCAGGAGATCCCAATGTTATTGCGGCTGCCAAAGAAGAGGTTTCTGATATTGTTATCGAGAACACAGTATCTGGTCTATTCCTTTCATATGTAAACACTTCAAGAGCAGATATAGGTGTCAGGATACCCAGCATCTCTGGTATTTCTTCAGTAGAAACGTCAAGCAACATAAAAGAAATTTTCATTAGTATAACAAGCGACACACTTTCGAATGATGATGCATACAAAAATATGCATTTAGTTAGTCCTACTAAAGGTATTGTCTACGATATTCTAAGCAGTTCTCTTGTTACCAGTGCTGGTAGCAGTCAAATATCAGTGATAAAATTAGAATTATTTAATCAAGAGTTGCAAGACGAAACTGATCCTATCGTATTGGATCTTTTAACTCAGACAGACGCGTACAGAATTGTACCTAAAATATTAGTGAGTAAAAGTGAAGGTAAACGAGCAGTTGCGATTGGAGAATTAGATTCTTTAGGAACGCTAATCGACGTCAATGTAGTTGAAAAAGGTTCAGAGTATAAAACTGCTAAAGCAACCGTTTTAATTCCAGAAAACGCGCAGACGACTACAAACGACACATTTTCGTTAAGGTGCATCGTTTCTCCCAAAGGCGGTCATGGTAGCGATCCAATAAAAGAGATGGCTATGAGTAGATTGGGCGTAGTAACAACAATTAATGGAAGGCTAGAAAACATTCCTTCAACTAACACATATTCTCAAGTGGGTCTTGTTAAAGGCGTAGAGTTTAGTAGCATTATTCCTTATCCTCTGGAAACTGAAGATGAGTTTGGAAATATACAATATGAAGAAACTCCTATTACAGAATTGCCTAGCACATTTGATAATAGATTACAAGTCGTACTTGAAGGAAATTTAACAGCCACCGTTCAAGCTGGTGATATTATAGAGAAAGATGTTTATCGAGGTACGTCTATTATCGAAACTATTTCTGCTGTAGTTCATGAAGTAGAGCTTTTAGTAGAAGGCAATACCAAGATTTACTTGGTAGACTATGATGGTGATTTTATTGCAAGATTCCATGAGTACAGAGATGGAGCTAACGAACTAGATTATACCATAAGAATAAGAGATTCTGAGAGTTTGTCGTTCGAAACCGCACAAATAAATAAGAGTACGAACAGTGTAATATATGGAAATTATAAATCATATTCCGGAGATATATTGCACTTTGTCGATTTCGAGCCTATTGAGCGGCAAGTAGACAGGCAAGAAAAAATCAAATTTGTTTTCGACTTTTAAGGGCATTAAAATAAATGAGTATCAATACAGATTTAAGCGTCGATCCATACTACGACGATTACGACGAAACCAAACAGTTTAATCGCATACTCTTTCGCCCAGCAAGAGCGGTTCAAGCGAGAGAGTTAACTCAATTACAAACGATTCTACAGAATCAGATTGAGCGATTTGGTTCAAACGTCTACAAAGAAGGCACCATCATTAATGGTGTCAACTTGACTTCTCGTAGTGATATTAATTACGTAAAGCTAAAAGATAGCTCAACGTTTACTGATCCGACGCTTTATGTGCCTAAAGCAGACGAAGACAACATTCGCTATGACCTTATAGGAACTAGCTCAGGACTGCGAGCAGAAATTCTATCTGCTACTCCTGGATTTGAGACTCAAAACCCAGATTTAAAAACGTTTTATATTAACTATCTGAACACTGGTACTGATGGTCAAAAATTCTTCACCGCAAACGAAATCTTGCGAATTGAAAAGATCACGGACATAATTGAAGAAGGCGTAGTAATCAGAACTGAAGTAGAGACGCTTTCAGTTAACCCTGTTGTAGCAAACGTAGATGATCAAATCACAGGAAATTCATTTGGTATATCGTGTGAAGAAGGTGTCATTTATCAAAAAGGACATTTCATTTTTGTAGAGAACCAGTTTATTGTCGTTTCTAAGTATACGAATGCTCCTAGTGATATATCAGTAGGATTTATTATAGACGAGTTTTTAAGGAACTCTGACGAAGATTCCAGCCTTCTCGATAACGCTTCGGGATTCAATAATGAAAACGCTCCTGGCGCAGACAGACTTCAATTAGTGCCTCGATTGGCTGCGTTTGAAACTGGAAGCGAACCGGAAGACTTTTTCACGCTGATTAGATTCGTAGACGGTGAGATATTCAGACTTAGAGATTTGACTGAATTTAACGTCATCGGAACGGAAATGGCGAGAAGGACTTACGAAGAGTCTGGAAACTATGTTGTTGAAGGTCTTGGTACTAGACTTGAAGATACAGGTAGCGGGGTTAATGTTATTGTTGATCCTGGTAAAGCATACGTCTTTGGAAGAGAAGTCCGCAACATATCAGCAAAACGACTGGCCATAGATCCAGAAACTGCGGTTCAACTGAAACAAGATCAAGTCGTTGGAGTAACTCACGAAGCACATTTCTCTTTTTCAGCGACAGATGGTAGCACACTCGACGACTTCTTGACTGACGGTACTCGCTATGCCATGTATAATGCATCCAGTGAAGTGATTGGATACTGCTCTATCTCTTCTTTTAATGCTGGTAAAATATACGCTTACGCTATTCGTAAAGTCGAAGGTAAAGAAGCTGACGCGGTTGCTAGAATATTTAACACTCCTATTACTAGCCCCTCTCTCGTATTCCCTAATGAAGCAGTGAGAATTTACAGCACAGGAAAATCCACTCTTAGTTCTATCACTAATACTAAATTCGTCACTAGAGTTAGAGAGAATGCGTCAGGAGGAGCGGTCGGTAATCCAATAACGATTGAAGCTGATACTACAACAGGATCTTTCCCATTATCCAATAATATTATAGGTGTAAACTCTGCAAGTCAGATAAAAATACCGACTTCCGTCACGATTGGAGAAGCTGGCAATATTGAGATTACATTTAACGAAAATCTGGGAGTTGATGGTTGGATATACTACAACATACAGCGATCCGGATTAAATTCAGATAGCGTAATCGACGCAGAAGGATATGTGGTATCGTCTTTAGAGTCTAATGTAGTCGAATTAGGCGTTCCAAATGTCGTGAAACTACTTGAAGTTGTAGATATCACTAACGGAGAAGACTTAACAGCTAAGTTTAAGTTAGTTAACAATCAAAAAGATTCATATTACGATCTTTCATATCTGAAAGTAAAAGGCGGAGAAACTATAGACGGAGTTCGTACTTCATTAAGAGTTAAATTCGTTTACTTCAAGAGAACAACAACAGGCGCTAACGGATATTTAACGATTGATAGTTATGCGAATGTCACTCGCAAAAATTTAATTCCTAGATATGAAGCAAGAGACAATATCATCTATGATCTCAGAAATTGCTTTGACTTTAGACCATATGCTACTCTTCCTATAGGAAGCGCTATAAGCCCGTCTTTAGGAGCGTCAAACCCACCTAGGGTAAACATGTCTGCCGATATAAGAATATCTAATTCTATATCTATCGTTCCGAACAGTCAAATAATCTGCGATCAAAGCTATTATCTAGCAAGAATCGATAATGTTGTTGTCGATGAGTTTGGTGATTTTCAGTTATTTAAAGGAAGTGCTTCAGATAATCCCTCTGTTCCAGAACTGAAGCGACTGTATGCTTTATCCAAAGTATATGTTCCTGGCAATCTTTTGTCAACATCTGGAACGAATCCAGTTAAGATCACCGATCTTTCAAATAAAAACTATACGATGAAGGATATTGGCAACATTGAAAAGAGAATAGATAGATTAAATGAGGCTGTTTCTCTTAGCTTACTCGAAACACAAGCGAAAGACTTCTTTGTTGATGATGGTACTGGTAGCAATCGCTTTAAAACTGGTATTCTCGTTGATGCTTGCCGAGATCTCACGATCGCTAGTGTTTTAGATCCGGAGTTCAATGCATCTGTCGATAAAACTAGAACTGTCATAACTCCTTCTGTATTCCAATTTCCCATTGACATGAAAGTTTCGACTGAAAACGGAGGTCTGAACTTTACTCAATATGAAGATATCATTACGATAGGAAACACGGGAACAAACTCGACTGTTTTACAGCAAGAGTTTGCTACACAACAAAGAAATTGCGTTACTAACTATTACAACTATGCGGGTAGGGCTGACATATTTCCAGCGTTTGATGTGGGGTATGACAACATTACAAATCCAGCTGTTAATGTTGAAGTTGACCTTTCACAATCCCTACTAGATCTCGTAGATAACATACAGACATTTATTCCTTTAACAAGAGAGGAAGAAATATCTAGAGAGACTGAGTTTGAAGGAATTAGAAGTAATAGAATATCAATCGAAACTATTCGAAATAGAGTATCGACGCTAACAACGTCTACCACAGTTAATACTCAGAGCGTAGGTAACTTTGTCTCTGACGTAGCGCTTACTCCCTACGTTCGAAGTCGAGAAGTTAGTATTTTTGTTACGGGATTGCGACCTGGTGCGCAACATTACTTCTTCTTTGAACAACGATCTGTAGACCGATTCGTCTATCCTGGCGTTTTGATTGAAGGTGCTACATTTGCTGCTAGAAATGTTCGCAAAAATGGAAACGCTGGAGAACCAGTTGTAGCAGATGAACTGGGCACAGTTCTTGCTGTATTTGAAATACCGGAAGCCACTTTCTTCACTGGTGTCAATACACTAGAGATTGCTGACGTCTCCGACTATACTAGCATAAACTCTGCAAGAACTTCTTATGCGAAAGTCGCGTATAGAGCGTATAACTTTGACATTGGCAGAACTGAGCTAAGCGCCACGACGCGTAGCGTAGACTTTGATGTTGAGGATGTAATTACTGAAAGAGTTATTCAGAGAGCAGCGCCTGAGCCTGAGCCTGTTCCTGTTCCTCCTGTAGTTGCGCCTGAGCCTGTTACAGTAGTTCCTGAGCCTGAGCCTGAACCAGCGCCAGCGCCAGAACCTACTCTGCCGACTCTACCGTTTATACCTCAGTTCTTCAGAAGATTTAGAATTGATCCTATTGCACAAACGTTTATTTTGCGATCTTCTCAAGTTCCAGGATCAAACTCTGCGTATATAAGCGATATCGAAGTCTATTTTGGTAAGAAATCGCAAACGACAGGCGTAACGCTAGAGATAAGAGAAGTGATTAACGGATATCCTTCTCGAACAGTAGTGCCTTTTGGTAGAAAGCACTTGACGTCAAGTGAGGTGAATGAAGACTCTATTAGAGGAACAACCGGAACAAGATTCATATTTGACAATCCAGTAAAACTTAATCTAGAAAAAGAATATTGCTTTGTTGTGATACCAGACGCAAACTCTCCTGATTATTTGATTTGGACAGCTAAGGTTGGTGGAGTTGATGTTAACGAAGGTGTTGCGATCACTAACGATTGGGGCGATGGTGTAATGTTCACGTCAACTAACGATAGTGCATGGAAATCTTATCAAGATGAAGACATTAAGTTTAAGATCAATCGCTATAACTTCTCTACAACAGAATCTCATGTAAACTTTGTTCCCAATAATCCAGAGTTTTTCGAAATCGGTTCTGTCGTAAACACCTTCAGAAACGACGAACTTGTTTACAAGAAAATTTCTGGAGACAACACCGTAATACAGAAAAACATGTCAAAGGGAGATAACTTCTTTATCCTGACAAGTGGAGTTGATACGTTTGATATATCTGATAACCAGTATGTGTTGTTGGAAACAATTACAAATAAAGTGTTGAGTAGAATCACGTCAACGACTACTCCAGACGGAACAACGGACACTAGATATAATCTAGATACTCCGTGGCCATATGATGATGCGCCTGTTACAATAACAGCTGCTGTTGCCGGTAGAGTATCGCTGTTTAATCGTTTTAATCCAACATATCTGCATCTATATGGTAGTTCAGCTACTGTGACAGGTAATGAAGTATTCCAGGCTAACGATACTATCACAGGTTCTGTATCTGGCGCAAGCGCAGTAATTAGTGGCATTGTGAATAAACAAGTTTCGTATTTGCAGCCTCAAATGCTTGTAGATAACACTATCAAGACATCGAGCAAACTAGAGCTATACAGTGGATACGAAACGGTTGACCTCGATCGCGAAATAGATCAGAAAGGTAACGCGTATCTGCTAAACAAACCTAGAACAATTAATAGTCTTTCGAATACTATCGTAGACGAAAATTTGGAAGTAGATTTTATACTTAGAACATCCCTATCTAATAATGGAGTAGGGGCAACGACTCCTTTACTTGACGCTGAATTGTCAATGTTGAATGTCTATGAGTATAACATCTCAGACGATTCAAATAGAACTTCTAAATACGTATCAAAGGAAGTCGTTTTAGAAGAGGGCTTTGAAGCTACAGGATTGAAAGTTTTACTTAGCGCATATCGACCTATCGGCACAATGATAGATGTTTATGCTAGATTAGTTTATCCTACTAACATCGATGTACAAACTGATTGGATAGAACTAACTAACCAATATCCTAATTTATACTCGAATGTATCAAATACTAGAGATTATAGAGAGTTTGAATACAATCTGCCCGAAGGAGATGAATATAGCACGTTCCAGGTTATGATCGTTATGCGGCATATGACTAACGACGAGTTAGATTCAACAGAGACAATAGTGGGACAAGAAGAAGTTAATAGAACGGCTAGTTTATTCCCTCATATTAACGACTATAGAGCGATATCATTACTATGAATGACTCCGCCCTAAAAAGAAAGAATGTAGGTCTCGTAAGTCACGACAAAAATGCTCTTTTAGCAGCTAAAGCTAAAAAAGCGCAGGCAGAAAAGATGAAAACTCTGGAGAAAAAAATAGAATCTATGGAAAAAGAAATACAAAATCTCCGAAGATTAGTAGAGGATCGCCAAAATGTCTAAGAATATAAGTGATGTTGCTGTAACAGATACATTTCAGGTCTGGTTAGACAAGACTAACGAATTGGCGGAGGCTTTTGCGACCACAGTAACACTAGATGAACCTAATATAGGCAACGTCAGTTTAACTGGAGATTTGTCAATATTACCCATAGAAGATAGCCCTAGTATATTAAATGTCGATCGAATAAAGCACGTTAATACTTTAGAAAAAGAAATCTTCTTCGATGAAACGTCAATTTATGTCGAAGGAAGAGCAGTTATAGCTAGAAGCATAAACGAAGGTATTCCTGGCATACCAAGAAGATTGGATTTTATACAAAGAGGCGGAGAAGCTCCTATAACATGGACAGTTGGTCCTGAAGATATTTTTGGTGGAGAAGAAGTCGGTACTCAATATAATCAAAGATTTTCTATTACAGCTCCAGGATTTATTAGCGATCTCGACGTTTCTTTATACATCGATTTACTCGGTGAAGATCAGACTGCTATTGCAAATGGGAAAAACTTAAAGCTGTCGAATGACCTATTGCAAAATAATATTGGCGTTAAGGACACTGAAGGCAATGCACTCACTGCTACTAGGTTTCAAACTCCAGTAACGTTATCATTTAGCGGAGACATAGTAACTCAAAATATACCATTGAGCGGCGACGAATCGGCGATAGACGACGGGTCAGTCAGCATTCCAATTACGTTAAATGGAGGTCAAGTTGATAAGTGGATTAACGCTAAAACACTAAACTTTACCGGAGACGTTACTGGATCAGCTACCATTAATGGAGATTTAGGCACTAACAACGAAATTGAAGTTGAAATGACTGTTGTCGACGATGAGCATAATCATGTCATAGGTAATGTTGATGGGCTTACTGATGCGCTTGACGCAAAAGTTAGTGTTGCGGGCGATAGCATGACAGGTAACTTGACTGTAGGAAACACTACAAACGGAGTTCGGGTTGGCACTAACGGAACTATCGTAGCAACGGGAGATATCACCGCCTTTGGTAGCTTCTCAGATATATCACGAAAAGAGAATATTAAAAAAATAGAAAACGCACTTGATAAAATAGAGCAGATTAGTGGATATACATTTAACTACATAGGTGATGACACAAGAGTGTCTGGTGTGATTGCTCAAGAAGTTGAAGAAGTTTTACCAGAAGTAGTTTATGACACCATTGATAACCAAGGCAATGATACGAAAGCAGTTCGATACGGTAACATGATGGGCTTGATTATTGAAGCAATCAAAGAACTTCGACAAGAAATAGAAACTTTAAAGAATTAAGGTCTACTAAAAATGGCAGAAATTAAGTTTACAGGGTTACCTCGATTACTAAAAGATAGTATAGCTGATAATGACGTATTTGCTATATCAGATATAGACACAGGAACTTCAAATAAGTATACTTTTGGTGACTTAAAGAATAAGATTATTGAAGATGGGCTTTCTAATAACGCAACAAACTTAGCCTCTTTAATCACGAATCTAAACTCTTCTTTACCCAATAACTTATATGCTACGCGCTTGTGGACAGGCTCTGCTTATGAAGAAGGTTCGTACTACTTAAATTATAACAACTTAAATAACAAGCCTACGCTACCTGTCGACTTAGTAGACTTAACAAACGTCAATGGATATCTTAGATACGACTCTTCTACAAATAGTGTTGTTTGGGCAGACGAAGGGATAGGTCTTGGTAATGCTAGACTTAGAATCACTACAGATAATATTCCCGAAGGATTTAACACAAATAGCAATAGATATTACACGGATGCTAGAGTAGAAGAATATCTTAACGAAAACTTTTCTCGATTCTTGAGCGAGAGAAGCCTTTCTTTTGATGAAGGAAACGTAATAGACAGTGTGATTGGCGTTGACGGTACGTTTTTAAACGTAGTATCAGCACAATCTAATCAAATATTAGTTAGCGACATTTCTCTTTTAAATAACTTTAGAGCTGGCGACGTTCTTAGAATATACGGCGGTAGCACAGATCAAGATTTGGATGAAATAGCAGAGTTCACTGATTATAGCGCGACTCTTAGCAAAGTAGGATTCGGCACTGGCGCAGACACAGTAACGCTTGAATATCAGACCTGTATATATGATTATGTTACAGGTAAGATAACAGAGCCTTTGACAGCAGGCTCGATTGGCATTGCTCCCGCACCGCCTGCTACTGACGCTATTCAGTCATTTAGTTCATCAAACTTTATTACCATGACGTTCAATGGCATACCTGAAAATAAAAGTGTTATCGTCTATAGGAAGCAATCGACTGACCAAAATTTCAAATTGGTTGCTGTACTTGGACCTAAAGAAATAGCTGCAGGAGCTTGGGTAGACTATTATGCATTTGATTACACGCAATGGTCTGGCAAAAATGAAGCCGATAATGCATTCTTAGAAGATTCATTAATACACTTCCCGTTCAATCCCGCATCGACTCCAAGACGAGGGTGGGCAGATACTGTTATATCAGAAAATGGAGTTAGGAATAACGGGAACGGAACATTTACGATTACTCTTGAAGACTTTCTTTACGTCAACGTAGATGGACAAACCAGCGCTTGTCAGATATGTCATAACGACACGATCAAGATTCAGAGTGCGATAGATACCAATTCAGCTTCTGGTTTGAAATCGGTTAGACTAAACGCAAAAACGTATGTCTCAGAAAGACTCACTATACCGAGCGGATTTGGCATTGAGGGTACTCCTTCGATCAGCAAGATAGTTCGCCTTCCGTGGACAGGTGGTACAACGGTTGACGCTAAAATGATTAGAGCACAATCTACAGCGAATGCCAATGGTATTACACTCAGTGGATTTGACTTAGATGGAAATATGCCAAATCAAATTCTCTTTGACGACACGGTTGAAGCTAACAGAAACTACACAATCGACTTTGGCGAAACCGCAAACAATATTATTATAGATAAGGTAAGAGTTAATAACGTTATAGGCGGTGGTATTTACATCGATAAGCCTTCTGAATTTAAGATTAACACAAGCGAAGTTAGAAACAGCGGAATGAGTGATAGACCAGCCAATCTTTTCTCTCCTTTGATTGCTGGCGGTGGTCAACAAGTCCTTCTTACAACATCTATATTTGAAAACTTTACCGACTATGTTGACGTTTCGCTAACGGACAAAGGTATGGTTACCAGTAATATTGTGACAAATTGCGGAAGCGGTCTGTTCATTTACGGTTCAAAGTTCTTTGTTTCTTCTCAGAACATTCTGACTGGTCCTAACAACGAATTTTTGCCAAATCCTGATATTTACAACTCTGTTTATGACTCTGTTAATATTAGCATCGAATTAAATAGCGAATTCGTTAGTGATGTCTATAAGTATCAAGAAAATGGAATAGATTTTGACCTTACTCAAAATGCTAGAAACAATATACAATATGAAATATTTAAATTGAGAAAGTCTAGTGTTTCTGGGCAGGAAACCCTGTATGAAGAAATTACGGGCATACCGATTCAGGATATATCAGATGCTAATGTACTTCCTAGTGAAGGATCTTTCCAGTTCAGGATCTTAGAAAGCGGTGTAAACGATTTGATAAACAATTATAACTATGATGCGATGATTGCTCTCGATAGCGATCACGTCGGTTTAGTTTATAGAGCTTCTTTAGAGGAGTATGTTCTTGCTGGTAACTTTTCAGGAACAACGGTGTCGATTTTAGCGAATGGAAATGTACAATTCATTGTTCCTGAACCGAAATATTTAAGTGTCGGAGCAAACATTACTATGAACAGAACCTCTTTTTCTTCAACCCTTACTATTGGAACGATAGTGAGTCTGTCTTCTGTATCAGGATCAACAGCAGTTACCGTTGAGGCGGATTTTGGTACTATAGATAACTTAGGCGCGGATGATGGTTCAATAAATATAGTTAATAAATTTACATTAGCTCAAGGAAGGATACTACAATAACATGACTAGCATTACAAACATTAATAACAACAGCTCGGTTGTTAACGTAGGTCGTACTACTCCCGTATCTCCTGGTATTCAGCCTTCTTCTCGCTCAATTCCAGTTGTTGTTGCGTCAGACCAAACCGCTATTCCTGTTGAAGAACAAAACAAAATTCAGTCAGAAGTAGCACTTTCTCTACTGGGTATTCCTAGAGCAGAAGTTGCGCTAGGTATTTTCGCTGACGTTAATACATATGATGTTAACCCGACTGAGTGGTCGTCTTCTCCTTCTACTTGGACTAGTGGTTATGGTACGCGACATATTCCTGCTGAAGCGGGCGCGCTTGTTGAAGCGCCTAGAGATCGAGTAGCCATTCTTACGTCAAAGCGATTCTTCCGTTATCAGCCTGGTCGTGTATCTGCGGCTACATTCGGTATCAAAAGTACAATCTCAACCAAAGATTTTGCCAAGAACCCGATCATTCGTAAATATGGTATTTACGATAATTTCGACGGATACTATTGGGAAACGCGACAAAGCGGAAGAGGCGATAACTTTGCTGTCATACGTAGAACACAGTCGCTTCTAAAGACTCCAAATTCAACATTTGGTCTGACTGGGCAAGCGTTAAGGAAGCCTACTACGTCTAGCGCTTCGGGAGAAGTTGTAACTGCTCAAGTTGACGATTATCGTACCGTAGGCACTCCTCCTGTCGCTGGAGCAGGCGCATTTTCAAGTTCGACATATATCAAGCAGCGAAATAGAATCATTGAAAATCGCTTGGACGTTGCTCTAGAAGCGCTCTCGACTAATCTAAGCGCAAAGTGTCAGCGAGATGTGAAATACATCATGGATGCTGTTGGCTATGATATCACGCTAGGCACAAACTATAACGCAACATTCCAAGGATTAGCTGAAGCAAACTCTGCAGGATATCCTCTAGCCACAGAAGTTGCTACCGCAATCACTAATACCGAAAATGCAATTGTTGCACTTTCTGGTGTAGATAATACAGCCGATACCGCAGTAAATAACTTTTTTACAAGACTCAGAAGTATTGCTATTGACTCAGCTACACGAGTAGAAGCAGTCTCAGATGCAAACCAAACAGGAAGAATAGCGGCACTGAATAGCGTAACATTCGCGGTGCCTACAGGATTAACTGGCTCAAGAGTAACTGCAAATAGCACGATAGTAACTGAAAGAGAAAATCTTGCGGTTGACGTCAACCAATTCGTTAGCGAGCTTGCAACCCTTCAAACCCATAATGCGAATAAATGTACTAGAGACGTTCTATTTACGCTGAATGCTGTTGCGTATGATATTTTATACGGCGGTAACAGCGCGTCTTGGCAAGCAGCACGATTCTTTATGTACAACGGATTTTCGCAAAGCGATAAGACTGCCGACTACATCGCTCAAACCGTAGCTGCTTATGGACAACTGAAGACTTTATTAGACGCCGATCTAGCAACAGCTGGAGTAGCTCAACCAGAAAGAACAAAAGCTGGTGAGTTAATTGACTTCATAATCGGCGTAATTCAAAATGTTAATATCGATCACCTACCACCAAAAGTATACCCAGACACTTCTTGGGCAAACGCTTCTTTGACTACAGCACAAACAGCTATAACTCAAAATAAGCAAGCGATCGCTTCTTCTGTGTCGCCAATAACTAATCTTACTGCCAATGATAATAAGTGTTTGCGCGATGTTGATTTTTGGATCGATATGTACCTTCAAGATTTTGAAGCTGGTGGAGATGCGCATACCGCTCTTAATACGAGAAACTACTCTTCGGCTATACTTGATAACAAAGAAGAAGAAATTGAAACGCACTTCAACGTTAAGACCAAATTGCTTGAGTTGTTTACGGGCGAAGGCGTCGATGCAGTATTCTACGATAAGCTGCAAACGCTGACTGAAATTCCCATCGCTTTCTTTAGACAAGCAGCACCACAAACTAATCCTATCGCTCCAACTTCGTATGGAAGCAAGGCACAACTCGATACACTATTTGATGCGAGAAAGTATTTTTGGGCATATACAGTAACAGAGTCTGGAACTTACGTTTATGGAGCTGGTGGAGATGGCACTGACGGCGAAACTGTAACAGATCCTGCGGCAATCGTATACTCTAAAAATGGTATAAGCTATACATTAGCAGAAGTCAAAGACAAGTGTATTCGCGACGTAGTCTACGTTATTGATGGATACAAAGACGACATCTCTGGCGGCGGTAATTTTGCCACAGCATATAACGCGTCTATGTATTATCAAGGATCGGGTCTAGCTATTGACAGTCAAGCGATTTCCGAAAAGACTCGACATGAATCTTTACAAACATTAATAAACGCCGACTTGACGAGTGACGGCTATTCAGCTTCAGTTACCTCTAAATTTACTACACTATCGAATTTGATTATTAATAACTTTGATATTGAATCGACAAATATCGCAGAAATTGGTAATCGTGGAGTTGCAGGAAACTTGGTTGCGCTTCGCGACGGCTTGATAATGGTTCATGCGGCTGTGTACGACCCAGCGCTCCTGAAAGAACAGAAGCGTATTAAAGCTGCGTTGAGCGCGGACACTAATACGATTACTATCTCAGAAGGGCATGTTACGTTTGGTCAGAGGGTTCGTTATTTTGGCGCAGACAACGGCGGTCTACTTAACGGAAAACTCTATCAGGTTAGAAGTGCGATTGGACCAAAAGCGAGCCAATTCACTCTTGTAGATCCCAACGACTCAACTGCGATAGTATCAATAACAAGCGACGACAGAAACGCTCGAATTCAAATAGTCAATCCGTTCATTTTCCCTGACGTTTACAATCCCGATACATATAGAGCGGATACTGCGTTCCAAGATGTTGTTGGTACTTCTACTCCTGAAGACGCAGACGATCCATTTATAGGTAAAGAAGTTGGATATCAGGGATATGATTATCGCGGTATGATGTTCCCCTATATGTACACCAGCGACGGATTGTTACCTAAAAACGCAGACGCATATGCTATAGGATATATCGATACTGCGAATCCTCTGCAAACTACGGCAGAAGTTAACGACATTAAGAATCAAATTGATAGTGTAAACTTTTCGCCAGAATATATCAACTTTATTAGAGACAACGTTAAACCAGAGTATTGGGGCGTATACGAATATCGCGTTCCAAGATCTCGCTTCAGCACAGACAAGCTGAATGGTAAAGAAAATAATATAGTTTATAGTGATGTTGCTATTGGTCCTGGCGGTAAAGTTCTTCCTGGACAATCAGTATTGGGCAACGATGGCTTGAATGCGAAAGATACTAGCCTTTACGATTATGACTTCGGCAAAGTTACCATGCTTAAGATCGAATTCTCATGGTATGGCGCTGTTGGTGCTCTATTCTTAGCATATGTTCCAGTAAGTAATGGCGAAGCTAGATGGGTGAGAGTCCATCACCTACGAGCATCTAACCAGTTGAAGATTTCTTCTCTTGGTAATGCGACTCTACCTATTACGTATGGAGTATTCGGAGGAGGCAGTGAAAATACATTAGGTGACGGCGAAGAAGCAACTCCGACCGATTATGGCTATGGTAGAAACAGTCATAACTTAGTTAAATATGGCGCTTCTTATTATATTGACGGCGGCGACAGAGGAACAGTTCGTCTATACAGTCACACTAATCCAGGGTTAATACCAGCATACGGCACAAACCACTCATTGGGAGCTCCTACTGTAACAGCACCAGACGATGCGATAGACTTACCTTATATTACATTAGGCGCTGGAATAGATCCTTTATTCTATATGTCTGCTAGACTGAAGACAAACAATAGAATCGATCAAAACATTAGAGTAGAGTGGGTTGATGGTCAGAAGCTGTATCTTTCTTCAGCACCCTCAGGAACATCTGATTTTACGTTATTGCCTGATCGAGCTAACACGGTATACGGAATTGAGACTAAAGAGAATATTATTAGCTCTCTAGGTCAATCAGTTAGAAACCGAGTGCAGGTGTATCCAACTAAACTATCTACGGTTAATGTTAATACTGGAGATGGCGCTAAACCTTGTAGAATGCGAATGAAGAAAACGCCTCTTTTCCAGACTGACGCTGAAGTTACTGGCACATTTAGTTTGACTGAGTCTTATGAAATTACGGGCGAAAACTTACCGCTGCCTACAACTTCTGTTGATTATCTAGAGGAAGGCGAATCCGTTTACGGATGGTTTAGAGTCTTTGTTGAAGAAAATCGAACAACTGCTTTCGGTAGATTATACAGAGAAGCTGCTGAGTATTACTTTGAGTTAGTGGAGTCGTTTAACGGAACAGTTGAGATTGAGCCTTCTATCAATTTCTTGAAAGACGGACGATTCAACGCTTCTGGTGTTGCGCTAACCACTGTTACAAAAACCACAGAAGAAAAAGAAGGTTTGAGTTCGGTAGTTATCGCTGACGATTCGCAAGTACCTATTCCCAGAACAGGTGTCGATGTTGCTACGATTTATTTACAGCAAGGGGGCACTGAGCAAATCGAGCTAAATACATACTATGATTACAACAAAGAATACCTTTCTTTCCCGCTTACGGATATCGCAGAAAGTCTATACTTCTCTGTAGACATAGACTCCCCGAATACGGAAAGCGTAGGTGTAGGAATAGGTGTAACATGGGAAGAGCAGTGATTTATGTCAAAGCAGATAAAGCTAGGATTTGATAAGGTACCATCTCCTAGCGCAATACAATTTGTTCCACTTTATGATATCGCCACAGGTATACCTCTCAGAGATATATCACAACAGATAATTGTCACGCAGATTGAAGGCGCTTTGGACGTCTTCTTTCTGTCTGATAATTCGTCATCTGTTGTTGTTAATCAAGATTTAATTGCCGGCTCCATTCCTATCGAAGAGCAATTTCCTCTAGAGTCGGAAGTAAGTTCGACGTTACTTGGCGTTCCTAGAGCAGAAGAACAACTGTCTTTATTTTCTGACGTGTCGACTTATGGGCTAGACGACGACAGTTGGGAGTATTTTACATTTGATGGAATTTTTCGTGTTCCAAGTCAATGGTATACACGCAGAAATACTGTTTACGGCAACAGACAAGGCGTCCAATTTTATGAAGGCACGAATGAACAAGCGCTTTATTTAAAAGCATATCCAGTAAACTGGACGTTTCCTTTTGGTCCAGGCTGGGAAAGATCAGGAAGATACAACGAAAACATATATCGACAGTATTTGAATTTTATTGTATTAGGTAAAGTTTTTTACAAATATTACACAGATCCAAATTTTTTAGGAATATACGACTTTTTCGCAGAGTCTAATTTCATACCTGATTTTATTAAGGTCGTAAACTCTGCTGGAATAGAAATCGAAGACTTGGATGTCACATACGGCGGTCCAGGATTCACTTCGTTCGCTGGCGGAAGCAGCTATTATGACGTAGACTATGGTGATGATCTAGATAGAGCATTCGAACAAATTGAAAAATGGACAGTAGCTTTTCAAGATCTTTTAAATGAGTCTTTGCCAGACCCAAGATCCGTCACAGGACCAGGCGCTCCTCTTTATCAACTAGATTTAACTAGAGCAGCAAATGACGCCGAGTCAAATGGACAAATAAGACCTGGGGCGTCGAGTAACGGGATATATACGGGCATTTTACAGAGTCGAGAAACTTTTAGGTATCAGCCAGGACGTATCAGCGGCTTTACATACGGCATACGATTAAGAAATGATCCAAGAAGTAACGGAAACTTCATCGAGTTTGGTTGCACAAACGATACAGACCATTATGTTTTTCAGATTAGAGGTTCGCAGTTTAATATTGTAAGAAGAAGTACCATAAAACTTGATGACGATCTTCTCCGAAGACAAGGTCTTACGCCTGATTTTCAATCAGCGACACCAGTATATCCATTAGGCGGATTCGCATCTACTCCATTATACGAGACAGTTATTCCTAGAGATAATTTTAATGGCGACTCTTTAGATGGTAATGGGCCATCGAGATATATCATTTCGTTTGAAGATGTTACCATGTTCAAGATCGAGTTTGGTTGGTATGGCGCGATTGGAGCAAAGTTTTACGCATATGTACCATTTGGCAATGATGGCGCTAGATGGGTGTTGATTCATACGCTTGTGATTGAAAACGGAATGGGCGAACCTTGTTTACAGAATCCCAACTTTAGATTCAGATATCTGTTAGGCGTTACTGACACAACTACACTCAGAGAGCCTATTTACGTTTATAAGTACGGGGCTTCATATTACATCGACGGCGGCGACGAAGGCACTAAGAAAGTTTTATCTGGCTCTTCTTCACCAAAACAGTTCATCGACTTCACACCAAATATAGGAATTTTCCCCAAGTCGGTTATGATAAATCAGCTTGGTGAAGAAATACTCAATCGAAAACAAGTTTACCCTACGACGCTCTCTGTTAATTCTACTGAACCATCACGAGTTAATGTTGTAGAAATTCAAGGTTCTCCGGAAGGGCATCATTATCATTATTCCCCTAGTTTACACAACGGAAGGAACAAGGAAACTCGTGAGATAGATATTCTTATATCTGAAGACGGTCAACGGGTTCTTACAGACAATGGGGTTTTGGTACCAGAAGATGAAGGCAAGAAAATTGTAGCCGATGGACTGTACAACGTATATATCGGAGAGCCTAATGTTGCGGGCAATTCTGCTCCGATTTTAAGAAGATCTGAATATAATTTAGTTTCTGGAAACATGTCCGAGTTAGTGCGATTGTATTCTACATCTGAATCAGTTGACCCTAGAGCAAGAACATTTACCGGAGTCAAGTTAACTGGAACGACTAAGGTTGTCGCTTCAGACATAGGCGTGACCAGCAACACGATGAAAATACATTTCTTAAATCCTGTCGCGAGAGATTCAGACACGGGTAGACATTTCGCAGATTTCAGAGTAGGAGTTACTCCTCTCAAACCTACATTAGGCTCAGTAGAAATAGTAGTAGACGAAGAACAGCAAACAACTGAAACTGTACCAGAAATTCTCTTTGGAGAAGGCGAAAATCAAAGATTATTAACTCCTAATGATCCCGAGTTCTTGTCAGTCGACTGGTCGGCATATCAGGAACAAAACGATCTAGACGGCGTAGAAATACAAGAGTGGGACCCTACATACGGTATTAAATTTGATATCGATCCTAGATTGCCTAGACCATTAGGAGAAGATTCGGGTGTCATATCGTGTGTTGTTATGAATATACTTACAGTGCCTTACTTTGTGTCTAAAGTCGAAACAGTTGGTGACGAAATACGACTGTTTGTAAACGGAGGCTCTATAGGAACAGCACCTAGAATAGGGGAGCAATCTGTAGGTATTGCCGAAATAGGAATAAACAATCTACCATCTGGTATCAAGATATTATCAGAGCCTGTTCAAACTACCACAAACGAAGAATATGTTGTGGTAGACGCTGATCCAACACAGCACCCAAATTATAACGAAAATGATCCAAGAATACAACTAAGATCGATAAGATTAACGGATAACTTCCAAGTAGATTCTTTTGATGATGACGGAGTTCCTCTATTCGACTATAAGAATATAATCGCAGAAAGAACGCTACAGTATAATATTAAGCCATTGTATCCTGTGTTTATGATGAATGATGGGGCAAGAATAAATAACATCGTTATTGAAGAAATTACTACTGAAACGAACTATAGCCATACTCCAAATTGGCTCAGCGTTCCTGATAGCGATACGACAGGAGACGGAAATTTTGACAATAATGTAATCAAGTTTAGTGGAGGAAGTTCATTAGCAAATGCTCCAGCAAATTTTGTTTCTGTTGATAGACTATCTTCGGTTAGATTAGACACTCAAACTCAACAGCCTCTGCGACCAGGAACTTCTATTTACAGTTTGTTTGTAGACGGCGGTTCAACGGAAAGAATAGACTTGAGCAATATCTTTAATTACGACAGAAAAACTATCGCGACAGGATTATATAATAACAGAGCCACTTTCTTTACGTCGACGCCTCTCGACAACAATTTTATTGGCGACTCTGAAATCTCTCTGACTCTTGAGGAACAAAACTAATGGCAGAATTCATTTTTGGTCTCAATACAGAAAAGAGTTTTGCTGACGTTGTAAATCCAACAGAAGCGCTTTTAAACTTGGGCGTTGATACTAGAGACGTTGATATTATAAGACCTTTGCCCGACCTCGGATTGTCACGAAACGATCTTAAGACCTTGTCTGGTCTAGATTTTGATATAAAAAAAGAAGCGATTTCAATTAGCGCTGACTTGAGCGAAAGCATTCAGTTAATAGAAGATAGTGCATCGGTTCGTAATCCCATACCTTTTGATTTAATTGTTGATAATGCACTTCAGGCAGGTTCGTTTAAGTACAAATATTTGGATTATACTGAGACTGATTTAAATAATCTGATTAAGGGCGCTGATATATCTACGTCAAGACTGTCTTCTTGGTCTTCTTTTGACAGTCCACCCACTTCAACTTCTCCCATTTTTTATGGCGGAGATTTAATCGTTAATCCTTCTGGCACTGGTAGATCTCAGCTTAGAATAACAGGTCTCGATTTTACCGATGAACCTGTTGGTAGAAAATATTCGGCTGAAGTGCCTACACATTTAATCACGCTTAATATCGGAGGTGTAGACAAACAATTCTATGCGATGCAAGGTATCCCAATTGAGTTTGAGGGATTCTTCAGAAACGGCACAGTTAGGCATAGGGTTGACTCCTTTGCTCCTGGTATTCTGCCCACTTGGGAAATCGAAAACTTAGATGACGGCAGACTGACAGTATTCGAAGATCAAGGCTTAAACTTGATGTCCAGCAACGCAGTTTCGATATCAGACTTTAAAGCTAGAGAGCGAAAACTTAGATTTTACTACCCACCGAATAACATCAAGGAGTTGAATGTTAGCGGTATCAGCGCGACGCAGTTGCCAAACGATATATTACCTGAGCTTACGCACTATTACTTCACGAGTAATTTGATTCAAGATCTACCAAACTTAGCAGTAATTACGCCAAAGTTGAGCGTAGTCGATATGTCTCGTAATGCGCTGTATTCTGGTGTCGACACAGAAGCAAACGTGGAGCTGAATAAACTTCCCACTTCTATCACTAGAATAGAAGCAAATTACTGTTTTCGAGATAGTACGCGAATCGATTTAAGTAGTTATACTAATTTAGTAAGGCTGGGAATTTTTGGTACCTATAGCGGAACCTACATGAGAGACAGTGGACCTACTCCGGCTGTAAATTCAAGCACAATAGAATCATATTCAATATATGGGCATCTTTATGGTAGACTAGACAGAAGTGTAGCCGATGCTCCAAACTTAAGTTATATTAACATACAATACAACAACATAACTTCTATGTTAGATGACGATGGTGTGACTCCAATCGAAATAGCTTTTCAATCAGAAAACCTTACTCAGTTTTATTCGCTTTCAAACTCACATAATATAATTGATTTTTCTGGTCAACAAAATTTAAGAGTCTATTTTCATCGATATAGCCGAGGACTATTTTCACCTAATCCTGGTAGCGCCAGTATAACTGGAAAATTCAATAATATGCCAGCGCTCGATTATGTAAATTTTTATGCTTGTGATGCTAGAGGCGATATAACTAACGAATTCTCTAATTTACCCGCATTAAGAGTGATAGACCTTAGATATAGTAGAGTTCATGGTCGTATAGCAAACAGTAGTTTTTTTGGCACAGAGAATTTGAGATATTTAAGGCTTGCTGGTGCTGCTGGTGGAGAAGACGGCAGAACTTTAGGGCAAATTGACAATGGTTCTGGCGGTACTACAAACGTCACTAACTTCTTTGAAGAAGATTGTTTTAAAACGACCCTAGGCATGTTTGATATAATTGTAATATCGAATAGAGTCGTAACGGGAGAACTACCAGATCTCACAGAAAACCGGAGATTATGGAGACTTTACGTTGCGGCTACTGGGCTTTCTGGTGGGTTAGCTAAACAAAACGGGTTTAGTTCAAACGTCAATTTAAGATATCTATACTTACACGCAAATCAAATTGAAGAGCCTGTGCCGCAAATAAATTCAAATACGGTTTATAGAATTTACTTGTATGGGAATAGGCTGTACGGTCGAATGTTACCTTATGCTTGCCCATCGGCATCTCACATATATATGCAAAATAATAATATTGGGTTAAACTCAAGCGGCGTCGAAGATCCAAACTTAGGAGCAATACCCGACTTCTCAGCTTGTAGAAATCTTAGAGAATTGAACTTAGGTAATAATTATTTTACTGGATATACTCCTGGGGCATTTAGATCAATAACTCTCATTAGAAATATAAATTTAAGCAACAATAATATAAGCAGAGTTGATGCGTTTAACATTTTAGCTGATTTAGTTACTAACTGGGAAACAAACAACAGAAGTGGCGTCATAGTTAATCTTACGGGTAACGGTAAATTTACTGAAGGTGATATTCTTGCGGACGAAATATATGGCGGATACTTAACCTTTTTAAGAACAGCTGGCTGGAGTATATCAATCTAATGGCTAGAGGATTCGTAATAGACTTAAATCTGTCCGAGATGGACAGCAGAAACAAAGACTCTCTCGCGCTTAATAACTTAGGAGGAGCGGGAACTTCAAGCGCTTTGTCGTTGCTCATAAACAATACCAGCAACGAAAGCGTCATGAAAAATAGCAGAAGCTATAATATCACAAATATTGAAAGGACCGGAAATCAGCTATTCTTTAGATTTGGAGTTCCCATAGATTTTAGAGTTGGGAATTTAATCAATATCACTGGCGTAACTCCAGCTGAATATAATTTAGTTGACGCTAGGGTCTCTGTAATTGGAACAGACTTCTTTGTGGTTGATGTTACGAGCGAAGACGTCTTTCCAGCATACGTCAGCGGAGGTGTTGCCGAAGGTTCAGATTTTATTACGGAAACTATCTTCAAAACAGTAGTGGGACAGGGGACATTTCCTACAACACTATTCTCAAGAAGAAATGACGAACAAGTCGTCTTTTCTAACAACACTAGAGTTACAGTTACAACAACAGATTCTGAAAGTCAATATGTAGTTATAGATTCTGATGGAGTAGATAGCTTTCAATTATCAATCGAGACACCCTTTGGATTATATAATACTGTTAACTTTCCTAACCCAAGTGATATTATCTCTATAACAAGAAAAGACGAGGTTACTTTAGAAAATATTTCTAATCTAAATCCATTTAGGTTATCAACTATAGCAAATAATCGTAACCAAGGTCCGTCTGGCGGCGGAGGTGAATTTGGCGATGGTGGGGTATTAGGAGTATCAGGAATTGATGCCGGAGATTTGATTCCTATTACAGATAGATCTACGTTACAAGAGATATTTTCAGGAATTAGTAATAATATAGACTTGTATAGTTTTAGAAGAAGGCGTTCAGTGGTCGTCGACGAAGACGCGTTCTACGACTTACCTATAACCTTTGATGGTGCCCTGGCTATAACTAATACGAGTGAAATCGATATAACTACAGAGGGCTCTCCTGGTATTTTTATATACAACGGCAGCGATTCTGTTAGAGCATTCTCAGATAATAGTAACCCATGGAGCGATACTGTCGTGGGTAGCGGTTACACAACAACTCAATCTACAGTAGCAACAGTTAGGACACTTCAGGCAACAAGACCTAACTTTGAGGACTTAAACGTAGTTGTAGAAAGTGGAGATGCGTTAAACGAGTATACACACAAAATACCAATTCGCGTGGAAGACGGCACTGGTGAGAGGACATATTTCTTGCTAGCCAAATTAGTCAATTAGTAATTTGTAAGTCTTTCCACCAGAAGTCACGCTAAGAGTTTCGGTATAGTTATTTCCAGCTCCTAGTTGAACAGCTTCTCCTGCGTTTAAATCGACTTTCAATTCTTTTATAGACAGAGTATTAGCGTCTATTCCCGCGTTTCCTGTAGCTGTATTAGTTTCCAATCCTGTGGCTGTACCGACAAAAGGAGGAGCTGTATCTAATGCAACTACACATATCTCTCTGTTTGTGTTATCGGGAGAAATCGTGACAGTAGAGCCGAGAGGTATTATAGCAAGAATATTGTTTGTTAGCGTTATAGTATTGCCAGAAATAGAAGATACTGTAGTTCCTGAGGGTATAGGTCCAGCAAATTGCACATATGAACCAATTGCTATATTATTAACATCATCTAACGTGATTTGATTTTGCCCATTCGCGGCGTCTACGCTCACTCGCTTACCGAAAACGCCTTGACAAAAAACGTCTTTACTTCTATCTTCTAGTCCTTTGTCTCGATAAATCGCTAATGTGCGTCCGGTATTTTGCGGAAATGGCGTTGATGATACTGCAGGTCCTTCATCATAAAGCGGAGAAAGTTCTATCGTAGCTACGCCAGAACCCAAACTTACTGACGCCACTCTATATGTGGGCAAACTCGCGTCGTCTGCTATAACGATATGATTTACCTGAATATCTTCTACAGAACTCCCCTCTAACTTTGCGTTAACTACCGGATTACTCGCAGAAAACCGCGTTATATCGTAAATTCCTACTATTCCTTTGTATCCAAAAAATACTCCGCCTTCAAGGTAGTTCTCTGCTACTCCTTCACCACGCATCGCAGCAGGCAGATCATCAACCCGTTCGAACCACGCTTCGAATAAATTAGCATTTAATACGTCAGAAATCTGAACGTACTCGTTGTTTCTTACAAAATAATCTCCCCTTTCTAGCCCAGAGAATAAAGAAATGTCGTTAGCGTATTTTCCCTTTCCGGCATATCTCATGCCAGATCCTGATGTTGCTATGCCTTTGAATCTATCGCTAGCAACAACTGGAGGATCATAGTCGATCAATATTGAGTTGTCTACAGTAAACGAGGCAGAACTCTCTCTGTTCCATGGGTCTAACTTTCTTTTGTAAAAATATTCTATCGATAAAGGATTAGGATCTGCTCTAAAAGCAGGGTTTTCAGTATAAAAAAAGTAATATGGAATATAAGTCGATACTGTACTATAACTGATAGCGAAATATTTATTAGCGTAATCTATTATATTTGGGTCGGCAGGCTCTGGCCACCAAAGCGTCATTCTGATGTGCAGTTTATCAGAGTAAAAACTATCAGCCACTCTATATCGAGTTACCAAAGAACTCTCGTCAGATCCTATAGTGTTTTGTAATCTAAGCGTGATGTTTGAGCTTAAAATTCCGCTTGCATCTCTACTGAGTAGAATTGTACCATATGTTGCGCTCACTTCATCGATTACAAGAGGTTCTCCATCGACAGGAACGCCGTTTATGTGCGTTATAGTATCTCTAGAAGATATGGAAGACAAGTCGTTTGTGTCAGTAAACGTTACTGATAGTCCGTCAGTTGTTATAGATATATCTCCAATGGAGACTTCTCGTATTTCATCATAGATTGACGTTAGCATCGTCCAGTTATTGTCGTCATTATAATCAATTTCAATTAGAAATAGCCCCGTCCCAATAGCGGCGTATAAATGGCTGTTAGTTCTAGCAGAAAGAGCCATATACCCTTCCCACTGCACCAGACCAAATGAATCCTGAAACGTATCAAATATTTTATCGTTAAATTGGAATATGCCCTGATCCCAGAAATTAAATTCTTCAGTGGCAGCGAGAGGCTGAGATATTAGATAATCTCCTGTCAATTGAGTAGCGGAATCGCCTCTTGCTTTTATTTCAGCTTGAGATCTAACAGCGAAAGAAGGATAAAACTTGGCGTTTATGCCGTCTCCGCCTCTCAAAAATGGAGGATCTCCTGTGAAAACTTTAGCGTTTTCGACATTATCTTTAAGGGTAACAAATGGTGTAATGGGTCTAACGGCTCGATTAATATCCGTATATTCGGTAGTCTGTCCGATCAGTTCTTCTAGATTTTCTGTCGTAACTCTTTCGTTACGCAGTCCCTCAATTGCTTTGAGATCATCTGGCGTGAAACTTTCTTCATCGGAAGGAACTAAATCGTTGAGTAGATTTTTTAAAGACTCATAAGGATCATCAACGTCAGATAAATTTCTATCACGTCTCAGTCCAATACTACTATATTTTGGTCTTAAAGCCATAATCCAGCTACCCTCGGTTCGTTGTTTGTATTTATATAAATAATTGCATAACTATAACTATATTTGGAGATTCGAATGGCAATCAAAGCAAATCTTACAATCGATCAAGGAACTGACTTTGTAGTCACGATTGACGTTGAAGATTTCAACGATGTTCCATTTGACTTAACTGGCTATAGCGTTGCTGCTCAAATGCGTAAGAATTATGCAGCCACATCAGCTATTACGTTTGACGCCCGACAGCTTGGTGCTGCTGGGCAAATTGTACTAGAGTTGACTTCAACGCAAACTTCTGATATAGAGCCAGGACGTTACTTGTATGATGTCGAAATAACAGATCAAATTGGAAAGATTACACGCGTGATTGAAGGTATTGCAACAGTCACCCCAGGAATCACGAGGATCTAAATGAACATCAAGGCTAAGTTAACACCACAAAAAAATATCCAAGTAACAAGAGTCGCCCAAACACAATCTCAAACTATAAGTATATATAATATAGAAGAAATGAATCTGCAAGACTTGAGTGATGGTGACGTTCTTGTTTGGGACGATACTAACGAATATTTTAATGCACAAAAATTGCTAGATAAACAAGAACTCAATGGAGGGGAATACTAATGGCTTCACTCATTAGAATAAGAAGATCTGGTGCGAATGGTGCGCCATCAGCACTAGCGCAAGGTGAAATCGCATACTCGTACTTAGGAGGAGATCTAAGTAACGGCGGCGATCGTCTTTATATTGGTACTGGCGCAGAAACCAACGGAGAAGCTGCATCGATTGATGTTATCGGTGGTAAGTATTTTACCGATATGCTCGATCATACGAAAGGCGTTCTTACTGCAAGCAGCGCTATAGTAGTTGACAGTAACTCAAAAATCGATCAATTACTTATCGATAATCTACAACTCGATGGTAATACGCTTTCAATAACAGAAGCAAACGGCAATCTTATACTGGCGCCAAATGGCACTGGTCATATTGACGCTTCTACCAGCCTGATTAAAAATGTAGTCGATCCGGTTGATAATCAAGATGCGGCTACTAAAAATTATGTAGAAACTCGAATTTCAGACGTACAGTCTGGGCAGATAGAGAGTTTACCTCTATTAATATCTGACGCAGAAACCACTCCTGGTACCGATACTATCAACATCGGTGGACCTGGAGCCGAGACGTTAGTATTCGAGGGTCAAAATGGCGTAACAACAACAGTAGCAGACGGAACTAGTACTGTTGTAATTGGTCTTACTGTTGATCTAAGCCCAACAGCTGACGTAGAATTCGGCACAGTAACTACAGGATCTCTTTTAACAGACGTCATTGACTCAGAAATTGTTCAGACTGTTACTGGAACAGACTTTGAATTTAGCGCAGTAGCAGGAACAATCACGTCAACAGCACAAGATCTAAGCGTATTCACGGTAGGCGACACGATTACCATATCAGGAGCTTCTGGCGCTAACAATAATGTTTCTGGAGTAATCTCTGCGGTTACGGCAGATACTATTACTTTGGTAAACGGAACTGAACTACTTACTACAGTAAATGATACCGGAACAACAATAACCCTGACGTCAGCGCTCGATTATCTTGACATTCGTCACGAGCGCGTTAAATTCAAGACGCTAGCAAATCAAGCTGGTAGAGTTGTTGTTACTGCAGCCGACGGTCAAATTGTCACTGACGCGCAGCTTACATACGATACCGCTAATGACGTTTTATCGGTTGGGACATTAACGGTTGATGGCGACGCTTCTGCTCCCGTTATAACAACAACAGCAGGAAATCTTGAATTATCTTCTGCTGGCGGCACTGTTACAATTAGTGGTGATTTAACTGTTACGGGCAATACTACTACATTGTCGACTCAAGATCTTCTTGTAGAAGATAACGTTGTTGTTCTTAATTCTAGCCTAACAACAGGCGACAACGCCGCTGCTACTCCTGCGGTAAGCGGTATTAGTGTAACACTTTCTTCTGATGCAGCTGAATTGAATTACGCAAACATTCTTTGGGATAATGCAGCACAGACGTTTAAGTTCGCTACAGCAGGGACAGAAACTGGAACTACAAATGTTGCTACAATAGAAGCTGTTATTGATGGTGGTACTTACTAAGATACTGTAATCCTATGTTCTAAATAGAACTAAGGTTACCCTAATGCGTCGATAATGTTTATATAAACTAGACGCATTTTATCTTTTTGCGCTATATAGCGATTATACCTTGTGTGAGGATATATGTCAACCATTAAATTAAAAAGAAGTGCTGTACCTGGAAAATCACCGACTGTAGAAAATCTAGAGACTGGTGAGCTAGCGATAAACACCTATGATGGTAAACTTTTTACTAAGCGAGAGCAATCGTTTTTTGATGATGCCCTCCAAGAAAACGTTTCTCTTGAAGAAATTGTTGAGTTTTCGTCTAAGATACCTGTTGAAAACACTATCTATGTACAGAAAGCAGGAAATGACCGTAATAGCGGGGAAAGCTGGGACGGAGCATACCTGACGATAGAAAAGGCTGTTGAAGCCGCAGCTGCAAGAAACCAACTAACGCTGATCAAAGTTGGTCCTGGCGAGTATACGACTCGCGGTCACATCGACGTTCCAGATAATACCGTTATTCAAGGCGTACACCGAGCGGTATTCATTCGACCAGAGCCTGGATACGAAGAAAGAAACGTATTTCGTATTGGATCGGGCTGTTTCGTTGAAGGCTTCGTATTTGAGAACTTTCGTCTAGATAATCTCGATAATCCTAGCGAAGGATTTGCTATTTGTTTTCGTCCTGGTGCTCGCATTACGCGAGTACCTTATGCGCATAAAATTGCTGTTCGTACCCCTCCCTATTGGACAACAATTGCGCCGCCTTTAGATAGAGACAACGCAAATCCACTTGTTGGACGAGGAGCAGGCGTAGTTCTTGCTGACGCAGCTGTTCTTGATCCAGACTCAGTATTCCCTAACATCATGGCATGGGGTGCTACGCCTGTTACGCACAACGGTATAGGCTATTGCGCAAAGAATGGTGGTTTGATCAACGCGATTAACGCGATTAGTATCTGGTGCCACAAACACTTCCTTGCGATTGATGGTGGATCGATCGTCCTTTCAGCGTGTTCTACTCAGTTTGGAGACTACACACTTGTCTCTCAAGGAACAAGAGATCTTATCATTCCCACTGAAGTTGACGTTCCCTTAACCATTAATACAGCTGCTTCTACAGCGATTACTGATAACGCAACTACTATAGCGACGAATGTTGTATCTGCGCTTGAAACAAATGGCTTCACAACTAACTGGCCAAGTGACGGATCTTATCAAGCATTAACGCAACGCGATACTGGACTGCTCACCCAAGCGCTTGGATGGGTTCTGGAGACAGGCGATGAAAAGCCAATGCTTGATTATGCCAAGGGATTCTTTACTGTCACAGGCGAGCGAGCGTTTAAATCACTTGACTATAACTATGACAAGTGTTACAGAGATACTCAGCTGATCACAGAAGCGGTAGCTTACGATATAGCATTCGGATCAAACTACCGAAGCATTAATGCTGCGCTTTCTTACTATCGAGCAAATGCTAGTGAAGTTGTCACGACTCAACTGTCAAATACGCTTGCTGGTATCACAAAGCAAAAAGAAATTATTGCTGACTACTTAACGGGCACTTCACTTACTCGATCTAACGCTCTGTTTGACGAGATTCTGGACATCGTAGAAAACGGAACAGGAGCAGCTGACGCATATGTTTATCCTGATCCTACTGCTTATGATGCTGGATTCAGAGAAGGTCGTCGCCTAGTTCTCGCAAACAAAACGTTTATTCAAGATGAAATTGATGCGTGGATTGCAGACCAAATTGCTACAGAGACTGCTCCTTTCACAGCTGGATTCACTTACGATGCTGCGGCTTGTAGAAAAGACGTTGGTCTTATTATAGACGCTCTGATATACGACTTAACGTATGGAGGCAATTTAGAGACGTATAACGCCGCTGTAGCGTATTTTGTGGGCGCTACGTCACAACTAGGCGCTGGTGAAAAAGACGCTACAATCGCTGCCTACGGACGCCTCAAAGCTATTCTAGGAGATATTCCACAAGCAATACCAATAACTAAATCTTCAGGAAATACAGCGACTCAAGACGTATCTTCTCCTCCAGGTAGTGCAGATTCTGCAACGTTTGCGCAAGATCGAATTCAAGAAATTGTCGATACAATTCAAAGCGATGGCACTCCTCCGACTAAGATTCAGCCTAGTCTGACTTGGCCAGCTGACGAATTCACTATTTCGTATAACGAACTTATCACAAACACCGCCGATATCGCAGACGGAGTTTTAGATTATCTCAGTACGATTGAGACAGGCTATAACTTTGATAAGTGCTATCGTGATGTTAAACTGATTAATGAGGCTATCGCATACGACACGCTCTTTAATTCTAATGTTAGAAGTATTAACGCAGCACTAGCCTACTATAGAGCAAATGCAAGCAAAGTTCTAACTGAACAGAAAGCAGTAACTATACAAGCTATTGAGCGCCAGCGCCAATATGTAGAGGCTTTACCTACTCCGGCTTCAGATTCGTTTAATCGTATTAGCGCACTCTTTGATGAAATTTTAGATATACTAAACAACGGCGAAGCAGCTGCTGACGCTTATCTTCTATCAGACCCAACTGGATACGATGACGGGTTATTCCACGCTCGTCGGTTAATTACTGCGAACAAGACGTTTATTCAGGACGAGATTGATGCTTGGATTGAAGATCAAATCGCAGGAAATATTGCTCCGTTTGTTGGCTTTACTTATACTGGAGATAGAGCGACTAAGTGTAGAAGAGATATCGGTATTATTATTGAGGCGCTTCGTTACGATTTGACATACGGTGGTAATCTAGAGACTTATAATGCTGCTATAGCATACTTTGTTGGAACGACTGCTCAATATGGCGTTGGCGAGAAGCTGCCCACACTAGCTGCTCTAGCGCACTTGAAGTCTGTAGTTTCAGATGTTATAGCTAGGACGGCAATAACTCCTTCGACAAATAACGTTACTCCGCAGGACACGTCCGGAGTCGCTGGAGGAGATGCTGCGGCAATCGCGTTCGCAGAAGCAAGAATAGAAAGTATCAGAACTACAATCACAGAAAATGGCGAAGCGCCATCCAAGATTCTACCTGATACGACTTGGCCTCTACAAGAGTTTCAAGATACGTTTGCTTTGATTAACACTAACACCGACGTTGTAGCGAAAGACGTTCTTCGCGACATTAACGTTGATAATAAGACGCTATTTGGCGCATTCTTATTTGCTTGGGAAAATATACGCGATCAAATTAAAGCGCTAAATAATGTAGACGCTACAGCAGATACAATGATTGACAACTTATTCGCTGCTTTGTTTGATACGCTAATAAACCCAAGCAAAACAGCACAATCGTCACTCATTACAGCTGTTGGGCATACTTGGACAGGTATTCTAGCTGGTGTAGCACTAACGAAGATACCACCTGCAGGTAACCAAGCCACGATTACAGAAAGTTTACTTGAACTTGATAGTGGGCTGGTTATTGCGAGTGGTCAGGATGACGAAGGTTCAGCCTTGTTTATTGGTGGTATGCAAATTAACGCGGATACTGGAGAACTTACTGGACCACCTTTTGAAACTGCTGTGAATAGAATTGCGACAAGAACAGCTATTGCAAGGAGCTTTTAAACCATGGCTAGAATTACATGCCGTACCCCATCGACAGGTAAAGCGTTACGAGTTACTAGGGCTAACGTTCCGACCTCGTTCACTAGTCTCATTGATGCGCCAGATTTTTCTGTTCCCGATACGTCAGTAAAGTTTGCGGAACGAGATCCTACAGACGATGGTCGAGCAATTCGTCCTGGCGAAATCTTCTTTCTCTCACCTCTAGCTGCGTATAATAAAGATGCAGCAAATACGCGATGGATTGAAGTTAGACTCGTTTCAGAAGACGGTGTGACAATTGAGTTTGCGAGGGCTGAAGTTCCTGCTAACGATACTGCGTATATTCCTTTACAAGGTCGAAGTTTATTTAAGAGAGACCCAAACGCTGCTCTAGGAGATAGGGTTGAGATTCGAGCAGAAGCTGATAATACGTTCGACGTTTGGTCTGCGGTTGAAGAGAAACTCTCGAATGAACACATCGGAGTAGTGTAAGCAATGGCTAAGTTATTATCTGATAGAGTCAAGAAAACTTCCCCTCTTGACGTACCTGCTGACCGATATCAGTTTATCAAGCTATCAGACGTTGAGCCGGACTTAGGCGCACCTGTAACTAGCCTTGCGTTTCTTTCTTCTGACGATCAAGGTGTAAGAAGCTGGTATAATCTAGGCGCTGGGCTTGCGCTTGACGGCTCTGATATTATTGTCGATGAAGATACGGTATTTGTCGACACAACAGGGTTTAATAACTCTACAGCAAATAATCTTCAGCAAGTATTGACTGATCTTGATTCTGCGCTTAGTAATCCGGTAATAACTTCAGACGCCACATTAGTTGGCACAGGAAATACCGCAGATCCATTAGGCGTTAATCCCGCGCTTTCTATCACGTCAATTACAGTCGACACCGCTGATATCAATGGCAATTCAACGGTTGACGGTACACTAGACGTCACTGGTAATACGACTGTAGTCGGAACTTTTGATGTAACAGGCGACACTTCTGTTGATGGTACGCTTCAAGTAACGTCTAGTGTTGATATGGTCAGCCC
>PR_CR_10_Liq_1_inCRDRAFT_1000223_pt1 | contig 35397 bp, 25 predicted proteins | sample PRCRCaboRojoPR_3_FD_10241 | JGI IMG/M metagenome (IMG submission 10241)
GTGCCTTTTACTCCAGCCCGTCAGCCTGCAGACTACTACTGCAACCCTGGACTTTACTACGATGGAACAGAGTGTGTGGAACAGAAGAGCTTATATCAGAACTGCACAAGAACTAACGAATGCCAGAACGACGCTGTTTGTGACTACAACCTAGCAGGCAACCAAGTCTGTCAGAAGATCTACTCAAAAAAGATCTACTCAAACAAGACAGACGATCAGATCTATGATTGTCCTTCTAGTCGCGTTTCTAACTTATGTGAAGAAGGATACTGCACAAAAAGTGGGGACACTTCAACTTGTACTGCAGCAGACAGACATCTAGACTACACTAAGAAGTGTTCTGATGATGTAGACTGCAAAGGAGAATACTATTTAGAATATCGTTCAAGATGTTTATGTGGACTTAGTGGCGAGAAATACTGTACCTTGTATGCTGGTGATCAGCCCAGACTCCAAACTCTTAAACTTTTGAAAGAGTGGTTCTATGAATACTCCCAAAACTGCAACACTGGAAGAAGAAACAAAGACGACTGTCAAGCTGACTTCTGGGGAGACGACTACATTGAGTACAACTACTATGTTGCATACGTAAGCAGCTTCCCATATGTTTACAACGCACCTGACTGTGCAGTAGAGGTATTTAGAAGAGATTACTATATTGCTAGAAATGACTACGAAGATATAGATGACAACGACAACGACAACGACAACGACAGTGATGACTCAGCCTTTCTCATCTACCCTATCTGGGCTTCACTAGTTCTTATCTTAAGCCACTAAAAACACGATAAACTTAAAACAAAAGCTGCAGCAGAGCCTTGTTCAAGCTTGTAGTATGTGTTTTGGAACACCTTTAAAAGGCATTTGCCAGAGTCTTGACTCAAGGATAGTGAGTAGCCTTGTAATCGTAGTATTCGTTTAAGTCTTCCGAGTAGTCACTAATACAAGCTGGTTTTAGTCCCCTGAAAGTATTGCATTGTTCAGAACCTTTTTTAAGCCAGTTCTTTAAGTAGTTGTTTACTCATATATACAAATCATCACCTTTGTGCAGTTGACAGTATGACTTCCCGCTAAGCTATTCGTGAACTCGTCCACACTTACCAAAGCGTTGTTTTTGATAGACCCCACTTCAGTACACCTCGAGTTAAAGCAAAAATGGCTGTTTTNGCATTCATAAGTATTATTGCAAGTGTTTCCTTCGGACTTTTGTTTTAGCAATATTTCATTTGAGCGTCGTAGTACAAACCAGGATTGCAAGCTGCACTTCACTAATTTCAAACTTAAAGCCTTCTTGGTACCCTTGGCATTTCCCGTTCTGACACCCATTGGGTGCATAGGTAGGATCGCAGCTATAAACAATTGATTTTTCACCTGGGTACCCTAGTGCAATATAGACGAGAACTGGGGTTTAGACTGGCACTCAATGTTTGCTTGAGGGTCAATTGTGGAGTAAGTGCTGATGCATTCAGAATATTGCCCACACGCAGAAGTGTCTACAGTGTAATTTCCATTGTAAACAACACAAGTGCCGGAGTTGACTCCTTCTATGCTTGCCTCAAAGTATTGAGGACAGTTTTTACTGCCACTTGCAAGTGCCTAAATAAAGCTAAAACAAACAATTTTCTCAACAACAATATTAATTATCAATTATGAAAAAACCAGGCTATGAAGAAAGCTCAGACGAAAACATTTTGCACGAAAACCAACACACAATCCCAAGCAAAAAAACTTACCAACAACTTCTACCACCACAACTAACTCAATTGAACCAAACCAAAGAAAGCTACCCTGTACTTGAAGAAAGAGATCCTCCAGAGAACCCTATGAAACAACTTGACCTTAAACTCACGCAGAAAGCCGACCTTTCAAAAGCCCAGCTTCACGGAGTAATTCTTACTCAGAAAGCCAAAAGAATACGCAAGCTCAAAAGCGAAGACGCTCCCGATATCCAGAAAGAAGAACACTGTCCTTGTTGCATGCTCCCAGTTGTAAGCTTTACTTAGGAAGCCGAAAAGTTTGAGTTCTGTGGAGAAATAAACGAACTTGGAGAACTGGGGTCAAGTTTTCCACTGTACTTCAAAATTATCAAGTACCTTCAAACGGCATGCTTGGTAGTTCTTGTTGTGGCGGGAGTAGGGTGTCTGATAGGCAACTTAATTGCTGGAAGGGTTGAAGAGTGGGGAGACGAAGACTCAGTTATAGTCAGAACCACTCCGGGCAACTACGGAGACCCTTTTCTTTCGGACTCTGAAAGAGAGGCTGCAGACTTTGGGAGCGAAAAAAATGTACCCATATGGCAGCCAATTTTGCACTTAGCTGCAGGAGTGTGTCTGATGGCATTTTACCCTTGGATTAAGAACAAGGTCAAAGAAACAGCTGTTGAAATAGACATCTTCAACACCACCCCTTCAGACTTCACAGTGTGGGTGAAGGGACTGCCTCCTAATTACAGTGAAGAACAGCTAACTGAGCACTTCGAAAAGAACAGCACATTCGAAAACTGTAAAGTAACCAAAGTAGTGCCTACATACGACATTTCAGAACATACTAAGTTGTCATCAGAGATACTTAAACTTGAGAGAACTAAAAACTTCTTATCAGAGTATCCTGGAGATGACCCGACTTACAGAGTTTGCTGTGTGAAAAAACACTACATGAGTTTAGAAGACTGCCAAAAGAAACTTGAACAACTCAAAAGCCAAGAAAAAGAACTTTCTGAAGACCTTGAAAAGTACCACTTAGCCCCTATAGCGTTTGTTTCTTTTTCGACTCAAATCCAAGCTAGACAAGTAGACGAAATCTGGTCCAAGTCGCCTGTGCAAAGGTTTTGGGACAAAGTGTTGATGACCTGTGGCAAAGAAACCTGGAGGGATTTCAGTGGTAAGTATATAGAAGTGAGCATTGCGGCTGAGCCTTCTGACGTGTTTTGGGAAAACCTAGACTCCACTTACTTCAAAAGACTGGTCCACAAAACTTGGACTTTTGTGGCAACTTGTTTTTTGCTGTTGGTTTCGTTTGTTTGTTTGTACTACATAGGCAACTGGCAAGAAGAACTTTACTCCAACTACAAAGAAGACGAAGACGCAGGGACTTTGTCAGCTATACGGCTGGCTTCTATCTTGCCTTCTTTTATAGTAGTGCTGATTAACTTTTTGATAGGACGCATCATTCGACTGTTTGCGTCACTTGAGAAACACCTTACTTGGACTGACTACAACGAGTCCGTGGCTAACAAACTAGTAACTGCTATGGCCATCAACACCGGTGTAGTGCCTTTGCTTGTGAACTACAGTGTAAGTGAAAGGTGGTTTGTGCCTGGAGGACTTGCAGAGGATATTTTCTGGATTCTAATAGCCGATGCCTTTTTTAGGCCTTTGTTCCAGCTTTTGAAAGCTGCCAACGTACTTAGGAAGATCAAAATACACTTTCTTGAGAAAAAAGACCCTGAAACCATTAGAATGAGTCAGTTCGAAGCTAACAAACTTTACGAAGGGCCAGAAATAGACTTGGCCAACCTCTATGCAAACATTATTAAAACTTCACTGGTGACTTTGGCCTACTCGCCACTTCTCCCACTAGGACTGATAGTGACATTTTTCGGGCTGAGTTTGGACTGGATAGTTTCTAAGTACTTAATAGTGAATGTGTATTCGCGTCCTAGAAGACACAACGAAAGTTTAGCTATGGAAATGGCAAAGTGGGTAGAGGTGATGATGTTTTTCCACGCTTTAGGGGCCTTTGTGTTCTTTGTGAGACTTGATGGCCTTGACGAAACAGTTTCTTTTGTGCATTTGATTGCTGCAGGTTTGTACTTTTTAACTCCTCTTAACTATTTCTTTGGGTTCTGCATCAAAGACCACACTCTGGAGTACCTTGAAAGAATGATTAAAGACGACCCAGAGAACGACTACTACACCCAAGTCAAAAACTTCCACACCGACTACGAACGAGAAAACCCAGTTACACAAGAAAAGGGCTGGAGTAACTGGTTTGCTTTGTTTGAAGACCCAGAAACAGACAGCCCAGTAACCAAGTTCAAAAGCGTGATGAGTAACTACATAGGGACTTCTAAAGCCATCCACAACTACACTGCTAGAAACCAAATAGGAATCAATCCTTTTTTGGGGACTACAGCAGTTCCTTCAGGCTTAGAAATTGAGCAGCAAAGAAACAACCGAATGTTTGAGTTGTACAACTTGAACAGAAGAAACGCAACAGCCAATGCCAACCCCCTTTGTGAAAGACTAGTTGGAGTGCTTAGTCATCAACCTAGGGAGTACCATACTTACCAGCCAAACTATTACCCTTACCAACCAAGGATTTAAATTCATTGTTATGGCACCATTAAGTCTAATGCTTAGCTAAGTTTTTAAGACATTTGCAAAGCTTCTTCAAGTGGCTTTCATTTAATGATTTGGTGTACTTGTGTAGCCTTTAGCATAATAACTTTATCCCAACTACTAAATAGGAGACAAAAAAAATGTCCCAGTTCCTGTCGATACTATCGCAAGTAGTAGGTTGGATGTACTTTGCAGCATGGTCAGTAAGTTTCTATCCCCAAGTATTCCTGAACTACAGGTTAAAGGAAGTAAAGGGTTATTCATTCAACTTTGGAGTTCTGAATTGGGTAGGCTTTTTTGCGTATTCATTATACAACATATGGGGGTATCTAGACCCAGGCATCATGCCAGGCTCAGTGCAAATCCAAGACATAACATTTGCTTTGCATGCTTTTGTGCTTATGACCGTAACTATGATTCAGTGTGCTTATTATGACGATTTGTGGAGACGCACAGACAAGTGGGTTTACATCTCAGTGGGGTGCTTCTTCGTATTCGGGACAGTGTGCGCAGCTGTGCAGTTTAGTGGGAAGATGGCTGAGCACAAAGACTGGAACGGGTGCTTGGCACTGGGGTACATTAAAGTACTCATTACGCTTATGAAGTACCTTCCGCAAGTCTACCGCAACTGGAGACGCAAAAGCACAGTAGGGTGGAGCATACTGAACATTTTGCTTGACTTCACTGGGGGGTCCTTGTCTGTGTTACAGATATTCATAGACGGTGCTAATACAGGTAACTGGAACGTATTTGGCAACGGAGGGACTTTTAACATTGCTAAGTTTTTGCTGGGGTTCGTTTCTATGTTTTTTGACGTGATATTTATGATCCAGCACTACATCTTATACAGAGGCAACGAACCTTACTTTGAGAAAGAAAGCAACTCTAACTATTCTTTATTTGAAATAGAGTAATTAAGTTGTTACATTTAAATATACACTTTGTTAAAACTCTTGCTCAAGCTCTTTTCTCAAGTCTTCCAGCACAAAGTGAGTAGAAGCTTTGGTGAATTGCTGGGACTTCCTCCGAGTGTTGTGGCTTGGAGTAGTAGGCTTGAGTTGGGGTAGTTTTTTGTTGTTGGTCTTGAAGTTGTCAAACACCTTGGGAACCTCTACTGCAGGGTGGTTTGGGGCATCTTCGCTTTCTTTGTTTTTCTCGTCAAAAGTCAAGCCTGAAGCAAACGAGCTTCCGTCTGAGACTTCACAGCTTTTTTCAGACTTGATAGTGCTTAAGCTGATAGACAAGTTGTGAGGAAGTGTAACCTCATGATTTATAATGTCTGAAAGGGGCTTTTTGCGCAAACCTTGTGCAGGGAACTTCATAGGCGAAGAAGCATGGAGAGGTTCTGAGCCAGTCACAATAGTAGAACGGGCTCTGAAGGTTTGGGCTAAAGCTAGGTTTTTGTCTTGGGGACTACTGGGGTTGGTGCTTCCAGAGCATTTAAATACGGTCTCAGGATTGACTTTTCTGGAAACTCTGGAGCCCTGTGAGTTTTGACTTACCATGTTGGAGTTAGATTCTTGAGCGTTATTCTGGGAGTTTTTCTTTTTACAGAACAAAAAAGCCAAGCACCCACAGCACTTTTTTTCCTTATTTTGCATTCAAATTTATTATTATTATTAGGTTACTCGTCTCGGTGACTTTCGCCAATGTCTCATGGATTACCTCACAGCTCTTAAGCCTTCACCTCGCGTCACATTACCGCTATGCGTGCATTCAAATTTATTAATTATGTTTATTTTTTCGCTTAGCTCTTTTGAGGAGGTTTTTAAAAGCTTTGTTTTCGACCTTGGTCCAGTACCTTTTTTCCTTCTTGTTCATAGGCCTGTTTGTGTTTTTTAAGTCATTACTTTCAGCTAGTTTCACGTGGGTTTTAAACAAGTCCCGAGTGGACTTGCCTTTCCCAGGACACAAAGCAGCATTGTGTCCTTGTCCTCCGCATTTGTGGCAGTAAGCCAAAACAGCTACTTGTGCCTTGCTGCAGTTAAGGTGGCCTGGTTTCTGGCAAGTAATGCACTTTAAGTACTTAACTACTTTCTGTACTTTAAGATCTTTTCTGAGCATGCAGGTCTTTTCTAAGTGAGTGGACTTCTTGCACAAGTTGCATCTTTTTTGGAAGCCTGCTGTGCAGGCCCTAGCAATGTGACCTATTGTGGAGCAGCGGTGACACAGCACTTCTTTGCAGTCCGCGAATTTGTGACGAGACGCACAGAAAATGCAGTTTTTGACTTTTTGTTGATTGGGGCAACTAAAACTCATGTGTCCGAAGTTGTTGCAGTTGAAGCACTTAAGAGTAGGGTCAGGTTCTTGGAAGTACCTTTGAGAAGTTTTGGTTTCGTGGACAACGGTGCCCTGGGTTTCTTGAGGCTCAGTGTCAAAAAAAAACAAGTTATCCATATATAATATGAGTGAGTCTTCTGAAAACGTTGCTGAAACTACTATAGTTAAGCAACTAGTAGACTACTACCAAAAAATCAGTCACGGAAAAGAATACGAAGTGTCTTTGTTGGAGACGTTAAAAAAGGAGATCAGGAAAGAAGTCATTGAAGAAGTCAAAAGAATGAAAGCTTCTGAAGCTGAAGAAACTCGGATTTGGCAGGACTCTTTACAAGAAAACTTGTACAGAGTTTACGATCAAGTAGAAGAAAACAAAACCAACCTTGAGTCAGTAACAGGCGAATATGCAAACTCCAAAGCTGAACTTGAGAAGTTACTTGAGCAGTGCCCCAAAGACCATGCTTCGTTAGAAGAAGTTAAAGAACAAATTGCTACTAAAGCTGAAAGTTCCGAAATGAACATGGTACTTTCAAGACTCAACAACTTCGTAACCTTTACTGAATTTGACGAACTCTCAGAAAAAATAACCAAGCTAGCCAGTTTGAACGAGTTGAACAGACTCAAAAACGAAGTGAACAACTTGCAGTCACAACTTAAAGCCCTGCCAACTACTGAGTCTTTGCAAAAGTTAAACGACTCCTTAAGTTCTTACACTGAACAACTGTTTTTTAAGTGCTTGAAAAAAGAAGACTTCGAAGAGAAGCACAGAGAAATTCTAAGTAAGTCCGACAACTTGGACAACCGAATTGAAAGCTTCAGAACCAAAACGAACACTGAAATCAAAAAAGTTAACTACAAAGTTGATGGCTTGGACAGGAACCTTAAGTCAAAGCCCTGGAAACAAGACCTTAGTTTACTGCAAAACGAAGTGTACACCAAAGTAAGCTTCGGAGACATTGCTGACTTAAAAGAGTTCGTGAGTTCCAAAATCAGTGTTTTTGGAGAAAACATCACTAGTTTCAGTAAAAGCATCGAGTACTTCGAAAAAGCCTTAGCTAGGTTTGACGAAGTAATTCTCCAAAAAGCTTCTAAAGACGACTTCAAAGTGTTCAAGCAACACAGCACTAACTTCGCACTCAAAGAACAAGTTAACTCAGACTTAAACGAACTCAAACTAACAATAAGTGGTTTAGACTCAAAAAACGAAGAAAACTTGAGACACATCCAGAACCTAAAGGAACAACTCCTAAACCAACCCTTTGCTGAACAGCCTAAAAAGAACGAAGACAAAAACTTAAACGCACTAGTCTCAGAAATCGAAGAAATCAGAGAAGAAGTTAAGTTCAAAGCAGACAAGTCCGAAGTCTACACACTAGCTGACCACACTGGCAACAAAAAAGATTTAGAAGAACTCAAAAAACAAGTTGAAAAAGTCACTATTAACTTCCACCAGTCAGTAGCTATTTTGGCTGAGTCTATAAAAACTATGCTACGCAAACCCGACACTTTGGGTTCCAGAAACAACCGACGACTCGAACTCCTCCAGAACTGCACAGCTATTCTGAACTCCTTGTTTTCAATAATCAAGAAACAAAACGAGTCCTTCAACGACAGTTTAAGGTTTACTTCGTTGATGTTTAATTCTAGTTTCAAAAACAAAACTGCTTCTCCGCCCAACGAAGACACCATGAATGCTAAAAGAGAATCTTATAGAAGAAACGTAATGACTGTTAACACTAAAAGAAGGTCTTCACACTTCTAAAAGTTAATGTTAAACATATTAGTTGACTTAAAGCACACTGGGCAGAGTTCTTCACTCACACACCCTGGACAGGTTGTGTGCAGGCATGGGTAAAACAACAATTGCTTAATTGCTTTAAAGCACTTGTTGCAAATAGCTTTTTCTCTGAGTTCTTTTGACTTAAGTTTGAGGACTTCTAAGTTGTTAAGCAGAGTTCTGAGTTCTTGTTCTTTTTGAAAAGACTCTTTAAGTAAGGCATTTGCTTCTTGAGTAAGTTTGGTTTTGGTTTTAAGCTCTTCAGAAGACCCGTGCAGGCAGTGGCACTGGTCCCTTAGTAAGCAAAAGTTTTGCTCAGGTGGGTACGAACAAATAGTTGCTCTGTGGTTCTTTGTGTGATAAAGAACTTCGTTGACTGAGTGAGAAAACTTGCAGGTCTCAATGTTTTTGCAGTTGTAGTTATGTGGACAAGGAATGGGCTCAAAGGGAGTGTCTCTGATTCTTTCACCTAAAAAGTGGTAGCCTTTACAGTAAGGGTTACTGCATTTCTTTCCGTTTTTGCAAGGGTACTTTTTGTAAGGCTTTTCTCGTTGGTTTGATTTGTTTGGTTTTCGTTCGGGTTTTTTGTTTCCAGGTTCCATTTAATCTCCTCAGGAGTTACTTAGCAAAAAAAGAACCAAAGAACTAAGGCAGAGAACTGCAGTTGAGTCTTGAGTGTAGTTCTCTTGCATTTGGTAGTAGTTCTGCTGGAACACTTGAACCACTTCAGGTTGGGCTCCTTTGAGCCACGGGTAAAAAGAAGCTTTGTAGAAGTAGTATTGGTAGTTTTGCTTTTCTTCCCAGTAGTCTTCTTTGCAGTACTCAGAGTCCCTTCTTAAAGTATTGCACTGGTGTGCTCCATTCAAGAACCAGTTTTTAAGGCAGTTAGTTGCTTGCTGGAACAACTTGTCGCCCAAGTGCAGCATGCAGTAAGAACCACCACTTAGTCCGCAGTTGCAAGTTGTAGTTTGCCCATTAGAACCTAAACAGTCTTGGTTAGAGTTGCAAGAGGCTGCTTGGCCTCTTAAAGTAACTGGGTTAACGCACCTAGAATGAGTTGAGTTTATCCAAGAGTTTATAAGCGTTTCACAAGCTAAGTGCGGCTTAGACGAATTACTTGAGTCAAACACAGTCCCATTTTTAATAGACCCTATTTTTGTGCAAACTGAGTTTACACACACATAACTGTTTTTGCACTGGTAGTCAGCGTTGCAGTTGTTGCCTGCTAGTAGTTGTTTCACACAATAGTTTCCCTCAAAATACAGTCCAGGATTGCAAGCATAACTAGGGTTAAAGGGAACCTTTGGAAAGGCTTCGTTCTCTGAGTACCCAAAACACTTGCCTTGCTTGCAACCAAAAGGAGCATAGGTAGAGTCGCACTTGGTAGTATTATTGCACTTTTCACCTGGAAACTTAGGACTCTTCATAGGAGTTCCAGGCTGAGGTTTTGGTTTGCACATTATGTTTGTTTCTGGATTTATTCCAAACCCTTTGTAGTAGCATTCCTTCGTAGCATTGCATACAGAGGTATCTACATAATAAGTCAGTAAAGTAGGGTCATAAACTACACACACATCAGTTCCAGTAGTAAGGTTGCGTGTGGTGTAATCGGGGCATATGCCAGCAAAGCTCCCTACTGCACTTAATAAAACTAACACTAGTTTTATCCAACCCAGCATTCACTAATTATTAAAAAAATTTAAAACTTAGATAATAACCCCCCCAATGCTCGGCAGTGTACTAGAGTTCTACGAAGAATGCAGTGAGCACACTAGTTCTTCAAGTGACTGGGACTACTCAGAAATTTCCAACTACGTAAGCACCAACATCTTCAACACAAACAACAAAGCAAAGAAAAAGCTCAGAGCCCTGCTCAACAAACTCCACAAGCCCAAAAAGAAACAAACTAGTAAGTCCGAAAAAACCCAACTTGTAAAAAGGATTCTGTGCAGGTGGTGGTACGTTTTCAAAGAATGGCCTCCTGAAGACTACGACTACTCAAGCAAACTAGCTGAGTTAGGACTTTCTGACCCTAAAGAAGTCCCTGGGTACCCTGGGTTGTTTATGGACTCCAAAGAAGTTATTTACGACTTAAGACCTTACGAAACCGCACCTACTTACAACAACTTAGTTAAGTTAGAAAAGTCCCAGTTATTGGGTTTGCTGTGCAGTGCTTTAAAAGCCCAGTTGCTGGAACTGCAGAGCCAACCCTACTTCGACTCTTGCTTAGCTTACGACTTGCAAACCCAAATAGAAGACTTATCAATTAACATTTAAAAAACCTTTTTTTTCTCTTAGGCTTCATCAAAGAAAACTTCCTACCTGCAGAGTTGTCTTCAAACGTAGACAACCGCTTCCTGAGGCTTTTCGCAAGTACCAGTTGAGAAACTTTTTCAAAAACCTGCGAAACACAGATGTCGTGCATAGCCGAAGACTCTATGTGCTCAGCTCCAATAGACCTAGCGTACTCTTCGCCTTCTTCACGAGAAACAGTTCTTTTTTCAACTTGGTCTATTTTGTTCCCCACCACAACTAGCACAGCTTCTTCTGCGTAACTCTTCACCTGCTTGTGCCAGTACTTAAGGTCTTCGAAGCTTTCACGCCTGGTGACATCGTACACCAAAGCTGCACCACATGCATTCCGCACAAACAACGAATTAACTGCTCTATACTTCTCAGTGCCTGCAGTGTCTGATAAGTGCATCAAGACTTTTTGATTGTATACTGTAAGTTCTTTCCGACAGTCAGCTATGCCACGTGTTTCAGGGACAGTTAAGGAAAAGGTGTCATGGCAGCAACGTCTTATCAAGCTGGTTTTCCCAACCCCGTAAGTCCCTAGAATGGTCACTTTGTACTCACAAGGGACTGAGTTATTACTTTCCGAGTGCATAATTTATGCTCCAAAAATATGTCATCAAAGTTTTTTTCATTTTACAATTTAAGATTATTTGAGTCTTAACTGTCTAAGAATTTGAATATTTAACATTTAAATGAGTTCGAGAAAATACAACAGGTCTGAAGAAGACATCCCTGAGGTAAGCAAAATCCTCGAAGGCAAAGGCCAAACCTTGTATATCCACAGAAGCAAACCCCAACTAGTAACACCCAAACAGGTCGCCAACAACATACAAGCCATTGCTAAGCTCTTGCAAGAAAACCACACTTTCTTAGAGGAAGTCAACATCACCGGCCAGGACCTTTCTGAAGCCGCACTTACTTGCTTTTCCGAACAGCTCTGTGAAAACTTCTACTTAAAAAGATTAGTCCTCAGAGGCAACTCTGTAAGTGTCTCAGGCGTCAGAGCTCTAGCTGAAGCTCTTCACTGGAATAGGAGTGTGGAGCTCCTGGACCTCAGCGACTCCCAAGTCAACGACCAAGCTGCTGAGTTCATTTCAGAAATGCTTGAAACTAATGCTTCTTTGAAAGTTTTGAAACTAGACCACAACAAGATCGTAAACTGCAGTTTGGACAAACCCATTAAGCTCAACGGCGTTCTGAGTCACTTATCTATAGCTCACAACCCACTTTCTCCCGAAAGCACCCTGGCTTTGTTGAAGGCCCTTAGTTACAACCAAGGCCTTTCACACTTAAGCATTAAAGGAATCACTTTCGAAGGCTCAGCTCCTATCAAAGAAAACTTAAGCGGCCACCTCACAAGCAACGAAGCCGTGATTCTTCAGTTAGCTAATGCTTTGAGACACTCAAGCATCTCTAGCCTTGGAGTAGAGCTTGACCAGTCAGCTGTTTTGCAGTTAGGCGAACTGGAAAAAGCTCTGCTTAAGTACAACAAGACTCTTCTACAGATAGACTCGGAAACAATTGACTGGACCGGGGAACTTCCTCGATGTTTAGAAGGAATTAGAAGAGCAATCAAAGCTAACTCCTGGCTCAACAAACACGAAACCGCTTTTAGAGCAGGCGAAGCAGAACCTGAAAAGGACCTAGAAGGAGCCATCCGTTTGAAGATCAACAACATAATTAAAAGGTCCCAGACACCTACTGAGAGCTTCTTTGACGTTTCGGGGTCTTTTGAAAGGCACTTAAAAAGAGACACCAGCACTTGTTCTATTTCTAAGTCGGAGCCTTTTTCTCCCAGGAACTCCACAAGCCGGACTCTTTGCATAGAAGAACTCAACACTGGAGCTGACCTTCAGTCTGCCTTAACTCCTCAGTTCACTGACTCACAAGCCAAAAACCAGTTCAAACAACTTCCTTCAGAAGCCAGCACTCAAACAGAAAGTGCAAATAGAGCCTACAAAGAAATGTCTTTTGGAAAAGAAGGACTGAGTGCTTTAATCAAGTCAGAAGAAGACAACGCCATAATCAAGTACCTAGAAAGAATCACTAACAAAATCGAAACCGTTGAGTCTGAGTTCTCAAGCAAAGTTCTGACACTCAACCAACAACTAATCAACCTAGAAGACTCCCACCAAAACTCTTTAAAAGACCTACGAGAAAAGGTACTCGCCATAGAAAACCAAGAAACAACCAGAGACTCGACCCTCAAAAACTGCCTAGATCAAATCCAACTCATGAAAAACACTTACTTGGAAGAAAAAGGCACCATTGAACCCAGTGAAAAACAACTTAAGTGGCTTTTTAAAGCCCTCGACAAAAAAGTCAACCACAAAATTGCAATTGTAGCTTCTAAGTTAGTAGGCCCTTCAAGTGAAAGGTCAGCTGTAAACGAAGAACTCCAGCAAAAACTAAAAAGACTTGAGAAAAGACTAGCTTACTTAGAAAACAACTCCAGTCAAGACTTTTCCCAGGAGCAGACAAAAGTCCTCATTCGGAAACTCGAAGTCCACGACGAAAGACTAGGCAAGCTCGAAAAGTGCTCTAGTCAGGTTTCTTCACTCAAAAAGAAAGTCGAAAACCTAAACTCCCAAGTCAACCAAATCCAAACTAACAAAGGAACTAAAAAACTCTTTGAAAACCACTTAAAAGAAGACAGACCTACTCCTTCGAGAAGACACCACGACTCCTCTCCTATTGAAGGCCTCAACACTCAAAGACAACTGTTTTCCCCCAAAAACCGAAGAAGAGACTGGAGTTCTTATGTCCCTGGAGAAGCTGAGAACTTAGTTATGAGTGAACTGGCTGAAAGAGCCAACAGTTACAAACTAACTGACAGTATCAACGGTCCTTTCAGGTCTAACTTAGACACCTTCAACAGAATGGATAACCTTAAAGAAGAGACTTACCCCAGCCAAGAACTCCAGGAGTTCCTGATGGCAAGAGGGTTTTGTTTTGGCGAAAAGAGCAAGTTTTGTTAACATAACTTACAGCAGCATGGCTTTGCTTATAAGTAACTCCACAGCTTCACTTCTGGACACAGGTCTTTTTTTCAAAACTGTTGGGCTTTCTAAGTGGTTTTTGAACTTCTTTTTGAAGTCTTTGAGTTGTTCTCCTTGGACTCTTTCTAAGCAGTGGAAGCTTTCAAAGTCAGTGTAGAGTTGTTTGAAACTCTGAGTGTCCTCTGGCTGGGGGTGCACGGGCTTGTCTTGTTTGGATTCTCCAGGTTTAACTTGGTACAAGTTGATTAAGTAGTTCTTAAGCACTACTAGTTGGGCAGTTAAAATAGCTTCTATAGTGTCTTCGTGGGGAAAAACTTCTTTGTTTTCAAGACTCAGTTTGATGAGCCTGAGTAACTTGTAAGCTGAAGTTTCTATTTTAGAGTGCAGGTAGTTGAGGACAATGCTGAGTTCTTCGTGAGAAGTGTACTGGAGACCTGAAAGCAACTCAGCTACAAAGCAAGTAAACCCTGGGTCAGCAGAGGGTTCCAGTAACCTGCACACACAGTTCAGGAATTTATTTCTTTGGGATTTTTTTTGCTTGATGAGTCCGTAAAGTCTGCCGAGCAAAGACTCTTCAAAAGCAGTTTTGGTTCCTTTTAAGATTCTGAGTTGGAAGTCGTACATCTCGTATAGAGCTCCTGAAAGTCCTACTATGATCAAGTCTGAGTTTTTGTTGTGGATGTTTTCTAAGCAACTAAAAGCAACTTCTCTGACGTAAAGACTGGTGTCTGCAAGTTGAGCTATGAGCTTGGGAATTAAAAGGTTAGGGTTTACTTGGCCTTGAGTTTGGACTAGCTTAAGTACCTCTGCAGTGATTTCCCTAACTGCAGTGTCAGGGTCCTTAGTTAAGTCCATTATGTAGTGGATATAACTTTGCATTGCTCCCAGAATGTTTCCAAAGTCTTCTGAGCTCTGCACTAACTGGGTGTCGCAGTGTTCTAGGAATTCTTGGAATATTCCTAACAACTGGAGTTTTGCACTAGTTTCCTTAGTTTCTTTCCAAGCATTGCGAACTAAAAACTCAGACTTCAACAGCAACTGTGGAAAGCGCACCCACAGATAACTCAGTGACTCAAGGGCTACTTCTTTGAGTGGAGTTATTTGGTAGTAGTTTTTGAAAACTTCAAACAAGGAGTCTTGGAAAGACTTACTAGGTTCTAGTTGAAAGTTGAGGTAAATATTAACATCGTAGTACTTAACTGTAAGTGAAAGTATGAGCATGGCTCTTTTCAGAGAAGGGATTTTGGGCTCTTCAAGTACTTGGACTCTGCTTTGAGAACTTATTAAAGCAAAGCAGTTCTTGATGAGTTTCAGAACAAGTGCTTGGTTGTTAGTGATGTGCTTGATAGTATTACACAGGGCAGCTAAAGCTCTAGACATCACTTGAGAACCGTGAGTGTAAACTAAGTTTAGTAAGCTTTTTTCCACTTTAGAGTACCTTGAAGAGTACTTTCCTGACAGGTACCTAGCTGTTTTGTGAATTATGTTGCAAATATGTATAATTAAGTTGGTTTCTTCAACTGAGTGCAAAGTAGGTGTTAAAAAATGCGAAATCGTGCTGATGTGAGTTGCTGTTGCAGAAGCGTCAGTCCTGGCAATCACTTCAAGCAGTCTGGCCTGCACAATCCTAAGCCCCAAACTGCGGCTTTCAAAAAGAGTCCTTGAAGCTTGGTCTGCAAGTGCAACTAAACCTTTTCTTTCATTAGGGTAACTTTTAAGGATCTCTTGGAACACCTGGACAAAGTACTCGTCTTGAGAAACTACGTGGAGCATCTTAGTGATGGTATCCAGGGGACTTTTGTCTCCTGAAAACCAAATATGGTGAAAAGTCCTAATGACTACATCCTTTATGCCTTCAGTGTCGTCTGCAATTCTTTTGAGGAGCTCACTTAGGATCAGGGTCATCCTTTCGTGGCTGGGGTCTTTCAAAGCAATATCTTTTAGGATCTTAATAACTCTCTTCCTCACACTAGGACCTTTGTCTTTAAGTCTCTTAATGAGTGCGTCGTAGAAAGTGCCTTTGAAGTTTCCGTACTTGTTGATGAACTTGCCTATGAGTTCTACACAGGACTCCCGCACCGAAATGGCTGAGTCCATAAGCCTTGCTGTTATAGCTTCTTCAATAGCATTTTCTTCGAGGATTTGGGGGTCGCTTTCAACTATCCCAGACAGGCCTTTGAGAGCCCTAGCTCTAATCAGGGGTTGGTTGGCCCCTAGGAGTCCCAGGATCTTATTCAGAATGTGGTAAAACACTGAACCTAGGTCTTGGTTTATGCGGAGTTGTCTGTTCAGCTTCAGGGTTCCTTTTTCTGAAAGTTTCTTAACTTCACTAGTGTTAGGAGTCAGCCAAAGGGTTTCAAGGAATTCTTTGTTTTCAAGGGCTTCTGAACTCCACTCACTAATTAGTATTGACCTTGCGCTGGCAAACATTTTGTTTTCTGAAACCAAAAAATTGCAAACTAAGTGCTTAAAGCTTTCTTGGTACCTGTGAGTTAACTCGTCAATTTCCTGAGTTACTAATACGGATTGGCCTGTACGTTCTAATTGAGTCAGAGTTTCTTTAGCAGCTTCAGTGACTTTGCAGTTATCACAGGTCCAGTCTTCTTCTTGGGCGTCAACACACTTTTCGTGGAACCACCTGTAGCAAGAAAAGCACTGCAGCATTGCTCCGTACTTGGGTTTGCTTCCTTTGTTGCAGACGCACTTAGAAGTCAAAGGGTCTTCGAAGGGGTTGTTGGTTTTGCTTACTTGGAAAATGCTATGGGGGTACAAAGGGTACTCCCTAACTTGCTTTATGTCTTCCCGTAGACTCTGTGCTATATGGCTGAGTTTGTCAATAGCAAAGTTCCTAACTGACACTGAGTAAGTGTTTTTAGTAAGCAAAGCAAACAACTGCAACACAATGCTTGAAAGAAACAAGCCACACAAAGGAAACTGGGGGTAGTACTTAACTTTAAGTAGGTCTTCTATAAAGGAATCGAGGAAAACTCTGTAGTCTTGAGAGTCGCTTTGAGACTTAACACAACAACTTAGGATTTGTGTCATGAGCTCTTCAGCAAGTTTAATGGTTTCTTGGTACAAAGAAACAGCTCTTTGCAAGTCAACTTTGCCCTCTAGTCTTAAAGGCTTTTCAAGGGTAGAGTAACTCTGAGTGATGTAAATCACTAAAAAGGAACTGAAGTTCATACACACTTCTTCAGAAACCAAGTAAGCAGTGCCGTTGAGTTTTTTAGCTTTGGAGCTCAAGACTTGGTCAGGGTTGTAGGTGAGCAGAGGCAAGTTGTTAACTATCTCTTCAATGATGTAGTTGCTTAGTTTGGGAAAACAAGAGTATATAGCACCCAAAGCACAAGTAGCTGCCATTTTGACCATTTCAGTTTCTTTGCAAAAAATCAGTTTGAGTAGAAGGTCTGAAGTAGTAGCGAACCAAGAGTCCTGCAGGATCCCTCTCTGGATGAGCTCAGCTAAGTACTCCAAAACAGCACACACACTAGCCAAAAGCTCTTTGAAAACAGAGGACTTAAAAGCTTTTGAGTTTTGTTTGGCAGAAACTAAAATTACTTTTTCACAGGAGTTTTTGAGGATGTCCATGATGCTTTCTAGAGTTTCGTCCATAAGAACTCTAGAGTCGATTCCAGGAGTTCCGGCAAGGTTAAGGTAGACTCTGGAGGGTTCTAGTGCTTTGAGTAAGTCCTTGCTAAGGTCTACCGCGCTTTTTGTAAAGTCAAAGCTTACTTTTTTAAGCTGAGAGTTAATTTTGTAAGTGAGTTCTAAAAGAAGATCGGAGTTCAGGTAGTTAAGTAGGAGTCTTTGCTTGAGTTTAGTAAGCAAGTTTTCTACTCTTAAGAACTCTTTGGTGTTCTGGAGCGAATTGATGCTGGATATTAGTTTGTTCAAAAGCAACTTGTCGTTTTGGAGTTTAGGTTGGGACCTAGCTAAGGACCTAGGGAGTTTGTAGACCCTACTAGGAGTTAACTTGCTTTGTGGAGTAAACACTTCTACGCTTTCCATTTATAGGGGGCTTATTTAAAATGCAAAATGGGTTTGGGAAGAGGAACGAAGTGACTGAGAGCGAAGAAGAGTTTTTGCAACTTTCAGACGGTAACTTCTAGTCAGACCAAGTGACTTACCTAAGTGAAGAAGAGGTTGTTCCCAAAAAACCTAAGCTTCCTAAAAGATTTACTCGCACCAACAAAAGAACCTTCCGAACTAAACAATCTATGAACGTAAACGCAAATGAATTCACTCCCAAGTTCAACACTCAGGTCAAAGAATTCATACCTGCACTTAACATACAAGCTTCAGAGTTCACTCCTAAAACCATTTAACCTATAACCTCCTGAAGATACTAAGTTAGTGACGGGTTTCAAACTCCCTGTCAATCATGCACCTAAGTCGGAGGATTTCTTCATCCTTCAAAGTGATTAGCTCTTGGTACTCGTGTTCGCGGCTACTTAGAGTTTACCTTTGGATGTAGTTGCGTTTGGTTTGGAGTTCCTTAAGCAGGTTTTCTATAAGGTCGCACTTAGCAGTTAGTTCTTGTTCAAGGGCTTCCCTGACTCTTTTTTCTTCCATCATGCCTTCAACTAGGTCTTTGTCTTCCCAGGTTTTTTCTTGGTTGAGTTTGTCGTGGAGTTCTTGGAACTTAGTGTGTAGGTCTTCTTTGGCTTCTCTGTACTCCTGAAGGATTTCTTGGAGACGTTTGTTTTCGGCTTCTAGGACTTCTCTTTCTCTTCTCTGGCCTTCTTCAAAGCCTTCTTTGTGCCCTAGTTCGTAGTTTTCTTTTGCTTGTTGTTCGTTTTTGAGGACTTCTTCGTTTATTTTTTGGGTGCGGATTTTGAGTTGGTGGAGTTCTTCTTCTTGGTTGTCAGAAGCAGACCTGTAGTAGTCTAGGTTTTTGCGGAGTCTGAAGTTTTCGTTTTCGTAGGCGTCTAGGTTTTCAACTAGTTTTTGTTTTTCAAGCACTAGTTGTTCGATTCTGGAAGTGTACTCTTGTTCCCTTGACTGCCAGAACTGGGGGTTGAGGTCTTTGTAGTACTCTATGAAGTCAACTATGGTTTTGGACACTGCTTGGGGGTTGTTGGAGTCTGTGACTCTGTGCTTGCTTGAGCTTTCAAGAGTCTCCAGGATCTTTTTCATAGAAGACTTCCAGGTTTCTGCTTCGTTTTTGAAGTTTTCAGTTATTTCTTGGGAAGCTTTTTGTTCAGAGTTTATTTTGGAAATGGTTTCGTAGAGTTCATCTCGTTGGGTTTTGGCTTTTTCGAGTTCTTTTTTAAGGCTTTCTTCTTGTTTTTGAGACTGCAAGTAGTTAACTGCGTCTTGGAGGTTAGTGATTTGGTGCACAGCTTTGTTGAGTTGTTCTCTGAGTGCGTGTTCGTTAGTTCGTTTTTGCCTGCTTTTAACAACTGCTTCTTTGAGTTTGACTATTTGTTTCCTGAGTTCTGTAGTTTCTTCTTCGGCTTCTTTGAGTTTAGCAATCAGTTGTTTGTTGATGTCTTTTGCGCTTTTAACGTGTGAAGGAATCAAAGGTTTGCGGCCTTGTTCTTTTAAGTTAAGTACTTCGCGGTGCAGTTCTAAGTTTTCTTTGGCCAGACTCAAGAGTTCTTGGGAGTCAGGATTTTCTTCAGGAGTGACTTGGTCAAGTAAGTTGTTGATTCTAGAAACGGCTTCTTGGAACTCACTGGGAGCATGCATGAAGCTAGAGTAGTCGCTTTGTGAAGCAGCACCGATCTGGGACTCGCCTAAGTCAGGACAAGCTAGTTCTTTGGCTTCTTGGAACAAAGCTTTGAAGTAAGAAGTAGCTTCAGAAACAGCTTCTTTAGAAATGCCTTTTTTCACAGAAAGGCGCTGGGAACTAATGAAGGGAGTTAAGTCCACCCACTCAGAGTAAGCTTCCCTAAAGCACTCCACCATTTCTTGCTGGGAACTTTCTAGCTCTTCATACTTGGACTCGAAAGCTTGTAGCTTTTCTTGGATTTTCTTGATAAGAGTAGTTTGGTCTTCCAGTTCTAACTCACTGACTCTTTGCTTGAGACTTTTGATGGTGGAGTTCTTTTGAGTGAGTTCTTGTTTGGTGCTTTCTTTGAGTTCTTCAAAGTGGCACTTGAAGTAAGTGGAGTTTTGTTGGGCTTCTTCAAGTTGTTTTTTGAGGTAGTCGTTTTCGACTTCATACTGTTGTTTCTGAGACTTAACGTTTTCTAGGTCGTTTTTGATGCATTCGTACTTCTTGCTGATTTCGTTGACTCTTCTTTGTAGTTTTTGGAGTTTAGAGGACTCTTCAGCGTACATGCTTTCTTGCAAAGACTTTACTTCTGAAGAGTAGCTTTTTCTGGAGTTGTTTAGGTCTTGTCTTGTTTCTTTCAACTGGAAAGAAACTTCACATAGTTGGTCGTTGAGTTCAGAGACTTTAGTGTGCATGTTTTTGTTTTCTTTTTCTAAGTAAAACACTTTTTGTTCTAGGTCTTGGTTGGTTCTTTGGAGGTGGTTGTTTTCGCTTTGGAGCTCTGAAAGGACGTTGCGTTCTTCTTTGAACTTTTGGAGTTTTTCTAACTCGAGTTCGAGGGCTTTCATTGAGTAGTCTTGCTTTAAAATTTGGTCTCTTAGTTTGTTTCTGTCTTCAAGTAAGCTGTTTACTTCTTGTTCTTTTTCTTGGACTTCTGAGGCTAGTCTTTGGTACTCGCTTTGAATTTGGCTGGACTCTTGTTGGGCTGACTTAAGTTCTTCGTAGGTTTCGCTGCGGTATTCTTCAAGTTGTTTGTGGAGTCTTGTGATTTCTGAGTAAAGCTCTTGTTTGGTGGACTGGGCTTCTTCTAGCAAGTCTTCGGTTTCTTGTTTTTGGTTTAGAGCATCCTTTACTTCTGAGTGCAGGCGATTTATTTCTTGCTGTAGTTGGTAAATGTTAGTTTGGCTTTCTTCAAGTGCTTGTTTAAAGTAGTTGTGTTTTTCTTGGGTTCTGTCTTCTTCTTGAGCCCAGCTTTGTTGGAGTTTGTTTTTGGTTTCTTCGAAGAGTTTTTTTTCTTTGGCGCAGAACTCAGCTATTTGTTTCTTAGCTTCGTGTTCCCTTTTGAGTTTGTTTTTGAGTTCTCTAGTGTCGTAGGAGTACCTTTCTTCAAAACTAGCTAGTTGGGTGTCTTTTTCGGTGAGTTTGGCTTCGTAGTCTTGCAGAAGGTTTTTGAGACCTTGGAGTTCCTTTTCATAGTTCCTTTCTACCCTTGCAGCGTAGTCTTTTCCGAGTTTCTTCCACATCTCTACTGACTCAGGTGTTTTTTCTCTTTTTCTAAGTTCTGAGTTCAGCCAGTGCTGGTCTTGGGCTTCCTGTTTGAGTTTGTTTAGTTCGTATTTAGTCCTTCTTTCTTGGAGTTCTGAGTTAACTGCTTTCCTGTGAGCTTGTTCTACTTTAGTTTGCAAAATAGTTTCTAAAGCTCGTTGGATGTCTTGGAGTCCCTCTGCTACTTTCGATTGAAGGAGTTCTTCGAACTTAGTTTGGATCTGCAAAAAGTGTTTTTCTTTAGGAGCCAACTGCTTAATGGTTTCCCGCAAGTCATAAGTAAGGTCAGCTTTGTAAGACTTAAGCAGCTTTACTTGGTTTTGGTAGAAGTCTAAGTTAGTTCTGGCTTGGGTCAGTTGGCTAGCTAAGTTTTCATCGTAGTCAGCTTGGGTTTCGGTGGACTCTTTGAACTTGGAGGATCCGTAATAATTGCTGAGTTCTGAGTGCTTGTTGGCCAATTGCATTCTTAAAGAAGAGACTTCTTTGTCAGTGACTTGTTTTTGTTCCTTAATGAAATCATAAGACTCCTGGAGTCTTTGGTACTCTAATAACAACTCTTTAATGTCGCTTTCCTTTTCTTTAAGTTCTTTTTGGAGTTCAACTTGGGTTTGGCTTCCGTTGCCTAGAAGAGTGTTTTTAAGAACTTCAATTTCAGAATCCTTTTGTTTGAGTTGGTTCAGAAGCTCTTGTTCTCTGGAAGAGGGATGTTTTAAGTTCCTGATTTCTTTGTCTTTGAGTTCCACTACTTTCCTGAGCATTTCAGAGTTGTCACTTCTTTTCAGAGACTTGTAAGCTTTTTGGGCCCACTCTTCTTGGAACCTTTGCAAGCTGCCTTCTTCGTAGAGACCTTTGAGCCGAGCTGACTCGTGGTCACTTAAGTAAGGAGTCTTTCTGAATTTGCTTAGTTCTTCGTTCAGGTGGGCTATGGTTTGTTGGTAGCCTAGTTCTTTGTTTTCCATGTTGCTCATGATTTCTGCGTACTTCTCGTCTTCTGACATAGCAGACTTCAAAGTTTCTAAGAGTTGGTCGCACTGCTGCTTAAGGGCTTCTTCCCGTTTAAGTGAGTCTTCTAAAGCTTTTTGGAGTTGGCTTTTAGAAGCCCTTGGCGAACTAAGTGCAGACTCCAGAGCTTTTGCCTGAGTTTCTAGGTACCTAGGAACTTCTTCTATTTTCCCGGGGGCTGATTGTCTTTTTTGGAACTCCTGAGCTTCTTGCAGCTGTGCACTTTTCAAGTGGGGGCTTTGGACTGCTGAGTCTTTGAGGAGACTGAGTTGTTTAAGGTAGTAGTTGTTTTCATGGGACAGTTTTTCAATAGTTGACTTAGCTTCGTTGTAGTTCTTAAGCAACTCAGAGTACTCTCTTTGCAGCTTCATAAAGGAGTCGCCCAAAGAGTCTCTGTAAACCCAAGAATTCAGTTCTTCAAGTTTGGATGCGAGTACTTTGTAGTGACTTAACAGGGTGGATAAAGCCCCTGACTGGGATTTGAAATCTGTAGACTTAGAACTCAGCTCTGGAAACAAGTCTTGCAAGTGAGTCTGGGTTTTCTTAAACTCTGAAGACAGGTTTTGCAAACTAACGTGGTTTTTCCCTAAAGAAAGAGGCTGTCTCTTCGTAGCCATTTTAATTAAATTAATAGTTCCGAGGGTTCAGCTTAATGCAGTGCCAAGCATTGTTAAACGTTCCTCTAAAGTTCCAAATGTGCTTGCCGTTCTCGGGTTGAGTGTTTCCAGAGGTGTCAAAGGCTCTTACACAGACTTCAAATCCCTGCTTGTCAGGAATCTCAACCTTCTTTTCCCACAAAGACCAAGTCCAGTTATTGTTAGTTCCAATCGGTCTGCGGTGCAACTCTGCAGTTTCCCAGTCTTCGCCTCCGTTAGTAGTTACATCCACCCTGGCAATTCCTCTGCCTCCTCCGCTGTAAGCGTAGCCTTTAAGTGTAATTTCTTCTTGTTCCAAGTCAAACCCAGAAGAGTCAAGTGGCTCTGTAATGACTGAAGTCACTGGCATCTCGTAAGCTGGCAGGGCCCTTTCAAAGTCAATGTCTGTTAAGCTGTCGTGTTGCGAAAATATTCTGTAGTCCCGAGCATGCCACACTAACTCGCTTTCTTTGTCGCTTAAAGTTATTTTTTTGACCCACTTGATGTTGCGCTTTCCAACGTAACCAGGAACAATCAGCCGAATTGGGTAGCCGTGGTCCCTTGGGAGCTCTTGGCCATTCATTTCAAAAGCCAAAATGACGTCTCCTTCTTCAGACATAGCCTTATCCAAAGGAATGTTTGTTCCAAAAGGACCATTGGCATCTGAGTCAAGAGCTTCAACATGGAGGTGTTTGTACTTGGAAGTGTCTATTCCTGCAGACTTAATCACATCCCTCAACCTTATTCCTCTCCATACAGCTGTTCCAATAGCTCCAGCTGTCCAAGGAACTCCTCTGAGTTCTCCGTGTTCCCGGAACCCCGTTCTTCTGTTCCCTGCACACTGCAGAGAAGTAGTTACTTCTATGAACTCAAAGTTGTTCTTTAGGTAGTCCAAACTGAACTCCAAAGACCCTTCCTCAAAACTCAACTCGAACCTGTAAGTTTGAGGGTCCACTTGGGGAACAGGAAGGTGGTTCCTTACAAAGAACTCTGAGTTCGGAGTGACGAAGTTCTCTGTAAGAATCTCGCTTTGAGTCTCTGCGTTGAAAGGCTTCTGGGAAAAAGCCACAAGGTTTTGGCTCCGCTCAGGGTCTTTTAAGTAAGGGTCGTCAAGCTCAACCTTCTTTTCAGTGGGCTTAAGGTTCCCCACCCGCATAGACTCTAACATTTGGTAAACCATTTGCTTGTGGTGCACTCTGTAAAGGTTCCAGTAAGGTTCCACAGAGCCTCCTGCTCCAAGGAGAATCTTTTCACCACCTGGGTGGTTAACTACGAAGTTAGTTACGTCGTAAACTCCGTCTCCAAACGCGACCCACACAGATTCGTTCTTATCTTTATGCTGCGCGATCTGCTCCCAAGTGTAGTCAGGAAGCCCTTCTTTGTACAGGCCTGCTTTGAACTCTTCGGAGTTCCTGATTGTTTTCCAGCTTCCTAGTCCTGCTGAAACTAAAAAAGCTCCTCTTAGTAACATTTAAATTACTTAGTCAACTAGATAGTTTTCGCCTAAGTCAGAGCACACATAAGGTTGCTTCAGAAGAAGAATTGTATGCGAGTGGCCAGACTCAATAGAAGTGATCTTGTTATTACAGGAGTCTTCCACTTCCACCACTCTTTGGTACTCAAGTTGTCCCTTTCCTAACTGAGAGTACCTGTTGCTTCCCCAGCCAAACACGTTTCCTTCACTGCTTAAGCACACTGTGTATATCCCCCCACACTTAACATCTACTATACTTTCGCCCAAGTTTACTTGGCTAGGCTCTGGACTTAAAAAGTCCTCAGTTTGGTAACCCAGTTGGCTGTACCCATTTCCTCCCCAAGTGAAAAGAGTCCCTTGTTTAGTAACTAATGCTGAGTGGTAGTCTCCACAGGATACCTTTTTAGCTCCTTGGAAAACTAAAACTGGCTCAAACAGAGGCTCAAAAGAAGACACTTCTGAGTAAGGGTCTCCCCACATGTAAACTTGGCCCTTGTTGTCAATAGCTAAGCAGTGCGACCACCCACACTCTATTGTAGAAATTCCTAAGTTTTGAAATTCGTCTGCAAAACAAGGAGTGCAGCAGTAGCTCTGGAGAGCTCTTCCCAACACACACTTTTTTCCATTTCCGAAGCCAGCTACTCTAGAGTCCTGCAACACCACAAAAGTAAAGTCACTTCCACATGAAACCTCTGAAACCAATCTCATCACTAAAGTTGGAATGTAGTTGGCTTTTTTAGAAGTGAAGTATCCCAACTGGCCTTCGGAACCCCTTCCCCAAGTAAACAAGTCTCCTTGTTCTGTAAGGGCTCCTGTGTGCCAGCTTCCTGCTGAGACACTTTTGACCTTGGCTTTAAAGTTCAAAGAGTAGTGCTTAGGGGAGTTAAAGATAATAGACTTAAGCCAAGGAGTGTAGCTACCTAGCTGGCCGAACTCATTGCACCCCCAGGTTAGAATTTTTCCTTCTTCTGAAATACCTACACTGTGCAAAAGCCCACCTTTTACACTTAAAAACTTGGTGTTTGGGGGCGAGCACTGGCCTTTTAGGTTGCTTCCGAGTATGTGTAGGTACCTAGGTCTAGAAGCTATTACTATAGGCTTAAACTCGACTTGTTTGGACTTTCCAGTACTCTGTTGCTTTATAAAACTCATTTATAAGGTTACTAAGCTTAAGGGGAGTTATTTAACTCTAAAAAGTCAGGTCTTCTATTTTCGTCAATAGTCAGCATAGCTGAGATTAAGCTTTTTAGTTTTTGACTATAGTTCAGAGAATTCACAGCGTTAGAAATTTTTTGTTCGAGGTCAGGACTCAAGTCGTTCAGCCCTGAAGGCTGCCTTAAAGAAGCCATGTGGTAAAAAGTAAGCCCCAAAGCAAACACGTCTGACTTAGAAGGGTTGTGCCTTACAGTGGCTTCTTGCCTCTCTCCTTTCAGAAAAGCCATGTAGCCCTGCATCTGCAAAGGACTGAAGTAAGGAACAGTGCCGCCTACTTTGTAAGTTTGGGTGTTTGCAAAGAACTCAGTGTAACTCTGCAGGGATATTCCGAAGTCAATCACCTTAGCTACCCTTTCTGGAGTCATCACTATGTTTTGGGGTTTCACGTCTGAATGCACTATGTGCTTTGACTGGATTTCTTTGAAAGCACTTAACAGCGCAGTGAAGTGGCACCAAAGTTCTTGTTCTGTCCAGAACTGGCCTTTTTTGGCCCTGGCTTCTATTTCTTTGCCTAGGTCTGAGCCTTCGCACTTTTCCATCACTATTAAGTTGTTGAGCTGTCCGTTTCTATTGTCAAGCAGCGTTGTGTAGACTTTGCAGATGTTTGGGTGGTTGACCTGGCACATCGTTAAGGCTTCCCTTTGGACCTGGTTGAACTCGTCGTTGTTTGAGCAGTAGTTCACTTTAACGGCCACTTTAAGGTTGGCTGGAACTACAAGGCCTATGTGGATTTCTTGTTTGCCGTTTTGGCTTTGGTATATTTTTTTGTCGAACCTGATGTCTGAAAGTTTAATTCCGTGAGTAAGAATGTCTACACTTGAAGATGGGCGGGTTTGCTGCACTTGTGGAGGCTGCATGGGTTGGGCTTGCATAGGGGCTTGCATAGGCTGCATAGGGGCTTGTACAGGGGCTTGCATAGGTTGCATGGGAGCTTGCATGTAAGGCTGCATAGGTTGCATAGGAGCTTGCATGTAGGGTTGCATAGGAGCGTATTGAGGAGTCATAGAGTGCGGGTTAGGAAACTGGGGGTTGATTGGTTGGGAGTAAGGAGTAGACTGGGTTCTTTGAATAGGAGCAACAGGTTCGAACTCCAAAGAAATCGCTAACTCTCCTACTTTTTTATCATGCTTGTAAACAGGGTAGTTGGATTTTTCTTTTTTATTGGTAAGTAAGTTGGCCAGTTGAATAGCTCCTTCTCCTATAAAGGAGTCTGATATCATTCCTTTGTCAAAAACTTTAAATAACAGAGCTCCTTCCTTTTTGCGTTTTAAGTCAACACAGATTCCCCAGGTAGGGTTTTTGCTTGAAGCTTCGACTGTGCGCACACTGCTGTTACCTATGAAAAATATCACGTAAGGCTTAAGTGTTCCAAATCCGCTTCTTTTCAGGATTTTACCGTGACTCAAACTGATGTAAATCGTTCCTTCTAGGTCTGCCATTGTGGTATTATTAATTTTACTACTTAGCTGAGTCTATTTCTTTCATGGGCAGTTGGAGTTTTTCGTCTCTGAGTTTAGAGTAGCTTTGGATTGCTTTTTTGAAGTAGTCTTTGAAGTACTCTCTGTCTTTGTCCGACATGTCCTCAATAGACTCAGTCATGTACATAAAGGGGTTAGTCAAGTACTTGGCAGACCAAACCTTAGTGTCCAGCAACAAGTCAAAAAGTGCTTGTTTTTCCACTAGCATTTCTTCAGTTTCGTTAGGAATCTTAGGAGGAACGTAGGTAGCTTGGGTGTAGTTAATGCCTGCTGGAGGACCTACCCAGTACCTCTGCATAGGGATGTAGTGAGGAGCTCCTACAAAAGCAGCTGTTTGGTTGGCAGCAGGAAAGGCTTCTTTGAGCATAGCTGTGAGGTACAGGTCTTTAGGCATCAAAAAGATATGAGGGAAGTACATAAGAGTCATTTCTTCCATAGTCACGAGCACATTTGGGTTCTCTCTGTAGTGCTCGTTCATCTTTTCAGTCACGAAGTTAAAAATGTCCCTGACAGTGTCTAGGGGTATTGTGTTGCCTAGCTGCATTCGGCACAAAGGTTCAGGCATGTCTCCTAGCACTACCTTGCTTTTGCCCATCAGTGCTAAGTGCAGAATGTTGTTGATGTAGTGGTACTTACTCCACTCGTTCCCAGCTACGTGTTCTGCAATGGCCTTGATGAAAGGCTCGGTCAGCTCAGTATGAGCGTCGTGGGGCTGGATGTTGTGGTAGGAGTAGGTAGCAAGTGACCTAGACAAGTCTAAATCGTGGTGGGACTTGTTGAGCCGCACCATGTCTAGAGTTACAAGGTTAACTGCACACTCGTCCCAAGACAAAGGCACAGGGTAGTCGATGGCGTAAGTGGCCTTTTTATTGTACTCCTCTTCGTTATTCATGGCGAGTTGGTGTGACACGTAGCGTTGTCTAGCAATATAGTGCATAGGGTTGAACTGCAGGTAGATTAAGTCAGGTTTGTACTCAAAAAGAGTAGAGTAAAAGGGGTCCTCGTTGATTTCTTCGGAAGAAACTGGGTTTTCGGGCACAGCGTGTAGAAGAACTTTCTCTTCGCGCTTTAAAGGACCTCCGTCAGGGGCCAGTAAGTCAGGCATTTCTAGTCGGTCTACTTGTTTAGCAAGAACTGCTAGTTTTTGGTTGTCTCTGTACTCGTCCCGACTCATAACTTTGTAGTACCTTTTAAGGAACTTCCTAAGCATTTATATTACAAAATTCATGGCAAAAGAACTTAAATTTAGCGCAAATTCACCAAAAAGAAGAGTTCACACCTCTTCAGGGTCTGTTGAAGACTTTAACAAGGACTTTGGTGAAACTATTGACGACCAAATTGACCGCTTGAACAACGCTATCAAGGACATGATGGGCGGAATCGAGTCTAACAAAAGGGTTGTGTCCGTAGACTTCTTATCAAATACTGTTAACTCAGAGGAAATGAGTTTGGAAGGCACTAGCATCAACAAGTGCTTTGAAGACAATTACTCAGAAACTTCTTCTAACTTCCAAGAAGACGTTTATATTGAAGATTTGCTGCTTCAACTAGAAAGAGCACAAATGACTTCAGAAGACTATTTTTCGAGAGAATTCAATAAAAGGCCAACCCAAGTGTCTTTTAAAAACTTTGCAGCAGACTTAGGGTCCTCTTTGGGACTTGCACTGCCAACTGACTCAACTAGCAGAATAGCTAGTGCCATTAAGTCTCACTTCCAAAGTCCAGTTGAATTGAGTTTAGAAGACCTGTATAGACTAGGCCAAGAAGTTTCCAAAATAACAAACTTCGCTGAACAAGAAATCTCTTACGAAGGAGTTCTTTCCTTCCCCAGCAAGTCAATTCCTCTTAAAGTAACGCCTAGTCACATATCCCTGGCTGACAAAAATATTTTAGGTAAAATGCAGCCACTCTCTACTACTGAACCCTATTCTCAAAAAGACGCCCTTATCCAGCAACTCTTGAACGAAGTCCAGGAACTGCAGTCCAGAGCTACTATTCCTGACTCCATTCGTGAGTTCGATTCACAACTCAAACAAAGCATGGAAGCTGCTTTCCAAAAAATCAATAAAGACTTTGAAGAAGGCCCTATTTACAGCCCTGCTTCAAAAGAACTCCAAAACAACAAACTCAAAGCAATCCAAAAAACCAACCAACACTTACAGCAGAAACTGGACTGGGAAATAACTGAGTCCCAGATTGCCAAAAACAAGTATCAGAAATTAGTTTCAGAGTTAAACCACAAAAAAGAATTCTTTGAAAAGCAAGCACTGCTCATCAAAACCAAAAACATTCAACTTGTAAAAGAAAAAGCCAAACTGGAAGAAGACTGGGAGAACTTAACTCTCGAAAAAAAGAAGTTCAAAAACTACGAACTAGAAACCCAAGCTAAACTAGCTAACCAAAGACAAAAACTCAACTCTATGCAAGAGCAGTTCGAACAACTCAAAAAAACTAATTCTAACAAACCACAGAACCTAATCGACGAACTAAGTATCCAGCAAAAAATTAAAACTCTTGAAGACAAGATTAAACTTCAAGGAAACTCTGAACAACTCCAAATCGAACTAATCAGGTTGAAAACTCAACTCACCAAAGTACGCTCTAAGAACGCCATCATCGAGTCCGAAAGAAGGCCTAGCCGACTCAAGTCACTTATGAGCACTATTGAAAAGCAGTGGGAACACAGGGACTCTAAAAGCTGCTTGAAAGTTAGACAATCCGTTTACGAAGACTCTAACTCAACCAGTAGCAAAAACTCAGACAAAAACTGCTCTATAGTTGACTTGTTCAGTCCTACCAAGCCTCAACCTCGACATGTTAAAAGGTCATCTACTGAGGGACAACTTATTTAAGTGGTGTGTTAATGATAATCGTTAAAAATGAAATACAAGTTTGAAATAACTATATCAGAAGTAAAAGGACTGGGCGAAGGACCTTTCGAGTACAAAATCAGCCTTGACTCTATGGAACAGTTCCTTTCTGACACAGACACCTTTGAAATATACGGAGAAGGACAGTTCACTCTAACCGTTTACGTTAACCAAGAAGAAAAGGGCGCCACTTGCTTCCCTCTGCAACTGCTCCACAAAGCTACTCAACTAAAAGCTCCGCTAAGTAACTCCCCGCAACTACTTACGGAGCTTTCACAGGAAGCCCAAGAACCCTATGCCTTTTTAGTCATTCAGGAGCAAACCATACTGTCTCCTGTTATTGAAAGACGAGAAGCTTCAGAGTGCTCCTACTTCCCCAGTCCAGAAGTTCCTTCTCCCCACCGAGAGGACATCTACCACAATGCACTCACTTCTGAAATCCGCCAAAAAGACACTGCAATTGCTGGATTCAAAAGCCAAATTGAAAGTCTCAAAGCAAGGCTGCAAGAAATGACCAGCAGTTACAGCAAAGTTTACGAACAACTCCAGAACCTTTTAGAGGAAAAACAGCAAACTGAAAACAAACTCCTACAAGAACTCAAACTAGTTGAAAACAGAGCTTTGCAAACCCAGTCCGCCAAAGAAATGCTCGAACTTGAAATGGAGGAACTCAGACAAGAACACTCTATGGCCAAACAACAAATCAACAGACTACAGCTTATTTCAGACCAACCCTCAACCAATGAGCTCAACGACCTAAGAAACAAACTCAAAGAGTCAGAAGACAAACGCAGAGAACTCCAACAAGCCTTGCAAAACGCTCATTACAAGTGGGAGAACCTCTGTGTGAACCGGTCAACTGAGGCTTTTCTAGAAAAGGAAAACAGATCTTTGCTTTCCCAAGTAGAAACCCTCCGAGAAAAACTCTCCTACTCAGACAAAACCATTTCCGAACTCAGGACTCAAGCTGAGAACCAAGAAGCCCAAAAAGAAAACACCCTTTCCAACAGAATTGCCAAACTCTCAACTCAGCTCTGTGAAGCCCAAGAAAAGAACGAAACACTCAGCTCACAACACCAAACTGTACTTAACGAAAACGAAGAGCTCAAAAAAGCACTTCAGTCCTTAAAAAGCGAAAACCAAAAACTCCACGAAAGCGAAGCCAAGCCTAGGCTCAGAGAAAAACAACCAGACATCGACGCTTTGGTTGAAAAGTACATGAAAGAAAACAACATCAAAAACCCTTTCCAAAAAATATCTCAGGGTCTCTACACCGTCAACAACAAAAAGGTCACCATCAGCCTCCGCAACGGCGTCCCAGTGGTCCGTGTAGGAGGCGGGTACATGTTTATTAACGAGTTCCTACGCATCTACTTAGGCATTGGCAAGAAAGAAGAATCTTCAAGACCCTCCAGTGTAGAGCCTGACTTCAAAAAAGCCGGCACTGCCTTTTACGAAGACATCATGGGCGACATCAGCAATGCCTCTCCTCTGAGACGCAGCGCCACCAAAAGAGACCTTTCGCGCCCTACCAAAAGCAGCCTTATGAAAAAGGTCCCCAGTCGTGAGTCCACCCCTGTAGCAAGAACCCGCCGCCAAATCTTATAGTGTAAATGGATTACTTAGAGTCTATAGTCCACCCTGTGAGGAACTTAAAAATTTCTCCAACTTTAAACCCACACCTGTTGAGGTCTTGAGAACAATACCTCAAGGCGTCAATGTCTTTGTCAACTACTTCTTGGTTGTCTAGGTAGTTAGCCACTACTTCCTCAAGTCCTTCCCGAGTCACTAGAGTCTCCATTACCTGGCCCAGCTCGCCCAAGTTGCACTTACCTTCGAGTTCTTTGAGTCCGCTAAAAATAACCTCAAAGTCTTCAAACATTTTGAAGACAACTAGGTAGTCTCCTTCTTTGAACTTTTCTACCTTCTCCCACATGTCCTGAGAAGTTTTTTCGATGTTATTTACATTCACTACGCATTCGTGGTACTGGGTTTGGTAGTTCTGTAAGCCTTGCAGGAGTCCATTCATGAACTCTACGGCCTTCTCGCCTGTTTCTGTAAGGTCCAGTTCCATCAAGTACTTCAGTAAGTCTCCAATGTAAGTTCCACAGACTCTAAAGTCTTCACCACAGTTGCTTATCAAGTTGCCTGTCAAGGGAAACAGGTGAGACACCAGAACAGTGTTTTTGAGGACCTGGCATTCAGAGTCTAGTTGGTTGAAAGAACTCTCAAATCCAGCTAAAGCAACTGTTAGAAGCTGTTGGGCTTTAATGTCTCCTTGGAGGGCTTTGGGTGTGTGTGCCAGTACTGCACTTAGTTGGTCTCTGGTGTTTCGGTAGTGGTTGGGACAGGTTTCTGAACTAGCTTTAAGTCCTTTAAGAATTCCTTCAGCTAGTTGGTTCGGGAAACTAGGCTGCTGTACAAACTCAGGCTGAAGTCCCCAAACTAGTCCTAATACTAGCATCAGACCTGCAAACTTCATATTTTTATAAAGTAGGAATTATGTCCCAAATATTAAATTGTAAATAAATTTCCGTGGAAACTCAATTGTAAACTATTCATTCCATTTTAAAACGGTTAATGCCCGAAGTAGCCTAAATATCAAATTCAGAACCGAAAAAGATTCAATAATTTGTAAACAAAAATGAAGGATTCTCAGCGAAACTCTTTTCTAAGGATTAGAAAAGACCCATCGGAAACTCTGAGGAGCAAAGTATACTACCCCTCCCTTCCAACAGTTAGTTCTCCCAGAGCAGGCACCCAAGGAACACAATCCCCTAGCAATGACCCTTTCCTCAATATGAAGAAGGAGGGAAAACACAACCTGCGTCTACGTCCAACTATCCTACGGAGAGGCACTCCTACTTCAGCTTCGCACGCACAACTCCCTCCCATGGGTCCTAAGTCTTCCAGGCCTTCCGAGTCCTGCAGAAAAGCCCCAACTTCCCTGCAGAGCAATGCTTCTGCTACAAACCTGCTCTCTCGGGCCCACTTCCAGTCTTCACTTACTAATTCGAACCAGTGCATATTCAACTCATGTAAAAAACTAACTGGCAAGTCCAACTCTTTGCCCAACACGCCTTTCCAGATAAGGAGAAACTTCACTAAGGTAGTTAGGAGTCCTGTATATACTAAAAGAACTATCAAGACTCCTGCTTTCAATATTTGTCCTGTAAAAAAGGGAACCAGTGACTCTATGGGAAGCGAGTCTACCCTAAGCAACGAAGCCTCCGAAACTCGAGAATCCAAAATAGCTTACAACAAACTCAGAAGAATACTCAGAAAATCCACCAAAGTCCAAGAAGAAGTTGAACCCCAAGAAATGTCTTTCGGAGATGTGACTGCAGAAAACACCCAGGCTTTATCTTTTGGTAAAAAATTTAATAACATTATCTGTTAGCAGTTGCACTTTTGCTTGTTTTCCATTGAGTTGCGCATAAGACTGTTCTTGAAGTTGGCGTTACCTACTTTGATTCCGCACTGTTCGTTGTTCAGGTCGTACTCCCCGCTTTCAAGTTTCTCCAACACAGTCTTCGCTAGTTCCAAAAAGCAGTTGTCCACGCTGTGCCCAGTCTTTGCACTTGCTTCCATCCAAAGCATTTGATTCTCCTCTGCAAAGGCTTTGGCTTCCGCTTCAGAAACTTGTCTTTGGCCTTCTAAGTCAGTTTTGTTGCCTACAAGCATGATGCAGATGTTTCTATTAGCATTGTTTCTGGCTTCATTAAGCCACCTGCTCAAGCTTTCAAAGGACTCACGGTTAGTGATGTCGTAGAGTAACAGAGCAGCCACTGCTCCTCGGTAGTAAGACCTTGTAATGCTCAAAAAGCTTTCTTGACCTGCAGTATCCCACATCTGCAACTTTAAAGTTTTGCCTTCAAGATTTACGCTCCGAGCTCCAAACTCAACTCCAATAGTAAGGTCATGCTGGGACTTGAACCTGCGGTCCGTGAACTGCAGCATGAAACAAGACTTCCCTACCCCGGAGTCTCCTATGATGATGTACTTGAACAAGTAAGAGTAAGCTGCCATTTATTACTTAACAGCACTTTTTCTTAGGTTTTTGCTGGGTGGACTTGAGCTGGATCTGGGAAGAAGTCTCTTTAGGTTCTTTGGGTTCTTGGGGTTCCTTGGAGTCTTGTTTTTTCAAAAGGACTTCAGCAACCTTTATGAAAACCCTAAGTAGCAACACTTACATCAGTCACGTTCTCCGAGGTCTTTGCTGATGCTTCGGTAAATCCGTCAAGTTGGTGCTCTTCTGAAAACTTTCTGGCAGNGTCAGTTTGCACCTCGCGTTCTTCGTCAGCAAGGTCAAGCATGTTGCCTACTAAGTAAACTGCAACGTCTGGATCTGAGTTCTGCTTGATTTCTCGAAGCCAGTCGTCCAGGCTTTCAAAGCTTTCTTCGCGCGTAAGGTCGTACATAAGGATTACTGCGTGTGCATTGCGGTAGAAACTACGAGTAATTGCTCGGAAGGACTCCTGCCCTGCTGTGTCCCAGATTTGCAGCTTCACCAACTTGTTGTCTACTTTCACAGACTTGGCCCCGTATTCTACTCCGATTGTCACGTTGTGGTCTTCTTTGAAGTCTCCTTCTGTGAACTGCAGCAGGAAGCACGATTTGCCCACTCCTGAATCACCTATAATCAGCAGTTTGAAGAGTGCATCTGGTTGCTGTTCGCTTGACATTATTTAGAAATGGAAGTCAATGCCCAACATTCAGTTTGAATAGTTATAACTAAATTAAGTTAAATCCAACTTAGGCAGTCTGCTCTAAGCAAAGGTACTTGATAAAATATAGCCCAGAGTTGATTCGTAAAGTCTCCGTAGTGCCCGTAACCAAACGCGTCAGTGAGTACTCTGAACTCAGACTCCAGAACAACCACTCTTTGTGCACATTGCAACGAAACCACTGAAGCCAAGAACTCGTACAAGTAAGAAGTACTCAGAGCATACTGACTTTCGCACCTGAGAGTCTCCAGGTTGCACTTGTTGCTTCGCGAACAGCACTCGCTTCCACAGCTAACTCCTTGTACCCCCAAGCATTTAGAGTCCTTTTCAGATTGGTACCCTAAACAACAAGCTTTATCTATCTCAGTCCCAGTAGCAGCAGCTATTATTATGAATATCAGCACCCACTTTACCATTATTTTTAAGACTCTTTGAATGCTCTCCAGTTTCTTAGTACTTAAACTCGCAAAATGCATTAACTACAGACATCGAATTGAATATAAATTGTTGAACAAATTCTTAATAAATGGCTTTTTCAGTAATAACTCTGTTTGCTTTCTTAGGCCTAGCTAAAGCTTACTGGACTATAGATGCTTCAACTAATTGTCCGCAGTACACAGAAGGAAGTATAAACCAAACTAAATACCCCAACACTTGTGTCCTTTATGATGGAAACTATACCATAGACACTAGTGTTTGTGAAACAAATGAGATTTGCTACTACACTGGGATATCAGGCATTAACCCTCAAATGAATGCTAAGTGCCAGCAAAAGCCGTCTCCTCCTGACCCCTCTGAATCAGGCAGATTCCCAGGAGAAAAGTGCGGTACTTCAGATGACTGCGATTCTACATATGCACCTAATGGGTGCCAAAATGGAATATGCAGAGGATTCCCAAAAGACCAAAACTTTACCAGAGACAACCCTAACTTCGCATGTGACCCAGGACTGTTTTATGAGTTTTACGAGAACTCTACTTTAGGCCGTTGTGTGGACCAACTTTCCGATGGAGCTAGTTGCACCGAGTCATACCAATG
>PR_CR_10_Liq_1_inCRDRAFT_1000224_pt1 | contig 35358 bp, 30 predicted proteins | sample PRCRCaboRojoPR_3_FD_10241 | JGI IMG/M metagenome (IMG submission 10241)
GTTTTTCTTGAACTTGATCTATTGCTTTATCTTCCTCAGGCAACTCCCAAAAAGAATCACTTTGAGGGAAAGGTGATAAAAAAATAGAACTAGATATTAACATACTAATACTTTTTAATGGAAAATATATTCAGCAAGATAGATACTAGCAATTCCAAAGAATTCTGGAGCCCTTGTGAAGGCATCTCTAGAAGAGCACTTAAAAAAATTAGCTTACTCAAGTCAGTGCTCTACCTTCCCTTATCAGAATTCAAGTTCAGGAAGAGAACCTTTCACCTGACCCAAACCTCTATTTTCTGTCTAGACTCTCACTCTAGGCCTAAGTTCATGGCTGTAATTCAGTGGAAACTACTAGAGCCTTTCCAAGAAACCAACCACCTAAAAACGAGATATGGATTCCGCTTGGGAAATCAAAACAATTACCAAGAGTTCTATACCGAAGATGAACAAACTCTAAATAACTGGCTTGATGCCTTATCCAGAGTTTGTATACTCACCGAGATCGAAGAAGAGTTTAAGTTGATTGAAAAGATCGGAGAGGGTAGTTTTGCAGAAGTTTACTTCGCTAAAGGTTTGACAGATGGAAAGGACTATGCTGTCAAACAGATCCTCAAAAGAAGACTCAAGAAAAGCAATAATGGAGTCGAAAGATTGATTGATGAAATAAAGGTAATGAGGGAGCTAAAGAGTGAGCATATAGTGAAGTTGCACTATGTCTACGAAAGCAATNGCTATTTGTACTTGGTTTTAGAGTACGCAGGAAGTAAAGACCTATTCCAAAGGATCATAGAGAGAGGCCCTTTCTCAGAAGAAGAAGCTGCTAAGTTAATTCGCAGGCTTCTTTTTGGATTGAGGTGCATGCACTCGAACAATTACGTTCACAGAGACATTAAACTTGAGAACTTGTTTATAACTGCAGAGTCTGACCTTAAAATCGGAGACTTTGGTTTGGCCTGCAGCATCAAAAGCAAGTCGATGCTAGATAAGTGCGGGTCTCCTGGGTATGTAGCGCCCGAAATGCTCAGAGGCAAGAAGTATGATTCAAAAGTTGATGTGTTCAGCGCTGGAGTGGTTCTGTTTATCCTGCTCAGTGGGACTTCTCCCTTCCAAGGAGAGGACCCACAAGAAGTACTTAGGAAAAACGAAATATGCAAGTTAGTTTTTGAAGAAGAGAACTGGGGAAAGGTTTCCAGCTTAGCCAAAAGCATGGTGAAAGAACTGACTCAACCTAACCCCAGCAACAGACCCTCTAGTTCTGAAGCTCTCAGACACCCCTGGATACTGCAAATGATTCCTTCTCTGAGAAGAGCAAGCAATAGTGTTCCAAGTAGACTAATAGTCCGGTGTTAAATCAAAGACTGGCACCTCCAAGTTCGCTAAATAAGTTAATTACTAAGGCTACTTGATGAAGTCATCTAACTTGATAGAGTCGAGTTGAACAAAAGTTACTTGAGTAGTTTCTTTCTTCAAAGAAGAGTTTTTGTACCTGCACCCAGCATATCCGAGACCGAACAAAACTCCGTTCACAATCAGAACCATCAAATAACTCCATACATTCTTGTAAGTCAAAAGTGGGTACAACTGCCTGACCATCAAAGTCACAGGCAAATTCACTCCGAAAGAATAAACAAACCAAATTCCAAAAGCCCAGTAAACGTTAGTTTTAGTGAACTTAACTTTGTTGTAGTAAAGGTCAAGTGAAAGAAGCACAGTAGGCACAATGTGCACTAGTACCATGTACCACATGTACTCTTCGTTTTGACTTAAAGGATAATTTATGCACCAGTAACAAACACTTATAGTGCTTTCAAGGTTCCAAGCAATTTGCATTAGGTTGCAGCCTGGCTTGCACAAGAAACTCCACCTGTAACTCAGCGTAGAAAGAACGAAATAACTTAGACTCAAAGTTGTTCCCCAGTTGGTCAGGAAGAAAAAGTATATTCTGGGAATCCCAATCAAGCCCAAAACAAACAAAGTAAGGCACACCAGTACTCCAGAGGCCCTTACATAAAATAGGTGGTGGGGCTTCGACGAGTCTAGAAGCATAACTTCATGTTTTTTCCTGTTGTCCAAAAACATTTATAAGTTATTACTAAGCTGGTGAATAAGTTCCCATAACAAGGGGGAGTAGTAGTAATTCTGGAGAATGCTGAGTTTCTCTAGGATCTCCTGAGTGTAGCTGCTTATATGATCTCCACAGGAGTACTTCAGAAGCCTTTTGAGAATCAAAAGAGCTGAAGGCAGGGTTTCGTCCTCAGCTTTAGACCGGTAAAGACTAGAAGAAGACTTTTGGACTACTCCCAGTGCTACTGAGACTACTTCTGGCAAGTAAGGGTAAATTCCTAGTTTCTTGTGTTTTACAAACTCAGACAAAAGCAGCATGGTTCCTTTGCGGACGTCAGGGTTCTTTTGGGTCAAGGCAGCTCTGATTAAGTGAAGCAACTTTTCAGAGTTAGCAGACACAACTCCAATGTTTTGGTAGAGAATTTCTATGACTTTGGATTTGGACAACTCTGAAGAACTAAAAAAAGCATTTCTCAAGTGCTGCAAAGCAGCTGCACCTTTGACTTCGAAAATAAAGCCGAAAGTTCTGCTCAAAGAATTCAACACAAAAACGTCGCACTCTTCCAGAATCCTGTCCAGCAAGTCCCAGTACACTTCAAAGCTTTCCCCAAATTTGATCAATAAGTTTAGTTTTTGTAGGCCTGCTGCGATTCTATAGGGTTCTTTGGAACTAAGTTCTCTGGATAAGTGTTTGTAGTCTGAGGAGCAAGAAAGGTCCTTTCCAGACAATTGTTTAGATATAAGCGAATCTACTAACCCTGACAATTCTCTAACTTGAATACTATGGTGCTTGGAAAGATCCAGTACTTTAGGCCATATTTCTACTAAAAACTGTTTATTTTCAAGACTATAGTCTCCACTAAGGAGGTAAGTTAGTATTGAAAGGGTCCCTGCAATAGTTTGGGTGTCTTCTCTGTTAAGCATAGTTTTTAAAAAGTTCTTTAAGTGGATTGGGTTCGACACTAGTTGTGGCACTTCTATGTTTTGTGCCATATGCAAAACAGCTGCTGTAACTTCGGGTTTGTTATCTTTAAACTCACTAAGCAGTTCTGAAAATACTTGTTCCGCACACTTTTTAGACAGAGAAGAGTCTTGGAGTTGCGACAGGAAATTGCATATTCCAACTACAGCATCAAGTGGATCTAAGTTTTGTGGGTGGTTTGTGTAGAGAACTTTGCCTTTTTCGTTCACTTGGAATGAGTAAGGAAAAACTGGGTCTTGTATGAACTTAACTAGCGAACTAGCTGCTGTGTTGTGGTACCTAAGGAACTGAATGAGTACTTTTTTGAGTGGCTCTTTTATGTAAACTGCCTTGTAGTTCTCCAAAAACACTTGTAAAGTTACTAGCAAAGTAAAATTGCAAGAGATAATTTCTAAGATCCTTTGAGCAGGAGGCTCTTTTGCACTCAGCACTTCCAAGCACTCTAGGGTTTTGTCAAGTGTTTTTTGTGGTTTAAATTCGATTTGACTAGTCACTAAACTAGCAACCTGGGTTTCTTTTTGCATGATATTTGAAAGCGTTCTGCTTAAGATGTCTTTAGTATACAGATCACACTGAGAGTGCAGAAGCATTTCAAGTATTTGCTGAGCAATGTTTAAAAAGTACTTTTGGGAGTAAAACTTTGGAGGCGAACTAAGTACTTTGGTGCACATAGCTTTGAGTTGTTGTTTGTCGTCTCCTCTTCCGAAGGCTTCTATGATTTCCTTGACTCCTTTTGGCTTAGTGATTGCTTTGGGAAGCATGCGGATGGCCTTTTTGGTTTGTGAGTAAGTCAGTATCCACAGCAAAGGAGGAATGCAGTCTCTTGCTTCCAGAGAACTCAAAGCTTCTTCAGAGTAGTTGTCTATCATCAGAACTAAAGCTAATACTGTGTCACTGTACAGAATGGCTTTTATGTTGGGTTCCAGGGGCTTAGGGTAGGCTTCTAAGAAGTGGTGGAAGTACAAAGGAAGGACATCCGAAGTAGAAGTTGTGAGTTTTTGGTGCAAAGAAACTAAATTCGAAGGAAGAGGAGGGAGTTTGTCTAGGCTGGGCATCAAAAGCCAAGAAACTAAGTAAGTTACTGCCTTAGAAACTAAGGATTCATCAGTTGCTGTAAAAACTAAAGGAACCAGTTGTTTAAGGAATTCTGAAGGGTTTTCTTTGTTGCTGTTTAGCAAGTTCGCAAGTTCCATATGATTACATTAAAACCTGACATAACTTGGAGGCACCATGTAGTTAGGGTCCCAACACCTCCTCAAGTGCACGTATACTCTTAAAACCAGGTACCCCACCCCCATTAACTGTGCAACCAACAAAAACACAACTGCTGAAACAACCACTAAAGGCGACAACAGAATCCCAAGTACCACTACTCCGAAGAGCTCCCCGCAAGTTTGGAACTGGTCAAGTATCTCTCTAGTAGCCATTACGCCCAAAACAAAAGGTGCAAGGGCAAACACTATAGGTGTTAAAAGAAGCCCTACTAAGATAGCACAAGGGTAAGAAAGCCACTTGCTGGTTAGGAATCTGTGGAAAGGAGAACCTGGAAAGTGCCACTCGTTTATCATGTTTTCAATCCAAAAACAAGCCAAAATAACTACTCCGAAAGGCAGTAGCAGTGGCGAAAAGGTAAGACCTAAAACTACCCAGAGTGGAGGGTACTTCCTCAGTATCTTTTTGCCTTCACAGTTTTCGAAGTGGCCTACCATGTAGGGCTCTCCACAGAGCCAGCACCACTCATACCTGCAAGCTGGGCAGGTCATATGGTCGCAGCCTTGGTTCTTTTCAACTCGTCTTCTGCACTGGGGGCACTGCTTAACGTTGTTTTTTTTGCTGTATTTGTCAAGCGCAAAGTCTACCTGAGCTCTGCACTTGGAGTTTCCGTGCCAAGGCTCTTGGCAGTAGTAGCAAAACTTAAACCCGCACTGGTTGCAAGTGAGTTCTCTGCTTTGCATGTTGCCTTTGTCCCAACCTTCGCAGTCGGGTTTGGGACACCAGCGCAAGTTAGGGTTTTTGTTAAGACTCTGGGCTTTTTGGAACTTTTTGAACTTGAAGAAAAGTTCTTCTGGAATCAGCATACCGATGAATTCTTCTTGTATGTCCACTCCACAACTGTGCTCAGGACAAGGCATTGAGTCCACTTGGGACTCTGTAATCCGTATTTCTAAGTAAGTTCTAATGCAATCTTGGCAGAAGTTGTGTAAACAAACAGGAACCTGCACTTTGTTGACTTCGTTTAGTTCTGACTGGCAAATAAGGCATATGAAAGGACTGGAGTGAACTTCAAAACCAATCCCTGAAGAGCAAACAGACCTGAAGTTCAAAGACCTTTGAGAAGGAATGTTTGATAAATGCGAGTTAGAAATAATTCCTAAGTGGGGTTCTAAGTCTGTTTCAGGACTTGCAAAGCTTAAAAACACATCAGGTGAAGACTGGGATCTACTTGAAGAGTGAGCACTGGAGTTGTGCTCGTTAGTAAGTAGTGAGTTTGCCGGACTCGACTGCAACGAAGGCTCTGATGCACTTCTGGCTTGGTTTGCCCCCATACTTAATTGAATGCAAACTATAGAAGCCTACAGAGTCAGAAAAGTAGGAAAACACTTAAAAGCAACTAAACTCATGCACACTTGGGTTTTGCAGGTGAACTCAGAAGTGTTCCAAATAGACCTTATAATATCTAGAGTTTCTGGAAGAAAGCAAGTTGTCGTAAAGTCCAGAAACGAGTACGAGTTCCACAAATTCACTGGTTCTCTGATGTTTTTCACAGAACTCAAAGGAACTCCAGTTACACTGTTCCAAGAAGACAAAACCTACACTTTGAGAGTTTTTGACAAAACTCACTCTAAAGTCCTTTTAACTCACAAAATACAAAAGTATAAATAGTTACTTACAAAATTCATGCCTGTACATGTTGTTTATGTAATAAGCGTTCAGTTGACTCTCGATCCACAAGTGCCACTTATGGAAAGGAATGTCTAGGTGTTCGGCCTTTAAGTAAAGTTCACGTGCAGACACTGTACAAATGTCCTCCATGTAAGGAGAATTGAGTTTGACTGCTTGTGTGGTAAGAGTAAAAAACTCTTCGCCTGGACTTTTTCTGATTTCAGTGTTCTTTTTTCTAGGGCTTACTTTAGCAACTTGGAAAGTGCACACTTGGAGTTCTTTACTTCCAGGAAAAAAGGTTGCTTCCAGTTCTACAGAGGCGGGGCTTTCTTCGTTAGGGGTTTCTATAGCACATATTTCGGACTTTAAACTTGAAGTAGTTAAGCTGTGCTTTACAAACTGGTCTTTGTGGTCTATAAAGTGTGTGTCTGGTTGGTTTTTTTGTTCTTTGAGATGTTTGTACTTTCCAATGAGTTCTGCGTGCAGGTCTTTGATTTTCTCTTTTTCAGAGTTGACTGAGTTAAGCTCTTTACGCAACGATTCAGCTTTGGTGGCTAGCTGGGAGTTTGCTGTTTTGAGTTGTCCGTTTGAATGTTTCAAATGGTCAACTTGACTTTCTAGTAGTTCTTTTTGAGTTCTTAGTTGAGAAAGACTAGCAGCTAAGTCGGAGTTTTGTTTTTGGAGGTTGGCTGACTTGGAAGAAAACATCAACTCTAAATGCTGGAAGGCCTTGTCTTCAGAAGCTTCATCTTGCAACTGAACTACTTTTTGGTCCAAGTGCTGGGCGTGGTCTCTGAGCTTCCTGATTTCTTCTAAGGCTTTTTCGTAGCTCAGCACTACTTCTATGTGCTGGGTTTTAAGGTTCTCGGTGTTTTGCTTTTGTTTTTGGAGTTCTGTGCTTAGTTCTTCGTTGAAGTTCTTCAAGCTGTTTACTTGGGCCAGCATGTCTGAGTTGTGCTTGAGAAGTACCTTAGCTATTTGTACAGCAGCGAAAAGGTCTTTTTCGCGTTCTGTCAAAAATTGAATAGTCTCTTTAAGTTCTTCTACTGAGTTTGATTTGTGGAGTTGCAGAGACTTCCGCCTTTCTAAGTAAGGAACTTCTAGTTCTTTGTCTAGGTAGTCTAATAGTTTTCCGAGTTTCTGAGAATCAAACCCTTCTGTGTTTGTTTCCAAAACTTCCATTATTACTCTGTTGAACCCGTACTAGAGCTTTAAACTGTTACTTAACTAGCTTGCTTTAAAGTAGTTTCAAAAATATGTATAACTGTTTAAGTATCATATTGAAAGTTAGTTTTTCAACTCAGTGGAATCTACGGTTATAATAAATGGCAAACACTAACAACCCCAGATGGAACGCAGAGTTCTGTGGATGCCTCAAATCCGCTCCAGCTTGCTGCATGGGAGCAGGAATACTTCAAGGACTGACCATATTCCAGATGGGACACGGCAAAGAGGGCTCTGGAGTCAAAAACTGCTTGCTAGCGGAATTTACTTGCTGCATTGGATCTGCAATCAACCGCGGCAAAGTCAGAGAAAGGTATGATATCCCCGGAAGTTTCATAACCGATTGCTTACTTTACATGTGCTGTGGACCTTGCATGGCTACTCAGGAATATCGCGAGGTGCAACTAAGGAACAACACTAAGTAACTTCTTAATTATTCAAATAAAAGCTAATTGCTGACTCCTCCTCACCACAGGAGTAGGCCTTTCGTCTTGGTTGTTCATTGGTAGTTCAAAGAATTCCAAGTCTCCAGACACAAAGGCTCTTCCTGGCTTGGCTTCGACTTTCCCGGTTTCTGTGACGTAACTGCAATCTGAAATAGGAGCTATTTTTTTGAAACTGCAGCAACACAAGCACTCCAAACAAGACCAAGGCTTTTTCAAAGTTAGGCAAACTAAGCTTCTGTTTAGCTGGACTGCAATTTCTGCACTTGCTTCTAACTTGAAAGTTTTTTTCAGTCGAATGAGTGTTCCGAACTTACTGTTGTGGTCTCTTACGTAAAACTTGCCTCGACTGAAAAAGATTCTAGAGTGCTTGCGACTGACAGAGATATCTGTAAGTTTCAAGTCACTGTCATGGCCTCTGCCTATAGTAATAGACTGTCTTTCTTTCAGTGAAACAATGTGCTTTCCAAATATCTCGTTCTTGTCNGGCCTATAGTCTTCTAGGATAACAAAGGGTTCTTTAGGGTAGGTGATAGAAATTAAATCGTACCTTTTCCCTGCAACCACTACTGTGGAAGGAAAGGGTTCTTTGCAAAGCTCACAGGTCAAGTCGTTCCAGTAGTAAGATACTGTTTTGCCTGACTGGCGAGTAATTACTTTGCTTTTAAGCCACTGTCTCAAGCATGAAATGTGAATTAGTTTCATACTTCCCGAGCACTTGCAAGGACCAATTAGCTTGTCTTCTTCAGTCTGGACTTCATCAAGACATATTCTGCAGGCTACTTTTTCTCCTACTTCACTAACTGAAACTGAGTTGCTCGAAGCGTTGTCCACAAAGAGTTCAGCAAAGTCCGAGTTGTAGGGTTTGCTCACACATATCTTTTTGACATGCAAAACGATTCTTCCAAGTTTCAGCCAGTCTCCTTCAGTTAGCATGTATCCATCGCATGCGTCTTTTAAATACCTTATGGGCGACCAAACCTTTTGTTCAGAGTCGTTTGAAATAGCTTTAACTACAAAGTTTCCTTCATTAGGAGTGAAACTTAGCAAGGGGTCGCAGTCTTCAAGTTGTTGGTAAGATCTTAAATCGTGGAGGAAACACTCGTTTTCTGTTCTGACCAGAGCACAGGGGTCTTGCACTCTATATTCGTTCTTGACTGCTATTCTACTGTCGTAGTCAAAGAGTCCGTGGGTGTCTCTCGACCAAGTGAAAGTTTTTATTTCGAGGCTGTGTAAGCATTACTAGCTGCGGTCACTCATATTACTTAAAGTTATTTTATACTAAGCAACTCTTGACTGCTTTACGCGTGTCAAAACTTCTTGCAAAGGGTTCATCGAAAAAGGAATTGAGTTTTTGGGGGCTCGGAGAGTCCTGATGTTTAAGCTTGGGCAGTCCATAGAAAGGCTCTTGCTATGAATGTAGTTTATGGATTCTTTACTAGGGTTAGCTAAGTCTGTTAAGTAAGTTTTTCTAAAACTTTTCTTGGTTCTTTGGGTGTCCAGAGACAACCGTGCACTGGAGTTTTTGAAGATTCCTTTTCTGAGTTCGCAAGAGATTGAAAAGTTTTGGATAGTGCGAATAATGCAGTTTCTGTTTGAGCACAGAGTTTTGCCTCCAGAATCTTCAGTGAACATAACTATCACTGTGGCGTTGCAGCAAGGACTCAAAGGGGCTTCTTTGCCTGTTATTACTGCATTTACTGTTTTCTGGAGTTCTTGTTTGTAGCAGTGGATTTTACAGGTTTGAATCGAAAATTCAAACAAGTCTTTGACAAAGTTCTTTATAAGTTGGAGTTTTTTCTTGTGGTAAAGGTTTTCGCCTAAGTGGTTGATGGTAGGGCGCATCTGTATAGGAAATTCAGCTTCTCCTTCTTTGTACTTTATTAAACTTCTTTTGTGCGTGTTTGAGTTGCTTTGGAACACTGAACTCGAAGCAGGTCTTTTTCTAGTTTGTCCACTTGAGTTCCTTTGGGTTTCGGTTTTTTCTGGAGTAGTTTTTTTCTGGACATCATAAGTTCTCTCGGTTTGACCTGAACTGAACTTAGCACTGGCATTTATTGATAAGTCTAGGGTTTGCTGTTTGGGCTTGTGAGAAACCCTGCGAATAACAACGTGCCTGTATACTTTTTGTTTAGGTTTAGAGTTCTCAGCAGTTAACATATTGAATAATTAAGTTATTAAGGCACCTTGGAACTAAAAGACCTTTGCTTGTAGAACCATTTGTGCTCTAATGCTTCAGAAGCACTTGGTCTTTTCTTGGGGTCGGGGTTCAGAAGCATCATAAGTAGTTCAACACACTGTTTGGAGAGTTTTTGAGGCGGAGCAACTAAGTCTTTTAGGCTCCTGGTTATGAGTCCATTTTCTGACCTTTTAAAAGGAATTTTTCCTAGAAGAAGTATATGCATAATGACTCCTACACTGAAAACGTCGGCTTTAGAAGAAAATTCTTCTTGTCTAAGGATTTCAGGAGCTATGTAGCCCGGTGAGCCACAAATGCCACTTTCGGTTTCGTCGTGTTCTTTGCAGGCTGTTCCAAAGTCTATGATTTTCATCTCAAAATCATTTTCCTCGGAAACCATCAGAATGTTTTCTGGCTTGATGTTTCGGTGAACTAGGCCTTTCGATGAAAGGTATCTGACTGAGAAAAGCAGCTTTTTGACAATAACCAAAGCCTTTTGTTCTTCAAAGATTCTTTTTGACTTGATCCTTCTGAAGAAAGTGCCTCCTGAAGCATAGTCAATCACTAAGTGTACGTATTTTTCTGTTTCATAAACTTTATGAAGGTTTGAAAAATACGGGTGGTCTATTTTCCTCATAATTTGTATTGCTTTTGCTAGTCTTCTAGTAGTCCCTCCAGAATCCAGGAACTTGTTTTTGTTTATTGACTTAATGACATAGTACAAGTCGTTTTCTAGAGAGCGGGCTAAAAGGATCTTGCTAGTTCTGGCCTTTTTAATGGGAATCTGCACCAAAAAATTGTCTTCAATCTCAGAGGAAAGGCAGAACTTTTGTAGGTTTTCTATCCAAAGGTCTAAGTGCTCCAAACTAAAGGTGTAGAAGTCCTGCTCATTGGTATTAGTTTTTAGAGTGAAGCCGAATCGCTCTTCGTTCTTTCCGCTGAGTTCAGTAAAGGGTTTCAGGAGCTTCCAGCTGATTTTAGTCACCAAAAAGGGTTCATGGTCATCATCCAAGCAGTACAGTTTAGTGGTAGTCAAAACAACCTTTCTGGTTATAAAAGTTGCTTCTGCTTCTGCAGTAAGAAAGCACAGGCATGAATTGAATACCTTGTTAAATTTAATATCATCCTTGGCTTTTGAACTGGGAGAATCCCAAAACTCTGAAATGCTGGATTCTAACAAATCGAAGGTGCTCTCCATATCTTTTTCAACGAAATTACTGAAAACTTTGTAACAAAATTACTCTTAAATAGATATACCCAAATATTTAGTTAATTTAGGATGGAGTATGAACCTGATTTGAAAAAAACGGTCCGGACCCAAGTAGATGATAGAGACAGAAGGGAAGAACTAGATGACCAAGTGCAAGAAATGGGCAAAGACTACCAAGACATGTTGCGCTCCAGAGAAGAAGCCAAAAAGCAGCTAGACGCAAAGTTCCTAGATGTAAACCGAAAAATTCAGTCCACAAAGGAGTACTCAAATGCAGAAGCCAAGCGAGTTAACGACATGCTCAAAGCTTTTAAGTCAAAGTTTGAGTACCAAATGGAGGACTTTAAAGCCCAAATGCTAGGAAGACTAGCAGAAGAAAGCAAACTAAGGAAATCTATGGAGCAACAAAACCACAAACGACTTGAAGAAATAACTAAAACTCTAGAGTCCCAGAAAGAAGAGCGCAGAAACTACCTAAACGACCTGATTAGCCCGGTCAAGGAGCACCTAGACAGACTGATCCTAGAATTCCAGAGAGAAAAAACTGGAAGAATCGAAAGGGAAAAAGCAATGCTTGAAAAACTCGATGACTCTGTGTTTGAACTGCAAGAAAGACTCGATGAAGAATTCACTGACCGAGTCAGAGCTACTGGAGACTTAAGAGACCAAGTGCACAAAACCATGCGCACTCAAGACAAAAACCTCGAAAACAACCAACAGAAAGCTTTCGACGCACTGAAAGACTTAAAAAGTGGAGCCCACGAAGAAATGAACTCTAGACTAGGACAACAAGACGACATTGCAGACAACATGTCTAACTTTATGAAGACCTTCCAAGATACCTTAGGAGTGTTGACCTCTAGTGATTAGTAGTTATCAAGTAAGTAGTTAGCTAGCAAAGCTGGAGCAAACTTAACTAAGTCAGCTTTTGAGTAAACTCCTGCCATAGGCAACTCTCCGTTTTCTCGTTGTTTGAACATTAAAGCAAAAAAGACCTTTCCCTGGACAACTCTGCAGCCTATGATTTTTGCAGGTTTATCAGAACCCAGTTGGGGCTTAACGCACCCTTTAGTTATTTGAGTTGGCTTTTTAAAGGGCTTAGGAGTGGTTTTTCTTTTGGAACTTAAAGAGTTTTCCCAGTGCTTGTTGAACTCCGCCAAAACTCCAGGACAACTTTCTAGGTTTTCTTGGGGTTCCCAAGTGTTTTCTTCAGAGGGGTAGTCTTCCCACTTAATTAAGTACAACCAACACTTTTCAGAAGTACAGAACTTTTTGTCTAGGATCTTTTCAATGGTAAAGTACTCGTCTTCAACCATACAGATTATCCCCCTTTGGATGCAATAAATATGATAGCCTTTAAGGCTTTTAGAAGGAACGCAGTCCGTCAAATCGGAACTTGTGCTGTTTCGAAACCCCAAATGTACATCTGTAGGAAGCACTAGTAAGCACTACTTAGTAACGCTTTTAACACCCAAAAAATAAAACTATCCTACAGTCCTTTATACAACTTAGCCCTTTCTGAGACAATCAGCATTTACACTGAAGAAGACACAGAACAAGCACTAGCGAGCTGTGAAGACGAGGACGGAATGCAAATTAACTAAGCTAAAATGGAACATAAAAAGCCCAGTTTGAACCAGCAGTTGTTCGAAGAATTTAGGGCCCTCCAAAACGTCCAAAACGAAAGACAAAAAGCCAAGAAAAAAAACCAAACCTACATAAGCAAACTTACTAGCTTAGAATTCAAGTTAAGCGAACTATCAGTTGAACTTGAGGCTAAACTTTGGAACTCAAAAGACAGTGACTCTGAAAATAAGTCTGAAAACTCAACTAAGTTTTCCTCACAATCAACTGAGTCACAGAAAGACTCCATTAAAGCACAAGTTCTAAAGCAGCTCAAAGCTGAACTTAACAGAGAAATAAGTTTGAAAAACCTCTATGAAGAAAAGTACAAACTCCTTTCTGACACAGAAAAGCCCTCTCAAAACAAACAACTTTTAAACGCACAAAAAATTCAAGAACTAAAACAAGAAAGCGACTACTTAAAAGGAGAAGTCCTGCCCCAACTTGAAAAGTCTTTGCGACAACACGAACAAGAAAAAGCCCAAATGGAAAGTGAAATCCAGTCCCTTAGAGAACAACTCGAACTACTCAAAACCCGAAACTCAGAAACCTTTAAAAGCAAGTCACTCGTCCCCAAAAAACCCAAAAGCCAACCACATACTCACCGTTCAGTCAACGCAAGTCCTTTCGAACACAAAAAAAGATCACCTCTAAGAGCTCCCAAAAAGTCCCGGTACCTTCCAACTCATCTCAGACAGGAACCAACCCTAAAGAAGTAATTAACTTGTATTATAAAAATGTCAATAAAGCAATGTCCCGAGTGCTTTGCTTTAGACTCGTTCTTAGTAGACTCCCGCGAAGGTAACGTGGTCTGCCAAAATTGTGGTCGTGTACAGCAGTCGCGGATTATTGATGAGTACTCAGAGTCCCGCAACTTCGCAAAAGAAGCCACAACAAAAGGAGAAGGCGACCTTAAACGAATAGGGTCTGCAAACATCAGCTTACTTTCGGACAGTGGGTTAGCCACTTACATTTCTGACGGAGGTCTTGGTTCGCAATTAACCAAGATCAGCCAACGCAGCACTCACTCTGCTATAGACAAAACTCTTAACAAAGGCTTCCGCAACTTGGAAGACTATTGCAGACACCTTAACTTGGCAGACAAGGTCGAAGAAGAGTCCAAAAAAATCTTTAAGTTCATCTGTGAAAAAAAGGCACTGAAAGGGAGGCAACACTTAGCAGTAATAGCAGCCTGCATATTCATGGCTGCGAGGAAAACTTACCAGTCCCGAAGCATCAAAGAACTCAGTATAGTGATGCAAGTGGACAGATCAGACATTCACAGAAGCATTAGTTTGATCCAGAAACACATGCCTTCTAGGTGGAAGCTCACACCCTCTGCTGAGTATGCAGAGCAACTTGCTGTGCATCTAGGTTTTCCTCAGCGCTACATCAAGTACACCAAGGTACTTGCACAAAGAACCAGCGACAAAGGACTTGTTACAGGCAAAAACCCAATGAGTGTTGCTGCAGCTTCTGTGTATATGATTGCGATAGTTGCAGGCTTAGGAAGAGCTTTAGCTGAAGTTAGTGAAGTTGCTAGCAAAAAGGACGTAACTATTAGGAACTGCTACAGAATTATGTGCATTCACAAGTACGACTTACTGGCAGGGTTCGATTCAGGTTTCGACCTTAACCGCTTAGTTTTTTAGTATATATTATTTATAAGTCTTTGAGTTAATTTCTGTGTTGCATGTAAGACAAGTAAGCATTCCAAATGATTCCCACAGAGTTAACAAGGATTACTTGGAAGTCTAGAGGGACTAAAGTGAAGTTCAGAGCCATGATGGCAGGCCAGACCTTCCAGTTAGTTTTTAAAGTAGGCCACAGTTGGTGTTTTACTTTGTCCAAAGCATTTGCTGGGGTTTTGTTTTCTAGAAGGGTTTGTGCTGTGTAGAAAGAAGAAGTCATGAAGGTCACCATGAGGGTTTGGTCAATGCACACCTTCTTGAGTACATGAGGCAAAGAAGTTCCTGGAAAAAATCTAGGCAGTACCTTTGAATACCAAACATGCATCACTGGTCCTACATAAAGGCTCCCGTAAAAACTCATTCTGAAAGTTCTTTTGAGGTCGATGCCCTTGGTTTGGGCTGTGTAGTTTTCTACTTGCTGGGCAAGAATGTCGCCTAAAGCAAAGATCACTCCGCAAGAAGTACTTTTGGTAAGGACAGGGTGGGTCTTCATTTGTTTGTTGTAGAATGAAAGGGCCACTTTCATCTTTATCAGAACTTTGTTTGAAAGGTTTAGTTCTTATATAAACTTTAATGTCGGACGCAAAGAAAAACGCGGAGGGTCTTGAAAAACTTTTGTTCCAAATCTTTATGAGTTACTCTTCGTTTGGTTCCAAACAAAAAGCAAACTACCTAAAACTCCAGAAGTTCCTTCAACTCTGCTCTGAAGCCCAGATAGTAGACCCTCAAGCTTCGCCTTATGAACTCCAACTGTTATTTCAATCTGCTTCAAAAGGCCCCAACATGGACTTCCAAAACTTCCTTTCAAGTACAACTAAGCTAGCTGAACTCAAGTTTCCTCAGGAGTTCCGGTCTTCTCCACAAACAGCTTTTTCTAAACTCATCAAAGAACACTTAGTTCCACTCCAGCAAAAATTAAAGCAAAACACCACCTTTTCTGAGGAAGACTTCAGAGCTTCTGAGGAATCCAAACTCATTTTAAGCAGTGTAGACAAAGGACTTCGGAGTGTATACTCAAAATACTTCCCTTGGGAACTTAGTGGCAAATTACATTACGAAGAAGCTTACAACAGGTCTCAACAAGCTCTGGAACAAGTCTTGAAGGAACTCGACGTGTACCCTTCCCTCGTGAACAAAACAAGAATCCAGGAGCTTTGGAAACAACTAGTTATCATGCAGAACTCTTCTTTTGAACCTGCTAAGTCACTTGTCTTGAATGACCAAGGAACTTACTTGACCTACTCCAAGTTCATCCTTATTCTTTACCTCTGTGCTTTGTACGGCTATGAAAACTCCCAAGTCTCCACTAACTCTCCCTCAGAAAAAGTTCTGATTATGCTTGAAAGAATGGAACTAGCCCGGCCTAAGGGGGGAAGTTCCCTTTTGCCTCCTACAGAAGTAGTGCAAGGTGTTTTAGAAAGCCAACAAGGCTTAGACATTTCTATAGACACTCAGTCGATGGACGGAGACATTTCAAGGCTCAGTTTAGAACCAGAGGGAGTGAGTGCAGTTGAAGAGTACCTTTTGCGCCTTCAAAAAATATTCCAAGTTTACGCTTCTTACGCAGACGCACTCAACACTAAGGGACTCGCCAGTTCAAGTCTTCAAAAACTCTTAAGAGACTGTGGCCTTTTAGGCGAAACCAGAGCTACTGAAAACCTTGAACAGTCCATTTGCAAAAAAAGCGACGAAACACCCTTAATAACTTCGGTGGAAATCGACATCATATTCTCCCGTCTAGTAGCAGTCAAGAAAAAGGCCAAAGCAGCCAATGCCAGTGTGATCGACTTCCAGCAGTTCTTAAAAGCCCTAGAAATAATAGCTAGGAGGGTCTTCCAAGAAGAGCCTATTGCACAGGCCTTGCAAAAACTCTTGGAAGACTACGTGCTTAAACTTGAGTTGGTGCTGTGCAAAGACAGGTTGGTGTTTTCTGACCAAATCAAAGAAAGAATGGACATGTTCAAAGAAGACTCCATGATAGAGGCCATGAGCATTGTCCACAGGTCAGTTCTTTACTTCTACAGGCACTACTCAGACCAACAAGGGTACATGACTTTCGACAACTTCACAAGGTTTTGTAGGGACTTTGAGTTGTTTCCAGACGTGGTTTCTAAGACAAGGCTCGTCCGTTACTTCGGAACTCTAGCTGGAGTTTCCGACCCAGACGCTTCCAGAATGTCTTCTATTGACGATAAAGAAGCTATTGACCAGCACCTTTTCGTGGAAATCCTGGCCATTATATCCCAAGACTTAGTGTACGACGAACCCCAGCCTGACTGCGTCGAAAAGCTTTGCTTTTTAATGGAAAGAATGAGTCAGAGCAAAGGTCCTTCTAAAGTTCTGAGGGCTCTTGGACACAACAGAAGTTCGCATGGAGAGATTCATGACCTCCTTACACTCATGAAAAGCAAGTACCCTCACATTCTAGACCACTCTCCTAAGAAGAAACCTAGTTTCCAAGATTTAGCTTCTTTAGTTGAGATATAACTAATTCTAGGGTGTTTAAGTAATAGCCAGTCTCAAAATAAGGCTTTCAATGTTTTAAAATAATATTTAAAGGCTTTTTGGACCACAAATTATAATTAATGGAATCAATATTTAAGACCTCCTCCTATGGAAACTCTGACCAAAAATTCTGGATTGATTGCAATTCAAACCTTATAAAGTCCAAACTTATAGAATCGCATCTTTCCATTCCTAAGTCAGACGGTACATTAAAAAAACTAAAGTTTTGCTTGGATTCCCACAACATATACCTCTTGGACCGCTCAGGCAGCCCCAAAAAAATGAGTGGCTTGTTCTGGAAGTTCACCGAGCCCTTCCAAGAGTCTAACTCGCTTGAAGAACGCTTTGGCTTCAGAATATTTACTGACGCCGTCTTCCAGGACTTCTACGCTGAGGACCAAAACCTTTTAGAAAGGTGGATTACCGCCTTAGAAAAAGTTTCCCTTTTTAATCAGATTGAGCTTGACTACAAGTTCATTGAAGAACTCAATAGTGGCAGCTTCGGAACAGTCTACCTTACTGAAGGCATCTTCCAGTCAGGTCTTTATGCAGTAAAGTGCATTGAAAAGAGAAGCTTGGACTCACCAAAAGACATAAGGAATCTCAGAAATGAGATAACTGCCGGACGGGCTGCTGAACACCCTAACATTGCCAAGTTACTTAAGGTTTACGAGTCAAGCAGAAGAGTATACTTAGTCTTTGAATTTATTGACTGCAAAGACTTAACTCAGAAGCTGAACAGGGACGGAGTGTTCTCAGAAGAAAAAGCAGCAAAAGTAATCAAAGAGTTACTAGAAACACTCGACTACATCCACCATCAAGGAATCGCTCACAGAGATGTGAAACTAGACAACTTGATGGTAGACGATTCAAAGGTTAAATTGATCGACTTTGGCCTGGCTTGTCCCAACATCAACCAAGGAAGCACCACCAAGTGCGGAACTCCTGGCTACGTAGCCCCTGAAGTGCTTAAAGGTCAAGTTTACAACTCTAAGGTTGACCTTTTTAGTGCAGGCGTGGTACTTTTCGCTATGCTCTTTGGGAAACTTCCTTTCAGTTCCAATGGCATTAAAGAAGTCTTAACTCGAAATGAAGAGTGCAGAGTTAAGTTTCCCAAAAATCAAGTATCTGAGGAAGCTATAGACTTANTAAAAAAGCTTTTGCAAGCAGATCCTAGTAAAAGACCAAACGCAAGCGATGCAATTAATCATCCATGGATCAGAAGGAAGAACTGATCGAAGTAAACTTTAAGTACAATAATACAGTAGTTTTTTATAAAGTTTAATATGGAATCAATATTGGTACATTACTACTGCTCCGAAAGAAAGGAGGAGTGTTTCTGGGAAGACCTAAAAAACCCAGAGTATTCCCAAGTTGAGCCCACAGTACTAGAATCCAATTTTTACATTCCTCGACCTGAAAGTACTTACAAGAAGCAAAAATACATTCTTACTTCAAAAGGAATTTTTCTGGTCAGCAAAAACTTAATTCCCGTTAAGTACAGCGGGTTGGCCTGGAAGACCGTTGAGGAACTAAAAGAGCTTCCTGAGGGCTTTTACGGCTTCAGAGTTTCAAGCAGCAGTGTACTACAAGACTTTTACACTAGAAGCTGCAGGACCCTTAAAATGTGGCTTAAAAACCTCCGCAAAATGTGCATTCTTACCGGGTTTAAATCGGAGTACAGAAAAATCAAGAAAATAGGTGAAGGCAACTACAGTGAGGTTTTTCTTGCCAAAGCACTGAACTCTAACAAAAAATTCGCAGTCAAGTGCATCAAAAAAGAAAGACTATTAAAAACTGAAAGCGGCCTTGAACACCTAGTTCAAGAAATACAAGCTATGAGAGTCCTGGATCACCCTAACGTTCCCAAACTCCACAGAGTTTACGAGTCCAGTAACAAATTTTACCTAGTTCAGGACTACCTTAAGCACAAAAACCTTTGCACACTCATTTCGGAGGAAGGAAACTTTTCTGAAGAAAAAGCAGCAAAAGTCATGAAGAAACTACTAGGGACCTTGCACTACTTGCACTCAGAAAACGTAGTTCACAGGGACATCAAGCTAGAAAACGTGCTTCTGGGGAAAAACCTAGAAGTCAAACTTATAGACTTGGGCTTGGCTTGCACAGACGTTGAAGAAACCCAAAAGCCAATGTGCGGATCTCCTGGGTACTTGGCTCCAGAGATGCTTCATAAAGAAGTATACGGAACTAAGGTGGACATGTTCAGTGCTGGAGTTATGCTTTATGCCATGCTATACAGGATGCTTCCTTTCTCGGGCTGTGGAACTAAACAAGTCCTTAAAAACAACAAGAAGTGCAAACTAGAGTTCCCAAGCCTGAAGTGCTTAAGCATCTCTGAAGAAGCAAAGGACTTGATGTCCAAACTCATAGAATCAAACCCCCAAAAAAGGATTTCTGCTTCTGAAGCTGTTTTGCATCCTTGGATTGCTAAGTTCAACCAAACCAACCACTTCACTAGTGAGTTTTTAGAAATTCATTCGTAAACTAGTACAATACTTAGTAAAGATAATTATAATTAAGAAGGGAAAATTGAATCGGGTTTAGTATATCTGGGACTGAAACATGTCAATCCCTTCTGAGTAGGTTTGAAATTTGGCCTTTTGGGACTGGACAAAGTACTAGATCTTTCAAGAGCAGTGCAGTTTAACCTCAACCAAGGGTGTCTCAAAGCCTGGAAAGCTGTCAGTCTTTTAATGGGATTCTTCGCAGTCATTTGTTTCACCATGCCCTTAGCTAGACTAGATATGTTCCTCCAGCACTCTCCGGAGAGTTCTACTTTGCAGTCCAAGTTTTTTTCTAAGATCTCGCCTACAGTATGACCAAAAAAAGCAGCTCTTCCGCTTAAAAGGGTATAAAGCACTATTCCTGCACTGAATATGTCAACTTTAGCGCTGTAGTTTTTCCCTTCGAGAATTTCAGGAGCTATGAACCCTGCTGATCCACATTTGCCTCCTTTGAGTGTTTTTCTGCAAGCCAGGCCCAAATCAGCTATTTTGGCATCACCAGATATAAGTAGTATGTTTTCAAGTTTGATGTCTCTGTGAATCCACCCTTTCAAGTGTATGGCTTCGAGTCCTTTTAAAACCTGACGCATTATTTTAGCAGCGTCTTCTTCAGAAAAGGCTCCTTGATTAAGAACCCTTTCAAAACAGTCGCCTTCAGAAGCATACTCAAGGACTAACTCTATGTTTTTGCGACTTTCATATGTGCAGTGGAGTTTAATGAAGCTGCTGTGGTTCAGTAGTTTCATAACTCTGACCTCAGAAAAAATTCTTTCTAAGGCTCCTTGAGCTTTTAGTTGACTTTTAGGAATCGATTTGATGGCGTAATTTTTAGAGTCCTTGATACTCTTAGCCAAGTAAACATTAGAGAAACTACCTTCTCCTAAAAGTCCTAGAATCTGGAAGTCAGCTTTGATGTCTCTTAGAATGCATACTTTCGACAAAGCTTCTACCCAGTCTTTGAGCTTTTTGGGCTTTTGGATGTAAAAGTCTTGGTGGCTTTTTTGGTTTCCCAGGCGAAACCCAGAGTTCCCCAGAACTTCAAGTACTTTCCATTGTACAAAGCAGACAAACTTTGGGTTCTTTTCTGAATCTAGCTTGTAAAGAGCATTTGAGACTAAGCACAAAGTTTTCTTTTTTGGGGGTGAGTTCGGTGATTCAATGTAAAACGAAGAATTAAGTACAGTTCTAGTTGTTATTTGAATTCGAGGTTTCCTAAACACCGGAGACCAAAATTCTTTTGAGTTATTTGTTTTTTCGTCAGCTAAGCCAAACACAGATATCATTTATCAAGATTGAACTAATATGAAGTTTGGAATTTATCGGTACTTTTAATTAATATGAATAAAATCAAATTCTGAATGCTACCATTTGCTTTGATATTAACTCAACAATGGTTCTGGATAGTCCCGGCACGCTCTTTACATAACTAATTAGTGCCCATCTAATAAATGAACTCATAATACACTAAGTAAACGCTAACATGGAAAAGTTGATAACACTATGAAGGACTTCGCCAATTAGATAGACATGAAGAGGAATTCTAAGCATAACAAGAGACACAAGGACCCATATAAGCAGTAAATAATAAATAAGCATTACAATATGCAAAAACAACTAAAAAGGAACACAAAGTCCAAACCCAGCCACACAAAAACCAAGAACAAACCAGGCAAGAAACAAGTCAAGAAAGGAGACCGCAGTACCATGGCAAGCAAAAACATCAACAAAAACATCGAAAGGGAAATGGCAGCAAGAGTTCTTAAGTTCAACGAAGGCCTAGCCTGCGTCAAAGTTGACCCTCGGTTTGTGAAGACAGCAGGTGGCAAGAAGCCAGGAACTAAGCGTGATAACTAGCCTTTTAATTAAATTAGCGTCTTTGGGTTTTACCAATGCCTCTTTTGCCTGTGTTGAGGTGCTTGATGTACTTGGGTTGGGTTCCTTTAGCTTTGCTTTCCATGGCAAACTCAGCAGCTTTGAGTTCTCTTTTAGCAGGCTGGGGTTTTTTGGCTCCGGGTTTTCTGGTTTTGGCGATTTGTTTGTTTTTAGCTTTGAACTTCTTTTTGAGTGCTGAGGGGTCTTCTTCGACTTCCATGTAGTCTTCTACGTTAGTAGTGACTTCAGGAGAAGGTTCGCGTTTTCTTTTCTTGCCAATGTTGTGTTTGACCAAACTAGGGTCGATTCCAGCTTCTTCAAGGCCTTCTTCGACTTCTTTCCAGTCTTTGCGTTTGGGTTTGAAAGTTCCTTTTTTCATCATGCTTTCTTGTTGGATTCTTCTTTTCTTCAAAAAGATTTTCCGTCTGATGTCGTGCATGTCTTTGTAGGCGTCGTAGTCTAGGGGAACGTGGGAGTCCTTCATGACTTCTTCTTCTTTTTCGAGTTCTTCTAGTTTCTCTAGGATCTCGGGGTCCACGAAGTCTAGGATGTTTTTGCCTTCAAAGAGTTCAGGCATGGCGTCCCAGCGCCAGTCTTCGTTTTCAAGTTCTGTGTAGTGCTCTTGGACTGGAACCGAAAATACTCCTGATCCTCCTTGAGTTTCCTGGATTTCTTTGACTGAAGGGTTAGTGTGGGCTTTTTCTCCAGTTTGGATCTCAGTTATGACTGAAGTTGGGATGTTCAAAGGACGGGTTTGTGAAGGCTTAGCTACGTAGGGTTGAGGCCGTGAGTAAAGAGTGGTCTTTTTAGTTTTGACTTGTTGGCGGAAAGCTTTGAGTTGCTCGCAGGCTTGGTTCCTGCACTCCATAACTCCTTGCAAGTTAGCGTTGGATATAGAGGTCAAAAAAGCTTTGAATTCCTGAGCAATTTGTTGGATTCTTTGTTGGTGCTCAGGTGGAAGTGCTTCCCAAGGCTTAAGGTCAGTTTTGGTAATTATAATACCTAAAGGCTTGTTGGTGAACAACGCTTGCACACTTTCAAAAAGCTTAATTTGCTGGTCTACAGTGTACCCGCACTTCTCAGAAACGTCAATGAAGAACAAAACACACGCGTTAAGGTGGGCCAAAGCAGTGATAGCTTGCATTTCAACAGTGTTGCGTTCTTCTAAGGGACGGTCGAGNAGCCCAGGTGTGTCAATTACTTGCCAAGGCATTAAGTCGTAGTCAGTGTGTCCTACGTACAGACTCTTGGTAGTGAATGCGTAGTCCTGGACTTCAACGTTAGCTCTAGTTACGTGGTTCATAAAAGAAGACTTTCCTACGTTGGGATAGCCTGTGATTATGATGCTGCGTGTGTGGGGGTCAATGCTTGGAAGCCTTGCTAGGTGCTTGCGAACCTCTTCTAAGTACTTGAGGGAACCGTCTAGTTTTTTAAGGATGGTGCACATGCGGCCCAAAGCTGCCCGCTTGACTGTTTTTGCTCTGTAAAGAGAGTCAGCGTACTTGAGCATCCTTACGTAGTCCTTAGCTACGTTTTCCACTAGCTGCTTGGCTTTGTTGATATGTCCCAAAGCAAGCTTGTAGTGGTCTTTGTCGTATAGTACATTCATTAAGTCTGCGTAGAAAGGATGGATGTCATCCAACTTAGGGAACTTTTCAAGGAGGTCGCCTAGTTTTTCTTCGATGGTTTGTTGTGTGAACTTGACTTTGCGCATGTAAAACTTGCGGATGCGAGAAATTTGCATTTGGTGGTGGATTTCAGTGGGGGTTTTTCTCTGAGTTTTAGAGAGAATGATGTCGATGAGGTCACTAGCAGATTGGACTGCAGGAATGGCTTTGAAGTTGTAGTTCATCCCTTTTTTATTTTATCAGAACCACTTATCACGCATTTGAAATGGAAGAGATTAAACAACTAGACGAACAAGCTGAGAAACTTAAGAAAGAAGGCAACTACGTACAAGCTCTGCAAGTAGTTGAAGAAGCCCTTTCTGTGAGAAAAGAACACTTTGAAGAAGACTCTTCTCAGGTCAAGCACAGTTACAGGCAGTTGTGTGAACTGTGCAACATACTCGCCACTCAGTACTTGCAAAAAGACCAAAACCAGTTGGCTTTTGACCTTTTGAAAAGAGCCGAAATGCTTTGTGAACGTGACGAACACGCTAAAACCATCACTTTCAACAACTACGCTTGTTACTACAGAAAAGTAGGCAAAGCTAGAATTTCCATGAACTACCTTAACAGAGCTTTAACTCTTGAAAGCGGAAACCCCAACACCCACTTGAACCTGTGCGCTGTGTTGTCTCAGATAAAAAAACACGAAAAGGCTGCAGAACACGCTATGATGGCTGTGATTCTGTTGCAAGAGATGTTTATACTCTCCAAAGACGACACTGAAGAAACTGCTTCTTTGCTTTCTATTGCTTACCACAACTTAGCTGTGGAGTTTGAGTACCTCAAAAGAACAGAAGAGTCTCTGAGTTTTTACAAAAAAGCTGCTGACTTCGCTGCCCAGCACGTTACTCAAGCAAACCCTGTAGTGGAAAATGTAAGTTCTGCTTACGAAAAGGCTTCTAAGGACTTTGAACTCACTTTGAAGAAAAAGAAAAAACGAATTGTCCACAAAAGCACTGGCAGCAAGATTTCAAACATCATCAAAAGTCCCCAAAAACAGAACTTCAGCGATGAAGAACGTCCTCAGTTCGAAAAGAAAAAAAGCAAGTACAAGCTCAAGAGTTCTGAGGCCAAAAAGTCCAGACCCAGCAGAAACAACGGCAAAAAAGTCGAATCTGAAGACGACTTTGACTTCCAAGACAACCCTCAGTAAAATAGTTAACTACTTATTATATTACCTTACGTAAACCATAAAAGCAGAAACTCCCCAACTCTCGTCACAGGGGTCTTGGTCAAGGTTTGCTCCAAACACCACTTCTAACTGAGACTCTGTGTGAGGCAGTGTCACTTCAATAGGCGAAGAAAACTTTCCTTCAGCGTGATGTCCTCCACACACGTTAATTCCTTTGCTGGCTTGTCCTGCTTTATAGTTTTCTGTCCACAAGTAGTAGAGTTTCCCGTCTATGCTTGCCTTCATGTAAGCTGTTTCTCCTATCCAGGCATCTATGAAGTGGAAGGTAGCTTTGATCTTGAGTTGTTTGTGAGAAGGCAAGTTTGCAAAGGTCTTGGAAGCTTCTGTTTGGGAAAACTGGCAGTAGCCTCCCAGCATAATGATTCCTGCGCACTCTGAGTTTTTGTTGTTGGACCAGTTTTGGGGGTTTGAAAAGTCTTCGTTAACTACCATTCTCCACTGAGCAAATCCGTCTAGAGTAAATTCATTGTTTATTTCTAAAGCAGTTCCTCCTTTTACTTCAGTGACGTTAAGGTAAATGTTGTCTGGGGTTTGGTATTGAATCCACACATAGTTGTTTCCTATGTTAAAGTTGTCTGAGTCTAAGTAAAGCTTAACAGGGTGGCTTGGCTGGTCTAGGTAAAGAGAAGGATTTTGGCCCGATAAACTGATTCCACTTGCTTCAAGTGCACTTGTAATTCTGCTTATTACCAAAAAAATTAACATTACACTAAAACGGATAAAATTATCTTTTGAATTGCCGGAAAGTAATCTACACTGTATATAAATGGAATCAGTCTTTTTCGGACTTGAAACGAGCACTGAAAATGGCTTCTGGGAAAAGCCAACCAAAGAAGCAAAAAGTGACATCAGAAAAGCTTCTATTATGGAGTCTTACCTCTACTTGCCAGTTGCTTCAAATGAGTTCGAAAAGGCTAAGTTTATATTAACTGCCTCAAAGCTTTACTTAGTTAGTAGTATAGGGAGGCCCAAAAAGTACAGTGAAGCCAGCTTTAAGTTGGCTGAGCCATTTATAGAAGCCAAGGAAAACCACGAAAGGTTTGGGTTCAGACTGTATGGCAAAGGTGTGCACCAAGATTTCTACACAAAGAACGCTGAAGTTTTGGATGAGTGGATTGAAGCCTTAGCAAAGGTTTGCATTCTCCAAGACATCGAAAACGACTACAAGTTCGAAAAAGAAATAGGCTGCGGCTACACCTCCACTGTGTATCTCGCAACTTCATTTTATGACTCATCAAGCGTTGCCATCAAAACTTTTTCTAAGCACAATACCCTTCAAAAGCTTGAAAAGATTAAATCACTAAGTCAAGAAATCCTTACTTTAAGGCAACTGAACCACTCCAGGATAGTCAAGCTCCAGAGAGTTTATGAAAGTGAGGAGTTTGTTTATTTGGTGACTGAATTTATTTCATCAGAAGACTGTTTCTCGCGGATTGAAAAAGCCTCTTTCACAGAGCCGCAAGCTGCTTGCTTCATCAAAAGTTTCTTATCGACACTTAGCTGGTTACACTCCAAAGGAATTATCCACAGGGACATCAAACCCGAGAACATAATGATGAAACCTAACAGCTTGGATTTCACACTTATAGACTTCGGATTCAGTTCTAGAAACATAACCAAAGATTGGTTTATAAGATGCGGTTCTGCAGGTTACATTGCCCCCGAAATATTGAGAAATCAACTTTACGATTCCCAAGTAGACATTTTTAGTACTGGAATTGTTCTTTATAAACTACTGAGTGGAAGCAACCCATTCTATCACGAATCATCGAAAGAAATGCTTCGTCTTAACTCCAAGTGTAAAATCGATTTCCCAAGAGAAAACTGGAAAGGAATTTCAAAACTAGCAATTGATCTTGTCAAGCAACTTACAGACACCGACCCTCAAACTAGACTCACAGCTTCCCAAGCCTTAAAGCACCCTTGGTTAAAAAAGTACTAACCTAATCTCATTAAAATGAATTATTTAAGGATCACTAGAAAGTTCACAGCTGACTCTAAAGTAGTTTGCCAGAAACACAACCACGTCACAAGTGTTTTATTCAACAAGCAAAAAAGCTTGAATTCACTAGACACCGAAATGTTTGACTCCTTGCTAGAAAACTTTAAGAACTGGGAAAAAGACCCAGAAACAAAAGTAGTGTTATTTGAAGGATCAGGCCAAAAAGCTTACTGCGCAGGCGGGGACATCAGAGCTTTGTACGAAGAAAAACAAAAACCCAGTCCAAGGTTTAAGTTTTTCAGAGACTTTTTTTGGAAAGAGTACCTGTCCGACTACTGCATGGCAAAGATGAGACCCACACAAGTTTGCATATTTGACGGAATTGTGATGGGAGGAGGCTACGGAATTTCTAGCCAAGCACCCTTTAAAATAGCTACAGAGCACTCTGTGTTTGCAATGCCTGAAACAAACTTAGGGTTTTTTACAGACGTAGGCTCAGCTTACTTTTTGCCTAGACTCAAAGGAAGTCTAGGCATGTACTTAGCACTAACAGGGTCTATTTTGCATGGAAAGCAACTTGTGAAAGCTGGAATTGCTAACTATTTTGTGCACCGAGAAAGGATTCCTGAGTTGAAGAGGAAACTTTACCAAACAGAAAGTGTCCCGGCTATCAGGGAGTTAGTTAATGAGTTCAGTGAAGAAGTTACTGGGTCTTTAGAAGACACTGAAGAGGTTGAAAAGAACTTTAGCGGAGTTTCGAGTGTTGAAGAACTCTTTGAAAGGCTGAAAGCAGACAACTCCCACTGGGCCCAAAAGAAACTCCAAGCAATGCAGAAGCACAGCCCTATAAGTTTAAAAGTGATTTTTGACCAACTTGGAAAAGGGAAGTTCATGGACTTAGAAGAGGTGTTTGCTATGGAGTTCAGGCTGTCCCAAAACTTTCTGGAAAAAGAAGACTTTTATGAAGGAGTAAGGTCAGTCCTGATTGACAAAGACAAAAACCCTAAGTGGCAGTTTAGGGAACTTTCAGAAGTCCCCAACGAACTGGTGAACTGGTACTTCACCAAGTCTAAATGGGAAGATTTAGACGTAGCTTCTCAAAAATCTTTAATAATTAGCTAAGGAAACCTATCCATATCTTCGTACACCAGTTCAACTTCAGAAGCTAAGTCAGAGTGTTCGTAGAGTCTAGACGCAGGGTTGTATACTGGTTCTTCGCACTCAATGTCTATTACTTCAGGTTTGGTTTTTTTAAGTGAAGACTTGACTACTTCCATAGAGTTGTAGTAAAAGTTACTGGGTCTGGACAAACTTATTGGGTTGTCTATTGGAGTGGCGCAAGACAAGGTAGAAGGTGACTTTTCAAGTGATTTGGGTTTCCTTACGAAGGACACAACTGAGTCTGTAAAAGCACTGGCCTTAGTTTCTGGCTGTGCTTTAACTTTGGGCTTGGGAATTGGTTTCTTAGGGACTTTTCCAAGTGTTTTTTTGGGAAGGTTTATAGGGAACTTGTCCCAGAAGTCAGGGTGAGTTTGTAGTCTTTGCAGAATGTTAGAGATGTTGTCTGAAAGTTGCTTAGGAATCTTCCACACGGACAAAACTCCATTTTGGGAGCCAACTATTATGAACCTGCCGTCTTTTGACCAAGAAACAGCTGAAGGCTTGGCTACAACGTCTGACCTCATGAGTTCACTTGCCTTTTTTCCAGTTCCGCACTCGTAAATAGCAACTCTAGTGTACAACTTTTCTTCGTTTTGCAACAAAACAGCTAAGTAGAGTCCAGAGGGGTCACAAATGCACCCTAGGGGTTCAGAGTCGGTTTCAATGACTCCTGAGCAATTTCCTGTTTTGACTTCGTAGAAAAACACGCCTCCAATCCTGCAAACTGCAATTAAATACCTTCCACTTTGGTGGATTCTAAACCCCGTGCACTCGCCTTCTAACTGAATTAGTGAATTCTCAAGCAAAGCCAAGTCTTCTGAGTTGTCTAAGATGTGCAGCTGTAAGTTTTGTGTTTCGTGCATAGTCACACCCAGAATTAGGCTTTTGCTTGTATCAAAAGTTTCGAAAAAAGCCACACGTTGGTTAACTCCTTGGAAAGACCAAGCTTCTTCTAGTGTGATCGCAATCCTTTCAAAACTCTTGTCAAGCAGAACTACTTCTCCTGAGTCATAACACACTCCAAGGTACTCCCCTATAAACTCTAGGTGCGTTACCATTCCGTTGCTAAGTTGTGTTCCGTGCAAGTAACTTGCTTTTTCACCTACTTCGAAAAACTTAACTACTCCCCTTGTAAACCCACAAGCTACCAAACTTTTAACTGGGTGTGTGCAAATGCTGCTTACAAAGCCTCTGCCTCCTGAAACTTCTAAAGCTTGCATGATCCAGCCTCTCCCTGCGTGCTTCCAAACGTACAAGCACCCTTCTTCACTGCACGAAACGAAGTTCCACCTGTCGCACCAAGCTGCTGCGTTTACTTGGGAAGAATGTCCTGAGGACTGGTTAACTACTTGGCCTTGACTCATGTCCAGAATTTGTATGGTAGAGTCACTAAAAGTAACTGCTAGTATGCTTCTTCCCGAAACAGCTATGGACTTAATTCCTGAGTTGTGTGTTGGAGGGAGCTCCTTCCAAGGAGTAAGCGACCTTGTGCTGCACAAACTTATAGACCCACTGGCTGAGCCTAGGTAAACGTAGTCAGAGTTTAAAAACAAACTTAAGTAGTGCTCAGGACTGTGAATGCTTGAAATGACCTTTCCTTGAGTGTTTACAGACAGAAGCTGTCCAGACTTGAGCAAAACAAGAATTATTCCTAAATTTGGGTTGCAGTTAATAGTTTCTATGTCATTTTTAAAGTGGAGTCTTTTAGTAATGGATATAGGGTTGTCTATTTTCCACAGCTTGATGCAGGTAGTTTCTGCTGTTACAAAGCAATCACTGCCCACTACACCAACTCCCAAAGAAGTTGCTTGGGTTTCTAACTCTTCAAGCTGCGTTAAAGTCAGTTCAGGCGCCCTCCAGTCCCATAAACTAACTCTATAGCCGCCTTCTTTTTCGTTTTCAAGAACTATGAGTTTCTTGCCTTGGAACTTCAGTTGTATGGAGCAACTTGACTTTCTAGGTTTGAATCTAAGCCACTTGGCGTTTACTTGTTGAAGGTTTCGAAACCTCCAAACGCAAATGAAAGGTTGCAGTGAAGACTCAGCTGTTAAAAAGTACTCGAAGTCAGGCGAAAACACGATTGAAGACACAGGCCCTTCGTGACACCTGAGGTTTACTTTAGAGTCAGTGTTGATATCCCAAAGGATAACTATAGTTCCTAAAGAGTACACCAGAGTGTTAGACGAGGGGTGGAAAGTAGTGTTTTGCAGGGGTCCAGTGTGCTCTAGTAACTCCCATTGTTCTTCCATTTCAGTTTATAACTCAAGAGGCAGTTCTTCTTAATCTTAAATGGCAGATTATAACCCTGAAGACTGGGAAAACATCCCTGTAATAATTCCTAAATCTATCACAGGACTAGTGAACGAAATCAGGTCCATCCAAAGTTGGATGAAAGCTAAGGACTCAGAAGAATCAACTTCTTCATTATCGCTTAAAATTCAAAAACTCCAATCTCAAGTCAACTCCCAATTTGAAGGAGTGGACCAAAAAATAACTGACCAAATCAACTCTCTTAAAAAAGACGTTTCAGGCATTTCTGATCAGTTATCCGAAGTAAAAGTAGCTGTGCCCCAAGCAGAAGCTGTTGCTCAAACAGACATGAAGCTCGAAGACTTCGATCAAAACGAAGACCTTTCTGAAGAAGAACACTCAGAAGACGAAGCAGAACCGAGTCAAAGCAAGGCTGACCCCCACAAAATGAGGATGTTTTCCTTAAACAACATCAAAAGCCTCTGCTTCAAGTACTTAAACCGGTCTAAACTCAAAAGCAAGTTTAAACAAAACTTAGAAACTGCACTTCCAGAGTTACACTCTAAAATAGACCAAACTAACTCTCGGATAGAAAGCACCGTAAACGACTTTAAACTAGAAATAGAAAGAGTCTACGAACAAGTCAACCACTACAAAGAGTCAATGGAAAAAATCTACCAAGAAATTGACGAAAACCTAATAAGCATAAGCAAGTGGAGCGAAAAACTAGAACAACAAATGAAAGTCTTCGGCGAAAACATTTCTGAAAACAGAGAAAAACAAGAAGAAAACGCCACTGAAATCACAAGTGTTGGCAAAAGTCTAGAAAGCCTCCGGGAAAAGTTCACTGAGAACTCCAAAGACTTCAAAGAAAGCCTCAAAAAGAAAACTGAGAACTTACAAAAACTACTTAAAAAAGAAGACTCCAAACTTCGAACCCAAATAGAAGACCTAGCCAAGGAACTCAACCAAAAGTTAACCGACAACAAAAACCAACTACAGTCTGACTTCCAAGAAAGAATCCAAGACTTACTTACTAAGCAAAAAGAGTCCCTCAAAAAGCAAAAAGATGACATCAGCCAACAAATATACGAGTACAACAAAATACACGAAAGCGACTTAGAATCCTTCCAAAAAACCTACAACGAAGACAAAACCAAAACCCACGAAACCATCACTGAAATCAACCAAAACCACAAGAAACTCAAAAAGCAAGTAGACAAGTGGATCTCCACAGTGATAGAACCTGCCCACATTTCTGAAGCAAGGATCTTCGCAGTTGAAGCTCGAGTGAAAGAAGAAGAGTCTTCCAGACTCCACGCTTTGCACTTCCTCAAAGACACCATTAAAAAACTGATATTTTCCCTAGAACAAGCCCAGTCTTCACTGCCTCCTGTCCGCCCTAAGTCTAGAGCTGACAACTCTGAAAACTACAAGTTGTTTATGAAAAGACTAGACTTCTTAAAAAAAGTAGTTGACTACTCCGAAGGCAAAAAGCATTCTGCACCTTCTATGTCCAGAACTGCGCAGTCTCAGAAGTACAGGATTTCTAGGTCTTTAGCTGAAACTAAAGGAGACTCTTTCATTACTGAACAACCTACTTTAAACGTTTCTTTAGGAAACTCCCAGTTTTAACTTAACTGCAGGAGCAGTGCTTAACTAACTCTAAGTCTTCCACTATAGTGCTGTACCTTATTCCGTAGGCAAGTTGGCTTTTACTGGGGATCAAACCTTTTTCCATTGCTATTCTTAAGTGAGTCACTGCTCCTGGCCAGTTGCAGGTAGCTGCACCTATGCACCGTTCCCCTTTGTAGAAGTAAGTGATTCTGGCTTCTTTTAAGGGATCCCCTTCATTTTTCACTTCACTAAAGGTAAAGTCACCTCCACCTACTCCTGCATACTGGATGTTTACAAACTGGTTACTCCAAAAGAACGGAACCGAAGAAAAGTGAATGCCCTTTCCAAGCATGTTGTAGGCAGCATGCATTCCGTGATCTTGAGCGAGTGCCCAGTGTTCGATCCTGTTGGTTGTTTTTGAGTGAACTACTGGAAAGCTTGCCACGTCCCCTGCTGCGTAAATGTGGGGGTGGTCAGTTTGCAGTAAGCTTGACACTGGAATAGATTGATCGTAGTTCACAAGGTTTCTGGGCATAAACGATGTTTCTATTTGGGCTCCTGTGGATATCAAAACAAAGTCTGCTTTGATGTTTTCGTTTCCAACTTTGACGGACTGAACTCGGTTGCCTGAAACTTCAAAGGACTCAACAGGTTTCCCAGTGAGTACTTTGTTGTTATGGACTCTTTGTAGCTCTGTAAGCTGGGCCCCAATTTCCTTTCCCATAACTCTTCCCAAAGGCACTTCGTCCATTTCTACGACAGTTACTTTCTTATCGGGGTTTGCTTTTCTTATAGAAGTGGCAGCTTCAAACCCTAAGAAAGACCCACCTATTATCACAATGTTTTCAGCTTCTGAAAGGGCTTGTTTCGCTTTAGGGTGGTCGTCAGCTTTTCTTAGCGTAAACACATTTTCACAACCCAGGTACTTTTGGTACACTTCTGGAACACGTGCAGACGCCCCTGTGCCTACCATCAGTTTATCGAAGTTAAGTACTTCTCCAGTGCTGGTTTCTACTTGCATTTCATTGGAGTTGACTCCAGTGACCTGACAGTTCTTTTTCACCTCAATTCCGTACTCCTCGTAAAACTCAGAGGGCTGCATTAAAGCACTCTGCATGTCAGCTTTGAAGTTTTTGCTCATAACTGTTCTGTCGTATGGAAGCCAGTTTTCTTTAGTCAGCATAGTAATCCTCCCCATGAACCCCTCCCTTCTAAGAGTCTCAGCACAAGTGAACCCACTTGCACCTCCCCCCACTATTACAAAGTGCCTTTTGTCACTCCAGTCTGGCTTCTGGAGTTTCTTAGAGTTGATGTATGCAGAGGGGTCGTTTACTCCTTCTGGAACCTCAATAAACACTTCGCCGCCTTCCAGAATAACAGGGTAGGAAGGAATCCCTTGGTTTGCAGGAGAGGTTACTTTTTCTCCTGAAGTCACTTCAAAACGCGCTAAGTGGAAAGGACAGTAAACTTCTTTGTCCATCAAGTAGCCCCAAGACAAAGGTGCCCCTACGTGGGAGCACTTTCCGCCTGTGGCAAAAAACTTCCCGTTGACGTTGTAGAGTGCAAGTGCGTGGTCAGCTTCTCCTACTTTGACACTCATCATTTGTCCTGGCTGTAGGTCTTCGGACTTGCAGGCTTTAATTCTTTGAGCAAAGTTCCTTGCTAGTTTTTTTAGCATATTTATTCTTAGTCATGAATTATTCCAGCTCGTGTTAAGTGTGCTTGGAGAAGAAGTTTTTCAGGAGGGTTGTAGTGGCCTGAGTGCCCACAACTTAAAGGGATGAGGTAGCCTGCTCTAGAGTACTCTATGTTGCCTCTGCCTGTTAAAAAGGTGGAGTTTTGTGATTCCGAAACAGAAAGTTTAGGATTCGAGGGTTGTTCTTCTAAGTAATGCAGTACTTCCACTAAAGAGTTTTGTAATATTTTAACTTGTCTGCAGATGTCGATTATTACTTGGTCGATACTGTGTTGGTTTTCTTTGAAAAGAGCATCTAGTTCTTCTATAGACTGTTTGACCTTTTCTATTGCTCTTTCGTGTGACTTGTCTAAATCGCCTGGCAAAATAGGAACGAAACTTCCCCAAATGTCTAAAACTATGAGCCATAGTTTCAGGGACTCTTTGTGCTTTTTTTCCATGTACACACTGCTCAAAGGCTTTCCTCCTGAGTCTAAACTGTCAAGTATTCCAAAAACTCTGTTGAGTACGTTCTTTAAGTGCTCTTCTTCGAAAACGCTTATGTCGTTTAGCTGTTCATACTCAGAACTTTGTCTTTGTTCGGAGTTCATGTACTTAACTGTGTACTTCATAAGACTAAGTACACTGTTAAGCATCATTTCTGTGTCAGAGTCGTCCAAAATGTGACAGTAAACCTCTAAGTTAAGCTTAGCTGGGTCTATTCCGTCTATGAGTTCAGTTCCGTTGGTCTCAAGCATCCTTATTGCCACTGCTGACTTCAAAGAAGCTAAGTCGTTAATCATGCTATCGTAGGGATCTGCTGATAAAACTTTGTAACAGTCAACAAACAAGTAGTCCCAACTAGCGTCCCCTTTCCACTTAGTTGCCAGCCTTAGCAGTTTGTTTGCCCAGTTTCCGAAATTGTAAGAGGCTACGTTTTCTAGTGAACTAAAGGACCTGTCTGCGTACAAAAAGTCCACGTCACAGTAACGAGCTAAGTGGCATGCTATCCATCCACCTAAACTTTCGCCGTGAACTCCTAACCTTGTGACTCTTCGAATTCTTTTTAAGTAATCTACTATGATTTCTCCGTCATTTTTCAGTCTTGAAGGGTCAGGTCTGCCCTTAGTTCTTCCATAGCCTCTGTAGTTCCACATAAATACGTTTGCTCCTGAACTCACGTAGTGTTCTAACCACTCACTTTGATAGTAAGCAAACTCATAAAACCCAGCATTAGGATTGCACAGCAAAATAGTAGGAGCTTCTGGGTTTTCAGAAACTGAAGGAACCCACAAACAGTCTATGTTCACGTTGTCGTCAGCTGTGATCCAAACTTGTTCAGCATTAAACCTGTACTCAAGTTCAAGTCTCATTTGGTCAATAGTTCCAAGGGTGGTGTCTCTCATCCACCTGGCAACTTTAGTTCTAAGGTCTACCTCACCACAACTCTGAAGAACTCTTTCCTCAATTTGCACACAAACTTCCAAACTAAGCATAGCTGAGCTGTTTTCAGGAAAGTCTTCAAACACTAGGTCTACCCAGTCTGCTTCACTCTGAACAGTTTCAAACCACTCCCAAAGAGGAACTGCTTCGGGAGAATCCTGGTGGACTTTGGTGTTTTCGAGAGCCCGGGTGAGGCCGAGCAGTAACTCAAGCAAGGACTCTTGGTAAGTAGTTAGGGTTCCTTCTTCTTTTTGGATGTAAAAGGTTTCAATGATGGTCTGTACCATGCGTTTGGCGTATATAACAGAGTCGCAAGCCCTAGGTAAGAAGTCTTCCTTTTCTTCGTCACTAACAGAGTCCAAAAGCACTTCTAAACTCAGTCTGATGTCTTGGACTCTCTGAAGTAACTGAGTAGACATCTCTTTGCAAAAGTGGAACTCAATTGACCTTTTCCAAAGCCAAGAAGACCCTGGGAACACTGAGTACCTAATAATCATCCGAATTAACACTACAAAACAGTAAACAAACAGAATTATTGACCCGGGCACTGTTATAAGTTTGGCTATAAACCTGAACACAAAAAACACCAGAGTCCCCAGAGACACTAAAAAGCACAAAAGAATTCCTAGAATAACTCCTAGCTTCTTCTTATTTATTTCTTCCATCTTTTATAATCTAAAGCTAATAATTATTTACCCCAAGACTCAAAACAACACCTTCCTTGTTCTTTTAGCTGCTCCATGAACTCACTTGCCTCCTCTCCAATGTGCTCGAAAGCAATGTTCTTTATAAGCTCGTTTACTCCGTTGACCATTCCTCCTGGCCCACACACAAACAAGTAACCTTCTCTGTTGTAGAGTGATTCCCAAATCTTGTCATGTTGTGAAAACAAAATGTCTTGCACATAAATCTTTTGGGCTTGGTCCCTTGAAAAAGCTGTGTAAAGCTTGGTGATTACGTGCGGTCCTTCGCCCCACTTGTCAGGTCTGTGCTCGAACTCTTCTTTCGGGTCTTCATTGGGCACAATAGCACTTTCTAGATCGTGTTTGTAAACAAACTCTTTAGCTTTACTTTTGCTTCCGAAGTAAATGTATACTTCTGGGTACAATACTCCTTTGCTCCTCAAATACTGTAACTCTTGAATTAAGCTTCTGAAAGGCGCCACTCCACAGCCGTAAGAAACCATAAATAAGGGTTTGGGACTGCT
>PR_CR_10_Liq_1_inCRDRAFT_1000225_pt1 | contig 35301 bp, 30 predicted proteins | sample PRCRCaboRojoPR_3_FD_10241 | JGI IMG/M metagenome (IMG submission 10241)
CGGGCCACATCCTCGCGCGAGCGTTCCGCGGCCTGCATGGCGCGGCGGGCGGCGTCGAGCGTGTTTTCCTCGCCCAGTTCGGGGTCCAGCCCCTCGAGCTCAGCCACGGAATGGCGCAGGAACTCCTCTTCGGCGCGCACGGTTTCCAGCGCATCCTGCGCATCGTCGAGCGCGGCCTGGGCGGCGCTGACCGCCCGCCAGGCGGCACGGGTCTCGGCCACGCGGTCGCCCAGATCACCGAACTGATCCAGCAACAGCCGGTGGCCGCGCGGGTTCAGAAGGCCCCGGTCATCGTGCTGGCCGTGCAATTCGACCAGCGTCTCGGACAGTTGGCGCAGCACATCGCCCGACACGCGGCGGTCGTTGACCCAGGCGGTCTTGCGCCCGTCGGCGGTGTTCACGCGGCGCAGGATCAGCTCTGCCCCTGCATCCAATCCAGCCTCTTCCAGAACGGCCCGGGCCGCATGCCCCGGCGGCAGGGCGAACTCGGCCACGACCTCGCCCTTGTCGGCGCCCTTGCGCACCAGCTCGGCCCGGCCGCGCCATCCCAGCACGAAGCCCAGACTGTCCAGCAGGATGGATTTGCCCGCGCCTGTCTCGCCGGTCAACACATTCAGACCCGGCTGAAACGCAAGCTCCAGCCGGTCGATGATCAGCATGTCCCTGATTTCAAGCGCGCGCAGCATGGATCAGCCCGTAGGGTGGGTTTTCAACCCACCGCACCTTTACAGCCACTCACCCTTGATCATCTGGCGGTAGATGGTCGACAGCCAGTTGTCGCCCCGCGACTCAAGCTCCAGCCCACGCCCGGTAAGCAGTTTGAAGCTGTCCTCGTACCACTCGGTGCCCTGGTAGTTGTAGCCCAGGATCGCGCCTGCGGTCTGTGCCTCGTCCGTGAGGCCCAGAGACAGGTAGGATTCGACGAGGCGGTGCAGCGCTTCGGGCGTGTGGGTGGTGGTCTGGAAATCCTCGACCACCACGCGGAACCGGTTGATCGCCGCCGCGTAATGCTCGCGCTTGAGATAGTAGCGGCCGATCTCCATCTCCTTGGCCGCCAGATGGTTGAAGGCCAGTTCGAATTTCAGGATCGACGAGCGGGCATAATCGCTTTCGGGATAGCGCTCGATCACCGTGCGCAGGGATTGCAGCGCCTGGAAGGTCAGGCCCTGATCGCGGCCCACATCCTCGATCTGGTCATAATAGCTGAGCGCCAGAAGGTACTGGGCATAGGCCGCGTCATCATCCGTAGGGTAGAAGTCGATGAACCGCTGCGCGGCGGCGCGGCTGTTCTCGTAATCGGTGTCCTGGTGATAGGCAAAGGCCTGCATGATCAGCGCGCGCTTTGCCCATTCCGAATAGGGATACAGCCGTTCGATCTCGGAGAAATACAAGGCCGCATCTTCGGGGCGGCTGCGTGCCAGCTCGAACTCGCCGCGTTCGAAGATCTGTTCGGCGGAATAGGCTTCGATCGGCACACCGCGTCCGCCCGGTCCCCGGTCCCGGTCTCCGCAACCGGCCAGAACCACCCCGCTGGTCAGAGCCCCCGCGATCAGCCATGCCCGCACTGCGCCGCCTGTCATCAATGCTCATCCTCTGTCGGTTCGGATCACGCCATTTCCTGTGGTCCTAGCATAGAAATCCGAGAGGCAAAACGCGAATAACGCCTGAGACCCGCACCGGTCAGGCGACGGCCGGGATCTCGCTGATCGCGGCACCGACGCCCGGCAGACGTGCGGCTGTCTGTGTATCGCACAAGACGACGCGCATGGCACCTTCCGTGGCGAAAAGAGCGTGCAACAGGCTGTTGGTCACCGCATGGCCCGCCTTGTAGCCGGTATAATGACCCAGGATCGGGGCACCGGCCAGCGCCAGGTCCCCCAGAGCATCAAGCATCTTGTGGCGCACGGCTTCGTCGGCGTGGCGAAGCCCACCCGGGCTCAGAACCCGGTCGCCGTCGACCACGACCGCGTTGTGGTAGGTCCCGCCCAATGCAAGGCCCTGCGCGCGCATCGCGTCCACATCGGCCTGGCGGCAGAAGGTGCGGCTGTCGCACAGTTCGCGCACGAACGACCCGTTCGACAGGCTCAGTGCCTTGGTCTGACGACCGATCGCGGCATCGGCAAAATCGATGGTGAATTCGATGCCCGGCGTGTCCGATGGGCCAAGATGCGCCCATGCATCGCCACGGCCCACGCGCACGGGCCGCAGAACCTCGATTGCGCGGACCGGCACGGCAAGGCGTCGCACGCCCGCGTTCAGGATCTCTGTCACGAAGGGCACGGCACTGCCGTCGAGAATCGGAACCTCGGGGCCATCGATTTCGATCAGGGCGTTGTGCACCCCGCATCCCGCAAGCGCGGCCATCACATGCTCGACGGTGGACACGGCAACGCCGGCGGCGTTCTCCAGCCGCGTACACAGCGGCGACTGGCGCACCGCGTCATAGCGCGCGGGCACCATCCGGTCGCCGAGGGCAATGTCAGCCCGGCGAAACCAGATCCCGTGTGCCGCCGCGGCCGGGTGGATGACCATGCGGGCCGGTTCGCCCGAATGGAGCCCGACGCCTTCAAAGCGCAACGCGGTTTTGATCGTGGTCGGCAAAATTTTCCCCAGGTTGACGCGGCTGTGCCGCCGTCTGCCCGGGGCGTACCGTGCCGGCCGGGAACGCTCAACTCAATCTTTGTAACGCCCTGAAACATCGGCGGCAGGTATCGGCGAATGCCCGCCGCATGCCGCCTCCCACAACCTCAACCCCCTGTCATAAAAGCAAAAAGGGCCGCACTGTCGGACGGCCCCTTGCGGTGGTTGGTGATCGGATCAGTTGGCCTGGCGGCGCAGGAACGCTGGAATCTCGATGCGATCCTGGTCCTCGCCCGGGTCCTGCTCGGCACGCGTCTGGGGGCGCGGTGCGGGTTGCGGGGACGGTTGCGGCGGGACTTGGCTGCGGCGCACGGCAGGCGCATTGCCCCCCTGCGCGGGGGCCTCTTCCGCCCCATGACCGGTCATCCGGTTGATCAGCGAGTTGATGCCGAAGCGGGGCCGTTCGACCTCTGCGGGCTCGGGTTCGGCCGGGGCCCCGGCGGACGGCGCCGCGTTTGAGCGCTTGGCGGCAAGAGCCTGCAGGCGCGCCATTGCCTCGGGCGTGGGCGTGCCCGGCGCGGGCGCACGCGGGGCCACGAACTGTTCGGGATCCGCATCAAGCGCATCGGGCTGCGGCTCGAACTCCGCCACCTGGGGCTGATAGGCCGGCGGCGGCAGGTCATCTTGGGCCCGGGCGGGCTCATCGTCGAAGATCGTTTCCATCTGATCCTCGGCCGCGGCCGACTGGGTGTCCAGCTCTTCGAACAGCGTGGGTTCCGCGCTGTGCTGCGCGACGGCCGGGGTCGCGGCCTGCTGCGGCGCGGGCTCGACCGTGGCTTCGGCTTCGGCCGCGACCTGGGTGGTCAGCGGCTCGGCCAGGCGCCGGCGCGGCACGGGGATGTCGCTCTGCACCTCGGCCGCGTCGATGCCGGTGGCCACGACGCTCACGCGCATCGCCCCTTCCATCGCGGTATCAAGCGTGGAGCCGACGATGATGTTGGCATCGGCGTCAACCTCTTCGCGGATCCGGTTGGCGGCCTCGTCCAGCTCGAACAGCGTGAGGTCGTGCCCGCCGGTGATGTTGATGAGAACGCCGCGTGCGCCACGCAGGCTGATCTCGTCCAGAAGCGGGTTGGCAATCGCCTTTTCGGCGGCCTGGATCGCGCGATCCTCGCCCTCTGCCTCGCCGGTGCCCATCATCGCCTTGCCCATTTCGTCCATCACGGCGCGAACATCGGCGAAATCGAGGTTGATCAAACCCGGGCGCACCATCAGGTCGGTCACGCCCTTCACGCCCTGGTAGAGCACGTCGTCGGCCATCGAGAACGCCTCGGTGAAGGTCGTCTTTTCATTGGCCAGACGGAACAGGTTCTGGTTGGGAATGATGATGAGGGTATCGACCACCTTCTGCAGGCTCTCGACCCCTTCCTCGGCCTGGCGCATGCGCTTGGCGCCTTCGAACTGGAAGGGCTTGGTCACGACGCCCACGGTCAGAACGCCCAGCTCGCGCGCGGCCTGCGCGATGATCGGCGCTGCACCGGTCCCGGTGCCGCCACCCATGCCGGCGGTGATGAAGCACATATGGGCGCCCGCAAGGTGATCGACGATCTGTTCGATCGACTCTTCGGCCGCCGCGGCACCGATCGAGGCCTTGGCCCCTGCGCCCAGCCCTTCGGTCACCTTGACCCCTAGCTGGATGCGCGAGGTCGACTGGCTTTGTTGCAACGCCTGCGCGTCGGTGTTGGCAACGACGAAATCCACGCCCTCCAGCTCTTTGGCGATCATGTTGTTGACCGCGTTGCCGCCGGCCCCGCCCACACCGAACACGGTGATGCGCGGCTTCAACTCGTCCTGTCCGGGCACTGAAAGGTTCAATGTCATCGCTCTGTCCGCCTGATATCTGGCCCACCGTGCTGCTGGGACTTTTTCTGCCTGTCTGGGGCTGATCCTATCGTTTACGCCCTTAAACGTCACCCAAAAAACGAAAAAATGCCACAAAATCTGTGACAAACGCCGTGCCAATGCGCGGGATTTCGCAAATCACGGCATATCTTGGGGTTACCAGTTATCCTTAAACCATTTCACCGCCCGTCTGAGGGATCGCGCCGGGTAGCGTTCGACCGGAATCTCGAAATCCCACCATTCGTCCTGTGGGTGTGCCGCGAACAGGCACAGCCCCACGGCCGAGGCGAATCCCGGCCCTGTCGCGGCCTGCGGCAGGCCGTGGACGCGCAGCGGGCGGCCCAGCCGCACCTGCTGACCGAGGATCTTGGAGGCCAGCCCGTCCAGCCCGGGGATCTGGCTTGCGCCGCCCGTCAGCACGATCTGCTGGCTGGGCAGATGATCAAACCCCGCGGCATCGAGCCGCGCGCGCACCTCTTCTAGGATCTCTTCGACCCGTGGGCGCATGATGCCGATCAGCTCGGCCCGGCTGACGGTGCGGCGGTCATGTTCCCAATCGCCCGTGTCCCCGCCGATCTCGATCATCTCGGAATCGTCGCGCCCCGTGGCGACGACCCCGCCGTAGAAGGTTTTGATCCGTTCCGCCGTGGCAAGCGGCACCTGGAGCCCCATGGAAATGTCGCCGGTGACATGGTCGCCGCCCATGCGCACGCTGTCGGCGTAGATCATGTGCTTCTTGATGAAGATCGACAGGCCCGTGGCCCCGCCGCCCATGTCGATGCAGGCCGCGCCCAGTTCCTGCTCGTCCTCGACCAGCGCCGAGATGCCCGAGACATAGGCCGAAGAGGCGATACCCGCGAGTTCCAGATCGCAGCGCTTGACTGCGTGGGCAAGGTTCTGCACCGCCGCCGCCTCGATCGTGAGCATATGCATGTCGGTCGCCAGTACCTGACCCAACTGACCGCGCGGGTCCGACAGGCCGGTGCGGTGGTCGAGCGCAAAGTTCACCGGCTGGGCATGCAACACCTCGCGCCCCTCGCCGTAATCCGGCACGTCGCAGGCCGACAGAACCCGGGCAATATCCTTTTCGCTGACCGGCAGCCCCTCGAGTTCGACCGCGCCCGCCAGCCCGTAGGATCGCGGCTCGGCCCCCGCGAGGCAGGCGATGACGTGATCGACACGCACATTGGCCATCTTCTGTGCGGCCTGAACGGCGGTTCGGATCGCGCGTTCGGTCTCGGGCATCGTGTCGATCTCACCGAACCGCACCCCGCGCGACCGGGTCGTGGCCGCGCCGATCACGCGGAACCCCGCCTGCCCGGCCATGGGCCCGATCCCGTCATCGCCCAGCCGGTCGGTCCCGTCGAAGCGCAGGACAAGGCAGGCGATTTTGGAACTGCCCACGTCAAGGATGGCGATGACCCCGCGTTGCATCGCCACCTTGCGCATGTTGCGCATCGCGCGTTGGGTTTCATAGAGCTCGATCATGCGACATCACTCTCCAACTGATACCTGGCGGATCCGCCACAATTCCTCGACCGCGTGCGGGTTCAGGCGGATCGTGGGCCGCTCGGCCAGGCGCATGTCCACCGCCGCCAGATCCCGGGCCAGAAGATCCTGCGCCTCGTTAAGTACGATCACCCGTTCCAGCGCCCGCACGGCACCGGTTTCGGGCAGCAGGATGCGCTGATCTCGATCCAGAACCACGTCCCAGCGGCGCTCGCCCACACGCACGATGCCGCGGAACCGCTCGCCCAGGGGCAACGACGCCGCAACCAGCGCCCGCGCCTCGGCCACCGCGTCATTCGCACCCTGCCCGGCGATGACCGGCAGATCGAAGCGTTCGGCGCGGCTGGCGATGGGGCCGACCACGACACCTTCGGCGTCGATCAGGGCAAGCCCGGCCCGCGTCCGCCATATGGCGACGGGCACACGCTCGGTCACGCTGGCCATCAGCACGCCACCGGGGCGCAACCGCAGGCTCGCGCTTTCGACCGCATCGAGGCCGGCGATCGTGTCGCGCATGGCATCCAGATCCAGATCGAAAGAGCTGATCGGAAACGTCAGCGGCAGGATCTCGCGGATCTCGGCCTCGACCTCGTCGCTCGCACCCTCGATGGCCAGCATGTCGACGCGAAACTCGGGCCGCGCCTCGATGCTCGCGCGCAGATCGGCCACGGCCAGCGTCACCTGTTCGCGGCGCGCCTCGTCCGCGAAATAGGTGGCCACCATCGCGCCCGTCACCGCCAGGGGCAGGCCCGTGCGCAGCGCCCGGCGAAAGAGCGGCGTCAGCATCAGCCGCTGGAACCGGTAGGCCCAGCGCGAGGGCGCGGGATCGGGACGCTTCAGCGATTGCACGAGGCATCCTCCACGATCCAGCGGCAGAGCGCGCCAAAGCCCATCCCCGTCACTTGCGCCTGCTCGGGCGTGAGGGATGTGGGCGTCATGCCCGGCTGGGTGTTCGTCTCGAGCAGGATCAGGCCGTCCAGCCCGCGCGTCTCGTCCCAGCGGAAATCGGTGCGGGTCACGCCCCGGCAACCAAGGCAGCGATGGGCGCGCACCGCGTAGTCGAGACAGGCGTCGAAAATCTTTGGCGGGATCTCGGCGGGCACCACATGGCGCGACCCGCCGGGTTTGTACTTGGCGTCGTAATCGTACCAGCCGTCGGTCACGATATCGGTGACGGTCAGCGCCCGGTCGCCCACCACCGTCGTGGTCAGCTCACGCCCCGGCGCAAAGGCCTCGACCATCACCACATCGGGCATGGACGCAGCCAGCTGCGGCGGCCCGTTCGCGGCGCCCTGCACGAGGTAGACCCCGACCGACGAGCCTTCGTTGTTGGGTTTGACCACATAAGGCGGGGTCAGGACATGGCGCGCCATCACCTCGTCCTTGCAGGCCAGGCGGCTGTCGACCACTGGCAATCCCGACGCGCGATAGGCGTCCTTGGTGCGTTCCTTGTCCATCGCCAGGGCCGAGGACAGCACGCCGGAATGGGTATAGGGCACGCCCATCCATTCCAGGAGCCCCTGCACGCAACCATCTTCACCCCACCGGCCGTGAAGGGCGTTGAACGCGACATCGGGCTTCAGATCGTCCAGGCGCGCGGCAAGGTCAGGCCCGGCATCGACCTCTATCACTTCATAGCCTTCGTCCCGCAAAGCCGCCGCGCATTCGCGTCCGCTCGACAGCGACACCTCGCGTTCCGACGAGGGGCCGCCCATCAATACTGCGACTTTCGGGGCTGCCCTGCTCGACATGCCCGTTTCTGCCTCTGTCCGGGCCATGGTTCGGCCCGCGTTATCGGCGGCAGGTACCGTTAGATTGTCCGGGATGCTGCCGCTGTGTCCGCCTCAGGATGGGGTTGGTTCGCCAACCCTCATGGTTTCCCAATGTAACTCTATTCCACTGTGTTGGAAAACCCTTTTTCGAACCTCCTCGCCCAGCCCTTCGAGGTCGGCGGCGGTGGCATCGCCCGTGTTGATCAGAAAGTTGGAATGCTTCTCGCTAATCTGCGCCCCGCCGCGCCGTGCGCCGCGCATGCCCGCATCGTCGATCAGCTTCCACGCCTTCAGGTCATGCACATCATCCGCCCGTCCCGTCGAGGAAAAGCCCGCAGGATTGCGAAAGGTCGAGCCCGCGGTGCGGTCCTTGGTGGGCTGGGTCGCATCGCGCTTGGCAAGCTGCGCCTCCATGCGCGCGGCCAACTCATCCGGCGCGCCCGAAGGGCCTTCGAACACCGCTTCGGTCAGCACCCAGCCCTCGGGCAGGTCGGATTGGCGATAGGCAAAATTCAGCGCGTCGGGGGTCAGGGTTACGGTCTCGCCGGCACGTGTCACCGCCGTGGCCTCGACCAGATGATCGGACACATAGGCGCCGTAACAGCCCGCGTTCATCCGGACCGCCCCGCCGATGGCACCGGGGATCGTGCGCAGAAACGTCAGGTCGACCCCGGCCTCCGCCGCTTTCCGGGCAACATGGGCATCGAGCGCCGCCGCGCCCGCGGTCACGCGGTTGCCCTCGACCGTGATCGCGTTGAACCCCCGACCCAGCCGGATCACAACCGCTCGCAGACCTCCGTCCCGGACGATCAGGTTCGACCCCACGCCCATGGGGAAGACAGGCACCGCCGGGTCGAGCCCGGCGAGAAACGCCGCAAGGTCCTTGGCATCGGCAGGCTGAAACAGCCAATCCGCCGGGCCACCGACGCGCAGCCAGGTGAGATCGGACAGCGGCCGATCCTGGGTGAGGCGCCCGCGCGGGACGGGCAGATCTGGGTCTTCGGTCATGGAGCCTGTCCTAGCGCCCAGTCCGTTCATTTGGAACCCGAAGTTTGCCTGCGCAGGATGGCCGATTGTATCCGCGGCCGGGATCGGCAATCGTGACGTTCGGGGCCGCCGGGCCCGGACGATCAGGGTACGGGGGATGGATCATGGGGCGGGTCATGCTGCAGGCGAACCGGGCAAGCGCGCTCTGGCGCCGCGCAATCGACGCGGTCGAGGCCGCCACGCCCCTGCCCGGGCGCGGCACGGTGCATGTGACCTATGTCTGCGACGCCCCGCTCGAGATCACGCTCGGACCGGATGATCGTCTGTTCCGCCTGATCCGCAAACAGGTCTACAACGAGTATGCCGACAAGGGCAGGTTGGGCGATCTGGTGGCGGAATACGGGCTCGACGCGCATTTCCCCCGCACCTGCAAGACCGTGGCCGAGGCCCGCGCGCATCCCGATGTCGGCCTTTGGTTCGTCAAGAACCGCCACGGCACCTCGGGAAGGGACATGCGCTGCGCCGGGGCCGAAGACCTGGCCGGGCTGGACCTTGGTCCCTATGACATCCTGCAGGAGGGGATCGACGACATCCGCCTGATCGACGGTCGCAAGTTCGTCAGCCGCATCTACCTGCTGGTCTGGGACGACCGGGTTTGGCTTTACCGCGACGGGTTTCACGTCGTGCATGGCGTGCCCTATGTGCCCGGCTCCACCGACTACAAGGTGCAGATCGAACACGAAGGCTACCAGAAAAAGGGGGGCGGGCCCTACCTGTTGCCGTTTTCCGGTGATCCCGGGATGGCCGATCGTTTTGCCGCCGTCGACCACACGATCCGCGGCATCGCGCCCTGCCTCGCCCGGCTGCGCGCAGCCTCGTCGCGGTCCGATTACATCCTGCTGGGCCTCGACCTTATCACGCGCTCGGACGGCAGGATGCAGGTGATCGAGATCAACGCGATCCCGAATTTCGTCCATCCCGAACCGGTGGCAAGCGAGGTGAACGTCCCCTTCTTCACCAAGGCCGTCGCCCGCATGCTGGGCGTGCCGTCCGACGACCTCATCGAGATCCCGGCTGACTGAGCATCAGGCGTCCCGGCCGGGGCCGAACAGCCGCCGCCGGACCCACTTGCCCAGGTAGATCACGGGCCAGCGCAGCACGCTCATCCCCGCCACGAGAACCGCCAGACCGATCCAGATCCCGGTCTCCCAGATCACGTAGCCCAGGATGGGCAGGCCCAGCGCGATCAGGGCGTAGGCCCGGGTCCAGTGATTGTCCCGCGACGGCAGCATGGCCAGGATGTTGGCGGCAACCAGCCAAATACAGGCAAGGATAAGGGAGAGGGGCAAGGCTGGCTCCTTTTCTGGTCTCAGAGACGCCCGGCCACCGTGACACCAAGCGCGGCAAGAGCCAAGACGAGGCCCGTGACGGGCACGGCCATCGGCACGGTAAAGCGCGCGGGCGTGCCACGCCGCTTGACCGCGATCAGGGCCGCGTTCACCAAGACGAAGACCGACAGCAGGATGGCCGAGGTCGTCTCGGCCAGTGTGGCGATGGGCAGGGCGACCGCCCCGGCGATCACCGCACCCCCGACGACAAGCGAGGCCAGGACCGGTGTGCCGAACCGGGGATGGGCCTTGTGAAACACCCGCAGCGGTCCCCCCGTCCGCCCCAGGCCGTACAGCACCCGCGCCGCCATGACGACCTGCGCGAGTACGCCATTGAGCGCGGCAAAGACCGCGATGGTCGACAGGAACGCCGCCGACCCGCCCCGCGTTTCTTGCCAGACCAACGCCAGGGGTTGCTCGCTGCCCGACAGGACCGGGGCCGGAACCGACCGCAGCGCGGCCCAGGCGACCGCGATGTAAATGACCGTGGTCAGGCCCAGCGACAGCAGGATCGCCCTTGGCAGGGTGCGCTCGGGCGCGGCGGTCTCTTCGGCCATGTTGACGATGTCCTCGAACCCGATGAAGGCGAAGAACGCCAGAACAGCCCCCGCGCCGAGGCCGGCAAAAGCCAGCGGCGGCAGCGTGTCGGGCGTGACGACGGGCGGCGCAGTGGCCCCGGCCCAGATCACCAGACCAAGCCCCGCCAGCTCGACCGCCGTGAACACCGCCGCCAGCGCAAGGCTCTCGAGCACACCAATCACCGCGACACCCACCAGGAACAGGCCCATGGCCAGGCTGGTCCACAATGGATCGAAGGGCAGGATAGCCGTGAGATACCCGGCCCCGCCGCGCAGGACGGCCGCCGCCGAAACCGTGCCCGCCGCCACGATCGCGAGGCCCACCAGTGTCCCCAGCGCCGGGCGCGCCAGCCCGTCGCGTATATAGGCCGCCTCCCCCGCCGCCTCGGGCAGGCGCGTCGAAAACTCCGCGTAGCTGAGCGCGGTGGGTGCCGCGATCAGGCCCGCAAGGAAGAAACTGAGTAGCGCCCAGGGCCCCGCCGCGCTGGCAACCGCCCCGACAAGGACATAAATGCCCGCTCCGACCATGACCCCCACGCCGTAGGCGGTCAGCAAAGGCAGGCCGATACGGCGCTTCAGATGCTCACTCATCGCTCCCTCTCCGCCGGTTTTCGCAGAAAACCGGACCGGGCCACGAAAGTCTTCTACGAAGACTTTCGCCAAAGGTCCGGGCGGCCAGGATCTTCGCAGAAGATCCTGGCCCGCGTCACGGCGTTTTCAGTCGATCCGGCAAGCCGTTGGCCCAGGCCGAAATCGTGCCGGCGCCCAGGCACACGACCATGTCGCCCGGCCCGGCCTGCTCGCGCACCAGGCGTTCCAGGTCGTCCTCGTCGCGGATCGCGCGGGCGTGGCGGTGCCCATGCCGGATCAGACCCGCGACAAGATCGTCGCGGCTCGCCCCCTCGATCGGATCCTCGCCCGCGGCGAAGACCTCGGCGATGGCGACCACGTCGGCCTCGTGGAAACAGCCGCAGAAGTCTTCGAACAGCGACGACAGGCGGCTGTAGCGATGGGGTTGATGCACCGCGATGACGCGGCCCTCGCAGGCCTGGCGCGCCGCCTTGAGCACCGCAGCGATTTCGACCGGGTGATGGCCGTAATCGTCGATGACGGTCACCCCGTTCGCCTCGCCCACCTTGGTGAAGCGGCGATTGACCCCGCCGAACTTGGCCAGGGCCACGCGGATCTCGTCCCGCGTCATGCCCAGGTGACGGCAGACGGCCACCGCCGACAGCGCGTTCGAGACGTTGTGATCGCCCGGCATCGGCAGCGTGCAGCCCTCGATCACCGCATCCTCGGCCTGCAGCTGAATGTCGAAATGCGCCACACCTTTTTCGTAATGCAGCCCCGTGGCCCGCACATCGGCCTGGGCGTTGAAGCCGTAGGTCACCACCCGCCGGTCGGTGATCCGGCCCACCAGCGCCTGCACCTCGGGGTGATCGGTGCAACAGACCGCGAGGCCGTAGAACGGAATGTTCGACACGAATTCGTAAAAGCCCTGCCGCAGCCGGTCGAAATCGCCCCAATGCTCCATATGCTCGGGGTCGATATTGGTGACGATGGCGATGGTCGCGGGCAGGCGGTTGAAGGTGCCGTCGCTTTCATCGGCCTCGACCACCATCCATTCGCCCTGCCCCATCCGCGCGTTCGAGCCGTAGGCGTGAATGATCCCACCATTGATCACCGTGGGATCGAAGCCGCCGGCGACCATCAGCTCTGCCATCATGGTGGTCGTGGTCGTCTTGCCATGGGTGCCCGCCACGGCGATGTTCGACTTCAGACGCATGAGCTCCGCCAGCATCTCTGCGCGGCGCACCACCGGAAGACCCCGCGCGCGGGCCTCGTCGAGCTCAGGATTGCCCGGCTTGATCGCCGAGGAGATCACGACGACCTCCGCACCGTCGAGGTTCTCGGCCCGCTGGCCTTCGAAAACTAGCGCCCCAAGGCTTTCCAGCCGTTCGGTGATCTTCGAGCGTTTCAGGTCCGAGCCCTGGACCACGTAGCCGTGGTTCAACAGCACCTCGGCGATGCCCGACATGCCGATCCCGCCGATGCCCACGAAATGAATGGGGCCCACATCGCCCGGGAGCTTCGTTGCAGGTGACATCGGTTATCCTTTCTGGGCCAGGTCCTCGACCAGCGCGGCCAGCGTGTCGGCGGCGTCCGGTTTGCCGACGCTCAGCGCGGCTTGGGCCATCTGCTCTGCCGCTTGCGGATTGTCCAGTACGCGCTGGATATTTTCGCTCAGGGTTTGGGGGGAAAGCTGCGATTCAGGGATCACGATGGCGCCTCCGGCCTCGGCCATGCCGCGGGCATTGGCCGCCTGTTCATTGCGGATCGCGGCCGCCAGCGGGATCAGGATCGCGGGCCGGCCGATCACCGTCAGATCAGCGATGGAGGAGGCGCCCGCGCGGCTGATGACCAGCTGCGCCTCGGTCATGCGGCGGGGTACGTCATGGAAAAACGGCTCCACATCCGCGTCCACGCCGTGGGCGGCGTAGTGCTCGGCCACGCGAGCCTGGTCCTCGGCCCGGGCCTGGTGGCTGACGCGGATATGGCGCAGCATCTCGGGCGGCAGCGACGTGATCGACTGAGGCACGGTGTCGGACAGGATGCGCGCGCCCTGGCTGCCGCCGATCACGAGGATCGACATCGGGTGGTCGCCCGGCGGGATATAGCCCGCGGCCGCGCGTTCATGGATCGCGGCACGCACCGGGTTGCCCACATGGGTGCCCTCGACCCCCTTGGGCATCTCGGTGGGCCATGTGCCGCAGGCCAATCGGTCCACACGCGACGCGAAAAGCTGGTTCACCCGCCCCAGAACGCCGTTCTGTTCGTGCAGCATACGCGGGCGGCGCAACAGCACCGCCGCCCCCAACGCCGGGATCGACGGGTAGCCGCCAAAGCCCACCACCACCGCAGGCCGGTCGCGCATCATCCGAACCGTCGCGCTGAGCGTACCGGCCAGAATGCGGAACGGCACCAGCGCCTTGGCCAGGAGCCCGCCCCGCGCGAACGTGGCCGAGGCGATGGTCTCGATCTCGACCTCGGGCGGAAAGCCGCCCGTGTAGCGCGCGCCGCGCGCATCCGTGGACAGCTTGACCCGCCAGCCGCGCGCCAGCAGCGTCTCGGCCAGGGCCTGGGCCGGGAACATGTGCCCGCCGGTGCCTCCCGCGGCGATGACCAGAAGGGGGGCGTTCTCGTTCATCGCACCCGCCCGCGCAGGATATCGCCGATCTCGCCCTGGGGCCGGGTTCGGGTGAAGGCCAGAAGCATGCCCACGGCGATGCCGCCTGCAATCAGCGACGAGCCGCCGTAGCTGACAAAGGGCAGCGTCATGCCCTTGGCGGGCAACAGCCGCACAGCCACGCCCATGTTGATCATTGCCTGCACGCCGAACATCGCCGCCAGCCCGCAGCCCGCCAGACGGATGAACGGATCACGCTCGCGCATCAGCCGCAAAAGCGACCGGATCACCACGGTGGCATACAGCGCGATGATGATCAGGACGAGGACAAGCCCGTATTCCTCGGCCGCGACCGCGATGATGAAATCCGTATGGGCATCGGGAAGCGACCATTTCACCTGCCCCTCCCCCACGCCCACGCCGAACAGCCCGCCCTCGCGGATCGCGTTGGTGGCATAGCCCAGCTGGGTGGTCGGATCGACCTCGGCGGACAGGAAGCCGTCGATGCGGCGGGCGAAATGCTCGGAATTGTTATAGGCAAACATGCCCACGGCCACGACCGCGCCCGCCATGCCAATCAGAAGCAGCATCGGCGCACCGGCGACGAAATACATTACGCCCCAGCCGAAGAGCACCAGCGCCGCCTGCCCGAAATCGGGCTGCAACGCCAGGAAAGAAACGATGACCACGGTCATCGCAAAGGACAGCGCCCGTCCCGGCGGCCCGTTGATGTCCTGGCTGGCCGCCAGCATCCAGGCCGACACCACGATGAAGGCCGGTTTCAGGAACTCCGACGGCTGCACCGAGGCGAAGCCCAGCGAGTACCAGCGCACAGCGCCCTTGCCGAAATCGGTGCCGAAGATGGGCAGCAGGGCCAGGGCGGCGAAGGCACCCAGAAAGCCCAGCACCGCAAGACGCCGCACCGCGACCGGGCTCATCATGGACACGATGGCCATCGCGCTGAGCGCCATGAGCCCGAAGGCCGACTGCCGCTGGACATAGTGGAAGGCGTCGAACCCGTTCCGGGCGGCCAGCGGCGGCGAGGCCGCAAGGCCCAACAGAAGACCGATCCCGAACAGGATCAGGATGCAGGATATCGACCATTTGTCGATCGTGCGCCACCATTTGGGAAGGATCGGCTCGCCATCCGTCACCGGACGCGCGCCATACACCATTTCGGTCATGGGAACCTGCCACCTACTGCCTCTGCCCTGCCCCTTTTCGGGGTCTAATTCCAAGTGTACCGAATTGGGTCGCGCCGTGCCACTTGAAAAACCGGGTCTTGCCAAGCGTGCCCAGGCCGGGCAACTGGTCGCCCATGCAATATCAGACCGTGATCCTGGGCGCTGGCGCCGCCGGCATGATGTGCGCGGCCCATGCGGGACCAGGCGTGCTGGTCATCGACCATGCCAAGGCGCCGGGCGAGAAGATCCGAATCTCGGGCGGCGGACGGTGCAATTTCACCAACATGCATGCCGAACCCGGCTGTTTCCTCTCGGAAAACCCCCATTTCTGCAAATCTGCGCTGGCGCGCTACACCCAGTGGGATTTCATCGATCTCGTCGACGGGCACGGAATCGCCTGGCACGAAAAGACGCTGGGCCAGCTGTTTTGCGACAGCTCGGCCAAGGACATCATCGCGATGCTGCGCACCGAGATGGAGCGCGCCGGGGCGGAGCTGTGGCTGCGCACGGACCTGACCGCGCTCGACCATGGACCCGAGGGGTTCACCCTGACCCTCGACCGCGAGGGCGCGCGGCAGGAGGTGCGCGCCCGGAACCTTGTTCTGGCCACGGGCGGCAAGTCGATCCCCAAGATGGGGGCCACTGGGCTGGCCTATGAGATCGCCGCGCGCTTCGGGCACCGGGTGACCGACACGCGCCCGGCGCTCGTACCGTTCACCTTTGCGCCCGAACGGTTCGCGGGTCTATCGGGTGTGGCGGTGCCCGTGCGGGCCGAGGCGGGCGGCACCAGTTTCGACGAGGCGATGCTGTTCACCCATCGCGGCCTGTCTGGCCCAGCGGTTTTGCAAGTCTCGTCCTACTGGCGCGAGGGCGAGACTGTGCATGTCGATCTCTTGCCGGGGCAGTCGGGCTTTGACCTTCTGCGCGACCGGCGGCAGGTTGCTGGGCGGCGGCAAGTGGCCACCCATCTGGCCGAAATGCTGCCCGCGCGCCTGGCCGAGCATCTGTGCGCCGAATGGCACGTTTCGGGCCGGCTGGCGGATCAGAGCGACACGGTGCTGCGCGACCTGGCCGACCGGCTGCACAACTGGGCGCTGACGCCCGCAAGCACCGAGGGCTACCGCACCGCCGAGGTCACGCTGGGCGGCGTGGCGACCGACGGGCTGTCGTCGCGCACGATGATGTCGGCCCATGTGCCGGGGCTATACGTCATCGGCGAAGCCGTGGACGTGACCGGCTGGCTGGGGGGCTACAATTTCCAATGGGCCTGGTCCTCGGCCGTGGCGGCGGGCCGGGCGATCGCGCAATCACAATGAGCCCCCGTGCGGGGGCGCTGGATGAGCGCTGACGCGCGATCTTGGGGGCGCTGCCCCCAAACCCCCGGAGTATTTCCGGAAAAATGAAGGTGGGGGTCAGGGCTTGTTTAGGTCCGCATGCACCTGGGCGATAAAATCCTCGCCGCGTTTCTCGAAATTGTCGTATTGATCGAAGCTCGCAGCAGCCGGGGCGAGGAGCACCGTATCGCCCGGCTCGGCATCGGCGCTCGCCCGGGCGACGGCGGTGGCCATGTCGGTGCAGATCTCGGCCTCGCAGGTGAGGCCCAAGGCGAACTCGGCCGCCTCGCGCCCGATGACATAGGCCTTGCGAACGCCAGTGGTGGCGTCTTTCAGGGCGTCGAGCCCGCCCTCTTTCTGAAGCCCGCCGCAGATCCAGCGGATATTGTCGAAGGCCGCAAGCGCCTTGGCCGCGCTATCCACATTGGTGGCCTTGCTGTCGTTGACATAAGTGACCCCGCCCGCCTCGGCTACGATCTGGCTGCGATGCGGCAGGCCCTGGAAACTGTGGAAGGCCTGCTCGATCACCCGCGGCGCAAGGCCCAGGGTCCGGCAGGCGGCATAGGCGGCGCAGGCGTTCTGATGGTTGTGGCTGCCGGGCAGGCCTTTCACGGGACGCAGGTCGATGCTGCCCGCCTGCCGCCCCTTGCGCCATTCCGACAAAAAACCCTTTCGGGCGAAGACCGACCAGCCGGGGCCAGAGAGTTTTTGGCCGCCCGAGATGCGGATCACCCGGTCGTCGTTGGGTGCTTCGGAGAGTTGCCCTGCGAGAAACTGCCCCTCGGCCTCATCGACGCCGATCACCGCGCGGTCCGGGCCGCCCTCGGCGAAGAGCCGCCGCTTGGCCGCGAAATAGCCGCCCATGCCGCCATGGCGATCCAGGTGATCGGGTGAGAGATTGGTGAAAACCGCCACATCGGGGGTAAGCGCGCGGGCCAGCTCGGTCTGGTAGCTCGACAGCTCGAGCACGATCACAGCGCCGTCGCCGGGCGGATCAAGGTCCAGCACGCCCCGCCCGATGTTCCCGGCCAGTTGCACGGGCTTGCCCGCATGATCGAGGATGTGGGCGATGAGCTCCGCGGTGGTGGATTTCCCGTTGGACCCTGTCACGGCGATGACCCGGGGCGGCTGGTCCAGCGACTCCCACGCGCCGGTCGCAAGCGCACGGAAAAAGAGCCCGATATCGTTGTCGACCGGCACCCCGGCGGCATAGGCCGCCGCGATCACCGGATTCGGCTGCGGGTAGAGATGGGGAATGCCCGGGCTGGTGATCAGCCGGGTGATGGTGTCGAAATCGGCTGGCGTCTTCAGCGCGCGGCAGGCAAAGCCCTCGGCCTCGGCCACGTCCCGCGCGGCGGGGTTGTCATCCCAGCAGACAGGCGTGGCGCCGCCCGCGCGCAAGGCGCGTGCCGCCGACAGGCCCGTGCGGCCCAGGCCCAGCACGGCCACCTCTTCCCCTTCGAAGCCTGGTACCGGAATCATGCGCTGCCCCCTCTGGCGTGACTGGCGACGAGACTGCCGCGACGGGCGCGCCCCTGCAAGCCGGGCGTAGGGTGGGTTTTCAACCCACCTTCGTCAGCGCACCTTCAGGGTCGCCAAGCCGATCAGCGCCAGGATGAGCGAGATGATCCAGAACCGGATCACGATCTGCGGCTCCGCCCAGCCCTTTTTCTCGTAATGGTGGTGGATCGGCGCCATCAGGAACACGCGCTTGCCGGTGCGCTTGAAATAAAGCACCTGGATGATCACCGACAGCGCCTCGAGCACGAACAGGCCGCCGACGATGCCCAGCACGATCTCGTGCTTGGTGGCCACGGCAATGGCCCCAAGCGCCCCGCCAAGCGCCAGCGACCCCGTGTCGCCCATGAAAACGGCGGCGGGCGGCGCGTTGTACCACAGGAACCCGAGCCCACCGCCAAAGAGACCGGCGGTGAAGATCAGGATCTCGCCCGTACCGGGCACGTAATGCACGTCGAGATACTCGGTGAAGTCCACCCGCCCCACCGCATAGGCGATGATGCCCAACGTCCCGGCCGCGATCATCACGGGCATGATCGCCAGACCATCCAGCCCGTCGGTCAGGTTCACCGCGTTGGCGGCACCCACGATGACGAACATCGCGAAGGGGATGAACAGGATCCCGAGGTTCAGAAGTGCATCCTTGAACACCGGAAAGGCCAGCTGGTTCTGCAACTCCACGGGGTGGTACATCGTGGCCCAGTAGCCCGCGACCCCTGCGATCAGGAAGCCCAGCAGCAGCCGAACCTTGCCCGGCACACCGGCCACGGTCTGCTTGGACACCTTGGCGTAATCGTCGGCGAACCCGATGGCGCCAAAAGCCATGGTCACGAAAAGCACCAACCAGACATAGGGGTTGTCGAGCCGCGCCCATAGGAGCGTCGAGGTCAAGAGCGCGCCCACGATCAGAAGCCCGCCCATCGTGGGCGTGCCCGCCTTGGAGATATGCCCCTCTGGCCCGTCGGAGCGGATCGGCTGACCCTTGCCCTGGCGGCGGCGCAACACGTTGATCAGGGGCCGCCCGAAGAGAAAGCCGAAAAGAAGCGCTGTCATGAATGCGCCGCCCGCGCGGAAGGTGATGTAGCGGAACAGGTTGAACAGGTCGCCCCCGTCCGACAGCGCGGTCAGCCAATAGAGCATTCAGGTGTCCTCTTGTCCCGGTTGCGGGGCGGGATGCCCCAGTTTCCGAAGCGCGTCAACCACGCGGGCCAGCCCCATGGAGAGCGATCCCTTGACCATCACCACGTCGCCCGCATCGACCGCACCGCGCACATGCTGGGCCATTTTCGCGCTGGTCTCGGTCCATTGGCCGCGTTTGGTCTCGGGTAGAGCCTCCCACAGGTGACGCATCAGGGGTCCCACGCAATGCACCCGGTCGATGCCTTCCATGGCGGGATGCGCGGCAAGGCCCGCATGCAGGTCCGGTCCCTCGGGGCCCAGTTCCTTCATATCGCCCAGCACGACGATGCGGCGTCCCTTGGACACGCGCCCCACCCCGTGGCGGGGCGTGGCGGCCGCCAGCACCTCGAGCGCGGCGGCGGCCGAGGCGGGATTGGCATTGTAGCTTTCGTCGATCAGGTCGAACGACATCGCGGGGTCTGTCATGTCGAAGCCGATGCGCTGGCGTGCGCCGCGCCCTTTCACGGGGCGCCAGGCGCCCAGATCGCCGATCGCGATGGCCCTGTCGCAACGTAACATCCAGGCGACGGCCAGCACCGCCAGCGCGTTCATCGCGAAATGACGGCCGACGCAGCCGACCTTGAACAGCAGCGGTGTGCGCCAGGCGCGCGCCTCGGCCACGGTGGTGTCATCGCCCAGCGTCACCGACATCAGCCGGTGATGGGCTCCGCGGGCCGTGCCGAAAGAAATCGCGCGCGCCGCATGGCGCTGCGCGGCTTCCTTGAGGATGGGCGCAGTTGCCACATCGGCATTAAATATGGCCGTGCCACGGGGTTCGAGCCCCTCGAAGATCGACGCCTTTTCCCGCGCGATGCCCTCGATATTCTCGAACGCCTCCAGATGCGCGGCGGCCACGGTGGTCACGACCGCCACATGGGGGCGGGCCATGCGCGCCAGCGGCGCGATTTCGCCGGGATGGTTCATGCCGATCTCGATCACCGCGAAACGGGTGTCGGCGGGCATGCGGGCAAGCGTCAGCGGCACGCCCCAGTGGTTGTTGTAGCTGGCGACACTGGCATGGGTCTTGCCCTGCCCGGACAGGACCGCGCGCAGCATCTCCTTGGTCGAGGTCTTGCCGGCCGATCCGGTGATGGCGACGACGCGCGCGCGGGTCCTGGCGCGCGCGGCCACGCCCAGCGCCTCGAGCGCGGCCTGCACGTCCTCGACGATCAGAAGCGGCGCATCGGGTGACACGCCCTCGGGCACGCGAGAGACGAGTGCGGCGGCCGCGCCTTTCTCAAGCGCGGCAGCGACGAAATCATGCCCGTCGCGCGCCGCGGTCAGGGCCACGAAAAGATCGCCCGGTTGCAATGTGCGGGTATCGATGGACACGCCCGAGGCCACCCAGCCCGGCGGGGTACGTCCACCGGTGGCAATGGCCGCCTCTTCGGCGGTCCAGAGGCTCATGTGAAGCTCCCGTCCAGCGCGGCCACCGCCACACTGGCCTGTTCGCAATCGTCGAAGGGCAGCACGTCATCGCCCACGACCTGGCCGGTCTCGTGCCCCTTGCCGCAGATCAAGAGCGCATCGCCCGGGCCCAGTGCATCGACGCCGCGCAGGATCGCCTCGGCCCGGTCGCCCACCTCGGTGGCGCCAGGCGCGCCCTCCATCACCGCGGCGCGGATCGCGGCGGGATCTTCGCTGCGCGGGTTGTCGTCGGTCACTATCACATGGTCGGCATGCGCGGCTGCCGCCTGCCCCATCAACGGGCGCTTGGCCGTGTCGCGGTCGCCGCCCGCGCCCACGATGGCCACGAGCCGGCCCATCACATGGGGCCTGAGCGCCTGAAGCGCGGTCGCGACCGCATCGGGCGTATGGGCGTAATCGACGAACACCGCCGCCCCGTTGGCGCGCGTTGCGGCCAATTCCATCCGCCCGCGCACATTGGTCAGTTCCGGCAGGCATTGCATGACCTGCGCCGCATCGGCACCACAGGCGATCACGAGCCCCGCGGCAAGCGCCACGTTCTCGGCCTGGAAGCCGCCGATCAGGTCGAGCCGCACCATGAAGGGCCGCCCCTCCCAGCTAAGCCGGGCCTCCTGGCCCGTGCTCTCAAAGCGTTGGGCATGCAGGCGCAAATCCGCGCCCGCGTTGCGGCCCACGGTGATCAGATCCTGGCCCCGGTCGGCGGCGATATGGGCCATGTCGGCCCCCTTGGCGTCGTCGATATTGATGACCGCCACGCCATCCGGTGACAGGACGCGGTCGAAAAGCCCCGCCTTGGCGGCAAAATAGGCCTCGAACGTCTTGTGATAGTCCAGGTGGTCCTGGCTGAAATTGCTGAACCCGGCCGCCTCGAGCGCCACCCCGTCGAGCCGCCGCTGGTCAAGCCCGTGGCTCGACGCCTCCATCGCCGCATGGGTGACGCCTGCGCGCGCGGCCTCGGCCAGGGCGCGGTGCAGCGTGATCGGATCGGGCGTGGTGTGATGGAGCGGCGATGTCCACGCCCCTTCGACGCCGGTGGTGCCGATATTGATCGCCTCGTAGCCCAGATGGGCCCAGATCTGGCGGGTGAAGCTGGCCACCGAGGTCTTGCCGTTGGTGCCGGTGACCGCAACGATCGTCTGTGGCTGGGCCCCGAACCACAGCGCGCAGGTATAGCTGAGCGTCTGGCGCGGATCCTCGGCCACGATCAGCGCCGCGTCCGACGCCGCGAGATCCGCCGCGGCGATCTGCGCGCCCTCGGCATCGGTCAGGATGGCCGCAGCCCCCATGCGCAGGGCGTACTGGATGAACTCGCCGCCATGCACGCGGCTGCCGGGAATGCCCGCGAAGAGAAACCCGTCCTTCACCTCGCGGCTGTCGAGCGCCACGCCAGTGATGACGGGATTGCGCCCGCGCGCGGCGGTCAGCCCCAGATCGCTCAGTTTTCTCGGATCCCCGGTCATTCTGCCCACCCCCGCCGGCTTGCGCGCGCCTTGCGCATCAGTTCGCGGTCAGCACTACACCAGCCTGTTGACCGGGTTCAATCTCGGGTCTGAGACCGAGAAGCGGCGCGATCCGAGTGATCATTTCCCCTGCCACCGGCACAGCCGTCCAGCCCGCCGTCCGGCGCGGCTTGGGCCCCGAGGTCTCGACCGGTTCGTCCAGCGTGAGGATCAGGACGTATTTCGGATCGTGGGCGGGAAAGACGCTGGCGAAGGTCGCGATGACCTTGTCCTCGTAATAACCCCCGCCTCGTGTCTTGGGCTTGTCCGCAGTGCCGGTCTTGCCCCCCACATGGTATCCCGCCACCTCGCCGAAGCTGGCGGTGCCGTGATCGCTGCCCACGACATCGCGCAGCATCTTGCGCGCCGCGGCACTTGTCCGCTCGGAAATGACCCGCGGCCCGTTCTGGGGCGTGTCGCGTTTCATCAGGGTCGGGCGCACCCGGGTGCCGCCATTCACGATCGTCGCATAGGCCGCTGCCAGGTGCACCGGCGACGAGCTGAGCCCGTGGCCATAACTGATCGTCGTCGTGGACAGATCGCTCCAGCGCTTCGGCAGAAGCGGTGTGCCGGTGGGGGCCTCGACCATTTCCAGCGGCGTGGGCTCAAGCAACCCAAGGGAATCGAGAAACGCCCGCTGCCGCTCACCCCCGATCATCAGCGCCAGCCGCCCCGTTCCCCGGTTGGAGCTTTTGACGATCACGTCGGCGACGCTCAGATCGCCGTAGTTCTTGTTCTGGAATTCGCTGATCGTGAAGCCGGAAATCTTGAGCGGGGTCGAGGTGTTGATCACCGTGTTCTCGTTCACGAGCCCCAGTTCGATCGCCTGCGCGGCGGTGAAGATCTTGAAGACCGAACCCAGCTCGTAGACGCCCTGCACCGCGCGGTTGAACAGNGGGCTGTCGCCCTGATCGCCCGTGGTCAGCGGCACGGGNCGGTCGTTGGGGTCGAAATCGGGCAGCGACGCCATGGCCACGATCTCGCCCGTGTGCACATCCATCAGCACCACGGACGCCCCCTTGGCGTTCATAAGCTTCATGCCGCCATACAGAACCTGCTCGGCCGCGGCCTGAACGGTCAGGTCGATAGACAGCTGCAACGGCCCCGTGCGCGACGGGTCGCGCAGGTCATCGTCCTGCGCCTTTTCCACGCCTGCGACGCCGATCACCTCGGCGGAATGGACGCCTTCGCGCCCAAAGCTCGCCCCGCCCAGGATATGCGATGCGATCCGGCCGTTGGGATAAAGCCGCATCTCGCGCGGGCCGAACAACAGGCCCGGCTCGCCGATATCATGCACCGCCTGCTTTTGCTCGGGGCTGATCTTTTTCTTGATCCACAGGAATTTCCGCTTGCCGGTGAAATCCTCGATCAGGTCCTCGGCCTCGAGATCGGGAAAGATCTTGACCAGCTCGCGCGCCGCGCGCTCGGGTTCGATCATCTGCGGCGGCTGGGCGTACAGCGCATGGGTGTCCATGTTCGTGGCCAGGATCCGGCCGCGACGGTCCACGATGTCGGCCCGCTGCGCGGTAATCCGCGCGCCCGGCGCCTGGGCGCGCGGCTCGGCCGGGTCCGAGGTGGCCAAGGTGCCCATGCGCACCCCCACCGCCATGAAGCCCACAAGGAAGAATATCCCTAGGATCAAGAGCCGCCCCTCGGCGCGCTGGCGGGCGCGGTCACGCATCTGCTCGTGGCGGATACGGATGTTTTCGCGTTCGATGGCGTCCGGGTTTTCGCCCTTGGAGCGCGCCTCGAGGATGCGCGCCAGCGGGCGCAGGGGCGTGCGGATCATGGAATGTCCTCCCCTTCGGTCTGCGAGTCGCTGTTCGACACGTCGACCGCGCTGTCGAAGTCCAGCTGATCCAGGGTCAGCCCCGGCAGACCGGGCAATTCGGGCAACGGAAAGGCCACCTGGTCGGCGCGGCCGAACTGGTCGGGCCGGAACGGCAACAGGCCCAGGCGGTCGAAGTTCAGATCCGCAAGGTCACGCAGCCGGTCGGGACGGTTCAGATAGGCCCATTCGGCGCGCAGCACGCCCAGGCGGTCGCGCGCCGCCCCGATATCCCGTTGCAGCGCCTCGACCTCGGCCAGCGCTTCCTGGGTTTCATAGTTCTCTCGGTAGGCCCAGAAGGCCAGACCAATGACCGCAAGGGCCGTCGTGATATAGAACAGGCTCCGCATTTTCTAACGTTTCCTCTTCAAAACCGGCATGCCCAGCCTGCGCGGATCGACCGCGCGGGCGGGTGCCTCGGTGCGTTCGGCCACCCGCAGCTTGGCCGAGCGCGCGCGCGGGTTGGCGGCAAGTTCGGCCGCGTCCGCCGTGATCGCCTTGCGTTTGAGCAGGCGAAAGGGCGGCGCAGCCTCTTCGACCTGGGGGGCATAGCGGTTCGCCCGCCCCGCCCCGCCCGAGGCGACCTGGAAAAAGCGTTTCACCATCCGGTCCTCGATGGAATGGAAGGTGACGACCGCCAGGCGGCCACCGGGCCGGAGCGCCCGCTCCGCCGCGGCCAGGCCCTCGGCCAGCTCGCCATACTCGTCGTTCACCGCGATGCGCAGGGCCTGGAAACTACGGGTTGCGGGGTGGGACTGGCCGGGCTTGGCGCGCGGCAGGCAGCCCTCGACGATCTCGGCAAGCTGCAGGGTCGTGGTGATCGGCGCGGCGTCCCGCGCTGCCACGATTGCCCGCGCGATCCGGCGCGAAGCCCGTTCCTCGCCGTAATGAAACAGGATATCGGCCAGTTCATCCGCCTCGGCGGTGTTCACCAGATCCGCGGCCGACGGCCCCTCCTGGCTCATCCGCATGTCGAGCGGGCCGTCGCGCAAAAAGGAAAAGCCGCGCTCGGCCTGGTCGAGTTGCATGGAACTCACGCCCAGGTCCAGCACGATCCCGTCAAGATCAGCGCCGTAGTCGTCCATCCGCGAAAAGACGCCCTGCACCATCTCGATCCGGTCGCCGTAGTCCGCGGCCCAACCCCGCGCCATCTCGAAGGCGAGCGGATCGCGATCCACGGCGATCACCTTGTCCGCACCCGCATCCAGCAGCCCACGCGTGTAGCCGCCCGCGCCGAAGGTTCCGTCAAGCCAGGTGCCCGTGACGGGTGCAACGGCATCCAGCAACGGGTCAAGCAGAACGGGGATATGCGGGTCGTCGGCTGAAGCGGCGGCGGCAGCGGCCATCGGGTCAGCCCTCTTCGTCGCCGTCGAGATAGACCGCGGCATCGACATCCGGGTCGAACCCGTCGTCCTCGGTCAGATCCTTGTCCATCTCGGCATCATAGGTTTCAGGCTTCCAGATCTCGAACGCCTCGCCCGTGCCGGCAAAAAACGCCTCACCCTCGAGCGCAATCTTCTTGCGCAGCTTCGCAGGCAGGACCATGCGCCCGGTCTCGTCGACCGAAGTGGTGAAGGCGTGGGTAGAATAAAGCCGTTGCAGCGCGCGGCGGCGCTTGTCGGCGCGGGGCAGCTTTTCGATCTTGTCGTAGATCTTTTCGATCGCCTCGATCGTGAAGCATTCCAGGTAGTTCCGCTTTTCATCGCCATAGACGATGACGACCTGCGGGTTCTGCCCGTCCTGCCAGTCCGGGTCGCCCGCGGCAAGCACACGGCGGAACGAGGCCGGGATGGACACCCGACCCTTCGTGTCGACCTTGAACAGGTCTTCGCCTATGAACCTGCGCTTGCGGTCCACTGTCCTCTCCGCCCCCGAAAGCCTTGCGGCGGTTGCGCCACCCGGAATGGAAAACGGCGGGTTGAGCCGCTGCCACTGCTCAACCCGCCGCCCTCGTCCCATTGCTGGGTGTCCGACGTCGCGCGCCACCTGGGGGGATGTCTGCTCGCCCGCGCGCCGGATCTCTTTGTGCGATGAAAGCGGGTGCCTGTATGAAACCTTGCTCTTGGGATTTTTGTCGGGGTTCTTTGTGTGCCCCTTCCCGACCTCATCGTGGGTTTATGGATGCCATGGGATTTGATGGGAAGCAACAGATTTTTGTGGGAGCTCGCGTCGAGATGTTGTTTTAGGGCCCACTCTGAAACAACATGCTGTGCCAATTTAGGCCGTGAACGCCGCCTATATTGCGCGCCTAGATTGCACAAATACTAAATATGGGCCCATCAGACACCTCGATCAGATGACCCATGATTTCCCAGATTTTTTGCGGACAGGCCATCCGGACACGCCTTGGGGGCGCAGATCGCCGGGTGAACGCCGATGTGTCCCTTCGAATCACACCTGTTTTACGCGGTCAATCGGGCCTCATGCGACTCGCGGAGCATGAGGCCACCGCGGAACAAGCATTGGCGCCATGCCCGTCCCATACTTTCCCATGGGCTTCATCGGTTTGAGGAGAGGCCCCGGATCAGGTCCGGGGCGGGAGCCGCCCGCCTCCCCGACCGCAAAGAGGGGGAAGAGGGCAGCGCAGGGCGGCCCCGTCAGGCCATGCCGCCCTTGACCAGGCGGTCGGCGATCTGGGCATAGGCCTCGGCCATCGGGCCGTCCTGGGCCGCAATGGGCGTGCCGCTGTCGCCCGAAAGCCGGGTGTCGAGGTCGATGGGCAGTGCGCCCAGGAAGGGCACATCCAGTTTCTGCGCCTCGGCGGCCACACCGCCATGGCCGAAGAGATGCGCCTCGTGCCCACAGTTGGGACATATATATGTCGACATGTTCTCGATCAGGCCCAAAACGGGCGTCTTGAGCGTGCCGAACATGTCGATGGCCTTGCGCGCATCCAGAAGCGCCACGTCCTGCGGCGTGGAGACGACAATGGCCCCGGTCAGTTGCGTACGCTGGCACAGGGTCAGCTGCACGTCGCCGGTCCCCGGCGGCAGGTCGACGATCAGCACGTCCAGATCGCCCCATTGCACCTGCCCCAGCATCTGCTGAAGCGCCCCCATCAGCATCGGACCTCGCCAGACCACCGCCTTGCCCTCTTCCATCATCAAGCCGATGGACATCAGCGTCACACCATGGGCGTGCAGGGGTATGATCGTCTTGCCGTCGGGCGATGCGGGGCGCTTGGTCACCCCCATCATCCGCGGCTGCGAGGGCCCGTAGATATCGGCATCGAGCAGCCCGACGCGCCGCCCCTGCCGCGCCAGTGCCACAGCGAGGTTCGACGACACGGTCGATTTGCCGACGCCGCCCTTGCCCGAGCCCACCGCGAGGATGCGGTCGACCCCTGCAGGCTTGGTGGGCCCAGCCTGGGGCGTCGGGTGTCCACCGATCTTGAGGCTCGGCGCGTCCTTGCGGGGGCCCGGGGCGGGGGCAGGCCCGTGGGCGGTCAGGGCCACCGATGCCTTGTCGACCCCGGGCATGGCGGCAACGGCCTGTTCGGCCGCGGCGCGCACCGGCTCCATCCGCCGCGCCGTGTCGGCATCCGGCGCCTCGATGACAAAGCGGACCTGTCCGCCTTCGACCTGCAGCGCGCGAATCAAATCGCGGCTGATCAGCGTCCCGCCGTCCGGGAGCGCCACCTTGTACAAAGTCGCGCGGACCGCCTCTGCCGTTACCGTCATGCCTGTCCTCCGTTCATGTCTGCCGTTTCATGTGGCGTCGCCGGCCCACGGCGCAAGCCCGATCACGGAAGTGCCCGGGAAATGGGCAGTCTGTGTCCCCGCTGCCGAAACTAAGGTCAGCAAAGCATATGCATTTTCTGCATGGCAGCATTGACCCCGAAAACTATTGTGCAGGCGCAGCATTGTCCTATCTTTGGATCAACGCAGCGAACGGGCTGCACATATCAACCGACCGAGACGCAACATGGCATACGCAAACGAAATTCTGAACGCGACCGCGAAATCCGGCCTGACCGAGCGCCTGAACGCCGCCCTGGCGGCGCTGGCGGCGCTGGCGAAGTATCGCGCACAGCGTCGCGTCTTCAAGACCACATTCAACGAAATGGCTGTCCTGAGCGACCGCGAACTGGCCGATCTGGGCCTCGTACGCAGCGAATTGCGCGGCGTAGCGCTTCGCGCAGCTAAGGAAGCCGTGTCTTGAACCGAGATCAGACGGCCCTCTCCTCCTCCCTGGGTCTTCTGTAAATTGGCGGCGGTGCATCTCCTCCTCCCTTGTACCGCCGCCCCTTTTATTCCGGATCCCGTCGCCTATATGCGGCTCGATCCAACCGGTTACGCGGTGTCTCTCCTCCTCCCTGACGTCGCGTAAAACCCGCGCAAACGTGCCTCTCCTCCTCCCTGGCACGGTTGCAGCGCAACACCGCAGGCTTATGTCTGCCGGGAAGTGGCCAGACCTCTACTCCTCCTCCCGGAGGCTGGTCCGAAATAGAACGGCGGCACCTATCCTCCTCCCGGGTGCCGCCGTTTCTTTTTGTCTTGTCCGAAGATCAGTGTCCGGGCACAGCAACGCCATGCTCAGCTACCAACACATCTACCACGCCGGGAACCTGGCCGACCTGCACAAGCACGCGCTTCTGGCGTCGATGCTCGATTACCTCGTGCAGAAGGACAAACCGCTCAGCTACCTCGAAACCCATGCGGGCCGGGGGCTCTACGATCTGCGCGCGCCCGAGGCGGTCAAGACAGGCGAGGCGGCCGCGGGCATCCTGCGCGCGCGGGCCGCGCAATGGCTGGCGGACGATCATCCGCTGATGCGCGTGCTCACCGCCGTCCGCGCGGATCACGGTCCCGATGCCTATCCGGGTTCCCCGCTGATCGCAGCACATCTGTTGCGCCCGGACGATGCGATGCATTTGGCCGAGTTGCACCCGCAGGAAGCCTCGGCCCTGCGCGACGCGATGCGGCCCTACCCGGCCCATGTGCACCGCCGGGACGGGATTGAGATGGCGCAATCGCTTTGCCCACCGAACCCGCGACGGGGTCTTCTTCTGATCGACCCCAGCTACGAGATCAAGACGGACTACGCCACGCTGCCCCGTACCATCGACACGCTGCACCGGAAATGGAACGTGGGCGTAATCGCGCTGTGGTACCCCATCCTGACCCATGGCGCGCAGGGCCCCATGGTCGCGGCCCTGCGCCAGGCGCACCCGAAAGCGCTTGTGCACGAGGTGCGGTTTCCCCCCGCGCGCCCGGGCCACGGCATGGTCGGCAGCGGCATGGTCATCCTCAACGCGCCCTGGGGCACGGAGCGCCCGGCGGCTGAGTTGAGCCGAATCTTCGACGGTCTGTCGCGCTGATGCGCCACTGACCAGATGCATCCAACCCATCCACCCGCGCGCATCACACTGAGACACCGGCACCAAACCGGTCTCGACAGCCGCGCACCCGCCGGTCCGGACACCCGCGCGCAGCCTGTTGCATCACCCGGCGCGCATGCTGCCCCAATAACCGGCGCGCGCAATCCAGACACCCCGCGCGCACACTAGGCCAATACCCGGCGCGAAGGCGATCCCCACACCCCCATGCCGACTTGGTCCCGACACACCGCGCCGACCTAATCCCGACACACCGCGCCACCCTGGTCCCGACGCCCCGCGCACACGCGGTCCCGGCACGCCCCTCCCACCGATCCCGGCGTTAACCTTGACACCGATTAACCTTAACGCGCGCCAAACGGGCGGGAGATCCATCGACCTCACGGACGCCCCGCGCCACCACGCGTCACTACCCTGCCCGAGCCGTCCTTGCTCCCGACCGCGACACCGCCGCCAGACCGAGCACGCACGCAGATACCCGGTCCCACGCCCCCTTCGAACCTGTCTCCGGTTCAATCCGCATGCGCATTCCGGCCATGCTCTGTCCGGCATGAACAAATAACAGGGACACGACGGGCGGGCTTTGCACCGGTCCCCCGCTTCATCTTTCCAGAAATACTCACGGTGCCACGGCAACGATCACGCACGGCGCCGCACCGCTCTCAGAACGGCACGTCATCCGCGCCGGTGACAAAGCGCGCGACGACCTTCTTCACCCCGGCCTTCTCGAAATCGACCTCGAGCTTGTCGCCCTCGATCCCCGTGATCGCGCCATAGCCGAATTTCTGATGAAACACCCGATCGCCCAGCGTGTAAGCCGACACCGCCTCCAGGTCGATGACGGTGTTGCGGCTCTCGCGCGGCTGGGACACGGGCCGTTCGGCGGCGCGCGACTGCAGCCGCCGCCAGCCCGGCGAGTTGTAGACATTGGCCTCGGCCGCCTTCGCCTCGATGCCCGAGGACATACCGCCACCCATGCCCACCGCGCCGAAGCCGCCCCCATACAGGCCCGGCGGGGTCAGCACATCCACATGGGCCTCGGGCAATTCGTCGATGAATCGCGATGGCAGCGCCGATTGCCACTGGCCGAATACCCGGCGATTGGCGGCAAAGGAAATCGTGCACAGCTCCTCGGCCCGGGTGATGCCCACATAGGCCAGCCGTCTCTCCTCTTCGAGCCCCTTCAAGCCGCTCTCGTCCATGGAACGTTGGGACGGAAAAAGCCCATCCTCCCAGCCCGGCAGGAACACGGCAGGAAACTCCAGCCCCTTGGCCGCGTGCAGTGTCATGATCGACACTTTCTCGCCCTCGGAACCCTTGTCGTTGTCCATGATCAGGCTGACATGCTCCAGGAAGCCTTGAAGGTTCTCGAATTCTTCCAGGGCCTTGACCAGTTCCTTGAGGTTCTCCAGCCGCCCCGGCGCCTCGGGCGTCTTGTCGTTCTGCCACATGGCGGTGTAGCCGGATTCGTCCAGAACGATCTCGGCCAGCTCCATATGGGTCATCTCTGTGTCGCCGGTCATGCGGCCCCAACGGCCCAGCCCGTCGCAAAGCGCGCGCAGGGCCGCGCCGCCCTTGCCCTTGATCAGCCCGTCCTGCACCGCGATCCGCGCGCCATCCAGAAGCGAGGTGCCATTGGCCCGCGCCACGGTCTGGATCGTCTGCTGCGCCTTGTCGCCGAGGCCCCGCTTGGGTGTGTTCACGATCCGCTCGAAGGCCAGATCGTCCTCGGGGCTCACCACAAGCCGGAAATACGCCATGGCATCGCGGATCTCCATCCGCTCGTAGAACCGCGGACCGCCGATGACGCGATATGGCAGCCCGATGGTCAGGAACCGGTCCTCGAAGGCGCGCATCTGGTGCGAGGCGCGCACCAATATGGCCATGTCGTCGAGCGACATCGGCCGCATGCCCCGCGTGCCACTCTGCATCGCCTCGATCTCTTCGCCGATCCAGCGCGCCTCTTCCTCACCGTCCCAATGGCCGATCAGGCGGATCTTCTCGCCCTCCTCGGCCTCGGTCCACAGCTCCTTGCCCAGCCGCCCCTCGTTGCCGCGAATGACGCCCGAGGCGGCGGCGAGGATATGGGGGGTCGAGCGGTAGTTCTGCTCCAGCCGCACCACATGGGCGCCAGGAAAATCCTTTTCGAAGCGCAGGATATTGCCCACCTCGGCGCCCCGCCAGCCATAGATCGACTGGTCGTCGTCGCCCACGCAGCAGATATTCTTGTGCCCGCCCGCCAANAGNCGCAGCCACAGGTACTGCGCCACGTTCGTATCCTGGTATTCGTCCACNAGGATATAGCGGAACCAGCGCTGNTATTGNNNCAGCACGTCNTCATGGGTCTGGAAGATCGTGACCATGTGCAAAAGNAGATCGCCGAAATCGACCGCGTTCAGCTCTTTCAGGCGCCCCTGGTAGGCATCATACAGCTCCGTGCCGCGGTGATTGTAGGCCGAAGCCTCGGAGGCGGGGACCTGCTGNGGCGTCCAGGCGCGGTTCTTCCAATGGTCGATCAGGCTGGCCAGTTGCCGGGGCGGCCAGCGCTTTTCGTCGATATTGGCGGCCTGCACCAACTGCTTGAGCAGGCGCAGCTGGTCGTCCGTGTCCAAGATGGTGAAGTTCGACTTGAGCCCCACCAGCTCCGCGTGACGGCGCAGAAGCTTGACGCAGATCGCGTGAAAGGTGCCCAGCCAGGGCATCCCCTCCACCGTCTGGCCCAAGAGCCGCGCCACGCGCTCTTTCATCTCGCGCGCGGCCTTGTTGGTAAAGGTCACGGCCAGGATCTCGTTGGGCTGCGCGGTGCCCGTATACAGCAGATGCGCAATCCGGGTGGTCAGCGCCTTGGTCTTGCCGGTGCCAGCGCCGGCGAGCATCAGCACCGGGCCGTCCAGCGTCTCGACCGCCTTGCGCTGCTCGGGGTTCAGCTCGTCCAGATAGGGCGCGGGCCGCGCCGCCATGGCCCGGGCCGAGAGCGAGGCGCCTTCGAACGCGTCATGATCGTCAAACTGGCTCATGCCGGGACAATAGCGCGGCCCGGGGCCGAGTTAAAGAAGCGTTCTGGAATTGTTCTGCCGTCTTTTGCTTGGCAGACACGCCTAAGGCGACCTCACCCCGGGCTCGACCCGGGAGCCTGCCCCGGGCTTGACCCGGGGCCTCCGGTTTCGCCCAAGAAGCCCGGGGCGCGGTGGGCGTTTCACCGACGCTCCCGAAAGAACCTCTCGAGCAGCTCTTGCGCCTCTGCCGCGCCGATGCCGTCATAGACCTCGGGCACATGATGCGCCTGCGGGTGGCTGAACACTCGCGCGCCATGGGCCACGCCGCCGGATTTCGGGTCCGACGCGCCGTAGTACAACCGCGCGATCCGCGCCGCCGCGATCACGCCCGCACAGAACGCGCACGGCTCCAGCGTCACGTAAAGGTCATGCCCCGGCAGCCGCTCGGACCCGGCGGCGGCGCAGGCCGCGCGGATCACCAGCACCTCGGCATGCGCCGTGGGATCGCTGCGTTCACGCGTGCGGTTGCCGTCGCGCGCCACCACCCGGCCCTGGGGGTCGACCAGCACCGCGCCGACCGGCACCTCGCCCCGGTCACGGGCCGCGCGCGCCTCAATCAGCGCGATGTCCATGTAGCTGCGGAAGACCATGCCCTCTCTTGCCGTGCGCGCGGCGCTTCCGCAACGGCGCAAATCAGGCTAAGGGCGGGCCCATGACACAGGATACCCCAAAGGACACCCCAAAGGGTGACCGCATCGCCAAGTTGCTGGCCCGCGCGGGCGTCGCCAGCCGCCGCGAGGCCGAACGCATGATCGAAGCCGGCCGCGTCACCGTAAACGGCCGCAAGATCGACAGCCCCGCACTGAACATCACCGGCACGGACAAGATCACCGTAGACGGCAAGCCGCTCAATGCGCCCGAACCGCCGCGGCTCTGGCTGTATCACAAGCCCCGGGGCCTCGTGACCACAACGCGCGACGAACAAGGGCGGCCCACCATCTTTGACGACCTGCCCGAGGGGCTGCCGCGCGTGATGACCGTCGGGCGGCTCGACCTCAATTCCGAGGGCCTGCTGCTTCTGACCAATGATGGTGAGATCAAGCGCAAGCTCGAACTGCCCTCGACCGGCTGGCTGCGCAAATACCGCGTGCGGATCAAGGGCACGCCCAGCGACGACACCTTCGCCCCCCTGCGCGAGGGGATCGTGATCGACCGCGAGGCGTTCCAGCCCATGCAGATCACGCTTGACCGCCAGCAGGGCGCCAATGCCTGGGCCACCGTGGGCCTGCGCGAAGGCAAGAACCGCGAGATCCGCCGCGCGATGGAGGCGGTGGGCCTGAGCGTCAACCGCCTGATCCGGCTCAGCTATGGCCCCTTTCAGCTGGGCCAGCTGAAACCCGGCGCGGTGGAAGAGGTGCGCCCGCGTGTGCTGCGCGACCAGCTGGGCCTGTCCGCCCCCGAGCCCGAACCGGACAGTCCGAAGCGCCCAGGCAAACCGGGCAAGCCGGGAAAACCGCGCCCCGTAAGGCGTCGCCGCCGCTGATTTTCCCCGCAGGGCGTCATTTCATTGTCATGTCTTTCTGCGCTATGCGGGTTTCAGTGGCGTTTGCCGCTTCGCGGGCCGTAGCGGCTCCGCTTGGCCCTAGCAAGGGCGGGGGCGATCGCCTGAGTTGAAGCTTTCTTGCAGCGGGGGCGTCATGACGCAGAGTTCGATTTCCAAGATTGCCTATGTGGCGCTGATCATCCTGTTGTTCGGCGTCGCCACGGGCTGGCTTGGGGGGCTCTGAGACATGGCCCAGCGTTTTGGCGGGAAATACAGCCCCGACGGGAACGGACCCGATCCGCAGGGCGATGCGCCCAGATCCAGCTATCGCAATGCCAATGTCGACCCGGTGGGACCGCGCAGCAATGTGCTGTTCATCCCTGGCGCGCTTCTTGTGTTTTTGTCGCTGGGGGACGGCGCCATCGGGCTCACGCTGGGTCTGGTGGCCGCGGCGCTTCTGACGCTGGCCGCCTGGCTTCTGCGCGATGGGCTGCGGGCCGAGGCCGCCTTTCACGCGCGCAAGATCGCTCGCCGCCCGGCCCTGCCGCGCAAGATGCTGGCGACCGTCCTGACCGGCGCGGGCGTCGGCGTGGCCGCCTACAAGAACGAACCCGGCCTTCTGGCCCCGATCCTTCTGGGCGGTGCGGCGATGGCGCTGCATGTGACCGCCTTCGGCATCGACCCGCTCAAGAACAAGGGCATGGAGGGCGTCGACCAATTCCAGTCCGACCGCGTGGCACGGGTGGTGGACCAGGCCGAAGAGCATATGCGCGGCATGATGGAGGCCGTGCGCCGCGCTGGCGACCGCCAGGTCGAGGGCCGCGTCGAACGCTTCCAGGCCGAGGTGCGCGAAATGCTGCGCACGGTGGAAAACGATCCGCGCGACCTGACCGGCGCGCGCAAATACCTGGGCGTGTACCTCATGGGTGCCAAGGACGCCGCGATCAAGTTCGCCGACATCTACGCCCGGTCCTGCGACCGGCAGGCGCGGTCGGATTTCATGATGCTGCTGACCGACCTGGAAGAGAATTTCAACGCCAAGACCCGACAGCTGATGATCGAGGATCGCGGCGACCTGAATGTCGAAATAGAGGTGCTGCGCGACAGGCTGCAGCGCGAGGGCGTCCGCCCGGAAAACCTGGAGTGAGGGAAGTCAATGTCTGAGAATGTCCGCAAGAAGGCCGAGGAAACCTTGGCCATGGTCGAAGAGGTCAACGCCGTGCTGTTGCCCGAACCCAAGGCCGAGATCGTGCCGATGAAACAGGCCAACCCGGCGGTGAGCTCGGAAATCCGCTCGCGCATGAACGAGATCGACATGGGCGACACAAATTCGATCGTCGCCTTTGGCTCGGGCGCACAGGCCGAATTGCAGGAAATCAGCCAGTCCATGCTTCAGGGCGTGCGCAACAAGGATGTGGGCCCGGCGGGCGACAGCCTGCGCGGCATCGTCACCACGATCCGCGGCTTTTCCGTCTCCGAGCTCGACGTGCGCCGCGAACGCACCTGGTGGGAAAAGCTTCTGGGCCGCGCCGCGCCCTTCGCCAAGTTCAC
>PR_CR_10_Liq_1_inCRDRAFT_1000226_pt1 | contig 35278 bp, 22 predicted proteins | sample PRCRCaboRojoPR_3_FD_10241 | JGI IMG/M metagenome (IMG submission 10241)
TCCTTGAAAGGGATAATGCAATCAAAGTACTGGCATTCCTGGCTGTGTACAAGAACAGCGGAATAGTCAATGAAGACTTTGAGTACTTCCAAAGAGAAGAAGTACAGATTAGTAACGTTTTAGATGATTATGCAATATCAGCACAAGAAGATTCTTTACTAAGAGACCTAAATGAGACTGCAGGAGAAGCAGAAATCAAAAGGAGGATAGTGCTTTCTTTCTGGATTACTGCGCTCCTACATGATATGAGGTTGAAAGTTCTGCCCTACGTAGAACTGCCATTGTCTTCACTGGAGAAAATTCCCCAAGAAATGTTTAGTTTCTTAGAGCGAGTAGTCCAAACCACTGCATTCAGAACTGCACTAAGAAGGATCCCGGAACTAAAAGTAGCAAGGATACCTGAAGTTTTTGGGAAGCTGAAAGAAAGCTCTTACTTCTGCCGAAGATTGCCAGAAGGAGTGCAGGGAGTCTCTGTGTTGGGAAATCATGTCATTCTAACAAAACAATATGATTATACAACCAAGGCAAGCAAGAATAAATGTACAATAGGCAAGATCTCATTCGAAAGCACTTTGATACACGAAGTGGGTCACATACTGCATCGTTTTCAGAAAGAGGAAAACTGGTATGAAGTCAGTCCAGAAAAGCCCTGCAAAAGAATCAGAATGAATCAAGAAGCATCCAACGAAGAGGTCAAACTTCCTCAGAAAAGGGCAACTAGTGAGACCTATGAAGAAACTCGGGAAAACGAAATGGGTAATCACCTGGAGACTCAGCTATTTGGATTCAGAATTGAGGAAATGAACCTAGACCTAGCTGAGTTTCTACTGGAAATTTCTAACTGGAAAGAATCCCTAGAAAGTTTCCACGAAGGAGTACTCAAGAATTACAGAGAAGGAATCAGCAAGGGACAGAAGTCATTCAAGATGAAGAAGTCAGCTGAGTACAGAGCAGGGATTGCTGGGTGCTTCTACGACATAAACAGACACCAAGTAGAGAACTTCAAACATTCCAAATAATGATTAATTAGCTTATCTAATGTTAATGAATCAAAACCCTAAGTTTTAGAGTCATGGTAGCGCTGAAGTCCAGTCAGGAATATTATTAGTTGTCTAAGAGTTCTGGATATACTACTATGAAAGTGTACCTCCGAACTTCAAATTTATGATTAGACCAAATTGCTTAAGTGGATCATTTGCAAATAGAGTCCTACAAGTAATGGAGACCTAAATCCGGGCAGCTTTAGACTTGTGAGTAAAGCTTCAAAAATACTTTGCCTGAGTACAAAAGGATCAACATTTACAAGTCAATTATTAAGTGCAAAAGCGACTACTTTTCAGCAGTAAATCTTCTTAGACGCCACACAAAAAGAAAGGTATAAGTTGATAGATTCTGTGTCCACTTTTCAAAGTTTCTTCCAGTACTTGAAGTTAACAGACTGTCTTTGATGAGCTGTTTTAAAAGGATATTTTAGGTAATTTATAAGCTATTTACATGGGAAAGGACTGGGGTGGTTTAGCAAGTCTGTGCAAAATTCTTGAATTAGGGATTTTTTTACGTGCCTCATGCAGAAGACATGAGTGAATTCTGTTGGTTTGTTGTTGACTTTTTCGTAGTCCGTGCCTAGACTGTATTTTTTCATAATATCTTCAGTGGGTTTTAAGAACCTAACAGCTAAGCTTACGGGGTTGTGTCTAACATGTATCTTGTAGCTCAGTTTGTTTTCTAGACACTTAAGTTCCTGCTCAAATACGTCTGCCATCTTAACGCACTCTAAGGCCATTTGAGTCTTGTCTTTTTCTGAGTACTTTGTGTGGAAACTCCACATGACTAAAGGAGAAAGTGGGTTGCGAGACCCCGAAAGAGTCGAGTCTAGGGAACCAATATAAGAAGGATTAGATAAAGGCAGGAGTCTATATTTGTTTTTAGTTAGGTAGACTCCACAAGGCCAGGGAGCTCCTGGCCACTTATGGCCACTTGTCACTATAGATTGAATATAGTTGTTTCTGAAATCAAAGTGAGGGAACTCAAAGTCTTTGGGGAGAGAGTAAGTATTTTCTTTAATAGCCTTTTCTATGTAAGGCAGGTAACTTGCACCTAAAGCACCGTCTACGTGGAACCAGTACCCATTTCTTTGGGTATGGCCCAGATTTATACTCAGCATGTTGTTTTTGGAGAGTACCTCCAAAACACACTTTGCGGCTTGCGGAATGTTATCATACCCACCCTTAAAGGTAGTTCCTAGGTTGAAGGTGACAATTATTGGGTGCCCTTGCTCTGAAAAAAAGTCAGCAGCAGCAGCAAGGGCTTTGATGTTAATAGAACCATCTTGATTCGAAGGAATACCACTAGGCCACTTATTCGAAAAAGGACATTTGTCTCGGTAACACTCGTTGCCTAGTTTGTCCATTGTGCCTAAACCCAAAATGGAGGAACACTTTTTGATGGAGTAATGGGTATCTTCAGAGTGAAGCAGAACAGGTTCCTTAACTTGTTTACCAAGGAGTCCGGAAGTTCCTTCTAAGATAAGTGGTTTGCCTTTAAGGTAGTCCCGCGCGTTGTAGAGAGCGTGGAGATTTCCTTCAGTGGAGCCCATGGAAAGTGCATATCCCCAGTAAGCTTCTTTGTCGTCTATTTTGTGTTCAGGGTTTACTTTGGCATTCCATAAACTAGCGTAATAGTCTAGTAACATTTGTTCAACGAACTTTGTGTGCAAGTTATTGTGGCCTATTGTAAAAGGGTCTCCTGCGTTGTTGGCTTGTGTGCTTAAGTGTTTGTAGAGTTCAGTGTAGTCTTCGTTTAAAGATATTTGATAGCCTATGAAGTACTTGGATTTTTCTTTGTGGCCGCGGAAAAGTGAGTTGATTAAGTACTTCCTTTGAGTTGTGTCTAGTTTAGTTTCCCTTATCTTGAAGTTGTCAATGAACTTTCTGTGCTTGAGCAAATTTGTTTTGGGCATAAATGAATTACACTACAGAATTGGGTTCTTTTAAATGTCTGAAGTCGGATTTAAATGTTTGAAGTATAATTGATATAATTGTAAAATGCATGATGAACTTGAGAACGAACTAATCAAAAACGTGATGAAACGAAGGCGGAGTCTCCAAAACTACCCCAAAGCACCCTCGGCTTGTAGGAAAGTAAGGTCGAAAGAAGACCTTGAAACCATCATTACCATTTGCAGTCGGAAACTCCAAAAAGACCCTAGCCACTTAAGAGCCCTTTACTTAAGATCCTCAGCTTATTTAAAGAAAAACTTACTTGTAGAAGCTATGCAAGACACCCAGGAACTGCTTAAACTAGACCCAAGGAACATTAATGCCTTTTACATCCGAGGCTGCTGTTACGAGAAACTAGGAGAAATTGACAAAAGCATCCAGGATTTCACTACAGTTCTCAAGTTAGAACCCAACCACATCAACGCAGCTTATGCGAGAGGTGCCTGCCAAAACCGCAAAGGGAACTTTTCCTTAGCTCTGGAAGACTACACGATGGCCCTTGAAATCGATTCAAACGACGACAAGAAAAACGGGTTCCTTAACACAGGATCTACTGCTTCAAGGATAAGCACAGCTACTTTCGAAGACAACCTAGACTTAAAAAGCCTAGACCCCACTCCTCCTACTTCGAGGTCTGAAAACGAAATTCAGAACATCAGAGTCAATTTAGGAGTGGAGGACCAAGTTGAAAAACTATATACCAGAGCTAACTCTGCTAAAAAGTCAGGCAACTACCAAGAAGCCATTAATTATTACTCCCAAGTGCTTGAACGCAATCCTTACCACTTCAAGTCCTTATTCAATAGAGGGTTTGCCTACGAAAAAATAGGAATGCCTCATAGAGCCCTGGAAGATTACACTAGTTGCACTAAGTTGCAAAAAGACAACGCGTTGATTTACTATAACCGAGGAATTACTTACGAAAGACTCAACAACCTAGACTCAGCCGTCAGGGACTTCACAGTAGCAATTAAGATTTCTCCTGATAAGGCAGACTTTTACCACAACAGGGGGTATGCTTTGATGAGGAAAGACGAACACCAAAAAGCTATTCAAGACTACACAAGAGCCATCAACCTTAAGGCTGGAAACCTAAAGTCTTACCTTAACAGGGCTTGTTGTTGGGAAAAACTTGGCTCGTTAGAAAAAGCCTTGGATGACTACAAACTCTGTCAGAGAATTGAGCCCTCCAATATTGCAGTGCTTCAGCAAATAGCTAAGATACAAGAAAAGCAAGAAAACTACCAAGAAGCACTAGAGACTTTGAACAGACTCGCTGAGTTAAGTGGATCTAATCCCGAAACCTACAACACAAGAGGGCTTGCACTCAAGTGCATGCAGAACTACCAACTTGCACTTAAAGACTTTTCAAAGTGCATAGAACTCTCCCCTAAGAATTTTTTGTATTACAAAAACAGGGCTTCATGTTTGATTGAAACCCGAAACTACAACCAAGCCCTTAAAGACCTAACAAAGGCCATTTCACTAGACAAAAGGAACAGAGACCTACTATCCATGAGAGCTAAGGTTTGGAAAAAGCTCAGAAAGTTTGACAGAGCTATAAAGGACTACTCTAGACAACTAGAAATCGACGCTTGTGCCCGGGTTTATTCCAAAAGAGGTTACTGCTACGCGAAACTCTCGAACTTCAAAGAAGCAATACTTGACTACTCGCAGTTAATTTCGCTTGAACCCCAAAACAAAGGTGCTTTTTTCAACAGAGGAGTGCTGAATGACAGAGCTGGAGACCATCAAGCTGCAATTGAAGACTTCACAAAAGTGATAGAACTAGACCCTAAAAGCACAAACGCATACTTCAAAAGGGGGTGTTGCTACGACAAAGCAGGAGAACTTGAATTAGCAATTTGTGACTACTCCTTTGCTTTGGAACTCGAAATGACATGTGAAAAGCAATGTAATGTAGAGTAACTATGAGTTAACTTGTTTTCTGCAGTTAGGACAAAAACCCTTGCTTCTGAGCCACTTAATGATGCAGTCTTTATGAAAGATGTGAGTGCAGGGGAGTTTAAGTCCTTGGGTGCTAGTTTCAAGGCAAATGCTGCATTCTTTAGGTTTGCCTTCGTAAGTGGGCAAGTTGTTAATTTGCTGTTGAGTGAGTCCTTCACTGGAGTCCTGGAGTTCATTTATCAAGAACCTCACTTCTGAAGCCGGCACATCGAAGTAAGGGCAGTCTTCGTAACTCAAGCCCCTTTCTGTGTTTCAGTTACCTTCTAAACTGTTCATATGGTCAAAAACAGCTTCATACTCGTTGTCCCAGTCAATGAAGTTGAGGTTGTAAGTGCTTCTGCCCGAAACTTGTCTTTCGTCAGGGTTCCTGATTCTTCTTTCCATTATAAATGTCAACTCGCGACTTGGAAAACGCAATGCAGCAGCTGAAGGTGTCTGTGGACTCAGGTTCTTCTGGGGATGTTGAGTCGCAAATTGCTAGTCTCAAACAAACCCTTATCCAGTTGCCTTCAATGCCTCCGTCTCCTGTGCAGAACCCTTCTGAGCTCTCAGCTATCCGAGGAGCCTACGAGCTTCTTCTGCAGGCTTTTATCAAGTCCCAAAACATTTCTGGAATCCAGCAGTGCTTCGACATGCTCAAAACTCTTTACTACGACTACTCCCCGGTAATCGGTGCTTCTGAGAGGTTCTTTGAAGTGATGGGGCTCTACTTAACATACTTGCTCAGCTTTAACAAAATAGAAGAGTTCCACTGCGAGTTAGAAGCCATTCCTTTTGAACAAAGACAGAACTCCTTTATCCGGTTTGCTGTGGAACTTGAACAGTACTTCATGGAAGGAAACTACCAGCAGGTCCTTGCTGCTGCAGACCACTGTCCCGCGCAAACTTTTTACTTTTTCTTAAACAGAATCTTAGACACTATCCGGTTCGAAATAGCTGCTAGTTTTGAAAAGGCTTACAGCGAACTAACTGTTAAGGGAGCTTGTGAGTTGTTGAAACTCAGCACAGAACAGGAACTCAGGGACTTCATCAGTGCTTTCAAAAAACAAAACCCTGAAGGAGCAGAGTGGGTTTTAGAAGGCAACTGGTTGAAAATCAAGGGTGAAGAAGCCAAGGTTGCTGAAATCCCTCACTGGGAACTAATCAAAAGAGCAACTGACTATTCAATTGAGCTAGAACGAATTGTTTAAGCTAACTTTAGACTTTAGCATTTTGGAAAAACAAAGTGTCTTTTTGGGACAACCGCCAGTTGTCTTCTTCAGTTAGGGACTTCAGTTCTTCTGCAGACTTAACTAGCAGCACTTGGGAGATCTGTCTGAGTCTTGTGAATCTGTGTCTTACAGACCTGTTGCTCATTGCTTGCAGCTGAGAAACTAACTCCCTTAGTTCTTTTTGGAATTGCAAACTGCCCAGTTCATTGAACCTTTTGGGGTAGGTTCTTAAAGAGTACTCCATAAGGTCCACTAGGGTTTGGCACACTATGTCTAGCAAACTGTCAAATATCTCTGTGATGAGTTGGTACCTCCACTGCTTAAGGACTTGCTTGAGTTCTTTTATGAGTTTCAACACAAAGGGGTCGTTTACTTGGTACTCTTCGTACGACTCTTCACTTAGTTCGTAGTTCATGTGGTAGAAACCAGTGAGTAAAGTGTGGACTTGGGACTGAACACTACGGCTGAGGCTCTTAAGGGATTCCTGGGTTAGACTCCAGGCCTTTTCACTGGACTCCTGGATGGAGCCCAGACAGTGCTTGAACATCATTGAATCGTTTCCTTCTTCTCCGAAAATCTTTGAAAACTGGGACTGCAAGTTAGTTACTAGTTTCTTTGAGTAGTTTTTGTTTGTGTAGAGTAAGTTGATGTTGATGGCAAACGCACAAACACTCGTTTGGAAGTTTGCGCTCATAGAGACCCCTGACCTGTGCTTTCTGGAAATTGAGTTTAAAATTTCATCAGAAAGAAGAGCCCCTATGTGGTTTAAAATAGCACAAACTGAGTTGATGTTTAAAGTAGCAAGTGCTCTTTGAGAAGACTTCTGGATTAAAAAGAAAACTTCATCTAGAACGTCGAAACAAACTCCGTGTGTGAGTTCTTCTTTGTTGTCTTGTTGCTCTTCAGCTTGGGAGTTGATGTCTAGTTTGTTCAGAACTTTCTTGACTGAGTTAACCATAAAGTGAGTTTCAACACTTATGTGGATGTCGCACAGTTCCTGGACTTTTCCTTTCAAGCTGGACACATTAAGTAGCGCGTTTTCACTGCTGTAACCAGGACCTGGCTTGTAAGAAAACTGCCGCACAGCTGCTTTGCCTTTGCTTTGCAGGTACCCTTCGAAGCTTTCGCTGTGTCTGAGCAGTTTGGCAATTTCTTCAGAAAGGTTGTCACTCTCTGTCAAAGTGACTGATTGGAGCAAGTTTTTGGTTGAAGGAACAAGTTTTTTGGAGTGGATGAAGGAGTTCAGCACGTAGGAAGAGTGAGTGTCGATTTCTTTCTGGATAGCTTGGAGTAGTTCCACCATGCCTTCTACTCCGAACTCAGTCTTGACAGTGTCTGAGTGGTTTTCGTAAGTCTTGACAGCGTTTCTGAAGATCCTGACGAGGGCGTCTTCGTAGTTCTTAGTTTGGGTTTCTTCCAGAAGCAAGTTTATGGTGGACTTGGAAGAGTGGCTTAGGGAAGTGATTATGTACTGGATGTACCTGCCAATGCCTTCTTCCACCAGTCCAAGGGGTTGGAACATGCTTGCAAATTCCTCTACTTTTTGTTTGTCGTTTTCAGCAATGGCCTCCCCAAAGCCCTTTTTGACTTGCTCAGCAATTGTGGCTTTGTAAGAAGCCAGAGTGTCGAGCTCCTCAATGTGGAAGGGCAACTTAACTTGTGACAACTGGCCACACAAACTTGCAGCTTGGTGGAGGTCTTTGAGGCCAACTGCTTGTTTGAGCAGGTTTATTTTGTGCTTGAAGTCCAGAAGTTCCTCTACCTTGTCAAGGACCTTTTGGGCATTTTGTTTTTGGGTTTCTAGTTGCATGACAGGTCCAGACACGTGGGAAATGTTGCTAGAAACTCTTTGCACTTTGTTCATGAGTTCTTCGAACCTTGCTTTCACAGAGTCAGCTTTTAACTGGAGGTCAGAGTTGTCTTTAGGCAACTTAAGCATGAGTTCTTGTAGGTTCTGCATAATGTTATTTTTCTTAGGCATAATGAACTTCAGGCTTCCCAAAGAAGCCAAAGAAGGCAGACTGGGTTACTCCTACAACTTAGATGAACTTAAGTTGTGCAAAAAGCTTCAACAAAGCAATGTGTGTAAGGACTCCCCCGACAAAGAAAAGTGTCTAGAAGAACTCCAGGACGAAGTCTGTGTAGAGACAGTTGATTTTTGGCTGGACAAACTCAACAGAAGCTGCTCAGCCGAAATCAATGCCTTTGAAATGTGCAACGAAGTAACTGATAAGTGCTTAACTGAGAAAAAAGCCCTTAAGGTTTGCGTCAACCACTTAGAAAAACCCGAATGGCTAGACACTAATGTTATTTCGAACTTAAAATAATCATCCATTTTCATAATAAATGCTAGGCAGGAAACAACGATTGGAGCAGGTTGCATCCAGTGTGAATGGAAAGCGTGTGTTGATGCGTGTTGACTTTAACGTGCCTCTGAAAGAAGGGCGTGTTAGCGACAACACGCGCATTAGAGCAACTCTTCCTTCGATCAACATGGTGCTGGAAAATGGAGCAAGGTCACTTGTGCTCATGAGTCACCTCGGGAGACCTGACGGCCAAAGAGTTGAAAAGCACTCCTTGAAGCCAGTGGCAGAGGAACTCCAGACTCTGCTGGGAAAAGAAGTTACTTTTCTGAACGACTGTGTTGGTGAAGAGGTAGTCAAGGCTTGCTCAGATCCTCCTGCAGGTTCTATTTTCCTTTTAGAAAATTTGAGGTTCCACCCTGAAGAAGAGGGTTCTGGAAAAGACGCTGAAGGAAACAAAGTCAAACCCTCCAATGAAGCTGTAGAGTCCTTTAGGGACCAGCTGACTTCTTTGGGAGACATTTTCGTGAACGACGCTTTTGGAACTGCCCACAGAGCCCACAGTTCAATGGTAGGAGTCAAGTTGCCTCAAAGAATTGCAGGTTTACTTATGGGGAAAGAACTGGAGTACTTCTCCAAAGCTTTGGAAGAGCCTGCTAGGCCGCTTTTGGTGATTATGGGAGGAGCTAAGGTCAAAGACAAGATCCAACTGATCAAGAACCTCCTGAACCTGTGCAACGAGATGATAATAGGAGGAGGTATGGCTTACACCTTCAAAAAAGTACTCAACAACGAAAACATAGGTAACTCTATGTTTGATGAAGAAGGAGCTAACATTGTGCAGGAAATCATGAACATTGCCCAGGAAAAAGGAGTCCAGATCCACCTTCCTTCAGATTCTGTGTGTGGAGACAAATTCGAAGAAGGCTGCAATGTGCAAGTGCACGGGAACTCCATCCCCGAAGGGTGGATCGGGATGGACATTGGTCCTGAGTCCCAAGAACAAATGGCCCAAGTGATCCAGAGAGCCAAAACCGTAGTGTGGAATGGGCCTCCTGGAGTTTGTGAAAACTCTGCTTTCAAAGCAGGTTCTGACAGGTTCTTTACTGAAATCCACACTGCAACTACTCAGCAAGGACAAGTAAGCATTGTGGGAGGAGGAGACACTGCTGCCTTTGTGCAAACGAAAGGCGAGGAGTCGAGCGCCTTGAGCCACATCAGTACAGGAGGAGGAGCATCCCTTGAGCTGATGGAAGGTAAGGAGTTGCCAGGAGTGGTTTATCTTTCAGATAACTAATAGTTTGATATAATCTTTAAGAATGGGAGCAAATGCAATGCTGGAGGTTTTGGTGCATTTGGACAGGTTCCGGAACGTTGACTTGTGTTACCAAGCAGCCTATGCACTGAGGTTTAGTTGTTTTTACGAAAAGGGTCCAGAAAGAATATGGGCAGTGCCTCTGTGCTACAATTCTGTTAACCAACCCCAAAAAGCCCAACCTCACTTTTTGAAAGAAGGCAACTGCAACCAAGCAAACTGCACCATCACCAGCAGAACCTTCATGATTAGGTATGGCGACGAAGTGGTTAAAATGAACGACACTGCAGTGTTTTCTTTGGAAATGGAACTAGACAAAAACTTCAACCGCACTGCTATTTATGTCAAAGTAGACCTCATGTACAGGGAACTGAACCCCAGTATGCAGTTGGGTTACTTTATGAAGAGCTTCAAGTTCGAAGGAGAACTAAAACCAACTGTTACGAAACTTTACAAGGTGGCTTACCCCACAAAAGGACTCCACGAGTACCTGCCTGTGTTTTTCACAAGAGAGTGGTTTAGTTGTGTGGACTCAGTGCTGCATGTGGTGTTCCACGACTACTCAGAAACCCACCCGGAGGAATTCCTGAGTAAACTTTTTAGCAACAAAAAGAAACTTGTAGGAGGAATGGAAATTGACGAGAAGTACCAGCACTACGTAAGTCCCCTTGCCCAGGTCCACCAAAGCACCACTAGGGCTTTGGACTCCTTGTTGGAGAAGTGCTTTTTCGAAGAAGAGGTAGAAGTGCCAGAGTCTCTGAAACTGCCCTTAGGCAGCCAAGAAGAAGACAACAGCTTTGCTAACAAAGTAGGTTCTCACAGCTTAAATGCAGTGGGGTTGGCTTTGATCGAAGAAGTCAAGTTGATTTCAGGGTACGTGAGAGAGGCTTTTGAAATGCTAAAGGACTTAGCTACTAGGAAACCCCACGAGGTTTGCAAGGTCTTCAAACAGAAGTACGAAGAAATCATGATGGAGAGTTACGAAGAATACATTGTGAGGAAAGTCAACACTAAGTGGGAGTTCGACCTTACTTCAGAAGACAAACTCAAAGAAACCCACCACAAAGCTTCTAAGTCCTTGAGAAAGGACTTGTTTGCTTTTAAGTTTCTGAGACTCAACGTGCAGGAAGTTGACTTTTTTGCAGAAATAAAAAACCACCCCATAATTTTTGAGGAAATTTACTACGCCAGTGAAAACTCATCAGTATACTCAAGGGATCAAACCTACACCCGCAACCCCAGTATAGAGAACTTGTCTGACCTGCACGTGATAATTCTTGTCCACGGGTTCCAGGGAACGTCACTGGACCTTAAAGTACTTAAGAACTACATTGGACTTTTGTACCCCAAGTGCATGCTGGTGGACAGTTACCACAACGAAAACAACACTGGCAACGACCTTGAAGACCAAGGTTTCCGTTTAGCCAAAGAAGTGATTGGCTTTTTGTCAAGACTGCCTTCTGGGCCGCCTCCTCAGTTTTCTTTCATAGGTCACTCTTTAGGAGGTTTGGTGATTAGGGCTGCTCTTCCTTATTTAGAGTGCCTCAAAGACAGGATGCACATGTACATGAGTCTTTCAAGTCCTCACCTGGGGTTCATGTACGCAACTAAAATACTGGATGCTGGTATGTGGTTCCTTAAGAGGATGAAAAACACCCTCAGCATCAAGCAACTTTGCTTCGAAGACTTTCACTTGAAAGAAGGAACTAAGTTGTTTCAGTTAAGCAAAGCAGAGGGTTTGGAGTGGTTCCAGTACGTGGTGTTGGTGAGTAGTGCCCAGGACGACTATGCTCCTTACTACTCTGCCAGGATTGAAGTGCCTTCTAAAGTTTCTAAGGACAAACAAAACGGAAACTTCTTCATCCAAATGGCCCACAACTTGCTGAGCAGATTGAACGTCCACAAAGTTGTGAAAATAGACGTCAACTTCAAGTTAAAAAGGTCCATAGACACTATCATAGGGAGGAGTGCACACTTGCAACTGCTTGAAAACGAAGCCTTCATAAAAATGCTTGTTTATAGATTCCCTGAATTCTTTGCATAAGTCTTAGTAATATGGCTTTCCACAACTGGGTCACAGTGCTCGTAGGGGGGTTTCTGTGTGGTTGCGTTTACGGCACTGTTTTGATTTGGGGCAATATAAGTGTGTATGTAATTGCTTACCTGAGACATGAAGCAAATTCTGATCTCACCCTTTACGATGGAGTAATGGTGAATTCCTTGACTTTGTCTTTGTTTATGTTTTCAGAGCCTATGGGTAGCAAAATGATTCTTTTAGTTAACCCACTTCTGACAGAGGCTTTGGGTGCTTTTTTGTTAGTAGGGGGTTTGTTCTGTTCTGCGTTTGTGAAGAACCTCAGCGAACTCTGCATAACCTATGGAGTCATGCTCGGCACAGGGTTGGGGCTTATGTACTGCTACCCTCTGAAATGTGCTATTGAGTGGAACACTGAAAGAAAAGGACTTGTGGGCGGAGTCATTAGTTCAGGTTTGGGAATAGGGGGGTGTGTGTGGGGACAACTTGCCACTGCCTTTTTGAACTCTAGCAACTACCCAACTGGGAGCCAGGGAGAGGAACTTCCTGAGTCTGTGTACAAAAAGGTTCCTAGTTTGTTTTTGCTTTTGTCGGCAATCCACGCTACAGTGCTTTTGATTGCTTTTTTCTTTTTTGTAAGGAAACCCCCCTTTAGGGTGTCAAGGGAAAGTGCTAACTTTTCCTTTTCACACACTGCTAAGCGTCTTGAGTTTTGGGTGTTGTGGTTGGTGTTTATTTGTTTGTCTATAAGTGGAACTTTTACTTCTGCAATGTTCAGAGAAGTGGGCCAAGGCCTTCAAGATTCCAAACTGAGTTTAGTAGGGTCTTTGGCTCTGCTGTTTGACTCAGTTTTGCAGCCTTTGTTTGGAGTGCTTATAGACAAAACTTCTAGTCAAGTAAGTTTAGTCTTAATTCAGTTTGGTATGTTTTTGTTTGTGCTGACTTATTGGTTTGTTACACAAGTGTCTTTTGTGTTGTTTGGAATTTGGACAGTGGCCATAATGGCCCTTTACGGAGGAGTGATTCCTACAATGATCAACTTGGCAGCTGATGCTTTCGGAGTTAGAAACTCAAGTGTGGGTTTTGCAATGCTTGAGTCCTGTGAAGGAGTTGGAGCTTTAGTTCAGATTCCAGTGTCTTTGGTGTTGGTGGACTTAGTAGGAATATTAGGAGTTTACTGCATTTTGGCAGTGCTGGTACTGTTGAGTATCCTGACTTTTTTTATTTTCAGACACAAACTAGCCAAGAGGAAACTCGAGGAAGAAGAGAGTTTATACTAATAAAGATTATTACACTTGTAAAAGGTTAGAGGCCTCTTGCAGCATTTGGTAGAGTTGGGGGGTTTTAGGCCTTGCTTGGGGGTTGTAGCTGCAACAAAGCTTGATGACATTTACTATTTCTTTGGGAATGTTGGAGGGTATGGGCACTGGTTTCTTTTGAAAAATTTCAAAGTAAATAACATTGGCTTTGGAAGTCGGGATGTAGGCCCAGGGCCTTTTTCCCGAAAAGATCTCTATTAACAAGCACCCAAAGGCCCAAATGTCCACTTCCACTCCAGGATTGTCAACCGACTTTTCAAACAGCTCAGGAGCCATGAAGCGCGGAGTACCTATGCATATACTTGTTAGTTCCTCCTTGTACCAGTCCACAGGCCTAGCAAGTCCAAAGTCAGCAAGTTTTACGTTGTAAGTTTCGTCCAGTAGAATGTTTTCGGGCTTAAGGTCTCTGTGGACTACTTGAGGGGAGTTTCCGTGCAAGTACCAGAGTCCCCTTACTATCTGTAAACTGATTCTTAACTTGTCTTCTAAAGTCAAAGGTCGGTAAGGTGCTTTGTGGATTGCTTGGAACAAGTTGCAGTTGTTCACAAGCTCTGACACCAAGCATATATTCTGAGAGTCAATACTTACTCCCATGAACAAAAGCAAGTTGGGATGCCTGATTTGGGCAATGATGTGGACTTCTTTGAGGAGTTTCTGCATGTCCTTTTGAGAAGAAGAGTACACAGTGTGGAACTTTTTAACTGCAACTTCGCTTCCCCTCCACTTAGCTTTGAAAACTTCACAAGAAGACCCTTTGCTGATCTGGTCTGACAGTTTAAGTTCTTTGTATGGAATCAAAGGTATTCTAAGGTCTTGGATAGAACTTTCAATTGACTTAAGGAACCTGGAGGGTTCTGAGTCCAAGGACCCGCACACTGTTGAAGAGTCCATAAGGGGTTTGGACTGAGTTTTGGGTTTTTTGGGCTTCTTTTGGCACTGTGGCACAGCTACTTGCAGTTCACAGTCGTTGAACTGCTGGAAAATACTAGTGGCAAAGCCAAGTTGAAGTGACAAGTCCAAAGGAGAAATAGAGTTGTTGTCCTTGATGTAGGGGGAGGCGTTGTGTTTGAGAAGGAGATCTACGAGTTGGGAGTCTCCCCTGGCAACAGCTATGTGTAAGGGAGTCTTGCCTAGTTGGTCTTTGGAATTTTTAAAATTAGGAAAGGCTTTGTCTTGCAAAAGCAACTTAACGACTTTGGGACTAGGCAACGAAACTGCTTTGTGCAAAGTGGTTCCATGCAGAGAAGGGATCATCTGGGCGTTTAGCAGGTGTAGTTTTTTGAACAACACAGGGTAGTCCTTTTCTAGGGCTATTCTGATGCAGGATTTTCCCTCTTGGTTTACTTGATTAGGTGAAGCTCCTTGGGTAATTAGTTCTAAAGCCCTTTCTGTGTTTCCTTCGGACACTGAATCGATTAAATGGTGACTATGTTTGTTTCCCATGGTTTAATTATGAACTCTTTGGCAAAGTTTCATTCTAGAATAACAAATTCCAGGCTTCTTATGACACAAGTAACAACTATAATAAAATGTCTTTGAGTGACGACCAAAACGCAGTTATATCTAACCTGCTTTTCTGGATTAGTTTACTAAGCCTTTTTTCGAATGTTTTTATCATCACAGTGTTTTTACTGTGCAAAGAAATCCGTTCTTTCGGGTTTAGACTCATAATTTACCTGACAATCAACGAAGTGTTTTACTCAGTTGGCCTGATGCTTAACGAAGAAAGTTTGTGCACTTTGCAAGCGATAGTTCTGCAATACACTTCTTTTTGCGAAATATTATGGTCAAGCATAATAGCCTACAGCTTGTACTGCGTAATGGTGCTTGGAAACGAAGCTGAGAAACTTGAACTCAGAATGCTTTTGATAGGTTACTTGGTTCCTGTGGTGTTTTTATGCCTTCCTTTTATAACTGACAGTTACGGAGACGCACAGGGCTGGTGCTGGATTAGAGACGACGGGGACCAGTACATATGGGGTGTTATTTGGAGAGTTGTTTGTTTTTACTTGCCCTTGTTCGTCGTAATAACTTATAACACTTTTGCCTTGACTAAAGTAATCAAGGAAATCAACCAAGAATTTGCTTACATGGGAGAAGAAAGTGGTGCCAAATCTTTTGCTTACAGACTAACTCTCTACCCAGTTGTGTTGATAGTTAGTTACTCAATCGTGTTCATAAAGAGGATTTTTGACTTTCTTAACCCAGACGATCCCAATTACGTCCTGACAGTGATTGCGACAGTCACAATGTGCATGACGGGAACACTCAACGCTTTTGTTTACGGATTTACTGAGACAGTGAGAGAAGCTATTAAAAGGAAACTCTGCTGCAAACCCTACATAGACATTCCCGAAGAAGCGTTAAGTCTAGCTAGAAGGCGTTCTATCATAGAATAAAGTATTATTTAATCTACGTCATCCATATTGGAAGGAGCTTCTCCCTCTAATTCTGGCATGTCTTCTTCAGCTTCTACTTCCATGTCTTCGTCGTCAATGCTGAGTCCCAACTTAATCATTCTGTGAATTCTGTTTGCAAAGACGTTAGGTTCCTCCAAAGTGAAGCCAGAAGTCAACAAAGAAGTTTCGAAGAGCAACCAAATCAAGTCCTTGACAGTTTTGTCGCTTTTGTCAGCGTCACTCTTCTTTTTGAGTTCCACAATGATGGGGTGTTTGGGGTTGATTTCCATAGTCTTTTTAGAAACCATGTAACTAGTCATGGAGCTGTCTCTGAGGGCCTGGGCTTTCATGATTCTTTCCATGTTGGCAGTCCAGCCGTACTCTCCAGTGACAAGCACACAGGGGGAGTCTGAAATCCTTGAACTTACGACTACTTTTTCGACTTTGTCTCCCAAAGTGTCTTTGATTTGTTTGCACAAGCCCTCAAACTGGGCTTTTTCTTCTTCTCTTTGTTTCTTTTCTTCTTCAGTTTCTCCCAAATCGAGTCCTTCTTTGGTGCAGTTCCTGAGTTTTTTCCCGTCGAACTCCTTCAGTTGTTGCACTGCGTACTCGTCAATGGGGTCAACCATGTAAATGACTTCGATTCCTCTTTTTTTGAGGGCTTCAATGAACGGAGAGTTAGCAACTGCCTGGCGGGACTCACCAGTGATGTAGTAGATTTCCTTTTGGTCTTCCTTCATTCTAGAGACATACTCTTTCAGGGAAACCACTTCGTCTCCACTCTTGGAGGTGTGGTACCTGAGCAACTCAGCCAGCTTTGCTCTGTTAGTAGAGTCTTCGTGAATTCCCAGTTTGAGGTTCTTGGAGAACTGTTCGTAGAACTTTTTGTAGTCTTCGTCGTTTTCAGCGATTTCGTTGAACATCTCAATGCACTTCTTCACGAGGGTTTTGCGGATGACTTTCAGGATTTTGTTTTGTTGGAGAGTTTCACGCGAAATGTTGAGGGGCAGGTCTTCGCTGTCCACGACGCCCTTCACGAAGTTCAGGAACTCAGGAATGATTTCTTCGCAGTCGTCCATAATAAAGACTCTTCTTACGTACAGTTTGATGTTGTTTTTCTTTTTCCTAGTTTCGAACATGTCGAAGGGTGCGCGTTTGGGCACAAAAAGTAGGGCTTTGAATTCTAGTTGTCCTTCTACAGAGAAGTGCTTGCAGGCCAAGTGTTCTTCCCAGTCGTTTGTGAGGGCTTTGTAGAAGGAAGCGTACTCTTCTTTGGTGACGCTTTCAGGGGCTCTCATCCAGATAGGTTTGGTTTTGTTGATTTGTTCGTACTCGTGAGAGACTTCCTTGACCTTCTTTTTCTTCTTTTCTTTCTTTTCTTCTTCTTCAGTCACTTCTTCGATCTTGGGTTTTTCTTCTTCCTTGTCTTCTTCTTCGTCTTCGCTTTCAGTCACTTCCTTTTCAGTGGTCTTTTCCACGTAGAGTTCTATGGGGAACCCAATGAACTGCGAGTGTTTCTTAATGAGGTCCTTGAGTCTTTTTTCTTCCAAGAACTCCAGTTGGTCGTCTTTCATCTGCAGCACGATCTTTGTGCCTCGCTTGATTTCTTCCCCGTCGTCTTCTTCCACTGTAAAGGTACCTCCAGCTGTGCTTTCCCACTTGTACTGTTTGTCGTCGTTGTTTTTACTAACCACAACTACTTTGTCAGCCACCAAGAAAGCTGAGTAGAATCCCACACCGAACTGACCAATCATACTGATGTCAGCCCCCGAACTCAAAGCTTCCATAAAAGCTTTTGTGCCTGACTTGGCGATGGTTCCTAGGTTGCGCACCATGTCTTCGCGGGTCATTCCGATACCGGTATCCCAAATAGTGAGGGTGTTGTTGGTTTTGTCAGGAATGATTTTAATCTTCAGTTCGGGTTCTGCTGCCAAAACTTCGTGGTCTGTGAGTGACAGAAAACGGATTTTGTCCAAAGCATCTGAAGAGTTGGAAATCAGTTCCCTGAGGAAGACTTCTTTGTTCGAATAGAAAGTGTTGATGATCAGAGACATCAGTTGCTGGATGTCAGCGTTGAAAGCGTAGGTTTCAGACATATTATAGTTGCTTATCTGGGGTTAGCATTTATGTTTGTTCGAAGCTTCTAGAAATGGCGATACTCCACACTAACCGGAAATTAAAAGTTTTTACTTATAACAGAGTGTTGCTCCTCAGCTTTAGTTCTTAACAAGATACTTTGTTTGGGGCACTTAGGAGTAGTTAATTAACTAAACTTAACTTTCTATCCTCAGAAATATTAACGCTTTCGAAAAGCTGTTCTGAGTCCGAGTCAAAAGGAACTTCAATAGAGTCCAAAACTTCAAAGGCCGGAACCAGGGGATCGTCTGCAATGTGCAGTTGCAGAAGTCTGGTTTCTTGGTTCTCTCTCAGGCACACACAAAACACCCTGTCGTGTTGCCTAATAGTTGTTTTCTTAACTAGTTTTAACTTTCCCAATGCTTTTACTTCGCTTAGACTGAGTTGCTTCCAAGCTGTTTGGATTCTCTGAACAGCTTCTTTTTCTTCTTCACTCGTAGGTAAGCTTTCCCATTTATACTGGAAGTTTATGTAAGAGTCTCCTTTCAGTCTGCACAAAAAGGGTTCAGTCCACTGCAAAGGAAAGGCCACTGCATGCAACCAGTACAGTTGCTTTTCAAGCATTAGTTCCTTGCTTTCTGAGTAAATGCCTAGTTTGATGTTTTGGGGTTGTTGTACAAAACACACTCTTTCTAAATGTACTTGGTTTGACTTGTGCACTTTAACTGAACTTTGTAAACCCTCTACTTCAAACCTGAGCCAGCACTCTTCCAGACCTTCGTAACTCAGCACTTGGATGCTGAGGTTTCCTCTGGCACTTTTCTGCGAAGGAGTTTGTGTGAGTTGTTGGTAAGGAGTAACACTGAGGGTCTGCAAGGTTTCTTTGATATCCCCAAAAGGCAGTATGAGTTTGTGCAGAACAAGGTTTAAAGGTGCTTGAACGGTGTCTGCAGGGTGCAACTCTAACTGCATCCTTTGAGAGTCCAAAGAATAAAAGCTCACAGCGTACACTCGGTCTTGGGACTTAAGGGACTCTCTTCCTAGGAGTCTTTTGTTTTGTTCTTGGATTTTTTTGTATTGGTTTTGAACAATCATTCTGCGCCAAAGAGACTGGATTTTAACTGCAGACTCAACTTCAGTTTCTTCATTGCTTTCAAGTGGTCTCCATTCTAAGTGCAAAAGCAAAGAACTACTGGAAGTAAGTTTCAGTTCTACGTTGAGTTTTCTGTTGGGTTTGGCAAACACATAAGACATAGGGATTTCCTTTAAAGCAAACAATCTGTCGTCAAAAGAAGAATACCCCCGCACAGACAAAACCTGACGAGAGTCAAAAGCCACAGGCACTAACTTAACACTTTGGCCCCACACAGGACCCATGTGGGAAGAAACTACTTTTTCGTTGAGTCTGAACTCAAAGTAAGAAGAGGGCAGGTTCTTTCCTCTAACTAGTTGCATGCTTAGTTCACCTTGGCTGTTTTCTGTCTCAGCAACTGAGTTTTGCCACTTGCACTGAACTAAAACAGCTCCTGACTTTTTTCCAGACAAGTCTCTAAGGTTCACCCCAGTTTTGATGGCAACCTGGTCTGGGTTGTGGAAGCACTTGTACACAGGCAACTCTGCTACTCCAGTAATTCTGCTTCCACTCAGCACTTCTAGAATTAACTGGTTAGGAACTAAGTCAGTGTTTTGAACAGCAAAAACTGCTTTGTATTTCCACACAGGACTAGCTCCTAGTTTTTCTGGAGTTCTATGGTCAGGCAAATTTCCCAACTTCAGCCTAATGCACTTGCTTTCTGGAGGCAAATTGAGTCCCTTTACAATCATGACAGTAAGTGTGCCGTTTAGGCTATCAGGAGTTTGGAACTCTTCCTTGGGTTGGTAGATTCTAAGTCTTGAGTGGAGTTCATCCAAAGAAATACTTCCGCTTTTATCAATGTCAAATATGTTGAAAAGAGTTTTGCAGTCTTTGTAGTTAAGGTTTATGCAGAGTCTGTTAAGTCCATTTCTCATTTCTTGCAAAGTAACTTCTCCGTCTTTGTTGGTGTCTAAGAACCTAAACACGTCCTTTAGTTTCCTGCCTTTTCTGCAAAGTGCATTGAACACCCTTAGTAAGAGTTTTTCTTGCTTGGCTTCTTTTTCGTTTTTCAACAGAATTTCTGACAAAGCAGCAATGGGCACGTGCGTAACTCCTTCTTTGAATCCTGCAATTGTAATCAAAGCAACTATGTCCTGAGGAGCCATTTCCAAGTCTTCCAAACAAGTCACGAGTTCGGACTTAGTTACATGTCCGTCCCCGTCCAAATCCATTTCAGTCAGGGTCCCAAGGAAGCTTTTGGAGTTGTCTCTTAAGTTCTCTTTGAGTCTTTCAATGACTTCGTAGTCTTTAAGGTTTGCTTTGGGCTTTGCAACAGACACTGAAAAGGAGTCCAAGGCTTTAAGAAACACCTGGCCTGCCTGGAACCTGAGTGCTTTTTCTGTGTTGGAAGTTTCAAGAAGCAAAACTAGTTTGGGAAAGTACTTTTCAAGTTGGGAACTCCAAGAAAGTCCTGTGGCTTCTTGGTATAACTCAGCAAAGGAGCTCCACATAAGAGTGAAGCAAACTTCTTCCACCTGCAAACTACTCACTGAGTGAGTTCGGGCTTTTTCAAGTATCCTTTTTTGTATTTTTTGTGCTTGTTCAGAAGTGGTTTCATCCATACTAAACTTATTAGTTCCATTTATCACTACTATTTACATGTCAGCTCGGTTAATGATTTGATTGATAAGGTTAAGGACTTGTTTTTTCCCGTCTCTTTGTTTGACGTCTTCGTACAAAGCCCTTCTGATGCTGTGCGAACTTTCCAAAATGCCTTCCCACTTAATTAGTTTGGTTTCTTGACTGAGTCTGTACCCCAGAGCCTCAATAGTATCAGGCTCCAAGACTTCGCTTTCCAAGTACTTGTCCATTTTTATCCATTTTCCAAGTAAGCCAACCACTTTATCATTATACAGAAACTGTACCAGCAACTTAAGAGTTTTGTTCTTCCTGAGGTGGAACCGTGAAGCTTCAGAAGCAGTAGGCATGAAGCTGATTAACTCCAAAGCTAAACTTGCATACGCATGCCCGCACCTAATGATTTCTAGTAAGACAGGCACTGCTCCAGCCAAAGCTACTTGTTCAATCCTTCCTAAACTGTTTTCGCACAATAGAATCAGTATCTTGAGGGTTTCTTCACAGACTCTGTCTCCTCTTTTCAAAAAAGAAACCAAGTCAACTATTCCCCCTGCGTTTTCTAAAGCATCTTGGTTTATGTGCCCTAAAGCCTGGATAAGGATCACCAGAATAGAGTCTGGAGCGTCTTTGATTGAGTACAAAAGTAAGTTCAAAACTTCGTGAGCACACATGCACTCAGGTTTGGGGCCTTTTGCAAACTCGTAGATCATCTCTGCAGTTTTAAGCAGGTAACTTCCTTCTTCCTGGATCATTGAAGCAAAGGCCATTATGAGCCTTTCAATGACTCCCGAAGTGCTCCAGATTCTAAGGCTTTCGTAACTCTGGCAAAGAGGCTTCATACAGTCCAACGCAATCAGCACAAGGTCTTTGTTTTCTTCGTAGTCTACATCCAGTAGTTGGGGCAGGGCTTCCAGTCCTCCTGAAGCCAAACAAAGCTTCATCAGACTTTCATCTTGGAAGTACTGAGCTATTAGGTACGCCACTTCTACTCTGGACTCTCTTTCGTTTTCGTCACCTGAGTAGTGCAGTACTGTAGTCAACAGTCCAGTAGTTGCCACTTTTTCTAGGGTTGTTTTGGAGTTTTCAGAAACAGTAGTGATTATTTTCAGGGTGAGCTTAACAGCTTCGGGTTTGTCTGAAGTTTCTAGAATCTCTTTGAAGTTCAGGAAACACCTTACAAATATCTCTTTTTCATTAGGACTGCTTTGCAAGTGAGTCAGCATTGTTTCTAGTGTGTCCATCAAAAGTTCAGAGTCAGTAGTTAAGTTTTCGAACAAGTCAGACTGGTCAAATCCAGCCAAAAAAGAAGACCGGTTGCTTCTTTGTTTGGGCGAGTTGTAGGAGCTAGTAATGAGTGTTGACTTAGTGATGTGGGTTTTGGGCGACTTAAAGGGTTCTTGAGGAGAAAGAACTAGTTCTTCCTTTTCTTCAATGTCAAACTTAGCTTCGCACCTGCGGTGTTTGGAGTCTCTTTGCTTCAAAACAAAAGGGTGGGTCAGAACTTCTTCAGCAGTTAGTCTGTTTTCTTTGGGTTCCTCCATTCCTTTGATTAAGTCAACCAAGTTTTCAGAGAGTTCCTTTTTGGTGGACTTTTGAACCATCAACTTAATGACTTCGGCAAACTGCAAAACGTCGTCAGTAGGGTCAGCATCTCCTGAAAGCCCGTACTCAACAAGTTTAACCTCTCCTTCCCAAGTCAGCAAAATGCTTTCAGGAACCAAGTTCCCGTGAGCCACTCCTTGCGAGTGCAACTCCATCAAGGCCCTGCAGATCTGTTCAATGTACTTAACTGTCAGATCTTCAGAAAAGTGGCCGGTGTGCTTGATTGCATCAGGAAGTGCAGTTGCTGAAATAGCTGAAGACACTATAACAAGTTGTTCTTGAGTGTTGAAAGTTTCTAAGTAAGGGTTTAAGTGGGTGTGGAAAATAGACTTCAAAAGAGAAACCTGCAGCTGCAAAGAAAGCAGTTTTTCAGAACTCATTGAGTTAAGCGGTACGCATTTCAGAAACACAGGGGCTTGTTTGGGCGAAAGGCCTTTGTAGTAGAGACAGTTTCCTTTGCCGGGAAGGGCTTCTTGGACTTGCTGAGTAATAATTACATAGTTACCAATTGTGCTGGGAACAGAGTTTGCCATTTCAGTATTGTTTAATTGCTTTCTGAGACTGATAAATAATGGAAGATCTGTTGAACGACCTTGAATCCGGCAATGAAGTTATGGCTATTTTCAATAAAAAGGCACAGAAAAGCATCGTCAGCTTAGAAAGTAACCTACTTGAAATCATTCAAAAAGTCGAAGTTAAATTCAAGGTAAGCATTCTAAATGAAGCTTTAAAGTACTTTGAGCCATTTGTGAACCAAGACGACCCCGAAGATGTTTGTGACAACGAGTAACTTCCATTTAGGAAAATCACTAGTGAAATGTTTTACACAAGATTTAAAAATTTCGTTGCAAGCAAACTTAAGCAAGACCTAGAAAGCAACTCCAAGCAAGTGCACATTCAAGAAAAGCCAGAGCAAACAAACTCTGAAGAAGAGTCTAAAGTCCAGACCCCTGAAAAAACAACTCCCAGAAAAAAAAATGTCCAGATAAGACAACAAACTCCTTACTACCCGCCAAGTCAGTCTGTAAGTCCTCACGAGTTCCAAAGCAAGTCTGGACACACTTCACGAGTTTCAGACTACTCGCGCGAGAAACTGCCTAAGAACAAACCAAACCCAAAGTCGCATTCTAAACCCGCTTCTAGAGGAGGGTCTTGGATCACTCCTTACATACAAGAGTACTTTCCTCAAGTACTGAACTTGTTCAGTAGCTACTCACAACAATCAGAACTTGTAGAGGCCTTTAAACTCAAAGACTTTTTGCGAGAACTCCTTAAACTGTTTAAAGTTAACCTGAAAAAAGGAGACCTGTTTTTGTTCGACAGGATGGTGGAAAACAGGTATAGAAACTACTCAGAAAAACAAAGGTACCAAAGTTTAGGTTTGAGCCAGTCAGTTGCTTTGATTGAAGAGTGGGCCCAAAAAGAAGCTTTTAAAAAAGTTTCTTTGGACAAGATGCTTGAAAACAGCATCCAAGAATACACTCAACTCAAAGACTCAACTCAAGACCCAAACCTTACTCAGGAAGCTGAAAGCATTTTGAAAGGACTTAAAGAAGTCAGGCAGTCTTACTTGAAAAACAACTTTCAGGACAACGGGGACTCTTTTCTGAAACAACAGATCAAGGGTGTCAAAGAAGTGTTTTTGTTCTACGCAAAGCAGCACCAAATGCTTGGCAGGACTCCTACTTTTGAGTCCATAAACAAAGACTCGGAGCTCTGGAACATTGGCAAGTTCATTAAGTTCTGCAACGACTTTGGACTTACAGGCCGGAACAAGTCCTACCCCACTATTTCAAAAACACAAGCACAGCAACTCTTCAAAAAGTTTTCTTCCAACTCCCGAGTTATGTCACTTAACCAGTTTTTTGAGTGCTTAGAAAGTGTGGCAGTTCTTTTTTTCAACAGCAACTTTGACTTGACTACTGGGGAAAAGATATCTGAACTCTCTGTTGAAGAAAAGAAGCAAAAACTTTACTTGTTTTTGGAAGTGCACGACCCCAACGCTTACCTCAACAAGGCCAAAGGGTTTGGTTTGCCCTTTTCGAGCGACAAACTTTCTAGAATTCCTGAAAACGACTTAAGTAAAAGGTACAAGTTTCGTGACCACTCACAAGTTAAGAAAAGACTTCAGGAGTGGAAAGAGAACAAGCAAACTGACCGGTCCTTTTCTGTCTCCAAAAAGAAAGTTAAGTACCAAATGCCTAAGATCGTTAAACGAAACGACTTAGTGACTTGGCAGGACCTCCACACCAAAAAACAACCAAACCTTCTGGACAAAGAAGACCTTATGCAACTCTTCACGGAAGACGACTGCAAAGAAATATTCAGTAAGAGATAATTATTAACTAGAAGCATTTAGTAGCTTCATTGCTGCGTTGGCTCTCCACCAAATGTAGGTGTGCAGAGTTACTCCTATTCCGCTTAGTAATACTATAATAAGTCCTATGATTGCTGATGTTCCTGCACTCGCTTTTTGCAGTTCGCTTTCTGCGTCAAACACTCCTTCATCTGCTTCCCCAAAAGTGACGTTGGCTTCAGTTACAAAAACAATGTAGCCTATCAAGTAGAAAACAAACCCCAACCAGTAAGAGATAACTGTCAGAAGAGTCTTTGAGAACTTTCCGCAGTTGTCTAAATTCAACATAACATGCGTAGCTATGTAGAGCAACATGCTGACTATGTTGAAGACCAAAAAGACAATTGCAGCGGTTTGAAGTCTGTTGTAAGTGTCCTCCAAGTCACTTGTTGGAGCCTCATCAGCAAAGTCTGACCAAGTCTTTATTTCTTCTTGACTGTCGAGGTAGATTCCATTCAACACAAGGTAATCGTCAGTGCCTTCGTATTGGCCCCAAGGTCGGAAAATTGTCACGATAGCCATGCTTACTAACCCCGAAAGGAGAGAGTAACTGATAACCCACCAATACTTTTTTTCGACTTTGTGAACTTTAATCATTTATTATTGAACATTTTTGATAATCTTAAATGCTCCGTTCGTTAATACTTTAAAAAGCATTTATTTAAGAGTTTTGGGTAGTTTTAGATGCCTTGTTGGACTTGAACCATACATAGGTGTGCAGAGCTCCTGCTATCACACCCAATAGTACGACAATCAGTCCAAGCACTCCACCTGCTTCAGCGCCTGCGTTTTGCTGATCACCTTCTAAATCGAACATCCTTTCATCTCCTTCCCCAAAAGTGATTTTGGCTGCAGCCATGAAGGCGATGTAACCTATCAGGTAAAAGCCGAAAGAAACCCAAACCAGGATTACAGTTACTAGGGTTTTTGAAAACTTTCCACAAATGTCAAGGATAAGCAAAATAATTGCGGCAATGTACGAGAGCATAGCTATGATAGAGAACAGGAAGTAAATAAGTGAGGCCAGGCCGATTCCGTTGTAGATGTCTTCTTTGTCTCCTGAATAGTTATCAGCAAGGTCTGCCCAGGTTTCTACCTCTTCTTCGTTGTCATTATAATATCCACTTAAAACAATAGCACTATCAGTGTCATCGTCATAAGAACCCCAAGGGAGGAAGAGAGACGCGAGAGTGAGCAGTGTTATGAGTCCAAAGACCACACTGTGAAGGATCCACCAGGAGTTCTTTTTCATGCAATGCACTTCAACCATTTTTTATAATTTGGCGGTTACTAGCATTGAAAAACAGGCTTTGAAACCTTAGCTTGGACTTGGTTGTGAGAAGCATACATAGTTCCTCCGGCGTCTAGATCTATAACTCCCAAAATCTCTTTAGAACAAATAAAGCAGGTTTTGAAATCGCAGTTTTTAATGCACTTTTTACAAAACAAATGCCCGCATGGCTTAACAGCAGAACAAGCTTGATGAGTAAGTGCCTTTTTGCAGGAACCACAAACGTACTTTTGAGTGTTGGGGTCTACTTCAGGCTTGAGTTCAACCAGAGACTTGAGTTGCAGTGTGTGGGGTTTCGAAGGACATACTAGTTTTTTGTTGGGTTTTTCTGATGAGGGTTTGTTTGCAGGGGTGAGTTCAGGCACCCAAAAGCTGGAACTTAGCTTGTCTTGGGGAGGGTCGTAGGGTTTCTTGAGGCTGTCTCTGGCTTTGGCTAAGGTTTTTTCTTCCTCTTTCATGATTCCATACTTTTTGTGTTCCTGGAACTTTTGCCAGTCTTGCTTTTGAGGGACTTCGGACTGTTCCAAAAGCTTTAGTTTTTCAGAGGCTTGATTTTCTAGTTGGGGCAACTCAGTGTTTTGCCAGGTGACTTTGGCCTTTTTGATTTCTTTTTTCTGAGTGATTATGTTGTCTAGAATGCACGTTTTGCAGAAAATGTGGCCTTTTCTGCAACATAAGGGGTTCTGGGCTTGGTGCAGGCACAAGTTGCAAGCATCAAAAGCCCTGTGGGACTCTGCACTTAGTCTTTGGGTGACAGTGCCCCAGTCCTGGATCATTTGTTTTTCGCCTTGAGTGAAGATGCTGTGTGCAGTGTTGTTTTTGGAGTGCCTTGACATCTTTGAATGAGGATAATTTAAAATGGCAGGCAGGATTCCTACAGCTTACCGGGTGCCTTCGAGACAAGGAACAGCCATGCGGGGCGGAACAGGGTTTAAAGGAGAAGCTCCCAATACATCTTACCAAGATGTCAAAGTAGTGAACCGTCCGGTAACTCAGCATGGACTGACTGGGATTAAAACCGCCAGTCAAGGGCCTGGAAGGATAGTTTATGACAAGTCTTACTACCTAGGCATTCTCCGGCAGAAAAACACAGAACTCAGGGAAGAAGTCGACAACTTTGACAGAGAAATGGACGAGATCAGCCGCAGTTCAAACATGTTCCGCAACTTAGAAAAGCAAAAGGACAGTTTAATTAAAGAAGTCAGGAACCTCGAAGGAGAACTAGCTGACTACAACCTTACTTTGGACAAACAAAGAGCTGAAACCCAAGCAGAAGAAGTGCTGTCTACTTACGAGTACATGAAGTCCCAAAATCAAAGACAGCGCGAACAACTCGACTCGCTCTTTTTAGAAAGGAAAAACATCGAAGACGAGATTGCAAGGGCTGAAATGGAAATCCAAAGCATTAACTCCAGAGCTGAAGAAAGACTCAACGAACTAGACGCAGACGAACGACAGGAGTACATCCAACTCCAAAACGAAAACCGAAGTCTCGAAGACGAAATCCAAAACAAAAAAGCTATACTTGACAACGTCAACCAAAGACTAGCTGCTGCAGACTCCCGTTTGCGCACTGACGTGCTGAAGCAAAAAGCCCACCACTTAAGGGAACAAAGGCAAAACTTAGTGCGCAGGAAAGAAGACTTGGAAGTGCAAACTAACGAACTGAACTTGTCTTTTCCAGAAGCAAGGGAACGACTCCTTGCCAGGGTCAAAGCTGACAACACTGTGATCAAGGACACTGAAAACAGAGCTAAGGAAGTAGAAAAAGCCATTTCGAGCTACAAAAAACAAATAGAAGAAATGGACAACGACCTAAAGAACTCTGACGACAACCAAATGGAGAAGTACGAAATATTAGCTCAAAGAGACAAAGCTATGACTGATTTCATCGACTCGTTTGAATCAACCAAAAAGGGGGAACTGGACATGATTAAGAACCTCGAAGACAACATTTCCCAAATGCTGGAACAAATTGCGACTATTCTTGACCGCAAAGAAAACTTGCCTGACCAGTCGCAAGTCAAAGACTGGAAAAGCGAGTACACTTACAAAAAAGAACAAACCACCAACGCAGCAGTTACTATGGAAAGACTCAAAAAAGAACTTGAAGAAAGACAATCTGACCTCGAAAAAGTCAAGAGTCTGGACGAGCGCCTTCCCGAGCAACTCAAAGCCGTGAAGGACAAAATCAAAACTATGGAAGACGAGATCCAAAACAAGTACAACAACGTAGACACGATGAGGGTTTCTGCACAACAAGAACTCAGACAACTCAACCAAGAAAAAGAAAACCTGCAACAGAAAAAAGAAAAACTCTCCCAAGAAATCAGGAGTTCCAACCTCAAGTACGAAAGCAAAAAAAGACAACTAGAAGACTTCTCTGTCTACAAAGAACTCAAAGACCAAGAACAGAAAATGACCCTCAACGAACAAACTCTTTACGGACTCAAAAGCTACATCGACAGCAAAGGAGCTGAAACCAACTACCAAGCCATCATGCAGGACTGCTACAACCTTGTGCATGACATCAACAGTTTCTTACTAAGTCGCTATAACTAATCATAATTCAAAATGTCCAACCAAGACGTAGTAGTCACTGACTTCTCAATGTCTGCCAAACAACAAGCACTCAAAAACAGGTTCCTTTCCAACGCCAAAACTCAAAAACCCAACCAAGCCCAGCCCAAACCCCAAAGCGACCCTAAAATGACTAACTTTTTAGAAGAAATGCAAGAAACCATGCGCCAGCAAACCACTGGAACACTTGCTGGCGACTTGTTGAAAAGACAAGCCAACATCATGCAGGAACAAGTCGACATTCTCAGAGAAAACCAAAAAAACCTTGCACAGGTAGTCAGTAAAGCTTCAAGTAGTCCCAACTACGATCCCAGGAGCCTCCTGGCCGAAATGCTTGCTCCTCTCAACAAGCAAATCATGGAAGTTAAGAACTACTACGAAGAAACTAAAAGCACAGCCCGGGAAATTGCATCTCAAGTGCAAAGTTTGAAAACTGCTTTGAGTCGGAACTCGGACTCAGGAAACCTCAAAGAGTCTGTAGAGTCCGGAATCAACAGGTTCGCTTCGCAAAAAGCTAAGTTCCAGCGAAAGGTCCAACAAGCTGAAGGAATGGTAGAAGACGTAATTAAAAATGCCAGTGACAAACTAGACATCAACAACTGCACACAAGGAATCAACTACTTAAAAGAGCAAATCACTGCAATTCAAAAAGACACTGAAACAGTAGAAAACGAGTTGATGAAAAGGTTCAACCGGATTATGGAACAGTCCCAAAAAATCAAGCATGCTCCCAAGTCACTCATTGAAGATAACTACAAAAGTTCTTACAGTCAAATCAGCGAAAGACTTGGAGGAGTGTTTGACTACGAAGAGTTTTTAGACGAACTTCAAAGGGTTAAGGATACTAAGAACCAGCTTGCCAACGAGTTCCAAAGGGGAAAACTTACTTACCCAGTTGCCAAAGAACCTAAGCACCAAGAAGTCCAAAAACAACCTAAAGAAAAACCCAGGAAAAAGCCTTTGCAAATGCATCCTCCTCCTCCTGGTGGTAAAAGGAAGTTCACAACCAAACCTGACACCCTTAAAAATATCAAGTCTAAACCTACTTACACTGCTCCAGTCAGAATCAAGCCTGAACCTAAGCCTGAACCACCTAAAAGTGTCTTGACTGCTGTGAGAAAGAAACCTGAAAGAATTGAACAGCCCAAACCCCAGCCTGAAGAACCTAAACTCAAACCTACAGAAGAACCCAAACCCCAGCCTAAAGAAGAACCTAAACTCAAGCCTACAGAAGAACCCAAACTCCAGCCTAAAGAAGGGCCTATCGATATTCCTGAAAGTCCTAAACCTGCCCCTTTTCAAACAAAGCCTGGAGTTACAAAAGGCCTTCAAATCAGAGAGCAAGACATCAGACCTCCTACTCCCTTAGTTCCAGAACCCCAAACTCGACCCCAAGACCTCCAACAACAAACACTCGACGTAGTTACTAACTATGTCCTAGCAAACCTACTCAAAGCCAACCAACAAGAAATTCCCCAAGTCCCCATAGAAAAGGCCCCTGGGAAGTGGCTTGGCACTGAAGAAATAAACTACCTCATCAAAGACCAAATCCAAGTTGATTCAGATACTATTGAAAAGTTAGGAAGGGAAGTTCTTTCTGACATGATCCAAAAAATAAAAGAAGAAGAGGAGTACGCAAGTGACTTCGAAGAAGAAAGTCCAGTTCAAACTCCTACGGCCAAACCCAGCACTCCTCCCCAAGTCAAAATAGATGTACAGCACCCTCAAATTGAGTTTGAAGAACAAAAACCCTTTGAACCTATTAGAATTGAGTCCAACAAAGTTCCTCAGCCTAAACCTCAGAAAGGGTCACTCCAATCTTTGCTAGACCCTAGAATTTTAGGTTCTATGAGTGCTGCTGCAGTTAAGCACTATGTGTCTGCTTTAACTGAGTCAGGCCACTTAGCCTACGAAGAACCCGATTCACAAGCAGTTCCACAAGTGTTTTCACAGTCTGTTCCGGAATCAGAACCGCAAATTCCAGAAGGCATGAAAGGCTTCTTTGAAAGCCAAATAGGAAAAGAACTACTTGAAATAGTTCAAAAAGAAGGAGGCAGTTCCCAAGAGATCATGGAAAAGTGGGCTTCAAGGTTTATTCCAAGGGAGCCTAAAGAGTACTCGCAACTAAGTATTTCAGAACCTCCAGAAGTCAAGCACGCCAAAACTGAAGCAGGAGTTTTTGGAGTGCTGCCTAAAGTGCAAACTTACAACATTGAAGAAGAAGAAAAAAAGATCCAAGAAGAAGAAGCTATGCCCAGACAACTGTTTGAAGTTCCACTTTTCCAACCCCCCAGCAAACTGACCTCAAGCCCCGGTGCAGCAGCTTTCTTGTTGTCAGACACAGAGTCCTTTGCTTCAACTGAGTCTGTAGGACAAGAAATCTTTGCTGTGGACAACCCTGAGTTTCTGGACGGTTTTGTTGACTTCATAAGAAAAGCCAAAAACCTAGAAGAAGGCCAAGTCCCAGGAAACACTGACCTTTCGGAAGGCGAAGTAAGGGCTGAAGAGCAGTACTCTTCAGGGGAGTTTCCAGAGTCTTTTCCTTCACCTTTTGGTTTCCAGAACCCCAGACTCAGGATATCTGCAACTGACTTGTTTTCAGACGACACTTTCGAAGAAAGTCTGGGGTCTAACCCCTCTGAAATATTTAGATCGTAAAGAGTTAACATTAGTTACACTAGGGTTCTTCTTCTTGGTTTGTTTCGGCTTTTAAGGCTGAAGAGGCTACTGTCCAGTCAAATATAAAGTCGTACTGGAAGTTTTCCTTAAAAAACAAGTCCTTGAAAGTCCTCTTCAAGTAAGCGTAGTCAGGCCTATCTTCAAATCTGAGACTTCTTGCGTAGTTCAGGAAGTTAGCGAACTCAGATGGAAGTCCCCTGCAAAGTGACTCAACTGAGTTACTCATTTTGCTTTCCATGATTCTTTCGTACTTTTCCTTCTTAGTGTGGGCTCGGAGTCCTTGCCAAGGAAGTGACCCTTTGAGGAAGTATATGATCACGTAAGCCAAGCCTTCTAAGTCGTCTCTCCGCGACTGTTCAATTCCCAAGTGGGTGTTCACTGAAGCATACCGTGCAGTGCCTGTCAGGTTTTTTCCTTCTCTGTAAGGAATATGCTGCTGAGTGCGCATGTCTCTGTACTTCTTAGCCAAGCCAAAGTCAATTGCAAAGACCTGGTTGGCCTTTTTGCCCACTCCCACTAAGAAGTTATCAGGTTTCACGTCTCTGTGCAGGAAGTTCTTAGCGTGGATGAACTCGATTCGGGAGATTAGTTGGTCAGCAATCATAAGGACTGTTTTCATGGTGAACTTGCGTTTACAGTACGAGAAAAGGTCCTCTAGTGAGGGGCCTAGCAAGTCAATGACCATTATATTGAAGTCTCCTTCCACTCCGTACCAGTGGATGTTTGGAATTCCCAGTCCTCCCTGCAAAATTCTGTACAGCCTTGACTCGTATAGCAATTGTGGGTGACGCGACCTCACGTTTTCCAATTTTATTGCAACTTCTTCATTTGTTTGAGTGTTAGTGCCTAAGTATATTTCCCCAAACGCTCCGTTGCCGATTTTGCGCCCTAAGCGATATTTGCCACCTACTCTCCTTGATTCCATTATTTAAAACTGCCAATTAATTAAAGACCGTACCTACAGTTGTTGCAGAGTTTAAGCAGTTTGTTCCCCCAAGCTTCTAGGTAGTCTTTCATTTCTTCCAAGAATTCCCACAGTAACTTGTACACGTGCTTAATTTCTGAGATACTAGGTAGCTTGTGGCTTACTTCGTCGTCGTTGCGTGCAGAAAACTTAGCAAACTTTTCCCTGCTAATTATCTCTTTTTCAGTCAGCACTCCTTCGTCAGGGGAGTTCCCTGTGTAAGCAAACTTACTCAGAACTAAAGTTTGGATCAGAGAAGCTATTATCATCAAGTTGCTGTAAACTCGCGACTTAGGATCTAAGGGAAGTCCGTGGGCTTTGGGGTGGACCATCAGCATCTTCACAAGCACTTTTGTGATGAAAAAGAAGCAAACAATCATTCTTTGTTTAGAAGGAGAAAGGTTGGTTGTAGCCCCGAACTCGTCGAAGTCAAGTCTTGACTTTTCGTACCCAGTCAAAAAGTACTTAGGCAAAAAAGTCCCTTTTCTAGTGAGCTTGTCTATAAACAGTTGCAGTGGCCTTGGAATTAAGTCTTTAGTAGTGTGTTCAATCAGCCCTTCTAGTATGCCTTTGATTCTTACTTTTAACTTCTGGACTTTTCTGTTGACGTCTGAAGGTTTGCTTGAAGCCCACCACCTGTTCTTGCCAAAAATGTCTATGTCCAGCACAGGTTCATTCAGTATCGATATCAAGGGTGACTTTACAGCCCCCAGGACCCACTCTTTGGCCATGTCAGTGTAGACTCTCAAGTAGTTCTTCATAAGTTTTTCTTCAGACTTTTTGAGTTTGGACTTTCTGGCCTTCATGCTGAACTTAATGCAGATTGGAAACAACACTGCAAGTACAAAAGCTTTCAGTCTCTTTTTTCCTCTGAGTTTTTTTTTCAGTCTGTTGACTCTTCTGTTTCTTTTTTCGTGCTTGATCTTGTTTAGAATTTCTAACTTGTTGTAGCTAGGCAAGTTAGGGTTGAATCTGTACTTCTTTTCTTGGTCTAAGTAGTTTTCTTCCTGGTCGTCTTCAAAGCCTAGTTCTTTGAGACTAGGCAAGGAACTTTTGCCCTTCCGAGAAATAGGGTCTAGCTTAGGAGAAGGAATGTTACTGTAGTCTTGGAATTCGTAAGGAGTTGCCATAGACTGCATTGACTTGGCTATTTCTGTGATACTTTCTTGCTGCTTTTGGATTGTTTGGAGTAGTTGAGACAACTCTTGGGAGTTTGAGTGTTTGGAGGGTTTTATTGAGGAGCCTAAGTTTTGCAGAGTTGAAAGAATTTTTTCGCTTTGGGATAGAGTTCTTTTCGACTTAAGCTTCTTCTTGATCTTCTTAAGGTCGGATTTAAGTGGGCTGTAGAGTTTAGGTGGAGGTGAGTACATTGGCTGAGGCCTTTGGCTGTAGTTGTTTCCGTCAAACAAAGAGTGTCTGTAAAAAGGGTACACAGGCTTGCTGAAAGAGTTCGAGTAGTATCTATTAAGGAAATTCTGTCTTTGATGTTTGGTTCTGTACTCCATTTTAACTGAATTCAGTAACTTAGCTTGTCTGGATTATTCAAGGATTTAGTTTTAGTTGTAACTAAAGAGAACTTATTCGAAGCAGGCATAAAAATGGGTTGTTGGCAAAGCAATGCAAGAGGCTCTAAGTAACTTCAAAATAGGTTCGCAAACAACTCAGAATTTCCCCAAGTAGACAATATTGAAGAAGGTAAAACTAAAAATTTGTTGCAGGTGGCTGATGCAGCCACTTCGCCATTCCACTCAAAAACAACTAAAGGCCAAGACGCAGAAGTGCAGGTTGAAGAAGTTAAAACTTCAAACGGAAAAAGCACCACTTCTTCTAGTAAAAGAAGTTCTATAGACTTTTCACCCGCCTTACTCCAAGCCCAGCACACCCTAGGTAAGTTATACTTAGTCAACATCACTTGCTCCAACTGCAAACGCCTTCCTAAAGGAATATGCGCCAAGTGCGGGGCGAAGAGGTTTTGTAAGCAGTGCTTCGTTGACACTCATCCAGAAACCTCCGACCATAAGCTGACTGTTTACAAAAAGCGAGCAAATTCAAGAATAAATTAATGTATACTAACTAAAGATTAGACCTATAAGCAAGACTTCTGTAAGCAGAAGAACCTGGAGTAGAAGGAGGAGCTGCTGAGTGGTAGGGTGAGGGTCCACCATTTGGTCCGGGAGGTCTGGGAGGTCCTGGAGGTCCGGGAGGTCTGGGAGGTCCTGAAGGAGGTTGTCTGAAGCCCTGAGGCTGAATTCCTTGGTTAGAACTGAAGATGCAAAATAGTAAGAAAGTAATAAGTCCAATGGCAACTAGAACTATTAAGTCGTGCAAAGTAAACACTGAATGGGATTCGACCTTTGAAGAGTCTAAGTAGTAAGAAACCAGTACTTCGTCCCTTTGGCCAGTAACACTGTCGAGTATGTTTAGCTTCTTCATTCTTAGGTCCTCTGAAGTTTCCAAAACCTGCACTTCAACTAAGCACTTGTAGTCAGTTTCCTTTTTAGAAACTCCAATTAAACTGGAGTCAGGGTTCACTTGCAAGGTCGAGCAGCTACCTCCAATCACAAAGGTGTGTCTTTCAGTCCTTGCAGAAAGCACAATGTGTTTTTCGTGGGGTGGAACTAAAAACTTAGGAATGAAAGGAATGTAAAGTGTCTTTTCGAAGGAGTAAAGGTCTGAACTTTTGGGAAAAACCTTTACCGTAAGAGCCAAGTCTTTGGAAGCAACGCTGACCGAGCCTGGGTTTGAAATAGGGGTTACAACACAGGAATAAGGCTCGCTTCTACTTAAGTCCACTTCGCTAGTTACACTTACCCACTCTAAGTGGGAACTTGTAGTGCAGCTAATGCCGAGATTGTGGTTTACAAGTCTTTTTTCTTCGTCACTTAATTTAGGCATTTCCTTTGTGCCTTCGGAGTCCATAAAGAGTTTAACAGGTACTCTGTACTTTTCACTGTAACTAGGGTGGTTCTCGTAGTTGGTGATTTCTTGAGGAGAGTAACTAGACAACTCAGCATTCCTGACTTTGAAAACTCTAACTAAGCTTTTGAGGTCCATGCTTCTTTCTGTGTAGTGGACGTAAGTTTGGCCTTCTTGGGAAGCTTTGGCTTTTCCAGTGTCTTGGATAGAAAGAACACTAGAGTCTTCAACAGACCACTGTCCTTTAACGCCTGCAGGCGAATTGTGGGAGGTTTCGAACTGAACTTCACCGCCTAGGTGCAAACTCACAGGTGCTACAGGCTTCATGACTGAACTCACTCTTATAGAGATAAGGTCCCTTACTCTAGGGTCGTTGTTTAGGTAGACCTTAATAATAGCGTCTCCTACGTACTGAGACCTGATCACAAGTGTAGAGTTTCTTTCTTCCAAGCTAGCTGAAACTACTTTTGAGTTGGAATTTTGCAAGCCAACGTCCATTCCGTACTCAAATCCAGAAGGGAAAGTCCTAGCCATTGAGTCTTGGTAGATCAC
>PR_CR_10_Liq_1_inCRDRAFT_1000227_pt1 | contig 35177 bp, 25 predicted proteins | sample PRCRCaboRojoPR_3_FD_10241 | JGI IMG/M metagenome (IMG submission 10241)
CTGCAATGGCAGCAGGGTTTCCTGGGGTCGTCTTCTTCAAGGCCTTCCTCGACCTTTCCGGCCAAGTCAGCACCTACGTCAGCAGCTTTTGTGAAGATTCCTCCGCCGACTCTTCCAAACATGGCAATAGTTGAGCCTCCAAGTCCGTAGCCTGCAATACACTCGTACATGTGCATCACGTCTTCTTGGTTGTAGCCATTTCCGAGCAAAAAGAAGTTGTAGACCCAAACCAAAATGATCAAGTTCAAGAGTCCCAAAGAAGTCAAGCAGAACCCTAACACAGAGCCTCCTCTGAAGGCCACAATGAATGCACGTGCTAGTCCGTGTTCTCTGTTGATGGCTGAGTAAGCTGTTCTGGAGTTGGCAAAAACTGCAATTCTCATTCCAACGTAGCCACTGGCAATGCTGGTTGCAGCTCCAAACAAGAAAGCAAAAGTAGTCCAGAACTGGCCGAGCTTTTCTTCGACGAGCAAAGCTATGACCACAGCAAAGCACAGCATGAAGACTGTGAGGATTTTGTATTCTTCTCTAAGGAAAGCCTTGGCTCCATCCGACACAGCTTGTGAAATCCTGTTGAGGGCAAAGACCACTTCTTCCCAGTTTTTGTGGAAAGGCTCTACTTCAACCTCTTGCTCTTCCATTGCTCCAGTTTCTTTGTTCTTGACCAGTTGGACCTCAGTGCGCATTCCAATCAAGGAGCTGAGGTAGGGGAACTCGTTTCCGTGGTAACTTTGGTGTTCGCCCACTGGGACTCTAGATAAAGCCATGATGTTGAATACTCCGTAGAGCAGTCCTATGACTGCGGAACCGGCGATCAGGAGGTAGGTAGTCTCTTCGCCTAACATTTATTTTCAACCACACTATGGCCCCTCAAGACCTTATTTAACTTAAGTTGTTATTTCTCATCTAACTGGACTTCTAGAACCTTCATTTATTAAAGGCTCCGAGGTGCCTAGAAGCAGTCTTAAAACGTCTAAGGTTATTAACACTTACATACATTAATAGTTGTGTCTAGGTGAGAAGAAGTACCTAAAACTGTCTTTCGGTGAAAAGGGAGGGAAAGAGTAAGAAGACTGAGCAATCATCTCAGAGTTCCTGGGAGAAAGTGCTTTTTCTATACTAGCGTTGTCCCAGTTAAGACTGTGTTCTTCAGGGAACCGGAAAACCCGGCCCTGTCTGGGAGTAGTTCTTAAGAAGGTAGAAGGAGTTACGGGGGTGTAAAAACCAGAAGGCATCTCTACAAGGTTTTCTTTGTTTACAGGAGAAGGACAGAGGATAGGTTCGGGTTTTTCTTTAGCCAGTTCTTCTTCTTGGCTTTGCTCTTCTTCTTCAGTGGACTCAGGGTACTTTTTGCGCTTGAGCCTTGAGGAACGTCTCAAAGGCACTGTGAAACAAGGCGGTTCTGGCCTTGGTTCTGACTTAGTGGGCATACTGGGAACTAGTAAGGTTTGGGCCAGTTCCGGTTTTTTTAGCAGGTTCTTTATTGGACCGGTGATGTGGTGTTCTTTCGGACGGGTTCGGTTGTACCTGCGTATGTTTCTTCTGATTGTGGAGTAGAAATGGTTTTTGATGGAGTTGTCAGTTCTTCCAGGGAGGTATTTTGCGATTTCTGACCACCGATTTCCAAAGGTTCTTTGGCATTCGAATAACTTGGTCTCTTCTTCCTGTGACCAAGTGTCTTTGTTGATTTCGGGATTCAGGTGGTTGTGCCAGCGTTCTCTGCACTGTTTTCCTGACCTAATTGGATTTTACCTTCCTACTATGCCGTGTCTGTCTTTCATAACTTGCGCAATCACTGTCCAGCGCCTGTCTCCGAATTCTTCAACTAACTGCCGAATAACTTTATCTTCCTCCGCGCTCCAGGGTTTCCTGATAAACGACGACATTTAATATTAACTGTGAAGTGCAACTTTGATATATGCCTTAGTGCTTGGAGCCTTAGACAGTATATTCTGAATAAAATGGAAGACTTAGTTAACTACTCTGCAAAATGTTCAAGTTGCAAAGAACACGGTCACAACTCCCATAACTGCCCTAATGACCCCAATGCTTGCCCTAACACCAAATGTAAACAACCCCTAATTAGACCCCCCAGCAGTCGTCACAAAAGACCTCCACTCATCCCTACACAAGCCAAACCTAAGTCCCCCTTTACTGATATTCTGAAACTAAAAGATCAAGTCCAAAGAATGCCTAGAATTAACTTCCAGTCTACCCAACCGAGCTCCCCACATATGCTTTTGAGCGATTTCAACTTTGATAAAGTTAAGTAACTTAATTCTCGTTCCACCTATGGTCGCAAGAAGCGCACTTGTAGAACACGGTAGCAGGCTCGTCTGCAGAGCGAATTTGTATCATTTTGTAGTAAGCTTTGGTGTGTGAGCACTTAGGGCAGAGAGTTTCTATTTGGTCTACGTCTGCCCATTCCTCTGCTCCGCCTAAAACGTCGTCTACTTGTTTGCGTTCAAACACTAAGCTCTTGCTAACTTTTTCTGTGATTTTGAATATGTAAGGACAAGTTTTGCAGAAGAACTGCTGGTTCTGGCCTCGTTTTTCAATCAGCAAACAGTTCGCACAAGTCGGACAAAACATCATTTGGGCAATTTAAATGCTTAGAAATATTCCATTAAACAGTTATGAGTAACGCAGGCAGATTCAGAGACAGAAACCCCGCACTCAGACCAGCCGGACTAGTCACAGCTATCAAAGACGAGTCAGCGCAAAACGCTTTTAATCACTCAGTTCCAGATGCTTCCACTCCTCCCCACATAAAGAAGTTCCGCAAGTCCTTCAACGAAGAACCCGGCGCCAAAGTCACCCACTACGGAGTAGCAGATGACTCCCTTCCTCCCTCCCACTTTACTTACGGCAAAAAGACCCTATTTTCAGACCACGTCAACGAACTTATGGGTTACCAGCGCCTAAATGGAATTGCAGAGTTCGAAAACCAAGTAAAGGAACAAAAGTACGCTTCAACCAGAAACGAACCTTTAGGCAAGTCCATGCAAAGAGACTACAAGTTCCCTCAACAAGTCCAAAACCCAGACTTTAAGTTTGGAGTGGGAAACATCTTTGAGGAGCCTGCCAAAGTAATTATCATGCCTCCTGACGGAAAGTCAGACGAAGACCCAGACACCAAAAACTTATACTACAGGTCCCACGGGTCCACTGACGCCGGAGAACAAATCAAAAGAAACTACAACTGGAACTTAGACAAAGACCAGCACAGGTTCGGCAGACCCGTTCCAAAGCAGCCCAACGGAGTAGGCCAGTGCTTGAACTCGGACACCTTTTCAAGCAACAACCCCAAGTCTACTATTGTTAAAAAAACTGTAGAAGACTTTAAGTTCACTAACGACGACGAGTTAGGAAAACCTAAAAACTTGCGTACAGGAAAACCCCCTGTAAAGGAAGACCACACTTTTGGAATCTCAACTAAGCCTAGTGGAGAATGGAACGTTCCCAAGTGCATAGTAGGCGAGCCTTCAGAAAGGGAACTCCAGCCTGAACCCAACCTAGGAGTCTCAACAAGACTGGGGTTTAGAAACGTTCCTAAACCTGGTGATGAAGGCCGTCACTTTGGAGTGCCCACTATCAGGAAAGACATTCCTTACAAAAAAGAAAGGTCGTTAGCCGACACCTACAACTATGGCGACGAACCCAACGCAGGCCAGGTGATGTTTCCAGAGTTTTGGCTCAGATGCGGAGTTAGTGCAGAGGAGTTCGTAAAGCCCATGCCTCACGAAGAAATCCAGGAACTCTTTGAGTCAATTGGCATGCAGTTCAAAAAAGGAAAGTTCCAAGCACTGGTCAACAAAGCCTTTGAGCTCCACGGAGTGCTATGCATACAGTCCTTTGTGAACGCCATCAAGTGGTACGAAGATAGGGGGTTAAGTTAAAGGTAACCATAATAATATGTTCAGAGCTCCAAGGGCAATAGGGAAAGTTTTGAGACAACCCGTAAGAGGATACTTGGGAGAACTGCCATGTAAGTTCTAGTTAGATGACCCTGACCCCCTGCCACACCCCCACCCACACCATCACCCACACGCCTCGAAAGAAGTCCTTGCTGCTTATGAAGAACTAAACCAGTTTTTAGACACCCTTCCTAAGCGCGACTACTCTGTTGTAGTAGATGAATTCGTTCGTCGCTGCAAAGAAGGCAAGTATAACTAACCCTTTAGACTTAAGGTTCTTCTTCTTCTTTAAGAAGTTCTTCGACTTCTGCCCATTTTTCGTTGGCTACCTGGTCTGCACCTTCTTTCTTCTTACATAAATAAACATAGTGAGGGTTGTCTGTGTCTTCACTCACTACTTGAGTTGACACCTCAAATGACAAGTGGTCCCACCCAAAGTGCTCAAGCCGTGTTTCGGGGGTTCCGTAAGATATGGCCATGTAGTACCCTCCTACTTTTAGGACTTTTTGGACTTCTCTAGTCATTTTGGCAACGTTTAAGTAAGCGTCTTCTCCGCAAAGCAAAGCGTCAATAGTGGACTTGTCGATAGCTAGATCGTAAGAATTGGGAGTAAGTTTTAAGTCGGTAACATCCATGACTTCCCAGGTCATTTCGGGTTTGTTGTAGTTGCGAGACTTCATTTGCTCAATCACTACGGCAGATATGTCTATGTTGTGGATGTGCTTATACCCGTCGTTGTACATGTCTTCGCTGATTTCTGCGTTGCCGCAACCCAGCATTAGGATCTTGGATTCTCTAGAGGCTATTGACTCAATCATGTCTTTGAGAGTTTCGTAGTCTTCAAGCCAGTCAAAAGTGCGGCCTTCTTGTTCTTCGTAGCGCTTTTCCCAGTACTCAGGGTCTCCGTAGTTAGGCATTTATATGAAAGAACAAATAGGTAAGGCGCTAGACACTTTCAGGGAGTTCAGTGAAAACAACTTAAGTGTTATGAGGAGTGTAAGTTTAACTTTGTTTTTAGGGGGAGTTTTTACTTCTCTGATGGTTAAAAAGCCTTTTTACTTAGTGAGGTTCACAAGCATTTCACAGGTTCCAGAAAGGATCTGGAAAAATCCCAACCAAAAGATAAAAGGCTTAGTAAGTGTGGCATTTGCAGAGGAGTTCCTAACTTGTTCTTTTTACCACATACCTCACTGGAAAGTTCCTTACAGAAGAGTATTTAAACCCACAACACAAACCCAAGACTGCTTAAGCTTGAAGTTAGCTGGACTGACCCAAGTCTCTGAAAAAGGAGTTTCTTTTTTCAACAAAAAAACACACCGCAAAGTAGTTAGTGTAGACTTAGTAGGAAAAGACGGTACTTGTGCAGAAGCTGTTGTTTGGAAAAGNNGACTGTTCATGAAAACCAACATAAACACTCTTCTGGTTAAGAAAGGCTACGCCAAACCTGCTTTTTTGCCACAAGCAACAACTACTTACCCTTGCCAAGCAGTAATTGACAAACTCAACTCAGAACTCCAAAAAGCATCGCAAAAAAGGGGGTTCTTCTCTAAGATCTTTAACTAGTAGTTATATAAGTCTGAGACGTCGCAAGTAACTTTGCCTTCTTTTATGCGGTGCACAAATTGGTGAGGGATGGGAACTTCCTTCCAGTCTTCTCCTTCTGGGAAAGTAATGTTCATGTCTGAGCTTTTACTAGTACTCATCATCAGTGAGTTTTTGGACTCTTCGTTCACAAAGACCTGGACTCCTTCGCACTTATCAATGTTCACGCAGGGCAGAACCCCTGTAGACTGCAGCTGAGTCCGAGTAGAGTTAATTAAGTCCACTGAAGACACAATGTCTTGGCAAATCACACTAGTTTTTTTGCAGTTAGTAAGCATGATGTTTTTGACTTTTCCTTTTACTTGAACTAAACAGTCTTCACAGAAGTCAATCATGACTCCTCTAGCTTTTCCTGCTTCTGACTCTGATATTTCGATTTCTCGGTTGTTTTTAAAGTACTCTATGAACCAGTTGTTTCCTCTTTCGTATTTTTTGGGTTCTTTAGCAGGTTGTTTTTTTTCTTCTGTTTTTTGCGGTGCTTGTTGCGGTGCTTGTTGCGGTGCTTGTTGCGGTGCTTGTTGCGGTGCTTGTTGCGGTGCTTGCTGAGGTGCTTGCTGAGGTGCTGCTTCAGATACAAAAGAACTAATTGACTCGCCCTGGGGGTTCCACATCATTCCGTCTGCAAAGTGAGTTTTGATGTATTGGAGAGTGGCCTGCAAAGTTTCCTTCAAAGCATTCACCCAGTCAGTTTGTTCTTGCTTTTTAAGTTGATAGACTCTGTTAGAGTAAAAAGAAAAACTTTCAATGCAGCCCTTAACAATAGTTTCTGGAAACTGAGTAACTGGCCACTGACAAGCTTGCACAGCTTCAAAAGCTGCATTTGCGTGGTTGAAAAAGTCGTCTCTGTTGTCTTTGAACTTAGAAACTTCACCAAACAAAGTCTGCAACTTAGGAACCACGCCTGAACTCAGTTCTTCTTGGGTAGGTTGTTTGCATTTAGTAGTTGCGTTTACTAGTTGCATTGAGAACTCAAACGCGTTCTTAAGTGCACCTGAAAGCGAGGCCAAGGTAGGAGAAACTTTTTCGCCAAGCGAGCAAAGAGTTTCCACTTTAGAAAGAACTGAATTCTTGTATTCAATAGTGATTGGAGACTCTTTGGGAGCTGGGGCTGGCGAAGAGCCTGAATGAGCTGATTCTCCAGCTACAAGAGACTCAAGTTTGAATACTGCTTTTTCTAGTCTATGGGTCAAGTCGACTAAGTTTCCTGCCATTATTTTTTCCACAAACAAGTATGATACCTAAAAGAATAATCCCTTCAAGAGACTGGAGGATTTCTGTCTACCAGGAAACTTTAAACGTGATTAAAAAAGGGTTTTATCAGACCCAGTCAGGAAACACTATACACCTAGAAACTGTCCAGCCAACAGCAGTCCAGTTTAATTCCCCCGAAGAAATAACGTACCAGCCCAACAAACTATTTGACACACAAATTGAAGTTGCAGATGCTGACTGCATAGAAGAAGGCATCAAACTTAAAGAGCAAGGGCACAGTGTCTGTGTACTCAACATGGCTAGTGACACCTCCCCAGGAGGAGGCGTGTTAGGGGGAAGTGCTGCCCAAGAAGAAAACCTTTTTAGAAGAACTACTTATTCAGTGCACCTCAATAATACAACTGCGAGTTATCCTATTGCAAGGTGCGGGGGAGTTTATACTCCTAAAGTACTGGTTTTAAGGGCTCCTGAGGCACAAAACTACTCCTACTTGGACAAACCTACAGAGTTAGCATTTGTAGCAGTGCCTGGACTAAAGAGCCCCCCTTTAAACTGGGAAGGAAACAGATGCTTTTTATCCCCACAAAGCTACCAAACGTTGAAAACTAAAATCACCTGCATCTTAAAGATATGCGCAAGTTTCGAGCATACTGCAGTGGTGCTAAGTGCACTTGGATGCGGAGCTTACAGAAGTCCTCCAGCAGACGTGGCAAAAGCTTTCAAAGAAGTTCTTTGGGAGTTCGAAGGAGTGTTCCAAAAAGTAGTGTTTGCGATATTTGACGACCACAACGCCAGGATGCTCCACAATCCAGAAGGCAACCTAAAACCTTTTTTGGAAGAATTTAACTAAAATGGAAGAAAAGGTTTACAAAGCCAAAGTGTGGATGAGGTCTTGGGCTGACGCAGTGAACTGCTTGCAACAGTCTGCCAGGAAACAGGCTACTTTTTCCCAGTACAAAACTTACTACCTACAGATAAAAGAACCTGTTGAAGAAGAAGGTTTGCCCTCGAAGGAAGAAAGCCTCCAGTTGTTTAAGTTCACACAAAACCTCATAAAGGAGTACTTAACTCCTGAACCTGCTAACTACCAGGAGTTGATGCAGACCTTAGATGTTTTCATCCAAAACAACTCTAATTAACTTATGGAAAGTTACTTGTTTCACTGAGGAACTGTGACTGTGAAGTACCCAATAGCTCCAGTGCCCGGGGGAAGTGGGTTGGGGATTCTTTTTTTGTGTTTCCTGGGTTCTTCTTTGATAGGTTTGGGTGTGGGTTTTGAAGAGTCTTCTTTCCACTGGACGTGCAGTAGGATTTTTCCTACATTTTTGGACTTCTTATAAATAGAAAAGAACTCCTCCGAAGAGTTTTCCAGTGAAGACAACTGGACGTCCACTGCTCCCAAAAGTGAGTCTGAGGCTGCTTTGCGGTGGTCCCAGCACTCCAGAGTCAAGCTTTGCTCAGTCGACCTCCTGAATGTAAGGGGTTCTTCCCAGGCAGGGTTTTTGTTGCCTTTTTTGTGTACAGAAGTTCTTTTGGACTGAGTGCCTAGTTTCATAAGGACGTAGGGATTGAACTTTCTGAAAAAGCCTTTGTTTTTAAGGATCTTACCGTGGAGAACTTTTACTGTAATCAGACCTGGCTTTTCCATTTATCTTAACACTTACTTCGACAGTTCGGAATTAAGGTTTTTGGGCTTTAGAGGTGACTCTTTAACCGTGATCTTCTCGAAGGTGGCTTCTACTGGCATCTCGCTGGCTGAAATGGTTCGGAAAGGAGAACCATCGCTGACTATGGAGTTCCGGGAGCACCTTCTGGGGGAGTCTTCGCTGTACTCTAGTTCTTCTTTGTTCCTAGGAGTCTTGTCTAGGTAAAACCCTAGGATTTGCTCTAACTCGTCAGCTTTTAAACAGTCAAGTTCGTGGTCTTCGTCCCTCAAGCACTTGATGATGACTTCTTGGTTCTCTTCTGAGACTTTTAGGCCCAAAAAACTTAGCCCTTTTTTGAAGCGTTCAGGGTATATGAGGCCTTTTAAGTCGGGTTTAAACACTTTTTCAATTGTTGTTTTGTGCTCTCTGAGCTTCTTGGCAATCTCTTCAATGTAGTTCCTAACTAACTCAAACAGTTCTTCGTTGAAGTCTTCGCAGTCTGAGTCTGCGTCGCGGCCGTAGATGTCTACAAAGCTTTTGTAAGGAACTAAGTCTAATTCGAACTTATAAGAGTAAAAAAGAAGGTTAGAGTACTCGGCAACTTCAGGTCTAAGTTCGAGGTTAAGCTTACTCAATGCCTCTGCAAACACCTTGCAATTAACCACGCCTGTGTTTTCTGGGTCTTGTTTTTTGCAGAAGTCTGTTATTTTGCTTTTGTTGTCAGTGATTAGTTTCCTCAGTTCTTTGTCAAAGTTTTCTTCGTCTTTTAACGAAAACACTTTCCAGTCCTTCAGCAGTTGGTCTAAGTTACTGAAGAAACCAGAAGTGTCTACCCAAGTAGTTTGAGTACCTAGAACGTTCCAAATAACTTTTTTGACGTAACTAGAGTCTGTGAACAAAAGTGGTTCTTTTCTGAACTGGCTGCACAGTTGGTCTATGTGGACTTCTTGGCCGATGTCTTCGAAAAGGTCTTTGTAGTTCTTTTTGAGTACTCTGTTGAGTTGGAGTCTGTACTGGAAGTGCTTTAAGAAGGTTTCAAGAGAGTAATTTTCTAAGCTGATGGATTCTTGGTCCAGAGTTTGTTTTTTGATGTCTTGCAGCATGGACTGTTGGCCTGCTAAGACTTGGTCTGTGATTTCGATCTTTTGTTTTCTTTTTGTGATTTCTTGTTTGATCTCTTCAACTTTCTTTGAGTAGTTTTTTTTGCGGGTTTCAAGTAACTCTTGCTTTTCAGCTATTTCAGCTTTGATCTTTTCGATTTCGTTTTCATAAGACAACTTGGACTCCCTTTGCATTAGTCTTTCAGCCTTTTTTTGGGCTTTTTGGAGTGCTTGTTTTTGGTGTTCTATTGTGAGAGCGATTTCTTGGTTGTCTTTTTTGAGTTGTTCAATGATGATGGCTTTTTTGTGGTTCTCGTTTTCAAGAGTTTCTAGGAAAGTAGGTGAACTTTCTAGGTCACTCAGCATGGTTTTTAAGCGTTCGAACTCTTCTTTGTAGACACTTAGTTCTATTTCNATTTCGTTGTTAGCAGTGCTTTTGGAGTTCTTTTTGAGTTTAACTAGGCTAGAGTTTTTGGACTCAAGTTCTTTGGTAAGGTTGCTTTTGGCGGACTTTAAGTTGGCGATTAAGTTGTTGCCTGAAAAGTTTTCTGAAAAGCCTTTGTTGTTTTTGACCTTTTCAATGAGGTCTTCTTTTTCGTGAAGTAAATTTTGAAGTTGAGAAATCTGGGTTTTCAAAAGCATGAGCTCGTTTTGGGAGGCCTGGCAGTTCAGTTTGAGTAGCATGTTTTCTTCGTAAAGTCGTTTTTTGTTAGGACTCTTTGGAGGGGTTTTATCAGGAACGCTGAACCTTCTCTGATGAGTTTTTCTGGGGGCGATAAGCGCAGAGTCATTTAACGTTTTTCTTTTTATAATTGGAATTCTGCTCAGTTTGGAGGGTTTTCTGCTGCCAGGGGAGGACTTTTTAGAACTCTTTTCGAAAGAACTGCACTTTTCGTGGGTTCTTTCGAGTTCTTCGGGAAAACTTACAGAGGCAGATCTCTGTGTGACTCTTTTTCTGTAGTTAGACATTTAATAAGATTAGATCCCTTATTTATTACTCTTCTTCATCAGGGACGTAAACGGCTGGGAACTCAACTTGTTCGTTAAGGCCAATCACATCTGCAAACCACACTGTGGCAAACAGAGGAGGCCCTGCTCTAATCAAGTAGAGGTGGAACCCGTTGAACAACTGTGAAAAAGTAAAGTTGTCTCCAAGTGCCTTCCAAAAAGCTTCAGCGTAGTTTTTGAAGTAGAGTTCGCCTCTTTTGTTTTTGGGGAGTTCGTCCACCCACAACTTCATAATTCTAAAAGGATAAGCATGTCCTAAAGACATGTAAACTGCAAAACTCGTGTATAGAATCCTGCACCACGAGTCGTAGAACCCAGGGTGGTCTGTGCCGTAGTTCTTAATCACTCTCAGTTTGTCCTTAATGAAGTCTATCCAGAAGAACAGCGCAAAAGTACCAGCCCAGGCTTCTCCCATTATAGGACCTGCACTCCTCATCAGAGGAAAAGGCCCGTCCTTCGTAATTATGTTGTAAGCACACGAAAGGTGGTTGGAGTACCCCCTAGAAAACTCTTTGGGCAAAATCTGGTCTTGCTGGAACCTTATTGCCACGTTGTGGAAAGGCACAGGAATCCAACTTGTAAGTCCTCCCACAGCAAAGGACGTGAGTAGTTTCTTGGCCCAGGTTATGTCTACGCAGTGCTCGTCGTGGGGGTAACCGCCTGCAAACGACTTCCAAAGGTACCACCTAGCCCCTTCGAAACTCAGCCCGTAAGCACTGTAGAACATGAACTTGCTAAAGAATCCACTTTTGAAGTTTTCCATCTTCATGACCTCGCGGGTGAAGGTTTTCAACTGCGAAAAGTTGTCAGGAGCTGCGTAGATCATCAGCATGTCGCGGACTGGTTCGTAGATTTGCATATAAAGTGCACTAGTGACTCCAAAGGTAAATCCTGCGTAAAGCGAGCGTTGGTAGTTCCAAGCAGGACTCCAGTCAGGGGGGGTAGTCCACCTGTAAATCGGGGTCCTTATGCGGGCATTATGGTTTCTGGAGACAATAACGGGACGCTGCCCTTCGATTTCCTGGAACATATTTTATGTATGTGGTATTGGTTAACTTTAAACTTACTAAGCCTTTTGGCCGAAACTCAAAACGTCTGAGCATAAAATGGAAGGCATTTAAAGGTCGGTAAATTATTTTTAAGCACTTGATAAAATTAAAGCTAAGTAACAAAAAGTTGCATACTTCTATGATAATATATGGTGGAAGAACTCCTTGACTGGGAAAGCAACGCTTTAAACCTACCCTTTCACAAACATATGATAGCTGGTTCGTGTGCAGGAGTAACCGAGCATACTATTTCTTACCCCTTCGACACGATCAAAACTTATGCACAAGCCGAATCTACAAGGCTGGTGTCCTTCTCAGAAACAAAAGCAATGATCAGACAGAACGGGTTGTTCCGACTGTGGGGAGGAGTGACCAGTGTGATCATGGGGTGTGTGCCTGCCCATGCTGCATATTTCTCGATTTACGAAATGTCCAAACACACCTTTAACATTGAAGCCAACTCTGAGTTCTACTTGTTTTCGACAATGACTACAGGAGCCCTGGCTACTATTGCCCACGACACCATCATGACTCCTATGGACGGTAATTCCTAAGCAGTTGTCAAGCAGCGAATCCAGTTGCACGGAAGCATGAGTCCAGCCCAAATGATGGGCCACTTAGTTAAAACTGAAGGCTTTTCTAGCCTGTTCAGGAGTCTTCCAGTGACTGTGTTGATGAACGTGCCACAAGCAGCTTTATTCATGACTTTTTACGAGAACTTGAAGTCCTTTATTTTTCCAGAAGGAGAAGTGAGCATGAAGGGGTACTTCAGCTGTGCAGGAGTTTCAGCTGGTTTGTCAGCTGTCATTTGCAACCCTCTCGACATGGTTAAAACCAGACTGCAAACTCAATCTGAACAAGGCTACTGGATGACAGGCTGCGAAAAAAAGGCTAAGTGCCCCAACAACAAATGCACAGACCTTGAGTGCTGTGGAGACAAAAAGTACTGCAAAAAGTCCTCCAAAAACTGCAAAAAACCCCGCTACTGCAGCGTTAAAGGAACTGTGAAGGTGATTTACGAAGAAGAAGGTTTTAAGGGGTTTATGAGAGGAGCTGGGCCGCGCATGATGCTTTTCCTGCCAGGAGCTGCAGTGTCCTGGGCTGCCTACGAATACATCAAATCTCTAATAGTATAACTAGCATTTTCCTAATTCAAACTTTTTAAGTCACCCGATAAATGGCTTCATATTTTTTATGGGCCGGCTTGAAGATTTGAATTCGCTCTCAAGGGAGGAACTGTTTTTCGTGGCACGCATGGCTGAACAAGCTGAGCGCTACGAAGAGATGGTAGAAATGATGCGGGCCTTCGTTCAGAAAGAGCACACAGCTCTTTCTTCCAATGAGAGGAACCTCCTGTCCGCAGCCTACAAAAACTTAGTAGGAAATCGCCGCACTTCTTGGCGCGTTCTCAACTCAATTGAGCAGAAAGAAGAACGCAGGGGCAACTCCGAAAACAAAACCCGCGCCACCACTTATAAGGAACAGGTGGAGGGCGAGCTGAGAAGTTATTGCCGCGAAATTTTAAGATTGATCGATTCAGACTTACTGCCTAACGAGACCTCAAAGGAAGGGAGGGTCTTTTACTTGAAGATGAAGGGAGATTACCATAGGTACATTTGCGAGTTCGCCAGTGGAGACTACAAGGAACAAAGCGCCAAGGAAGCACAGGAGTGCTACCAACAAGCTATGAAGGTTGCTGAGGAAGAGTTGGAGAGTACCGACCCTACCCGTTTGGGACTTGCTTTGAATTTTTCAGTCTTTTTCTATGAAATCATGGAACAGCATGAAGAGGCTTGCAACATGGCCAGGAAGGCTTTTGACGAAGCCATTGCTGGGCTCGAAAACGTGACTGACGAAAACGCGTATAAAGACGCTACGCTTATTTTACAATTGCTGAGGGACAACTTGACTCTTTGGACTTCTGAACAGGAGAGCTAAACCTAATAACTTAGATTCTTTAGAAGTTTTAGTTTTAACTAGGAGCCATATGGAACCTGTGGCTCCATTTATAAATAAGTGGTAGAAACATGCCCCCAAAGATCGACCCCAACGAAATTAAAATCGGTAAAGACTAGGCAGTGATTCTCAAGTCTGTAGGAGGAGAAATCGGTGCAGCCACCTCACTAGCACCCAAAATTGGACCCTTAGGTCTCAACCCCAAAAAGACTGGTGAAGACATCAAAAAAGCCACAGAGGATTGGAAGGGCATCAAAGTCACAGTAAAACTCACAATCCAAAACAGACAAGCACAAGTTGAAGTAGTTCCTTCGGCCTCAGCCCTGATCATAAGGGAACTCAAAGAACCTCCTAGAGACAGAAAGAAGGTCAAGAACGTAAAGCACAGCGGCAACATCACTTGGGAACAAGTGAGGCGCTGCGCAGAGATCATGAGGGACCGCTCTTACGCCAAGACTTTCGCAGGCAACTGCAAAGAAATTGTAGGGACTGCAGTGAGCATTGGCTGCAAGATCGAAGGAAAAGAACCCAAAGCCATTCTGAAGATGATCGACGCAGGCGAACTAGATGTTTCCGAGCCTTAAATAAATGGATACTGAGGTTAATCGTTGTTGGAAACTTACTCCACACCAGCACATGAAAGCCAACTCTCTGGCGAACTTGTTGGTGCTGATCCTGTTTGTGGCTGCTGTGAGCATGAAGCACTGGTTCACTTACAAGAGCAGCGAGTTCTCTTTAAGGGCTATTAACATGAAGGAACTTGGAGGCTGGAGAGAATTTGGCGATTTCGAAAAGATGTGCACTGAAGATAACGTCCACAAATACTCTGACCTCAAAGACGACTGCAACGAGTTAAAGAACTTCGAACTTGCTGGAGTGCTTTACTTGGTGTTTTGTGTGTTCGGAATGCTTTTGAATTTGTACAACACCTTAACTGCTGCGAGTGTAGGGTGGAGTGTAGAGCTGGGGCCTTTTATCTTTGACTTCCCTCACATGCTAGCTCCAGTTACTTATGCATTTGCTATGATATTTTACATAGTGGTTTTGGATGTGGCTTTTTTAAAAGACTTCACAATGGGACCAGCGCTGTGGTTAGCTGTGTTAGTGACTTCAGTTACGTTTGTAGTGGCCTTCCACTACCAAGTGTTTAAGACTTACTTAGACGGCAAAAACCCATACCTACACTTTATTCAATAGTTAATAAATGGAAAACGTGAAGTTCGAGTGCCTTGCAGGAAGGATGCTGCAGGAAGGAAACAGGGTCAAACCTGACCCTTCGAAAGGAAAAATCAGAGTAGTTGAGGACGAAGACCAACTTAACCACTTCCAGTGGATCAATGTTGCTTCGGGGTCAGCTGAAATGGACACAATAGTGCTGGCTGGAGAAAGCAAGTTTATGAAAGCAGTCCAGTCTAAAGGAAGAGTGTACATTCTTGACAACGGAGAAGATAACTTCTTCTTTTGGTTCCAGGAACCTGACCAAGCAAATGACTCTAACCTGTGCGCTAAAATCAATGAAGTCATTGGGAGCGAAGACTTCACAGGCTATCCACCTCAGCAGTCTCAGCAATCTAGCATTCCACAACAACCCCAGCAATCTAGCATGTCACAGCAAAACGCAGAGCAACTTGCTAAAATTCTTCAGGCTTTTGCACAAGCTCCTCAACAAGCTTCGCCTTCTTTAGACGAGATACTAACTAACGAAGAGCTCAGAAGAATAGCTGAAGACCCTGAGTACCAGGAGTTACTAATTCCTCTTCTCCCGGAAGAACAGAGCACCCCTGGAGATTTAAGAACTAACTTGCTTAGTCCGCAACTCAGACAAGCTCTCCGTGTGCTTTCTGGAGCACTGCAAAGTGAGGCAGGGTACTCTGTGTTGATGTCTTTGGGGCTGCAGAGCTACATTCCTCAGGACTCCAACTACTACGACTGTATAGAAACTCTCATTAAAGCCATCCAAGCTAAAGCCAAAGATAAGTAACTTATGGTTTCTTTAGTAACTTATTCATTACAACAAGGTGCTTTTTGGCTATTTTAGAGTTGAAAACTTTGTAGCTTCTTTCAGACTTAACTTTTGGAGAAGTAGGCTTGATTCCTGCTAAGTCTAGTTTAAAGGAACTCACTGAGTTTTGGAGCGAGAAAATAGAAGTTTGGCAGCCTTTCCAGCAGTTCTTTTTGTAAGATTTTTCAGCTAGCATAGAAGACATAGGACTGATTAATGATTTTTGGGGAGTAGTTCCTACCGAAAGGCAAGTGTCTGCTTTAGACCCAAGGTTTTGATAAAGTCGGTCAAAAACAGAAGGTTTGGGAGAACCTAGATAAGAACTTGCAAGTGTTCTGGGTGTCCTAGGTGTTCTGTCGATAGTTTTAAGTTTTTTGTTTGCTTGGAATATAAAGATTTTGGAAGAGCTCACAGCAAGTTGCCACCTGTGGAAGGCAATTTTAGGGAGCTTGTAAAGTAGCTTTTTCAAAAGAGTGTAGCAGTGTTGCTTGGTGATGTTTTTGTTTTTGTTTTTCAAGTAATTTAAAGTTCTGGACTTCCAAGTGAACAAAGCAGTTTGAGGCAACTTGTGCTTGCAAAGTGAAATTTGGTGTAAGTAGCAAACTAGCGAGTTGACTTTGTTGGATTTTCTGGACCTTACAGTTGGTTTTTTTCTTTTGCAGAGTGTTTTTGAGTGTGACTCAAGCACACTTACAAAGGCTCCGTGAGAAAGACTCTGGAAGCAAAGCTTTTTTAACCAGTGGTACCTAAACTCAGCTTTGCCAAATGCCAGCTTCAGTAGTTTGCATTGTGTGGTTTGCAAGTTCTTTTGAGTCCACTTGCTGAAAAAGTTGTTGAGTTGTTGTTTTTCTAAGAACTTAAAAGCCTTTTTGAGTTTGAACTGGGTTTGTTTTTGGAAGTCCTTAAATACTTTCCATTTCCATAAAGCTTTTTGCTCAGTTGAAACAGACCCTTTAAGTATCATCTTCAGAGAATACTTTCTGACCAGTTGGCTTTGTGAGCTTTTAGGTAAACTAAGGGTTTTAGAGTGTTTTTTGAATTTGCAAAAACAAGTTTTAGTCAAGGAAAAGTGCAGAAGTTGTAGTTTAGAGAAAGCAAATATAATCTTAGCTGTGCTTGTAACGTTTAAAACTTGTTTGTTTGGCAAAAAAAGCTTTTCTACAGTTTTGAGTTTTGAGTTTGCAAGGTCAGACACTTCTGAACTCTCTCGGAACCTTAGTTTTTTGGTTTCTTTTAAGTCTTTGAATGCTTGCTTTTCATTAGACTTGCTCATTGAAATTATACTTCAAGGATTAAATGGAGTCAAGTTCCAAACTCTCACAAAACGAACCCAAAAGGGACAGATGGGGACTACTCAGGAACGTAATTAAAGCTGTGGCTCTTTTCAAGCAACAAGAAGTGTACTCGCACTCAGACATCGAACCCATCATCCAAGACATCAAGCAGATTCCTACTGACAAAGCTTATCGCGAACGCCAACAACAACTAAACCAAAAAAGCCCCTTCAACATAGCTATTAAAGACTTACGACGCGAACAAACTTTGTTTTCAGCAGCTGAAAGAGGGAACTCCCAAGACATAGAAACAATCAAACACCAGTTCCAAGAAGACCCCTACAAAGACTTAAGGGGGCCTTCCCACCCCTTAGGTCTCCTCAACAAAAAGAACCAGAAAGGAGAAACCCTGCTTTACGTGGCAAGTCGCAACGGGAACTTAAACATGCTGAAACTCTTGCTCGAGTTACAAGCTGACCCAAAGATCCTCTGTGAAGTAGACAACGAAGAAGAGTCCTGCTTAGAAGTTGCTGCTAGGTGGGGCCACTACAACTCTGTAGAAGAGCTCTTGAAACTAACTTGGCCTACTCAAACTCTAAAAAGTGCTTATCTAAAATGCTACCAACGAGCAATCCAAACCCAACTCAAAAGAGCTATCAAAAATAACCGTAAATGCTGTACTCTGATATAATTGTCTATAGGAAAATTTAATATAAGGCTATCCTTAACTAATCCTAACTTTAAAAATCTCACTGAGGATACTTTTCTTCCCTTTACTGAGTAACAGAGAAGTTTGCTCGTGGGCCCAAGCAAAAACTTGGAGCACCTTTTCAATGTTAAAAGAAGATCTAGTTGTGTTGTTTCTGGAATTCACAGGGTCAAGTGTAACTACTCCTTCTGAAGCACTCAACTCAAAAAACGGCCTGAATAACTCTTACTTAGAACTCCCTGGACTAATTCCTTGAGTTTTGGGGTCGAACTTTGTTCCGTAAAAGCACAAAAAGTCTAGCAAAAGCTCCCCTAAGTCCTCTTTTTGCTTTTCAAGACTCTCCAAAAAGGCCACTATCCACAAAGTCAGACTGTACGAACTCAGTCCTCCTTTGTAAGCGCTGTTTAAGTCGTGACTGTACAGAAGTTTCTTAAGCACTAAGCCTAAGTACTGGACTTGGGGGTAGCTTTCCATAAGCTCACAAGTTTTCAAAAGCGACTTAACGCCCATGTGTGTTCCAGGCTTCCCGTCCTCTGAGTCATCAAAAGTGACGTCCGCCTTGATGATTTCGTTGCCAGTTCCTGCACAGTAGAAGCTGTGGAACTCTAATTTCACAACCGGAACTGTGGCTGTGCTGATACAGCTTACGTTCAACACCCACCCACAGCCTTCTAAGATGCTAGCTAATTGCAGACAAGCCATTTGTATGAGTTCTCGGCAGCCTAAGTTAGTGTTGCAGATGCTGATGTCTATGTCACTGACTTCAAGTGCTAGGCCTGACCCGTAAGAGCCATAAACCTGTACTTGTGCTGTGGGGAAAAGCGAGGTCACGACTTCGTTTAGTTTGTAAAGAAAAACTTCTATGATGGGCTGTTTCATAGAAATGTTGTTGAGCACTGAGTTGCTGAAAACAATGATTTCTTGGTGCAAGCGTTCGGTTTTGGAAGACAAACTAGACAGGAGAGGGGGGAACTCTGAGTCGTTCAACACAGCTGAAGCAGAAGAAGTTACCTTTTGCCACTGAGCTTTAGGTCCAGGTTTGTTTTCCTTTTTGAGGGGTTTTTTGGGCTTTGTTTGGTTGTTAGGTTTTTTGTTTGTTCTTCTGTAGTTTTTTTTGGGTTCTTTTCTGGGTTTTTTGTTTTTTTTGAAGTTGACTGTTTGGAACTGGCCTTCGTGGGTTTTTTCAACAGCATCCTGGAGTTTAATAGGGGGTTCTTGTATGTTTGAAATCAAGTTGTTCATGACGCTTTGAAGCAGTTCTTGAACTACTTGGTCTTCTACAGCTGCAATGCTTAGTTCAGACTCTTCTTTAGCTTTGCTAGAAGAGTTTGTGCTTTCAGACCGAACTGAGGTGCTGCTGAGGTCTCTGGGTTTTTTCTTTTTGGACCTAGAGTGTTTTTGTTCTTCTTCGTAGATAAGAAGTAGTTCCTCTGCGTTTTTCTGAGTGTAGGCAACTTTAATGCTTTCAAGTACTTTTCTGGCAACTAAGTCCAAAATAGTCACAGCTCTGTCTAGCGGCGAAGCACTTAAAAACTCAATGAACTTCTGAGGACTTTCTTGGTTCAGTTTGTCCAGAATCAACTGCACGCTTTTGTTCGACTGGAAGTACTGGATTTTGTTCCGCGAACTTGCTGAGTACAGTCCTGCTACTTGCGCAGCGTAGCTTGAAAGTATCCCTGGGCCTAAAGGGTTCAGTCCTGGAAACCCAAACTGGCTGAAAACAGGAATAGTTGGACTTTTTTTCGAAAGCTCTTGTTTGAGCTCAAGGAACTTGTAGCTGAGTTGTTCTGTGTTGCCTACTATTTGGGTTTTTGTGTTTCTTGGCAAGTTACCGAAAAACTCAACTATGTTTTTCTGCAAGGAGTTTTGGGTTTTGGAACTCCAGTAAGCTTCCCAAACAGCCCTTTCTAGACTAGCGCAAATCCAAGCCCCTAAGGTGTTGAAATTTGTAGGTGCCATCCAAGGCGGGTACTCCACCAACCACTTTTTAAGAGAAGAGTCCCAAAAAGCCCTGCAGGGCACTTTGAAAGCTCTGTTGTGTGAAACCTGACCAAGAAGACTCAAAAAGTAGTTTAAGTCCTTAAGTTCTTCTTCAATAGTAATCGTGTCCTGGTACTCCTCTGTGTCTGTGAGTCTAACTAACCCCTGGAGTTTCTTTTCGGCACTGAACTTAGGGTCTCCAGGAATCACTGCTTCTAGATTTTTCCGACGGCAGTAAAACATGTGCTCAAAATTGTCCTCTTCAGTCAGTCCTGGAATCAAAGCAAAGTCGAACTCGCCATGCGCGAGTTCTCGGAGGTACATTTGCCTCAAAATAGAAACCAACAAGGGGTTGTGGAGGTAAAGCTCCGAAAGCGAGTACTTAGAGTGCATCCAAGAAAGGACTCCTTTGGAGTGGGATGCGTCATCAGGTCTTTGCTGTGCCACACGCTGCATCTCAATAAGGTAGCCTCTCTTAGTTTTTTTCTTGAGAGTAGATTCACCCGCACTCAGCATTGCTTTAGTACTGTCTGGACTGTATAAAGTTACCATTTATAAAAATTTATGACTTTATTATTTCCTTGACCTTTGCTTGGATGCGTGAAGACGAGATGCCGAACATGTCTAGAAGCTCTTGGGGTTTTCCGCTGCGAGGCACTTCCTTCACGTAGAGTCCGTGGATTTTGAAGTCGTGGGTTGCCATGGCTGCACTCACTGCTTCAAAGATGCCTCCTTCTTGGTAGTGGTCTTCCACTGTAAGTATGTTTTTGCAGTCGTTGCCGCACTTTATAAGAGTAGTCACGTCTAAAGGCTTTACACTGAACAAGTCAACTACTCGCACTGAGATGCCTTCTTGTTGGAGTTCTTCGTAAGCAGACAAAGCTTCGTGCAAAGTCACTCCAGCTCCGATCACACAGACTTTGTCTTCTCCAGACTCTTTCAGGACTACTGACTTGCCTGCTGAGAAGTCTGTATCGTTGGGGTAGATAACCTTGGTGGCTGGTCTTGAAGTGCGGATGTAGGCTACTCCGTTGTGGTTAGCTGCAAGTTCAACTGCCCTGTAAGCACTCACTGCGTCGGAAGGGTACAACACTAAGCTTCCAGGAATAGTTCTGAACATAGCAACGTCTTCTAAACCCATTTGGCTTCCTCCGTCCTCGCCAATACTTACTCCGCAGTGACTGCCAGCAAACTTAACGTTGCCGAAGCTCAACCCACACATTCTAATGTGGTCGAAGCCCCTTGAAAAGAAAGCAGCAAAAGCTGAAACAAAAGGCACTCTTTTTCTGCAGGACAAACCTAAAGCTACTCCTATCATGTTTTGCTCTGCAATGAAGCACTCAACAAACCTTTGNGGAAAGGCCTTTTGGAACACAATAGCCATAGTTGAGTTTTTGGTGTCCCCGTCTAGGGAAACTACTCTTTCGTCAACTCCCAAAGCTTTCAAAGCATCTCCGTAAGCGTTGCGGGTGGCAACTGCAGTATCTGCAGGGTAGGAAGGGGGTTCTATGGTGTAAACAGACTCAGGCTTGGCTTCGTCTGATTCTTTTGGGGGAATTGGGGCTATTTCTTCTACAGAACTGTCTAGTTTGGACCTGAGGTGTGTAAGTATTTCCTCAGTTTTGTCTCCTAAAGGCTTTCCATGCCAGTTCAGTTCGTTTTCTATTCCCAAGAAATCCTTTCCTTTGAAAGTTCTGGCCAAAATAACTGAAGGTTTTCCTTTGAATTCCCGAGCATTTTCTAAAGCGTATATGATGCTTGTAAGGTCGTGCCCGTCAATGTTTATGGCGTTCAAGCCAAAAGCTTCCATTTTAGCCTTGTAGAACCCTATCTCGTGCTCGAACATAGTAGGGTCGCTCTGGCCTAGTCGGTTGACGTCAACAATCACACACAAGTTATCTAACTCGTAGTGAGAAGCAAAGTGCAGGGCTTCCCAAACAGAACCCTCAGCACACTCGCCGTCTCCCAAAATAGTGTATACTCTGTTTTCTTTGCCTTCTAAATGCTTGATGCTGTAAGCCATTCCGCAGGCCACTGAAATTCCTTGTCCAAGAGAACCTGTGGCTACGTCTACGAAGTCCAGACGAGGAGTAGGGTGCCCTTCTAACAAAGAGTCCAGCTTCCTCAAAGTTTTAAGGTCCTCCACAGGAAACAGTCCTGCCTCCGCCCAGGCAGCATACAAAATAGGGGCGGCATGGCCTTTGCTTAGTACGAGTTTGTCGTTGTTTAGGTTAGCAGGGTCCTTCACGAAGTAGTGCATCCCACTGGGGTCAAAGAACAACACTGAGAAGATCTCAGAGATTGAGGAGCAGGTTGTGGGATGGCCAGACCCTGCGGCACTAGTGGATTCTATGGAGTGAATCCTCAGCTTAGTAGCCATGTTGGCAAGGGCCGGGAAGTTGTGGGCTTCTTCGAGTTCACGCCTTTTTTTAGGAGTGATGTTGTCTAGCTCTCTGGATCTTGTTCTCTTCGCCATTAAAATATATGTCTGAAAATTAAAAATTTGAGCCACACAGGTTTACCTATGAATAATTTTTGAGTTAGAACCTTCTAGAAACTAGCTGCAGTTATTTTTGAGTTACAACTGATTCACTCAACCGCAAAACACTAAAATGACGTTTAGTTTCTTTCCTTTTTTTTTTGAAATTGTTCTAGAAAACCGCTCTATTTATCAATTAAACAGGGATTAATTACTTTCCTGGATCACTTCTAAGTGGCTTGGAATTTGGTAAGACTTACGCTTGGCACTCTGGTTATGTATATAAGGAGAAGCAGGTTCACTGTGTATTTTGTACCAGTTCTTGGGGCAGTTCTGTATTCCGTGGCACTCACAGTTTGTGTTTGTAGGTGAGTTTAAGTTGTGGTTCTCTTCAGCAGTGTTAGCTCTGTTGTACTTTTGAGTACCTTTGTGGGGCTGCATGCGGGATATGCTTTTTTTGCTACTAAAACCTCCAATCATCAAAATGGTTTTAAGTTGTTTCCTGCGGATCCTCATGGTTTTTTCGCGTTTGTAGCTTTTCCAGTGTTTTGATATAGTTCTGGCAGCTTCTTCTTCAAGGTTTTCTCTGATTTCAGTGAAGTACTTGTAATTCTTGTCAAGGATTGCTTTGGAGTTCTCAAAGGCTACTTTCCTTCTAGCTAGGAAGCCCCTGACTAGTTTCTGGCACTTAAGCACGGCTAAGAGTTTCTCCTTTAATTCTAGTTTTTCTAGCTTTCTTTTGTAGTAAGCTTTCCAGGCCTTTTGAATAACTTTGGCAGAGCTGTGCATGAGCGCTTGCTCTTTCTTTAGGAGAATCATGACTCTGGCTCTTTTCCACCAGTTAGATATTTTTAAAGCTGCTCTAGTTTGTTTGCGTTTCTCTTCAATGGCTTTGGCTTTCCGGATCAGTTCTTCTATGCTTAAAGCGGCTTTTTGGTAAAACGTGAATTTTACGTTGTATTTCTGTTCTAATTCTGCAGTTTGGGTCTCTTTAACTTTGCGGCTCTGAAGTCTGTTAGTTATTTCTAAACGGGCTGAGTTAAGAGCGTCTAGTTTGGCCCGTAAAGAACTGTTTCTTGCTGTGGGAGTTAAGGATTGCAGCCTTTTAGGATCTTTTTTAAAGCAAAACAGAGACTTAGGTTTAGCAAACTCACCCGAAGAGTTAAGCTGTAAGTTCTTGCGCCTTGAAGTAGTGGTTATTTGCCTTGAAAGAATGCCTTGGTTCTTATTCATTTTTTCAACAGACTTTCTTAATTAAATTACTTGTTTTTTATTAAGGGATTTCCGTTCATGAATCCGTCCACGTCAACTATTGTGAACTGTCCTGCAATTCCTTGGAAGCAGTTGTTGAGGAACTTCTTTTTCTGGCTAGTGAGATTCAAAAGACTAATCACCCAACTAGGCATGTACTCCATGCACTCTAGCCTCATGCAGTGGAACTCCTTTTCACTAGGGTCTGGACTGCCCTCTACCAGTTGGCCGTCCTTGTAAACTTGCAGTTTGTAGGTGCTAGAAATCGCAACGTCCATCACTATGTAGTCAATGCGGTGCTTGTTTAGCAGAGTAAAGAGCCGCTTGAATGTGGAGTAGTGGGCTTGGTAGTCCCCTGTTTCGTTTAAGTGTTTGAAGTCAGTGTTCAAGAACTCAGAAAAGTTTTCGGGTGGATCTTGGACTTGTTCTTCTGGTGCAAAAGAAATGTCAGTGAACTCGAACTCTTCTTTTTGCAGGGGAAACAAACTAAGCTTTTCGTAGTAACTCAGAGGAAAGTTAAGGTTCCTGAAAGGCAACACAGACCCTTTGATGCTTTGGGTCTTTACTAAAAAGGCTTCAGTCTCGTCGATGGAACCTGAACTTCTAAAAGAGTACCCTTGTTCCCTGTAGTTCTTGCAAATTTCTAGTACTTTTTTATACAAGTTGAACTCAACTAGGTCTTTAAGGTCGTCTTCCTGTCCCGAACTGATCTTTTCAATTATAGTTTCGTAGGCCTTGAGGAACCCCGGATGGAGATTTTTGTCAGTGATCTGAGAAACTAAGCTTTGGTTCTGGACAAGGTCTCTAGGACTTTTAGAGTAAAACTGGAAAGGGAAGTCAATTAACTTCTGAACAAGCTCCTTTTTGTTTTCGTGGTAAGGATACCCTCCAAAGAGTTTCAATCTCATATTTATATTAGATATTGTTGTTACTTGGCAAAGCAGGAGTTGCGCTTACTAAGTCAAAGTCAAACTCGTAGGCAGGAGTCTCTTCTAGTGAAAAAGGTTGTTCTGGCTGGGTAAGAGGTGGAGGAGTGGCCTGGTTCTCACTTCTGGGAGCGCGTGGTTTCATGTCTCCTTCCCGTATGTAGTGAGTGCGTTCGTGGGCAGATAAGTTGCTTGACTGAGTGAACCTTTTCATGCAGCCTGGGAAAGTACACTGGTAAGGCTTCTCGCCAGTGTGGATTCGCAGGTGGGTCTTTAGATTGAAGTCCAAACTAAACCGCTTGTGGCAGAAGTCGCACCTGTAAGGCTTTTCGCCAGTATGCACAAGCATATGGCGTCGGAGTTTGGAGTTGTCAAGGAATTTCCTTCCACACTCCTCAACGGGACACGTGAATGAATTTGTGAGTTTTTTAAAATGAGAGGACTTTTTAGTGCCAGAAGTCTGTGAATGCTTGTTTTGGTGCTTCCGCAAAGAAGACAAGTCTGTAAATTCTTTTTCGCAGTTAGGGTAGTTGCACGGGTAAGTAGTATGTTGCATTTGATTTTTTGGGGGTCTAATTGGTTCATCAGTGACTTTGTAGCCGCCAGGAACTTTTTGAATATGGACAGAAACAGGTTTGGGTTTTTGGTAGGGTTTGGTCTTCTTTAGGATTTGGTCTATTTTGGGGTAGTCTATTTCACTCAGCGTCTTCAGTGAAAGTCGGATTTTAAAGTTGTTGGGTGAAGAAATAGAAGAGTTAATTTCTGCCATATTTCTGATTACTTATTAGGGGGCGGGCATTGGCTGCTTAGTTTAATTCTTATAGTGCTGGGTTTAAGTAGCTGCCATTTCTTTTGGAACTAGCAAACATGCTTAAATAGGGAACCTCATATTAGTTAAAGTTATAAGGAACATAGTGCTTTTAGGTTTTGAATAAGTATGAAGTCCAACCCAACTCCTAAAGCAACTAAGTAACACCCTAACACTTGATGGTCCTCTGAAACTTCTGAGTTGTAAGTAGCAACTAAAATCAAGCCCATCAGAACTAGGTTCACTACAACTCCTAGGGCGTTTAGTTTGTGACTTCTTTTGAAAAAGATAAACTTGTAACTCACTACAAACAGGTTAGAAGCTATCAGGGCACAAACAACAACTACTACTTCTTGGACTCCAAAGTCTTCCAAAAACCACTTTGTCCATACCCCTATCAAGGCACTTTGGACATTCAACGAAGTAAACAGTTCACTTACTATTGCAGCTTTAGTAAACTTTTCACTGTAAAAAGCCCACCCTATGTAGTAGTTCGAGGTCCAGCAAGAGGTTTGGGAGGTTTCTATTTGGGGTTTGGGAAGTTCTTCTACTGGAGTTCTTGACTGTCCCAAAAAGTTAAGTTCAGTGGACTTATCACTCGGAGATATTATTGAGTCACCAGGCTTATTGAAATTAGGTCTAGAGTCATCTATTTCCAAGGAGTCTCCAGGACGTCTTACTTTATTGAACAAGAACTCGCTGCTTTTATTCAGTTCTTCAACTTTAGTTTGTGAGTTGGTCTTCTCGCACTTAAGAGCAGCAAACCCAAAAAGCACCCAACTCACTACAACACCTAAAGAGTAGTAAAACACCAACAAGCTAGTGTTTGTTTCTGGAGTCTTTGGAGGGTTTTCAAGAATAGAGTGGTCTATAAGAGAGTCCCCTGCAGCAAACAAAGACATGTGAGTGCACTTACAGACTGCAAAGGTTCCATCGAACTTCTGGAGCTCACAACCTTGATTTGACCAGGAGTCTTCTTTCCAGTACACACAGTCTGGACTGGTTGAGTTTTTCAGAGGAATCTTGAGAGTGATGCTTTCAGAGCCCAAGTCAATGCTTTGGGAGTGGTCTAGAATGGAAAACTCCAAGCTTCCTATATCTGAGCTTTCGTAAGCCACCAAAATGCTTAGAAGTTCTTTGTCTCCTAGGATTTTGTGCAGGTCTGGCAAAGTCACCTCTGCAGAGTTGATTTTAAGTGTAGAGTTGCTGAGTTCCTTAGCTGAGTCCAAGGCTGAACTTGACTGAACTAAAGGACTGTTGAATTGGACTCTTTGGTTTCTCCAAGCAGAATCTGCTCCAAGTGACAAAGCATTATAAAGGTACTTATTGAGCTTAGAAAACTCTTCTGGAGTGTTTTTAATCATAGTGGAATTCAGTTTGAAAGTTTTCAGAAGCGAACTTGCAAAAAGGGGGAAAGTAGAGTTGTCAAAGCGAATTCCTGAGTCTTTTTGCAAGTCAAGAAAGCTATCTAGGTGGGTTTTCATAGTTTCTATATAGCCAAGTTCTTTGATGTATGCTGAGTCTGAAATGCTTTCAAACAAGCTAAGCAGGACTTTCGAGTTTTGGTAGTCAAACTCAGTGATAAGGTTCTTTAGTTTCTCCAAGGCAAAGAAACAGTGATCCAGAGCTAACTGGTGTTGGTGCATACTTGAGTTTTGGGTGAAAACTGTTTTTTGCAGCAAGTAAATAAACGAAGGGTACAAGTTAGGGTCATCAACAGGAGAGTTTAGGAGCTCTTCTGTGTAACTAATCACAGAGTTAGGGTTGACTCCTTCAGCTTGCACACTCACACTGGCGTTTTGCATAGTGAAGCAGTCGTACTTGTCAAAGACTTTTACAAAAACCTTTAAGTTGGTGTCGGCAGGCAGCACCGAGTAAAACACAGAAGACTGGTTCTTGATGTTTAGAGGGTACTCTTTTGCTCCTTGGAAGTACCCAAACTGGTAAGTGAGTGGACTCTCTGGGTTTTTGGGGTCTACCCAGTTTTCTGCTGAAAACTTAAACACAGTGTTAAGAGACTCCCCTGCTGAGTGGCTTAGTTTCAAGCTGCCTTTTTGGGGAGCAGAGTTCACAGTGAAAGAAACAAAGTGAGAAGTCCAGTAGAACCCGTTGTGGACCTGGAGTTTGAACTTGTAAAAGGTTCCTTCTTGGAGAGTCCAAGGTTTTATTACAAGAGTGCTTGAGTCAGGTTCTGAGAAGGTTTCGTAAGTTCCTCCTTCTGAAAGTTCCCATATGTAGGTATAGTTTCCGTCAGCAAAGGTCCTGATAACTAAAGTTCTTTGGTTACTTACGTACTCAGGCAAAGAACTGAACCTTACACTTGGGACAGGAAAAGACTTAGTGTGGACCAAAATGCTTTTGCAAGAAGAACGGAAATCCTTTTCAGCAAGTACTGTGAAGTTGTAAACTAAGGACTCCTTTAAAGTGTTTTTGGGTACTTGCAAAACTTTAGACTCTGAGTTTTCTATGAGAGAAGAACAGTCGGTGCCTCCAACTTCGCAAGTCCAAAAGAACTTAAAGTCTCCAGATAGTTCGTTAGGGTCGTGGACTAGGGAATTCACTACTAGATCTTCTTCTACGTACTGGTTTGTTTGTTCTTGCATTACAAAACTTAGTGGCGAAGCATAAACAGTAAGGTTAAAAGCACTTGAACCCCGGGTGCTTCTAATATTATCTTTGATTGTAGCTTTAAAGGTGTAGATCCCTGGTTTTAAGTAGTTTTTGGGTATGAGGAGTCTGCTTGGGATAGTTTGTTTGTTCCAAAAGTTAGTGTGAACTTGGCAGTAGTTGCCGTACATAGCTAAAAGTTCCCAATCGTAACTTAAAGAACTAGACATTTCGCACTTGCTTTCTGGAAGCACGTAAATCGACTTGCTGCTAGTGGACTCCATCCTCCAACTAACTGTGGAGTCGTAGTTCACTTTGATTCCCTGGTTTTCAGACACTTGGATAGTATAGTTCACTGCATGTTCTTTCTGAATCCAGTTTTTAACTCTCAGGCCAACTGTTACTGAGCCCTTTTCAAATAGCTCAGAAGGAAACTCTAAATAAGGATTTCCAGTAGAGTAAGGAACTTCAGGGAAGCCTTGAAGGTCCCAATGGAACTCCAGAGGACGTCCATAGCCTCCAGAAGACCCCCTGGCGTCTAGTTGTAGGTCAAAGCACCCTTTGTAAAGTTCTAGCGGAGCACTTAGCGCTGCTGCTGGAAAGTGGTTAGGGAATTGGTACTTGTAGTCAACTGAAACTCCAATGGGGCCCGGGTAGTCTCCACAGGAGTAAATATCGGTGTACAGTGACTGCTTTTGGAAAGTTATGACTTCTCTGAGAATAGTAGCCTCAGCACCAAGCTTTACTTCAAGACTGTTCATAGAAGAGTTCCAGTTGCAAGCAGGGTTTTCTCCTAGTTGGCTAAAGCTTGGAAAAGTAAACAGCTCCTTGCAACTCCAAGAAGTAGTGCTTGCTAGCTGGTACTCAAAGTTAAACACTAAACTTTTGTAGTCTTCCGAAAAGTAAGCTTCCAAGTCTCCCTCTTGTATGTGGTAAGTGCAAGGGAGGCACTCTCCATCTGCTGCAAAGTAATTTTGTTCGCACTCACAAACTTGGAGGGCTTCATTGAAGTAAGAATTTGCAACACACTCGCACTGATCTTTTCCTTTTTGAGTGATGTCAGCACACAAATTGCAGTACTTGTACTCAAACCCGGTGTACTCTTCGCAGTTAGGGTCAAGGTTCAGAGTGCAGGAATCCTTTCTCACACACCCTGAAGAGCACTCAGGGTCGCAAGCAACACAAGAGCCCTCGCTCAAAAACTCTAAGTAACTACAGTCTGTTAAGCAGTCTCCTTCAGTACTGCAAGCACTGCACCCACAAAGGGAGCTAAGTACAAAGTTTTGAATGGAATTGTAAAACACAAGTTCATAGATAAATCCTTTAAAAGACTGAGATGCTACTGGGTCTGCTCCAACTGCAAAACTAAAGGAAGCTTTGTCGTGCAAGTAAGAGTTGCTTTGCAAAAGAGGTGTTCCAGCTAGAGTGTTAAGCAGTACCTTAACCTTTAAGTCGTTCCCCGATCTTTCTAGAGTTAAACTTAAATGCTGCCAGGTATTCCAGTTAGCCATTTGAGGTCCCTCAACTAAGACAGCTGACTCTGTAGCATCTTCTCCGTTAGTAAGTTTTATTTCTGCGAAAGGAGTTTTGGTAGCTTGGTTTATCTTAAAAGAAAAAAAGTAACTAGAAGGGCTGTGCTTGGTCAAAATAGCATGGTTTGAGGCCTGAGACTCAGGACGTGCCCAAAGTTCAAAACTAAGGGTGTTTCCTAGGATTATGGACTTTGAGTCTGAGGGGTTGGGAGGCAACTGCACTAAAGAACCTGTGAAGTACAAGCCTCTTTGGTAAGCAGGGTAGGCATCGTCTGAGTCAAAGTTACCTAAGTAGTTGTCTGAAGACCCAATGTAGGCAATGTACCCGCTTTTAGAGTCAACTACTTCGTTACTGATTCTGTTGAACTTAAAATGAGCAAAATTGTCCAGTTCAAGCAAACATTCAGAACCAGAAAGCGTGTACCCAGAAGGGCAAACACTCAAGCAAAGTCCGTTGTTCATAAAGTACCCGTCCAAACACTCTAAGCAGTCTCCGTTGTTTTTACTAAAGCAGTTTGTGCAGAACTCACTGCATTCTTCGCATGCAAAAGTAGACTCGTCGTAGTACCTTCTAGAAGAACACTTGCATTCTGAACCAGTGAAATCTGCATTCTCTATGCAAGCGCTGCAAGTTCCTTCAGAGAAGCTACTGCACTCTGAACACAAAGGGTCTTTGCAAAGGTTGCAGTCAGTCTCTCTCACACACCCTTTGGTGCAACTGCCTAAACAAGGCTTGCAAGTTCCATCGTAAAACTCAGATAAGTCGCAGTCAACTAAGCAAGTGTAACTTCCAAAGCACCCTATTGAGTCTTCAGAAGCAAAGTCAACTGCTTGGTTCCAAATGCGGAGTTGCTTGATAAATCCCTTGAAAAAAGAACCTTTAGCTGAAGGAGAAGAATACTTTGCACCTAAAAGTAAGGAGTAGTCTGAGTTCAAGTCTTGGAAGTAAGTAAACCCTAAGTCACCAGAGTCCTCCACAAAGTTCGAAGAACAAGTAATTTTGCTTTTTGAATTAAGTATTTCCAGTTTAAAGCCTAGGTGGTTCCAAGCAAGCATGTTCAGTTGGTTTGTGCACTTGTAAGTAGTAGTTGAACCTAAGTAAGGCTTCAGAGTTATTTTAGCGAAGTTGTCAGAATCTATTTCTATGCTAAAGTGGTCAGTTGAATTGCTTGAGTGCTGTTTGGATAAAAGGTTGTTTCCGCTTAACTGGGGATAAATCCAAATTCCAATAGAAAACAAAGGATTAAAAACTAACTTGCTTTCGAACTGCATAAAGTCATTTCCATCAAAGTAGTACCCTCTGTCTTTAGCAGGCGTTGGGTCATCTTCTTCTAGTTCTGGGTAAAAGGTTTCAGTGCTTCCTGCTGTGATTTCTATGTTGTTTACTGAGTCTTGGACTTTTCCCTGTATTTTATCAAAGACTACACTTAGCACTAGTCCTTGAGTTCCAATGCACTCTTGTGAACTTGCTGCAAAACCCGTAGGACACTGTTCTAAACAAGTATTGTCTCTATAGTAAAACTCAGACTTGCATTGTGTGCAGTCAGTCAAGTGGGGTCCTGAGCATTCTACACAGAACTCATGGCAAGCTTTGCAGGTTTCAGTTGAAGTTTCCCAGTAAAAGCCTGAATTGCACTCACAAAAGCCTGAAGAAGAAAACGAAGAGTCTGACTTGCACTGAGTGCAGCCAGTAGCTGAGTAGTCTTCGCAAACTTCACAAATAGAGTCTTTGCACAAGTTGCAAGTTGCAGTTGAAACACACGATAAAGTACCTGGACAACTAGGACAATCTAAGCACTCTGGAGTTTTTTGGTCAATGTTGCAGTTAGGAATGCATTCACCATCTGCCAAGCAAGCACTGCAGCCTCCTGAGCAAGCTGAACTCACTTCTTGGCTCATGTCACTTTGGAGGCTCTGCCAAATCTTAACTGACCTAATAAACCCAGTGTAGAAGTTGTCCTTTGCAGGCAAAGAGTACTCAGCACCTAGTATCCAAGGTAACTTTTTGTCTTGGAAGTAACTCACAGCTAGCTGTAAAGACTCTTCTGTTTCTTCAGTTTCAATGCTTATTTTTGAGTTGCCTTGTGAATCCATCATAAGCTTCACAACTAAGTAGTGCCAGTTTCCGTAAGAAAGTTGATTCGAACAGGTTTTTGTATAGGAGTTTCCATTGGTTAAAGCAGCAGTGGCTCTGACTCTGTTGGAGTTTAGGGATAAGCTAAAGGGCTTATTAGAGTAGTCAGAAGGGTCTTGTTTAGCAATAAGGGTTCCGTCACTTTGGGGTCTTATCCAAAGAAGCATAGTAAACATGGGTGGCAACACAAGGTACTCACCTTCACTGTTTTGTGAAAACTCTATAAACGAAGACCCCCTGAAGTAGTAGCCTCTTGAGTCTCCTGCTACTGGATCTGCACTGTCATAGTCAGGGTAGAAGTTACTGCCTAATCCAGTTTCAATTCCAAAACCAAGTGAGTCCTGGAGTTCCCCTTTAATCTGGTTAGCAAGGTTCAAGTCAAACACAACTCCAACTCCGTCCACGCACTGGCCGTTGGTTTCTGTGTACCCAAAAGGGCAGTTTTCGAGGCACTCACCCATTAGAAGAAAGTGCTCAGCACTGCACTGTGTGCACTGATTATGAAGTGTCCCCTCACAAACATCACAACTGTCTCTGCAATTTTCACACTCTTCACTAGTTTGCACAAACACATACCCTGTATGACAAACACACCTTTCGGCCACAAAGCTGGCATTTGGCTTGCACTTAACACATAAACTAGTTCCATAACTTTCGCATTCTTGGCAAATCTTGTCTTCACACAAGTTGCAGACCTGGGCTTCTCTGCAAGTAGAGCACATAGCTTTGCAGTCTCGACAGTTTAAGTCTTGGTTGTACTCACAGTCTGAAATGCACTCCCCTGAAAGAGGACAAACTTCACAAGACCCTGGATTGGAAGTACAACTACTTGAAATAAGGGGAGTTCTTGCAATGTTGTGGATACTGAGTTCAAATATTAGTCCGTTGAAGTAGTTGCTAAGTGGGTAACTTGCACCTACTTGGAAAGCATACGAAGAAAAAAGGTCTATCCAGTAACTTCTAAGACTCTGTGAACTTTCTGTGTTTCCGTTGTGGAGAATCTTCACTGTGATTCCTGAGTGAGTAGTGGTGTCGAGCGAAAAAGTAAGGTGGTGCCAAGTTTTTAGGTCTAAAGCAACTGAACTCAGTTCAAAGGACCCACTTGAAAGTTCCAGACCAAATAAAGGAACTCTGTTGTCAAGTTTAACTGCTAAGTAAGCAGTGTTGGGGGAAGTTTCTAGGTTTTTAGACAGCATAGTTCCAGTTCCACTGTATAAGTTAACCCACATCATAATGGTAAAGTCTGGAGCTAGGTTCAGTAAGTGGTTTTCATTCCCAGAATAAGGAGGCAAGTGCAGCACAGAAGAGGTTCCGTCAAAAAAGTACCCTCTTTTGTAAACAGGGATAGGGTCCTCAGAGTCTAGCTGGGGGTAAAAGTCCCAGGAACTTCCGTGCCTAACCTCGATTTCACTCTGGGCTTTGTCAGTAAGTTTTCCGTGCAAAGCTTCAAACTCCAAGCGAAATACCTCAGTGAAGTCAGTCGCGCACCTGTTAGTAACTAAGTTCTTCCTAGTGCCTGTAGGGCATTCTTCCAAGCAAATCTCGTAGAAAAAATAAGGGTGCTTGCAGTCTATGCAGTTTAGGAACCCCAGAGCTGAGCAGGTAAGACACTTAGAGTCGCACTCTAGACACTTGTTAGTGGTTTCGTCCCAGGCGTAGCCGTCAGCACACTTGCAAGTTCCGTTATCTAATTCAGAGTACTCTTTGCACTCCACACAAGTGTTAGCTGTAAAGTCCGAGCACTCTTGGCACTTTTTATCCTCACAAATATTGCAAAAAGAGTCCCCTCTTACACAAGTAACACACGAACTGTGGCAGTCTCTGCACTCACCGTTCCAGTACTGATTAGGCAAGCAGGAGTTCAGGCACTTGTTAGTTAGTGAAGGGCAAATGGAACAACTAAACTCAGAACTGTCACAGACGCTTGAAGCTATAGTGGTAGATCCACTGTGGGAGTTCCAAAGCTTTATTTCGTAAAGCATTCCTTTCCAGTAACTTTCAAACCCCCCAACTGACCTTTTGGCCCCAATGCTAAAGTAGTAGTTTGAGTCGAGGTCCACAAAGTAACCTGAACCCAAATTGGAGTAAGAAGCAGAGTTTCCGTTTACTCTGCAAAGCACTTGGGTTTGAGTCCCTGAAATGCGAAGTCTCAAGTCAAAAAGACTCCAAGTGTTGTAAGGAAGTGTTTGGCTGCAGGCATAGTTAACTGAACCTGCTTCTTGAAGAACCACTGCAAGGGAAGGGTTGCTTGCTAAGTTGAACTGAAACTGACTTGCATAGGAACTTTCCTCAACCTTCGAAATAAGCACTCCATCACTTATGTGGAACAGCCAACCTTTAATAGTGAATTCGTTGCTTAAAGTAAGTGGGGCTTCTGAGTAAGGCGGCAATTGCATGACTGAAGCACCAGTAAAGTAATAGCCTCTATCTTTAACAGGCCTAGGGTCGTCAGACTCATAGTTCGGGTAAAACACTTCGGAAGAGCCAGTTACCACTTCTATTCCCGAACTGCTTAGGTCCTTCACAGTGCCCTTTATGCCGTTAAGAACCATGTGGAACACCAAAGTGTGGTCTTGAGTGCACTCTGAGCCACTTATCCTAGTTCCTGTAGGACAAAAGGGGTGGCATACTCCGTTCAAAAAGTAAGACCCGCTTTTGCAAGTGCTGCAGTCTGTAAACTGGAAGCTTGAACAAGTTTCGCAAGCCGAGTGACACCCTCCACAAGTTTCAGTGGCAGAGTTCCAAGAGTACCCTTCTTGACAAGTGCAGTCGCTAGTGTTTTCAGCGTAGGGTTCGCACTCTAAGCACGAAGAACTATAGTCGGTACAGGTTTTACATTGCTTGTCTGAGCATAGGTTGCAACTTAACCCTGAGTCAACACAGCCCACTTTCTCACAGTTATAGTGGCATGAAGAACAGGAATTGTAATTGGTCTCTGTCCAGTACTCATCTATGCCACAGTTCACTAGGCAGTTTCCGTCAATTGGGCAAACTGAGCATCCTTCTGAACAACTAGAAGTTACTTGGGAATTTAAACTTTTCTTGGTGTTAAATACTTGGACTGAGTATATAAAACCCCTAAAGTACGAAGTGTAGGTTTGGCTGTTTGCTTGCCTGCAACCTATTGTCATGAGGTAGTTTTGGGGTTCGTCTGAGTAGTACCCAAAGCCTAAGTTATGGGATCCTTGGTTTTGGTTAACACTGCATTCAAGAATGGTGTTTCCTGAGCCATCGATTTCAATGTTGAAAGCAAGATGGTTCCAGTTGTTTAAGGAGGTTTGGTGGTTGCAAGTAGCAGTAACTTGGTTTTTTCGTTCGAGAAGAAGAGTAACCTTGGGGTACCTGTTAGTAAGTTCTAGCTGGAAGTACACTTGGTAGGCGTCTAAAGAATGCACCTTGGATAAGATCACTCCGTTTTGACTGGGGTTGACCCAAACCTCTACAGTGAGCTCATGCGCAAGGTGCAAAAGAGGACTGAGGTACTCTAGGTAAGGAGCTACTTGCATGCGAGAAGTCACTCCGTCGAAGTAGTACCCTCTTTTGTAAGCCGCAACAGGGTCAGAGGAGTCGTAGTGAGGGTAGAAAGCACTTGAACTTCCAGTTACTACTGGAATGTTAGAGGCACTATCGTAAACTACTCCTTGTATCTTTTGGAGCTGAAGATCAAAAACTATCGAGTTTTTCCCTATAGTGCATTCCTTGTCTGACACAGAGTAGCCTAAGGGACACTTGGTTACGCACAGCACTCCTAAAGAGTATACATGGTTTTCACAAGCTTTGCAAGACATAAAGTTGTGCTCAGAGCAGTCTAAACAGTTTTCTTCGCAAAAAGTACAGCTTTCGGTGTCTGGGTCCCAGCCATAACCAAAGTTGCACTCACAAGGGTAAGAAGAAGCATTTTCCACACAAGGAGTGGCGTCTGAGTTACAGGTTTCCCAGTTGTCACAATACACACAAAGCTGACTAGAGCACAGGTTGCAGTTTT
>PR_CR_10_Liq_1_inCRDRAFT_1000228_pt1 | contig 35065 bp, 24 predicted proteins | sample PRCRCaboRojoPR_3_FD_10241 | JGI IMG/M metagenome (IMG submission 10241)
GGAGGTGGTGGAGCAGTTCCACGTTGATTAGGCAAAGGAGGTGGAGGTGGAGCAGTTCCACCTTGATTGGGCAAAGGTGGTGGAGGTGGCGGAGCAGTTCCACCTTGATTGGGCAAAGGTGGTGGAGGTGGTGGAGCAGTTCCACCTTGATTGGGCAAAGGAGGTGCTACCGGGGGAGCCGATTTTTGCTTTTCTTGGTATTCCTTTAGTTCCTTTTTAGCTTGATCCTTGTTTTTCTTTTCCACCTCAAGAAGTTGTTCCAGCTTCTTAATAGAAGTTTTAGCACTTTCGAGTTCCTCAGAAAGTTTGAATTTTTCATTCTCAATTTTGCTAAGTTTAGACTTGAGTTCCATATTCTGTTCCAACTGGTCTTCATTGCCCTGCAAAGAGTCAAGTTTTTCCTGCAAAAGGTACTTTTCCTGTCTGACTCTTTCGATTTCTTCATCTCTAGCAGAAACATTGTTCTGCAGGTTTTCTAGCTGCTTTAGCTTCCAAATCATGTCTTTTTGGTTTTCTTGTACTTCTTCTAAGTTGAATTCTTCAGTGAGTTCTAACTGGGCTTCAATGTTACTAGTGAGTTTGTCAGTGACTTTTTTAAATTGAATCCAGTAAGAGTTTCCTACAGGGTCTGGAGGAATTAAAGTGAGGTTCTTTAGAATGCCTAAAAAAGTTTGGTAAGCATTGGCAGAAGCCGAGGAGTTTTGCAAGGCTTGAAGCAGCTTGACAGGGTCAGTGCTTTCGTCTTGGTCGCAGCCTTCTAAGAACAGCATGATCTGGGTCATGAGCTGAGTGACTAAATCTTCTTCTTCTTCATTTTCGCTTTCTTCGCTACTAGGTTCCTCTGATATAGCTTCAGATTTGTTTTGTTCTATAAAAGCTTGTAGAGCTAAGCCTGCATCTTTGGTTTCGGGGTACACTGGGATATCTCTGGTGGAATCCCTTTTAGAAGTAATTACTGAGCTGCGAGACCTTACGCTTTTAACTCTATCAGGGTCGAAGGTTTGGCACTGGCGTTTGTTTTCAGGTTTATAGTCTTTAGCTTTTTCTTGGATTTTAACTGCTGTTTTGCGTTTCCGGTCCAGTTCCATTTTGACCGAAATGAGTTCTTTGGCAATGACATTCTGGCCTAGTTCGTCTTGGATTTTAAGCAAAATGTCTTTCATGCCCAGAGAAACTAGTTCTGAACGAATAGATTCCCTGACATCTTCGTCTAGTTGGCTCTCCACAAGAGTGTTAGCAAACACCACTATTTCTTTTTTGAGTTTAACTTCTGCGTCAATCAGCAGTTGCACCAAAAACTCAAATCTGCTTTTTTTACCGCGTTCATTAGCTAGCACTTGCAAAGCGTTAATTACTAAGTCGTAGCCTCTGCTGCTAGCCCAGCACATCTCACTTAGTATGGTTAGAGTGCTTGTGTTAAGATCTTCTTCGTCTTCTTGCAAATTCAAAGCTAACACGCCTACAGTGGTTTCGTCGTACATAAGGTCGAACACAACTAGTGGGTTTTCCAAGACTGAACAAAGAGTTTTCATGACTTCTTTTTGCCTTTCGTAGTTTTTGGTGCTTTGGGAGACTTCTTGAGCTACAAAAAGAATGTTGGTGAGTATTTCGCACCCGCCGAGTTCTATAAAGGTCTGAAGTTCTTTTTTGTTGGCGTTGGCAAGTAAGTACCGAGCTTTACGTATTCCAGTGGTGCTGGGATTTGACTTAAGGACTTGAAAGGCTTCGTCTACTTCGCCAAGTTCAGCTTCGGTTTTAAAGCTTTCCATGTGCTTGCACAAAAGTTGCCACTTGACTGAGACGTCTTGGGCTTGGAGCCATTCTCTTTGTTCTTGGGCAAGGTTAAGCTCCAGAAGTCTTTTGTCAAATTCTTCGACTACAAACTTCTGGTCAATACTAAGCTGCTGCTGCACAGGTTCACTTGCTAGTATAACAGAGCACCTTCTTTGGATATCTATCGGAGGTTGTCTAAAGTCAGATTGGGAGTTAGAGTGTTTATTCCCCATTTATTATTCAGGTGATGAAGTCACCCATTTAAAGTAAGACTGGTTGGTAGTCATGAAATGTGAAGGAGTAGCTTTGGAACTGATGGGGGAAGCTTTGGTCTGAGAAAAGACTTCTGCCTTTTTAGGCTGGAATTCAGAAAAAGTAGTGGTGGAAGGAGTTGTATTGTTAAAGCCCAAACTAACACTAGAAGCAGTTAGTTCGTACTTGGACTTTCCGGAAAAGCCAACTTGTCTAGTGAAAGAAGAACCAGTAGAAGTTTGGTAGTTGGGTTTTTGGCTGTGAGACAGTTCTAAGTTCACAACTTTGTTGGGGTGCAAACTGGATCTTTCTTTATTTGGAGGTTTAAAACTGTTGAAGGCCTCTCTGTAGTGGGAGTTTTTAAACTCTTTGTCTTTTCCGATAAACACACTGGACTCAGTGTATTTGACTTGACTTAGTCTTTGAGGAGAGACTAGTGAGTGTGCAGAGGAGTATATAGACTTGAGTTTTTCAAAAGTGCTTCCGAAGGGCAAGTTAGACACTTTGTTCCTATAGGTGTTTTGGAGGTACTCTGCAGAGTCAGTTGAATTCAAGTTAGGTCTGCGGTGCTTAGGTTCAACAGAAGAAGACTTAGTGTCAAAGAACTTAAAGTGCGTAGAAAGGTTTTCTTCGTGGGACAGTACAGGCTTGGTAGGTACAACTGGAGTGGAGGACCTGTAAGCAGACATGGCCACTGAGTTGTAGTTGTTTTTCGAGCTGTCAAACACAAAGTTAGTTTTAGAAAGTTTTTCCTTTATCTCGTTGTGCTGGTCGAAAGAAAAGTTACTAACTTCGAAGCTCTTGGAAGTAGTATCATAAGTGTTTCTTTCGGAGCCGATGTAGTAGTGGTTGTTCTTCATATCCCGGATGTCAACATAGTGCTTTTGGGCCTTTCTAGGGTCAGCTGAGCTGTACTCGCCCCTGTTTTCAGTTATTTTAACGACTTTGTCGTTACCTAAAGAAAAACTAGACAGGTTTTCGTTGCGTTTTACCAAAACAGGTGGTTTATCCTGGTCGAAACTTGCGAGTTCTCTGAAAGTAGGTTTGTGGGGGGAGTTCCTTCTCCCAAGCTCCAGTTCGTGCTTGTTCTTTTTTTCTGGAAAAAACCTAGAAGGCGAGGCTCCAGGTTTGTTGTAGTGGTACTGCGACTGAGAAAAACTTCTTTTTTCCCATTTTGAGTCTCCAAAAAATATATTGGACTGGGATGTTTTTCCTTTTTCAGTTGTTTGGGTTTTGTTTTTGGATGCTTGGGTTTTTTTTTTCCTTTGATTTGCAGAGTCAAAACCAAACTTAAAGTGAGTTGAGTATAAGTCTTTCACCATAGACTTTCGATGGTTAATGCCTTTGAAAGTAGTTCTCAGGGACATTATGTCTATAGATCTTAAATAAATGTCAGAAGAGAAAAATCCATTTGATTACTTAGAGTTGTCAGAAAACTCTACACTGGCATCTAACTCGCTTGAGTCCTCCACCAAAAAGCAACTAAAAATTTATTATCTGCACTTGAAGTGCTTGATGTGGAAACAATTCCTTGTGTTCCGTAGGAACCTTAAGTCCACTTTGTTCCAGTTATTCACTCCGCTTTTCATATGCTTGTTTTTACTAATGTTGCAGCAAGTAGCCCAGATTTCTTTGAAGTCCATGGTTAACAAGCACCCGTCAACTGAGTCAATACAAAGAATTCCTAAGTGCTGGGGGTCGGGCTGTATAACTTTAGGAGTGGGCTTCACCAGTGGAAAAACTGACTGGACTGACTACGTCCTAAGTCACCTTGCAACCAACCAAAATCTCAAACTAGACTCTGATATTAAGGTTGTTGCTGAAAAGGATCCTATGGACTTAATCAATTACTTAATTGACCACCCCAACAAGACCCAAACTGCCGTGATTTTCTGCACAGGTCCGTTTGTGCTTCCAGACAACCCCGTCTACAACGGAACTATAGACTGCTCTGGAGGAAAATCAGAACTCACTGTTAACCTTTACAGCATTTTGACCAACAATAGTTTGGCTGGGCTAAGTTACCTAAGTCCTCCCAACGAACCTGCACCAATAGACTACTCTTCATTGGCGGTCAAAGTGGCTATTGACAACGCACTGATTTCCTACCACAATGCTCGNAAGTCCCTTCCTGTTTCCGANGTGGATGTTTCAGTCCAAAGGTACCCTACAGCAGCAAACAGGTACATAGAGGGGTACAACGTAGTGACTTCAGCAGGGGCTTTTTACTTCTTCATTCCTCCAATGGTTACTTTTGTGGTGGTGCTTATTGAAGTAGTTAGGGAAAAGGAGTACGGATTAAGGAATGGCCTTGCAGTTATAGGGCTGTCATCAACTACTTACTGGCACAGTTGGTTTTTGACAGGAGTGGCTTTTTCTTTGATTGTAAGCACGAGTCTGATTATAAGTGGACTCATTTGTCAGTTTGAGCTCTTTTTAAACACTCCTTTTTTTATGATGACGTTGCTTTTCTTGACGTTTTCAATGTCCATGGTGATGTTGGGGTTCTTGATGTCAACTATTCTGAAAAGAACCAAATCAGCTTATACAGCTTCCTATGCTTTTATTTTAGTGGGGTTGGTGTTTCAGTTCTTTTTTTCAAATGTGTCCATACTTTATCTTTTTTACTCACCTAAAGTTCCTTGGTGGGTCGACTTAGTAAGGGTTATTTTGACCCTTTACCCTCCTTTTAACTTTTCTAAAGCTTTTGGAGACATCGCTTCAGTGGCCTCAGAACACTACAGTGGGTACCAAAAAAGGTGGGTGAGTGGCAACGAGTATACTTGGAGTAGGTTTTTTTCTAAGATCCATGTTAGGTCAACTCACCCACACTTCAACGCACCTTCTACAGCAGAGTCACTGGCTTACTTAGTGATGGATGCAGTGCTGATAGGGCTGCTGGGGTGGTACCTGGACCATGTTTTGCCAAGCAACAGAGGGAGTGGAAAGCCTTTTTATTTCCCGTTTACGAAGAGTTACTGGAAAAGAAAAAAAGAACCTGCTCAAACTCCAGAGACTCAGGTTGTAGAAGCTTCTGATAAATCTGAGTTTGGAGTGGACCTAGAAAACCTAAACAAGGTCTACAGAAAGTACTCTTTTATGAAAAGCAAACAAGACCTCCACGCTGTGAAGAACCTTTCGCTCGAAATAGAGAAAAAGGAATTGTTTACCTTACTAGGGCACAACGGAGCAGGAAAGTCAACTTTAATCAATATGCTCACTGGACTGTTAAGTCCTACTTCAGGAAGTGCTAAGGTTTGTGGTTACGACTTGGTTGAAGAGATGGACTTTATCCGGAAACACTTAGGAGTGTGCCCACAACACGACATTTTGTGGGACGAGCTCACTGCAAAAGAGCACATAATTCTTTTTGGAAGGATCAAAGGTATGACAAAGGAAGAAATCGAGTCAGTAGTTGAAGAAAAACTTAGCGAAGTCAACTTAACCGAAGTAGGAGACAACAAAGCAGGAACTTACAGTGGAGGAATGAAGAGAAGACTCTCAGTAGCACTTTCTGGAATAGGCAACCCCAAAATTATAATTCTAGACGAACCCACTACAGGCATGGACCCCCAAAACAAAAGGGACGTTTGGAAACTTATAAAAAAGCTTAAGCAAAACAGAGTCATGATTCTGACCACCCACTCTATGGAAGAAGCTGACGTCCTCAGCGACAGAATTTCTGTGATAGTGGACGGGGAACTTAAGTGCCTAGGCACTTCTCTATATTTAAAGAACAACTTCGGAGAGGGGTACCGCGTTACACTGATTACTAAGAACGTTGAAAGGGTGCTAGAAATAATTAAGGAAATAATCCCTAGTGGAAAGGTTCTGGACATCAGCGGAGGAAGCATTGTAGTTAGCATGAAACTAGACGAAATTTACGAAATCACCCGCTTTTTCCGAGTCATGGAAGGAAAGGAGAAGTCTGAACTGGTAGAGCTGATTGAAGACTGGGGACTGTCGCACACTACCTTAGAAGAGGTTTTTATGAAAGTAACTGGCAAAATCAATAACCTAAGAACTAATTCAGTTTAGTAAGTGAAGTAGCGCTCACAATAGTAGCTCTTTAAGGCCACAGCTAAGCCTTTTAAAGTTACTAACTGGTGGTTTTATGACATAGGTCTCAAAAATGGGGTCCTTATAAAAACAATGGCAAAGCGAGAAAGAGAAGAGTTGCGCAGAGTGCTAGCAGAAGGATTGGATGCAGGAAACGAAGCAGTGTTTGGGTTCTTCTCACGTTTCGGGCGAGTGACAGGAATCAAATGGGTGGGCCGGCGTGCTTGCATGGTAGAGTTTGAGACAGCTGCAAGTGCAGAAAAAGCACTTCAGTTGAACAACACGCGGCAGCCACCTCTTAACACATCATGCCTGTTTGTCAGCCAGGAAATGAATGCTTCCAAAAGGGCTCGTCACGCCCCTGGTTCTTATGTTGTTTTGGATCCACCTCGGTTCAATAACTTCCTGATTCCCGTCCTACCTCATTTTCTCTCTTGTAATCGATAATTATTTCTCCTTTAGGAGATTACATTGGTTGTTTATTAGTTCTTATATGAACTTCTAGGTGTAAAATTAATATTAATGGATTAAAACATTTCACAGCACCTGGACTTTTTGGATTCTTTATAGAATATTTTAGCCCTTGCACTTAGGTCTTCGCTTTTTTGCATTAAACTTTCTAGAGTTTGTCCTCTGACTATCACTCTGTTTAAAGTATCAGTTACTACTTCTAAAGTAGCATCTGTTTCTTCCAAAGCCCTTGCAATGGGGTCCTTCCGAGAAGGGTCTTTGTAACTCTCGATGATTCCTTCTAGTTCTTTGAAGCTGAACTCTTGGTCTTTTGTAGTCGACTCTTTCCAAGTGTCTCCGTAGGAACTCCTGAAAGCTTCTAGAGCTTGCCTTGCGCAAGCAAAACCTATTCGTTTCGGGTACTCTGCATCACAAAACACAGCACACGCAAGACTGTCAGACTCCCTTACCACTAGTATTTCCATTCCCTGTTCCACCACAGAAGTCTTAGTCCCAGGGTTACAGTACAAACTTAAAGTGCGCGCAAAAAACACACAAGTTTCCCATATGGTTTTTCTGTGCACTAGGTACTTTCTGGGGAACTTTTTAGCCCCGCAAAGCACACTGCCTATATCTTGGAAAGGTTCAGCACAAGAAACTAGGATGACTGCAAATACTTTCATTTAACTAATTCTTTAAGAATCCTTAGTAGGTTTTCTTCGTTAAAAGGTAGACTGATGAGCTGAAATCCTGAGTGGAGTTCTGTAGAGTAGTTATAGTTCTCAACAGGCATTTTTTCAGTGAAGTCTAGGCACACTGAGGGAAAGCCAAGAACTGAAGCTATTGAAAAGTAAATGACTTGCTGGGCAGTTAGTGTTTCATTAGCTTCTAAAATGCTTGAGAAGCTAAAAGGCACTATTAAAGCTTCCAAACCTTGTTCTTTCCAAATGTTTATGATTCTTTGTCTGTAGTTTTTAAGTGACTTAAGGTGCTTAGAATAGTACTTAGTGGAAAGCTTAGTGAGGGACCCCGGTTGCAATGATTCTAAGTCTCTGCAAGTTTTTTCTTTGACCCAAGAAGCCAGTTTTTTAACTGGTTTAGGCACTAACTTTTCTAGTAAGCCTTTTTGCTTCTTAATTAAGTTGCTTGACAAAATGATTGCTAGTGCATTTAAAGTCATGCTCTCAAGGAACTCAAAGTTAATTCCAATAACTTGATAGTCTAAGTTAGTCAACTTAGCAATACCTTGGTGCATTACTTTTTGGAACCTAAAAGGAACAGGGTGGTCAGGGTGTTCTTGCACAAAACCAACTCTGAGTGCTTTAGGTTGCAAGTTCCAAACTACACAAGAGTCTTCGCACAAAGTCCTGATTACCTTGTTTAAGTCTTTAATTCGATTGCATATTAAAGCGCACTGAGACTGGATTCCTAGGATTTCTTGGAAGTCAAAAACTCTAGAAGAACAACAACTAGCTACTCCACAAATTCCTGCTGCTTGCTTAACTTCGCCAAAGTGCTCCAGCGAGACTGTTGCAAAAGCACAGTTCAGCTGAACAAGCAAAACGCACGAAGGAATAGGGCCTGTCACAGAACTTCTAGACCTTCTGGTGCTTTGTGCAATGACTACTGCGCCTTTGGCTTTGAGCAAACTAATAAAAGAGGGAACTTTAGAAAGCCTTTTGTCTATGATTACAGGCGCTCCGTGTAAAGGAGACCTAGGCGTTAGGGTATCTAGTTCTTTTTGCAGACTTTGGGCTTCACTAAGTGACTCTTCAAGGTTCACTTCAGATACTAAGTCACAGGCACTTGTTTTTAGCTTGTGGAAGTAAGTAACTACTAAGTCCTGCACAGTAACTTGTTTGGTGCAAAGTAAGTGCCTGAGTTTTTTAAGTGTTAACTCAGAAAGAACTGAAAGCAACTCCGAGTTAAAACTTGAAACTCTTTGCAAGTTAACTTGAACCCTTTCTCTCCTTTTCCTTAGTCTTTTTTGCTTTCTTTTTGCTTTTCTTAGTTTTGATTTGTGCTTTAAATGAGTCTTTACAGAAGCACCAATTACAAAGCAGCCGAAGAAGGTGATAAGTCGTGACTTTGCTGACTTTTTAAGGGTTTTTAAGTCTAGGTTATGCCACATTTATTATAAAGATGTCTGCTTGGGAAGTTTTTAGACAACTCCAACAAGACAGAGAAAACACCAGGTGTGTAGACTGCGGACGCGTTGGTCCTCAGTGGGCTTCAGTCAATTTAGGCATATTTATATGTCTAGAATGCTCTGGAAAGCACAGGGGGCTAGGAGTCCACATATCGTTTGTGCGCTCTGTAAGCATGGATTCCTGGTCGCCCCAGCAACTCCGTTTCATGACTACAGGAGGAAATGCACGTTTCAAGCAGTTCTTAGAGAACTACAACTTTCCTCCTACCATGACGATTGAGTCTAAGTACTACTCCAAAGCTGTGGAATACTACAGACAAGCTCTCAAAGCCCACACTGAAAACAGACAAGTTACTGCAGAACCTCCTTCTTTGAACGAAGGACTCCAGCCCTTTTCAGCCCTTCCTCCTCCTAGTTTCAACTACACTTCTGATATAAGGCCTATACCCTCTAGACAACAAGAACAGAGTTGGTGGGGAGGCTTTTTGGAAACTGATGACTCCAGTTGGTTCGGCAAGATCAAAGGCACCGCAGGTAGTTTAATAGGGGCTTCTGTGGAAGCAGGCAGCAGGCTTGTTGAATCGGTGCAAGAAGCAGACTCTTGGAGGAGCATAACAGACAAAGGACTAAATGCCTTAGGCACAGTAGGACAACTAGCCTACGAAGGAGCTACTAACGTGTACAACAAAATTAAAGGCCAGGAAACCAATGTGCACTACGCTCCAATGGACAGTTACAATACAAGACTTAACCAAGAAAGTTACAGGTTTGAAGAACCTGGAAGGTTCAGAGGAAACTACCAGCCCCCTTCAGCTAACAGTTTGCCCACAAGGACTTACCCCTCTGAGCCCTCTAGACAAGAAAGGAACCTTTTTGGTCCTAAGTACACCCAACCCGACTTGCTATTTGAAATGGAACCCCAAACACAGCCTCAAACACAACCCCAAACCTACGAAGAATCTCCAGACTTACTTACTGGTTAATGCTAAAATTAAGTGCTTTTTAAAGACAGTTGGGCTAAGTGAGACAGTCTTTGAATTTGGGTTTTGAAGTACTCAAAGAGTTCAGGTTCTTCTTCTTGGTCTTCATTCAAACTTAAAGACGAAGTAGGAAAGAACTTAGTATCAGCTATTTCTATTCTTTCCTTGACAAACTTTTCAGCTCCATTGCACTCTTCTATAGGTTTATGTCTGATGTGTATTATAAAAGCTAAGTAAGCAAAGGCGTTGTGCTCCACGTTCAAGTGGCTATTCCAGTCAATTTTCTGCACTTCGAACTGGAACTTCTTTTTACCACAGATCAAGCAGTTTTCTCTCATATCAGTAAGTTTGGCGTTTTTTCTGTCCCTCAACTCTGCAAATGTGTCAATAATTATACCAAATATAATGTTGGTAACGATCACAACTATCAAAATAAAGAACAAATTGTCAAAAATAATCCGAGCCCAGTAGTCTTGGTCTTTAGCTGCCTGGCCAATCCATTCGCCTATGCCTCCACCTGCTCTAAACCCCACTATCAAAGTCGAAGTGAAGCAGTCAAGCAGCGAGTCACAGTAAGTGTTCATCTCTGCATCGTCACTATCAGCCAAGTAATAGTCTGCAAAGTAAGCAAAGGCCACCACTGAAAACATGTACACCAGTATAACCCCAAATACCATAGTTCTCAGCAACTGGGAGTAGTTGAGAGTTATAGAGTTGAGGATGTTCACTAAGTCCTGGCTTCTTTTTATCACGTCAAGCAGCAGCACTGTGTAAAGCAAAGGCCACCTCCAAGCAAGTGCTGAGATCAGTAAGTAAACTAAGTTGTAAAAGTTGTTTCTGTCTAGAAAACAAATAGAAAAGAACTCTCCAAGCACAAACTTGTTTTTAGTTGAAGTTTGTTCAGTTCCAATCTGCTTCATCAAGACTGTCCCAGACACTCTTTCATAAGAGTCACTGAAACTGTCTGTATTTCCGGACTCGCTGCGCTTTTTGTAAGAAATCACAGGGTAGTACTCAACTATGTAGAAAAAGTATATCATAAAAGCAAGAAGCACCTGAATAGCTGCAAAAGGAGTCATTAAGGTGTAGAAACCACCGTAAGTGAACTTCCAACTCCCAGTGTTTCCTGACTCGTGTTCTACTGAAAACAGCATAAGCAAGTTAAGAACCACTACAAGTAAATAAGAAAAGTCAGCGTAAACTCTCCACTTGCAAGCAAGGTCGTCAATTAAAGGGTACCTGGCAAGTTTTTGCTGGTGCTTCATTTCTACTTGGTAAACTTTGGAGTTGTTGAGGAAGTCTTCTAGTTTTTCTTGGTAAGTGGTTCTTTGGATATCGAGTACAAGATTTTCCCTGGAGGCTTTGCTTATGTACTTACACATAAAAGGCACTCTGAAGTAACACTTAATCAACTGGCTGTTGTTATTGATTTCTACAAAAGAAATGTTGGCTGAGTAAAACTTGTAAGCTTCGTGGGCTTCGTTTTGTGCTCTTTGAGTGTAGAAACTGCTAGGATTCACAGTAATTTTAAGGTAGTAGCAAAAGTTCTTGACTCCGCGAACTAAACTGTCTTTGAAGTTTTCTTTGTCGCGCATTTCTTCCATTTCAGCTACTCCTTTTTGTATGTTTTGCATTTCGTTTTGGCCTATTAGTTCTTCGTTGTCTTCAAAGGCGCCTGAGTAAGCTAGTTTAGGTTGATAACTGTGGAGAGTCAAAATCAGGATGTAGATGTCAAACCCCACTTCTATGAACTTAAAGTCTTCTTCAGTGATGACAGTTTTGAGTTCTAAAGGATCCAGGAGCCAGTAAGACTTGCCTTGGTTTTCTTGGTAAATAACTTCTTCTCTCCCTTGGATTCTTTTGCTCCAAATAGAGTTAGCGTGCGTCTTCATCAAACTAAAGTTGATTTCTTCAAACATTACTTTATAGATCTTTTTGTTGTTGTGGCCTTCTGTTAGGGTTTTTAGGAACTTAACAGCTTCACTGAATATAAGTATGTAGGTGCCAGGCAAGTCGTTTACAGAGTCCACGTCAATAAGCCAGTTAATGAACCTAAAGAGTCTTCTACGGTTGCCAAAGAACTCTTGGTTCTTCAAGCAGGGTCCTGTGCACATGTCAATCAGTGTTTTGAATCCTTGACTAGCTAGTTTGCAGACTTCGTTCGGCTCTTTGGAAGGGTCTTTTAGAACACTGAGGTTTTTAAAACTTTCCATAAAAAGAGAAAGTTGCTGCACTAAATCCACATTGGCTTTATCAGGGTCTAAGTTTTGGGTTCCTAAAAAGTTTTGGAAAGGCAGGTAGCAGTTGTCACAGCAAAGCTGCAGAAAACGGATGATTTTGCAGGTGAGCTCTGGGTCTCCAGGTTCTGAGTGGTTGACTGACTTAATTTCTGCAAGGTTTCCGACAGTTCTTAGAGTAACGACTCTAGTATTGACTTTTTGGATTTCCTTTTGCTTGCCAAACAAGTAGTCACTAGTTTCTTTTATTTTTTCTTTGAAGAATATAAAAACTCCAAAGTAGTTTTCATTGGTTTTCAAGTAATTCAGTAAGTGGTCCTTCACAAAGGGGTTGTTGTTGAGTAGAATTGTGTTGAGTAACTGCAAAGCCTTTTTCACAAGTATTTTGGGGTTGCTTTTGTTTAAGAAGGACAACGCCATTTCCATGATTCTGCCTTTAGTATAGACTTTTTGAATAACTTCAATTCTTTTCGAGCTTTCTGGGTTTTTCATTTCAATTTTAAGCAGGTACTTAAGTACTTGCAAGAAGTATATTTGGTTAGTGTTGTCTCTGAAAGCTACTTTTAAGTTCTCAAGTAGTTCCTGCATAAAGCTGTAGCTCCTAGTTAGGTTTTTGTCAAAAATAAGTGACTTTACTTTTTTGAATAACTCAATTGTTTCGTTTTTAGTTTCTTGTTCAGATAAGGAGTGGAGTTGGTTGACTTGGTTTTGGAACCATTTGTTAATGTCTACTTCTTGCAGACTAGTTTCGGAAACAGCAGGAATCTTTTTGCGTTTAACTGTGTAAGGGTTCCTAATGAAGTAGTCTTTTAGCTCTTTGATCAAAAAATTAAGTAGTATTGTTTCGCCTCCTTCAGGGTCTAGATAGTTCATGGCTTTGTCAATCTGGCTTGTTCTGATGTCGTTTTTGAGGAACTCTTTGATTTTAGCTATGAACTGGTCCCTTCTAATCCCTCCTTCTTTGATTCCTAGGTTTTTGGACTTGAACTCTTCAAAAGGAATCTTGTTGGAAGAAACATAAGTTACAAGGCACTCAAACAAGTGCAAAAAGCACTTTTCTTCTTCTTCAGGTTCTAGTTTTTCGCCTTCTTGGGTTTCTATTACGAAGTAAGGAATTTCAATGCTGGCTTCTTGGACTTGCTTGATCAAAAAGTCCAGCATCAAGTGAGGTCTGAGGAACTTCAAGGAGTAAAGGTCGTCGTGCAAACTTTGCAACTCAACTCTAATAAACTCAAGCACTTTGATCATTTCTATGTGTGGAACTTGTCCACTTTTTTTGATTTCTCTGCTTAAGTCTTTTATGAAGCACAGAAGTCCTTTGCCTATATTCGAACTAAAGGGTACGTAAGAAGTAAGGTAATTCCAAAACTCCAAAGCTTCCAATTCTTCTTTACTGAGTTCGTCTGCAGCAGGTTTAATATACAAAGGCTTTTTTGTGTTGCCTATAAAAGTTGCAAACATGCTTTTGATTTTCTCAATTCCAGTCTCTTGAGGTTCTGAGTAACTTTTAGGAACTACTTTGTAAAGACCCTTTGCAGAAAGCCCTTCAAGGTATTCTAAGTAGCCAGGGTAGCTTTCCAAGTCTCTTAAAACTACTTCCTGAAGAGTGTCTTTGAGTTCTTCTAAGTTAAGAGTCCTTTCTATCTCAGAAGTCTTCATGCAGTGCACATAAAACAAAAAGTGCAGGTAAGACTTTTTGACTCTGAAAGGCACTGGTGACAAGTTTAAGTAACTAAGCAGTGAGTCCTTTTTAAGAATCCTTCTGCACTGCTGTGTTGCAAACAAGTTGTTGACAGCACAAGCACCTAAAAGCGACACTAGGGAGACATGGAAGTCCGTTTCTTCAATGCTTAGTTTGGTGAAGTCACCTCCGAGTTTTTCAGTGACGAGTCGAACTAACTGACTTTTGGCTATTAACTTGATCAAAGTCGTTTGATTTGTAGAGTAAAAGCAGTCTTGTTCGTCGTGCACAAAGGACCTTAGAACTCTTAACTCTTGGTGTTTGCTTTGGTTGTTAACTCCAGAAGCCACTAAAAGAAACAAATGTGGAATAAGCTCCATAGAAGTGTTTGAGTTCCTTTTGCAAACTAAGATTTGAGACACCAGTCGGGTGACTCCTACTTGGTTTCCCATTAACTCAAAAAGGAACTCAATGCTTTCATAGATGACTCTTTGGTTTTCTGGGTTTTTATGGACGAAAAATGACAGACACCTTGTAATGAGTCTGTAAGTGCGGGCCATTTTAGAACTGATTACTTTTTTGGAACCTGAGAAGGTTACCCAAGGCCAGTCCAGTTTAAGCACTATCATTAAGTTTTCGTGGAGCTTCAAGTTAAGCATCATAGTTTGGAGATACTTGAGTTGGGTGATTTGCGCTTGTTTTTTCAAAAGGGTTTTTAGTTCCTCTAAAGAACTTGTTAGGTACATTTTAAGGTTCTTTACTTCAAGGTGACTTGAGTAGCCATCAGTCTTTATATCACACTGGTGTTTTAGTTTTTGAGTGCAATTGACTAACTTTTCGTTTAAGAAACTTAGTCTGGAATAGGTCTTTTTAAGTTCTCCGTCAGAAACCAGCAGTACTTTTTGAAGGTCGTTTTTCAAGTTATGTTTTTGTCTGAACTGCTTAAAAAGCAGTTTCAAAGCTGAGTCTTTGATAAGGGTGTTTTTGGACTTGAATAAGAGGTTTAGAATGACTTTGTCTAGGAACTCTTTGTTTTCGATTTCGTCTGTTTTTTGGTTGACTAATTCGTACCCAGGGTGAATTAAAGCGTTGCTTTTTTTAAAGATGTTCATAGGGCTTGTTTTGCTGCTTTGGGTTTCTTGCACTTCTTTGAATTTACGGAAGTCAAGTTCAATAAGTAACTTTTGGTTCAAAGAGTTTAAGTCAGACTCCTTCAGGTCTTCTAGCACTTTTTGAGTTAAGTGCTTGTTTTTGAGTTCGCACTTGAGTTCTAAAAGTTTAAGTATCTTCAGCACAAGCTTGTCGTTCAAGTCTTTTGAACACACTTTCATAGTTGACTTTAAGTTAGCACACCAGTGCGGCACAGATTTGCCTTTTTTCCAGTTCTTAAGTAAGTAAACTAGTTGGTTAGAAACACTAAAAATAAACTGGCCGCTGATTAACTGGAAGTCAAGCAGTTTGTAAGACAACTCAAGGATTTCAATTACAAACTTTATGCGGCTTTCGTAGGTTTCGTATTTCCAGTTAGCAAAGGGAGAAGTGGGTTCAGTCCAGAATCTTTCAAGCCAGTCTGCCAAGCCAGCTACTGGTAAACTACTGTGGTTGAACTGCTTGACTGAGTTTACAAGCCCAAAAGAAAAGTCCTTTGAAATAAACTCTATTTTCTGTTCCTCATGGTTCCAGAAGTAACAGTTGTTTTTGCTCTGCAGAAGGGAAGTCTGGGGACTCTTGTCAATAAATAAGTGGTTGCAAACAGCAGAGTAGTACTTTCTGATTTTGCAGTGGACAGAGGGGTTCTCCATTCCAATGAAGGCGTGCTCGAACGACAGGTTGAAGTTGTGAACAACACTTTGGGTGTTTTCTTCATTTCTAGAAATGCAGATGCTAGTTAGCAGTTGCAGAAAAGCAGCTAAGTAGTCTACGTACTGTTTATAAGGCGTGAAAGACTCTACATAAAACAAGTTAGGAACTCTGGAATCCGAGTCTTGAGGCACAGAGATTCTTTGCAATGTAGGGTTCAAACTCATAAATTTCTCCACAGAAGTGCTTTTCCCAGGCAGTAACTTAACACAAGGCTTGTTGTTAACTATAAAAAACTCTACTAAGTTGAGTGCTGGAAGTTGTTTTTCTAAAGCGTTTTGGTACCTAGGAATAGCTTTTCCTTTGTAGATGCAAAGAGAAGAAAGGATCTTAAGTTTCATAGTTTGTTCAACTATATTGTCTTCTTCTTCGTTGATGAAACTGACTTTGTCAGTCCAGTAAGTAACTTGTTGGGTGTTTCCTGTTACTTCAAAGCAGTGTTTAAAAGCTGACTTGATGATTGACCCTACTTCAATCTTGTAAGAACTTAACTGGGAAGTTAAGAACTCCTCGTGCTTCATAATGCTTCGAGAAGACTTTTTGTTGTTTTTAACGGCAATGTGTATGACTCTGTAAATTTTAGAAGCTAACTTGTTCAGGTACTTAATGGCAATGGCTGAAGGAAAAGTTAGGTACTCAAAAGTTTTGAACCTTACAACCCAGGATATCTTTTTTAAGTTTGAGTTTTTAACTGAAGGAGGAAGGTTTTCTCTAGGGAACTTGCTGGGGAGTTTAAGTCTTTTGTCTATCAGTTGCAGCATCTTAACAAGCAGTTCAAGTAAGCCAGACTCTCTGACTGAGTCTTGTTTTTCTTTTTCTTGGTTTTTTAGGATTTTGTTTTGGATGTTGCTTAGGATTTCAAAGCAAATTTCAGTTTGCTTCTCAAGTTGGTTTTCAGTTTCCTTTGCTTTTTCGTAGTTGGGCACGTAAATGTGGTTGCGTTTCACAAGTGCCCAGTTAGCTAAGAACTGGTAGAAGTTGACAAGTTTGGGTATGACTCTTGAGATCTGGAACAAGTAGATGGTTTTTTCTTCAGGCACGTCTTCTAGGCTAAAAGAAGTCAAAAAGTTCTTTCTGTCAGAAGTTAGCTCTAATTCAGTTTCCAAAAACTCCTCTTCGCTCTTGAACAGGTCCAAAGTGTCCATGTTGGGTTTCTGGGCTTTTAAAACTCTTTTGGCAGGCACTGACTCTATTTTAACTAAACTTTTGAAAGTAAGTGAAGAGTTACTTTCACTTGTGATCTTGAAAAGTGTAACTTCGTTTTTGCCTTCTTGAGTCAGTATAATGTTGCCGTTCCTCAAAACTCCTAAGTAAAGTCCCGTAAGTGCGTGTTTGATTCTAAAGACTTCTTGGTGTTTGACTACTCCTCCGTCAAACACGTTCTTTCGTTCGAGTTCCCAAACGTCCATACCTCCTTTTCTGTTGTCGATATAAACTCTGCTGTTGAAGACAGAGTTTTTGTTGAGCTCTGTCTGAATGAAGTTGTCTGCTGAACTCTGGATTTCGTAAGGCAGAATTTCTTCTATCTTGCAAGAGTTCACAGTTAAAAAGCCTCCTGTTTGCTTGTTAAGTATTTTAAAAGAGTTCCCGGATGAGACCAACTCAGGGTTCTTTTTGGTCTGGGCATGCGAAATGTACTTGTGTGCTTTCCAGTCAGTTGGAAGTGACCCTGAGTTGAGTTCAAACCCTATGTCCACTTTGAACTCTTGCTGAACACCCATGTGCAGGTAGTAAGTGGACTTCTCAACAGTTTGTTTCAGCAAAAACAAGTCGGAGTAACCTATGGGTTCGCCTTCGTGTCTAAGTTTGCTTTTAGGAACTATTTCAAACCAACTTGACTCGCTGCCTTCTTCGTCAAGCACTACTTCTAAACACCCCGTTTCTCTGGCTACTTTAAGTTTAGTAGTTATAAAGCATTCACTGTGGATGTGTCTGAGTTGTATCCTGTCTCCGTACCTTACTTTATCCCCAGTAGTTGTTTCTAAGTCTGCTTCATTGCACTCTGACTCTTCCTTAACTAAGGACTCTAGTTTTTTTAGGGTGCTTTCCTGCTTCTGGTCTGAGTTTTGGTATTCTTTCAGTGTTTTTAAGTGCCCGTACTGCCTTGCAGGCTCTACTCGGAATAAACTTTGGCGGACTTGGATGGCAGAGTTGGCTTCTACTAAGTACTTTTTAGGGACGCACTCTAAGTAGCTNTGAGAAATCCCGTCTCCGTTAACTATGCCTGAGTACTGGTAGTCACTGTTAGTTTCCTTAGCAATCAAAGTAACTATGTCTCCGTAAAGCAAGAATTCTTGGGGCTTTTCATTTTTGAATTCCTGAGTGGTTTGGAAGCTTTTAGAAAACAGCCCTTGGAACTCCTTAGCATTGCTGATAGGTGGTAAAAAGCTTTTGGGGTTCCTATAAGCCTCTCCAAAACTAGTAACTAACGGAAGCTCTGGAGTTTCTCTGGACTGGTCTAAGTTGATAGAAGTTTCTTGGTTCTTACTGAGTTGGTACTCTTCTTTAAGTCCAGTGAAAGCTGCTCGTTTTCCTGCCTTTTTTATAGCTGTGCTGAATTTCCAGGCGCCTATTTCTTTTATCATTATTATGGAAGTACTTACAAGCGTCTTCAACCCTAACACTTGCTGCAAACTCTGCAACAAAAGAATCAATTTCGTCAAGAAGCGCAGGAAGTGCCTTGACTGCAGTAAGTCCTAATCAGAACAAATCATCTGTACCAGGTGCAGTGTCAAACAGTCAGCCCCTGACTTGGGGTTATTCAGACACCGCAGGTACTGCCTTCCTTGCTTAGATAAGCACTCTCAGTCTTTGCAAGAACTCCCAACATTCGAGTCTTCTTTTTCTTGCGAAGATCTCAAAGACACTGAAGAAACTAAAATTTCCTCTCCAATGACTGCTGACGAGATGGCGCAGGAATCTGGGATTCCCCAGGAAGAACTCACCACCCAAAAAAGCATTCTGAAAGAAACTGTTAATTTAATGCTCAAAGGACTCAAAGCTATCCCTTCAAAACAAAACGTAAGCTCTACTTAGTACGAAAAAACCCTTAAAGAAAGACTGAACATTACCGACGAAGACCCAGAAACCAAGTACTTAATTCTAAGGAAGATCGGAAGTGGAGGCTCCGGCAACGTGTACCTTGTTAAAAACCGTGAAACTGAAGAACTGTGCGCTCTAAAAAGAATCCGACCGAGGACCAACGAAGAACTCGAATCAATCAAAAACGAAATAGCCCTGACTCAGATTTCTTACCACCCCAACATCATATCTTACTACCACGCTTTCGAGCACCAAAGCTGCATTTACTTAGCCCTTGAGTACATGCAAAACAGCTTGTACGAAGTCATCACTGAAAACGAAGGCAACATTCCTGAGAAGCAGATTGCTTACATTTGCATGGAAATTCTGCAGGGACTTTCTTTTATGCACCGCCAAAACCGAATCCACCGTGACATCAAAAGCGACAACATCTTAATAAACTCAAAAGGAGATATCAAACTAGGGGATTTTGGGTACGCTGCTCAACTCACACTTGAACAAAGCAATAGAAACACTATTGTAGGAACTCCTTCTTGGATGGCACCTGAAATAGTTAAGGGCGAAACTTATGGTTGCAGCATTGACATTTGGAGCTTTGGAATTCTAGTTATTGAACTAGCTGAAGGAGAACCTCCTTACATAGACGACCCTCCTATGAAAGCAATGTTTAACATAGCCACTAAACCACCTCCTACTCTTAAAGACAAGTTCAAGTGGAGCAGTGATTTCAGAGAGTTCTTAGGAATTTGTTTAGTTAAGGAACCAGAACGAAGGGCTTCAGTCTCAAGACTCCTTTCTCACCCCTTCCTCGAATACAACGTTGGCGAAAGTGCCCGTGAAGAATTTGTTGAGTTTCTGGGAACCTCATAATAATAACATGGACTTAAAGCCTTTACTCCAACTAAAGCCTTCTTGTGAAGAAGACTACTGCACACAACTTAAACTAGGTCCTTGCTTTCTAGGAGCAGCTTTTTCTCACTCTAACACAGTTCAGTTGTACTCACTTGAAAACTTAGAAGCTCTGCCTGCTGTGCAGCTCGAGTCTGGTTCTGTTTCTGAGTTTACTTTTATCTCCGAAAACACATTTGCCTGGTGCGACAAAGCTGGCAGTTTAGGAGTGTTTGACCTCAGAGAAGGCAAGTCCAGCGTCCAGCGTTTCCAAGAAGAGTGGTTCAGCATGGACGCTTGTGGATTCAACTTAGCTGCAAGCAGCAACAAAGGCATGACTGTTTGGGACTTAAGAACCATGAGTGAAAAAAGGAAGTTCAGTGAAGTGCACGCTGACCACGAAGACGTTACCTGTGTAAGGTTCAACCCTGACTACTCACACATCTTGGTAAGTTGTGCCGAAGACAACTTAATGTCCATTTGCAACGTAGAAAGCCAGGAAGAAGACCCCTACATTCTTATGAGTGTAGAAGAACCTGGACTGAAAGTAGGCTTTGTGGGTCCCAACATCTACTGCGTAACCATTTCTAGGTACTGGGAGTACCAACCTAACTTAGACGACGACTTAGCCCCTCCACAGTTGCTCAAGAAACTCTCTGCTTTTGAACTCCAAGAAACCAACCCAGAAGCTAACTACTTCATCAGCAGTGTCAGTTTGGGTGTGCAGGAACAACTTTTAGTAGGCAGTCACCAGTAAGAAACAAATAGGAGGTCAACTGTTTAGTTATCCCAGCCAAGGTCCTTTCTACTCTGGGCATTTCCACACAAGCGTCATAAGAGACGCCTTGAGTTTTAAGGAGTACATTATTACAGGAAGTGAAGATTCCTCTATAATAGCTTGGCAGCTAACCGAAGCAAACGGAATGCAGATAGAAACCCCCCAGTAATAACATAAAGCACAAACTTCTAGAAACTATAAAGAATCATGGAAGACGATGCAATTGCAAAACGTCTCCCAGTCTTTAAAGAAATTTGCGGAGAGGTTCCAACAAGCAGACGTATTCACATTTTCTGTGATGCACCTGGAAGTCTTGTTCCAAGCCTAAAAAGGTTTCCCAGCCTGAGGTCGCTGGCGTTGAATACTAACCACTTAGTTGCAGAGTTTTTTGATATACGCGAAGCTGAAAAAGCACAGGCGGAGTTCTCCGCCTACTATCAAGTGAGTTTTGTACCTTCGCCCGAAAAAGCTCAGATTTTGCTTAAAGCTTTTGACTTGTCACTCCTCGAACAACTTCCACAGTACGGAGAGATCCGCACCATTTTGCCCCGCGGTAACCATATCGAAGTGGAGTACTTTGACTTGAGAGCGGCACAGGTGGCTTTGAACAACAACGAGTGCTTGCTAAGTCCTCGAGAAACTACCAGCTTTGGAGGCTGGAGTAACGAACCTAGTCCTCAGGTGGCTCTAGAGGAACTTCCCAGAAGAAGGCCTCTCGACACCCAAGAGCGACAAAACTTTGTGATAGACTTGGAAGCTCTTCGAGCAGGTGAAGACATCAGAACTACAGTTATGATCAAAAACATCCCCAACAAGTACTCACAAAAGATGCTTTTGAAAACTTTCAACAGAGAGTTTGCAGGGATTTACGACTTCTTTTACCTCCCAATTGACTTCAAGGTAACTTTTACTTAGAACAAGTGCAACGTAGGCTATGCCTTCATCAACTTTATTGATGCAGCATATATACCTGCCTTTTACGAAAGGTTCAACAAGAAAAAATGGGAAAAGTTCAATTCTGAAAAAATCTGCGAACTTGCTTATGCAAGGATCCAAGGTCTTCAGGCTTTGAAGCACCACTTCCAGAGCTCTTCTGTGATGACTCAGGACGACACTAAAGTTAAGCCTGTGATGTTGCCTAAGACCTAATTATTTAATCTAAATAACTTTTCTCTTCAGTCTTTTTTCTGCTTGTTTTCTTGAACTTTGGCCTGAGTAAACGTTACCAGTTCTCTCCTAACTAAAGAATTCAGCAAAGACACTACAAAGAACCCTACCATCAAAAAAATAAACAAGTCCCATAACTGAGAAATCGTGCCTTTTTCTGATTGCGACAGTTCTGGTTTGTGCAGGAGTTGTCTTTGCTTAGCTACCATCTCAGATAACGACAACTTCAAAAAAGACAAGTTCCCTTCTATGAAACTTAAAACTGTTTCTAAGTGGTGTTCGCTGAACAAAAACACAGTAAACAACATTTGAATGTGCACTTTTATAAAAGCCTTTCCTATAATTGCTGCTCCCAAAAAGACCCACAGTGAGATTCCGAAGTGCCCACACATAAGTCCAGCTAAGTCAAACAAAGGATTTGGAATTGAGGCCATCAAAAGCACAGTAATGAACCCGTAGTTAACTAAAGAGTTCGTTACAAAAGCCTTAACTCTGTTTATGAACTGGGTTTTGTCTAGCTTCTCTAACTCGTCAATTTCCTCCACCTTGGTGTTGGCCAGTCGAGCAGCTTTTGCAATGAAGTAAGGCGGAAGCTCTCCTAGTGCTGTGCCCAAACCCCACAAAAAGCTTTCCAGCTGAACAGCCATAACAATAGTCCAAAAAGAAATGCCTTCAGGGTTGGTTTCTGGACAGTCTTCAAAGGTAGAAAAGCTATACCGCGAAGGAAGCATTCCAGGAATGAAACCGCACTCGTAACCTACTAAGGTGACCTTGGCAATGTGGGGTCCTAAGTAAAGTACAAATGTGTGGAGTCCCGTTCCCAGGCCTATGGAAGAAGCTACTCCTAAAAGCACCCACCACACTACAAACTCTCCGATTTCCTTTACTAAAGGCAAGTACTACATGAACCATACAGAGTGATGAGGACCTGGAAGGTAAATTGCAGCTAGAAGTAAACTTACTGGAAGGAGTATCAGGAGCAAGTGCTTCACACAGAACTTAACTGCTGAAACCAAAGAACCCACAGCAAACCTCGCAAGCATTCTCATTGACAAAATAGGACTGTTGAACAAGTTAACCTTTTCAGGGTCTAGTTTTTCCATTTTACTATAATTAATACATGTTAGGGCGCTTTTTTAGTTTGCCCTTTTTGGAAGTTTTTCTTTTGGGCTTAGCAGAAGAAGGTCTAGGTGCTTCTCCGTTGGTGAGTTGGGCTTTGAGTTGTTCTATGAGTTGTTTTTGTTTTTTCCTAACTGCTTCGCTTCTTTCGAAACTCAGTGAAAGTTCGTTGTAGTCTTCTTGGAGTTTTATGAGTTTGCTTCGGAGTTCTTCGCGCAGACTGAGTTCTTTTTTGAGTTGTTGGTTTTCTTTCGTGAGTTTCGAAGACTGTTTCCTTTCTTTTTCCAACTCAGACCTGATTTTGTCGATTTGTCTGGAAGTGTTAACTGAGTGCTTGCGCGAAGGAGAAGGCGATATGCTTCTCTCCATTTTGAAGATTTCTTTTTCAGAACGTTTTATGTCTTGGGACAACTTATCACTGGAAAAAGACTTTTTAAAAGACCTTTTAAAGGAGTTGTCAGTGCGGTTGGACTTTCTGGAAGAAGACCGGGAAGCTTTGAGTTTAGGGGATTTTTTAGTTTGGGAGTCTTTTTTGTAAAGTTTGGCTTCTAAGTCTGCAAGTTTCGACTGGAGTGACTGCAACTCAGTGTTGATAGCTTTTGTCTTTTCAGTTTCTTGAAACACATAATCAGCTGATGAAGCTCGGAACGAAGTTTCTAGGCGGGAACCCTCGTAGGGGCTTTTTGAAACTGAGTTTTCTCTAGAGTCCCTCAGGGCTTCAATGCCTTTATCCAAGATTGAGTGGAGTTTCTTTTCTTTGTCCGGTGAAAAGTCTGCGCTCATTTCAAAGTTAAATTTACACTTCTTTTAGCCTTACAAATAAATGGCAGCCAGACCCGTCATCTCTGTCTTTGACGCCCAAAACTCCAGCGAGCCCAAGGAAACTCTGCCCCTTCCTGCAGTCTTCACCACTCCTATCAGACTGGATATTGTGCGCTTCGTCCACGACAACCTCAACAAGAACGCACAACAGCCATACGGTATCAGCAAGCAGTCTGGACACCAACACTCAGCTGAGTCCTGGGGCACTGGTCGTGCAGTTGCAAGGATTCCCCGTATTTCGGGATCCGGAACTGGCAGGGCTGCCCAGGGTGCTTTTGGCAACATGTGCCGTGACGGAAGGATGTTTGCCCCCACTAGGATCTGGCGCAGGTGGCACCGCAGAGTGAACCTCAAGCAAAAGAGACACGCTGTAGCTGCTGCTTTGGCTGCCTGTGGAGTCCCAGCACTCGTGATGGCTAGAGGCCACAGAATCGACGAGGTTCCTGAAATTCCTTTAGTAATTGACGGCATCGAAAAGTGCGAAAAAACCAAAGAAATCCTTGCTGTTCTGCAAAGGTTCGGAGCCGGTCCTGACTTAGAACGTGTTGAAAAGAGCAAAGCGATGCGCCCTGGAAAAGGAAAACGCCGCAACAGAAGATTCACCATGAGAAAGGGTCCTTTGATCATTTATGAAGAAGAAAACTGCCCCTTGGCCCGTGCTGCACGCAACATACCTGGAGTTGACACCCTCAACGTGCACAAACTCAACATCCTCAAAATAGCTCCTGGTGGAACTCTCGGAAGGTTCCTTGTCTGGTCAAGTTCTGCTTTTGGCCAACTCGACAGAATCTTTGGCACCTACGAAGAAAAAGCCCAAGAAAAGTCAGGCTACCAACTCCTGAGACCTATCATGGTCCAAGCTGACGTGTCTGCTATAGTAAACTCAGACGCCGTCCAAAGCGTGTTGAGGCCTCTTAAGTTGCAGGCTCAAGAAAAGTACGCCAAGAAAACCAACCCTTACAGGAACAAGAGAGCTATGGAAAAGCTCAACCCTTTCTTCAAGGCTAAAAAGAGACTTGAGCTTATTCAACGCAAATCTCGTTCTTAACACATAATCTCAATAAATGGATTCTGACTACATAGAACTCTGGAGGTACGTAAGCTTCGGTTGGGTCTTTTTGGCCCTACCAGCTTTGTTTTTGTTAGAAGCGGGTGCTTGCAGAAAGGGTTCTGGCCAAAACATACTTATAAAGAACTGGGCCCAACTCTCATTAGGAGTGATTATGTGGTGGCTAGTTGGCTACGGAATAGCCTTTGGTGATGTGGATGAAGGCTTCATTGGAACAGAACTTTTCTCAGGAAAAGACTGGACTGCTGCTGACTTCAGAATAGCAAACCATTTTGCGCTGTTAGGATTGTTGTGTGTGTTTATAGTGAACTTAGCCACAGCAGAAAGGCTGAGTTGGTGGGGTTCTGTGGTGTTTTCTGGAGTTGTGCTAGGATGGGTGTTTCCTGTAGTAGCAGCTTGGGCCCACGAAGGGTGGCTCCAAAGCTTTGACTCAGAGTACATTGACAGAGGAGGAACTGCAAGAGTTTACTTGTTTTCAGGGTCGTTAGTGCTGCCTGCAGTGTTTTTCCTCAAGTACAGAGTAGGAGTGGAACCTGGAACTATTCCACACCCAAACGATCCCATACTTGTTGTAACGGGAAACTTTTTGGCATGGATAGCTGTGCTTGGAGGAAGCTCAGAAACCTCGCCCGGAATTCAGGAAGTAGGCACTGCAATATGGAACTCTTTGTTAGCTGGAGGAACCTGTTCGGTGGTTTCTACAGTTATAATGGGAGCGTTCAAGCACGAAATGTACGATTTGTTTGTGGCAGTTCTTGAAGGCACTATTGCAGGTATGGTTTCGGTGTCTTCTCTTGCACAAACAGCCAAAAGCCCTGAAGTGTTTGCTATGGCTGTTATAAACGCCCCTGCCTTTGTGCTGACTTACAAACTAGTTAAAAAGAACAAAACTCTAGACGACGCTTTGAACATGTTTGCTACTTTTTACGTGCCTGGGTTGTTAGGAACTATTTTTGTGGGGTTTTTTGACAGAGAAAAAGGAGTGTTTCACGGAGCTGGAGGAGGAGTTTTAGGAGTGCAGGCTTTAGGAGCACTGGTGATTTCTTTGTGGGGGTTCCTGTGGTCCTCTTTGGTGTTTGGCTTGCTGAGGCTAGTAAGCCTTTCAAATGTAAATAACAGTGTACAGACTTACGGATTTGACGAGGCTGTTTTAGACAAAAAAGGATTTAGGATCCCAGGGATTGAAAGTGACGCCAGCAGGGCAGAAGAGATTAATGGTAACTAATTTGGTCCATTGATTAGGTCTTCGAGTAAGTTATAAAGTATAATAATGGAGACACAAGTAGTCAAATCAGGGTGGGTTGAAAAGCGCTCTCGGTTTTTGAAGGACTGGAGGCGCAGGTGGATGGTGCTTACCAATACAAGTTTGGAAACCTACAAGTCAGAACAAACCTCAGCTGAAACGCCCACCGAAAGGATTCCCCTGGACCAAGCAACCACAGTCAAGTCTGCTGAAGAAGAAATCAAAAAAGACTTTGCTTTTAAAGTTGACTCGCGCAGTAGAACCTTTTATTTCTGCGCAAATGACACTAGTGAAAAGGAGTCTTGGATTGGGGCTATTGGAAGGGCTATGGTGAAGCCTACTGTTCTTAGGTCCAAAAGCGAAGAGGATGCATTAAATGGCATGTAATTGTCTAAAGTAACTTATGGCGCTATAAATGGAATACGGCAGTCAGGTTCTTTTTATCCTTACAATTAGTTACGTGGCAAGGGGACTCTTTTACACTTCTGATTCCTTTTCAGCAAACGTGATGTCAGGTTTGGTAGGGGCTGCTTTGGTGTTTGTAGCTCAGAGTTCACTTAAGCCTTACAAAAGTCCATTCATTCGGGTGAGAGACTCTATTTGCAGGATCTGTGCACGTGTAGGGTTAATTTACTTAGGGTTGCTGGTGTTTCTTTTGTTCCAAAGGGCTGAGGATGCACGGTACTTGTTTACTTACGTAGATCCTAACTTAGGACAAGAGCTTCCTATGCACAATGAAAATTACGACAGGGACTGTTCTTTAAGTTACGAAAACGTAAACCATATAGTGGACTTTTACTTTTGGGCACACTTTTTCAACTGGTTGGCAGCAGCAATTATAGTTAAGGATTACTACGTGTTACACATTTGGAGCATACTGGACGAGTTGATTGAACTTTCACTTAAGTCAATCCGGCCTAACTTTGCAGAGTGCTGGTGGGACTCTTTGATCCTGGATATTTTGCTAGCAAACACTTTGGGAATCTTTGTAGGGATGAAACTGATTAGGGTGTGCAGGTCTATGGAGTACGACTGGCTGGGCAGAAAAGGCAAAAAGTCTATTAAAGACTGGGAAGTTTGGAAAGAACACAGGTACTTCCAAGGGTTTACTTTGTTTTTAGTGTTTGTGTCTTTAAACTTCGTGAGCGGGTTTACTGTTCCCAACTCTGTTTGGATTCCGCCTAACCATTGGACAAACGTAATCAGACTAGTGATTTGGTTCACAGTAGGGGCACTTGGATTCCGGGAAACCTATGACGATATGAGGACTTGGGGAACAAAACTTAGGGCTGAGAAGCAGATTTTTGCACAACACAGATGGCTTGCTTGGATGATGCTTTGTTGTGAAATGCTGCTGAGCTTGAAGTTCAGAGAAAAAGCTGGCAACAACCTCCAAAGTACTGTTAGTACTTGGATTATTATTCCTTGGGTAGTTGTTGTAGTGTCTTGCTTTTCGTATTATATTTACCTGCGGTTTTTCTACAAGTTCAGAAAGTACAAAGACGGAAGGTATATGGACAAAGATTTGCGTTCTCAACAAAGTAATAAGATTAAGTAATAATATGCAAGTTGTGGAAGACCCTGATGTAGACAACTACCTCAAGTGGGGAGACCGGGTAGGAATAGACCACTCTAAAATAGTTTACCCAATTAGGTTCTCTGAAGGCTATATTGGAAGTATTGCTAAAGAAACTATATTTCCGGGGGAAAGCATAATTAAAGTTCCCAACACAGCTTTGCTGACTACTAATAGTGCACTGAATAGCCAACTTGCTGAACTGTACCAAGAAGCTGATGAACTTTTTGACCACTCCAACCCGGCATACGAAGACTTAGTGATTAGTACTTTTTTGGTGTATGTTAAGCACAAAGGAGACCCTTTTTGGAGCACCTTTGTGGAAATGCAGCCTAAAGACATTCCTATTCTACAGGACTGGAGCTCCCAAGAAATAGACCAACTCCAGAACCCCTACCTCAAGTTCGACCTTAAAAAAAGACTAGCTGAAGACATGGGTATTTGGGCTACGTGGAAACAGCACTTAAGCAGTTTCCAAAGTTACTTTTCAGAAAGCATGCTTGAGTGGAGTGAGTTCTACTGGGCTTGGAAAGTAATTTCTACGAGGGCTTTTGGAAAGTTTGTTCCACACACTACACTAGCACCTATAGCTGAGTTTTTGAACCACACCAACGTTAGCACTTTTTATAGTTACAACTTGCCAGACGAGGAGCCTGATGCTAGTCTTAGGTACTCAGACGAAAGTGACCAAGACCATGACGACCTCCTGAACTTGCCTATTAAAAGGACACTGCTTTACTACAACGACTTAGTCAAGGTGAACCTGCTAAGCAGAGAGTCAGCCCAAACCGAACTGCTAGAAGAGCTCTGTAACGAAGCTACTGCTTACGAAGACAAGATCTTCAGTGAAATTGCTAGTAAAGCAGAAGCTGACAACTTAAACACTAGTTTGGAAGAAAGTCCAGAAGCAGAGTTAAGGATAGTTTCTGGAGAAACTTACCAAAAAGGCAGTGAAGTGTTTTTGAGTTACGGTCGATACTCCAACAGACAACTACTAACTTACTACGGATTTGCCTTTGAAAACAACAAGTACGACTACGCTCCTATATACATTACCTTGGACGAAATAGCAACTAGTCAACAAGTTCCTTACATCAACGAGAACCTTGAAAAAAAAGTAATTGAAATCAAAGCAAAAAAGAACTTACTGCAGCAGGAGCTTTTAAATTGCTTCAGAGCTATTCACTGGGACTTTGAACACGGAAAAGAAGCCTTTTTTGCACCTAAGTCTTTAGAACTAGAGAAAAAGGTTTTGGAAGAAACCAAGACGTTCTTAAAAGGCATGCTGGGGAACTTTGAAACGAGCCTTGAAGAAGACTTAGAATTGCTTTCTCAAAACCTACCTCTTAAACTCAGATTTGCCGTTATTTACCGCTCAGAAATCAAAAAAATAATCCACAAGCAAGTAGAATACATCTCAATTCTAGAAAGAATCACCAACAACCTAGTTAGTGGTCAAGCTAGCAACCAAGTCACTGAAGACTTGGAAACCTCTGAAGACCCACAAAGCATAGAAGCCATTAAGAACTACTTAGCCAGCCTTTTACACAATTTAAGTTTTTAATCTAATGAAACAGCTGTTCTAAGGAATATAATGGAGTATAAAACCAGAGTAGAAACAGAGAGCGACAGCTCAGAGGAACAAGAGTACTCGGACGGAGGGTGGATTCAGTGGTTCTGCAACATGGAAACCCACGAGTTTTTTTGCGAAGTCGACGAGGACTATATAAACGATGCTTTTAATCTATACGGCTTAAGAAACAAGTTCCAACGCTACGAAGAAGCCCTGGATATGATTCTTTCGCCAGAAAGTCCAGACGAAGAAGACTTGCAGAACGAAGACTTTTTGGAACTCTACCAAATAGCAGCTGACTTGTACGGGCTGATCCATGCGCGCTTCATAATGACTTTAAGAGGACTTTCTATCATGCGGGAGAAGTTCTTGTCTCAAAGGTTTGGCACGTGCCCACGAGTCATGTGTGAACGGCAACCTGCGCTCCCAGTAGGCGTTTCTGAAGAACTCAGGAGAAGCCGAGTAAAGATTTTTTGTCCTAAGTGCGAAGACGTTTATGTACCTAAACACAAGTACTCTGACGTGGACGGAGCTTATTTTGGAGTGTCTTTTCCGCACATGTTTTTAATGACTTACCCTGACTTGTTTGTCAAGCAAGAAAACTCAGGCTACGTTCCTAGAATTTACGGGTTCAAAATATACAAAAGGAAAGGCTCTAAGTACGATGAAAACGGAAACAAAAAACTTACTAACAACTGAGTGATTAATTTAAAAGTCCCATCGAGTCACGTGTGGTATTTGGTTTCCCAAAACTACGTTTTTGGCAGTTTCAAAGTTCACTAACTTAAAAATGAGTTTCTTGAGTTTGAGCAGTAAGCTTCTGTAAAGAGTAACTAGTTTGAGTTTTTGTGTATGCATAACCAAAACAGCTGTGGGAGAGTTAACTGACTCTAGTTCACTTTGGATCTCAAAAGAAACCGTGTTTGTGAACATCCCTGGGTAAGCGAAGTAAGTGTAAGTTAAAAAAAAAGGAAACTCATTCACCAGTACCAACAGAAGAGTTAACAAGGTCTGCAGAACCTGCACACTCATCCAAAGACTTACAAAGCACAGGTAGTACATTGCAATTGTTGGGTACAGAAAGATCAACCCTATAAATATCAAAGCCCCCACCAACAACTCGTCTACTCCAAACTCTCCGTTGTCAATTCGCTAAGTGTTAATTACTTTTTTGAGTGTGTTCTTCTTTTTGCCCACTATGAGTCTTCCCAAAGAACTTAAAACGTCTATCAAAAGAGCATAAGTACTTTCTACTGCCCTGTATATGTAGTAACTAAGTGTGGCTTACATGTGCAAAGTACAGAAGTCAATTAAGTCTGACAAAAAAGCAATTTGGTAACTCAGTCCAAACATCCCTACGTAACTCACAACTTGCAGAATCTGGGGTTCCATTCGAGTCAGAAACGTAGTTACTGTGTTCCAGTAGTCTATTAAAGCAAGGATGTTAATTCCTATGGTGTTGTCTAGTTCTTCGTTGGGCTTGAAACCTGCAGGCAGTCCCATTAGCCACGAAACTTCGGACTTCAAAACTTCAATGTGTATGGTGGAGCCCAAAGTGTGGATAACTGAAAGGGTGTCTGAACCAAAAAAGTGAAGAAAAGTAAGCAAACTCAGTCCTAGAAACAAGTCTATGAAGTACTGCACAAGCACTCCTCTTGAAACCAAAAAGTCATTTATGTAAACCTTCACTAAAGAAGGGTAGGCTTTACTTGGTTTTTGACAGTTCTTAGTTAGTTCCCACTTGTCCAAAGCTCTGCACCTTATAGAAATTTGTTCTAAAAGTTTACTATTCAACGGCAGGTTGGATACAGACTTATTTAACAAAGGTAACTCCCAGCAGTACAAGTACAACAAAATCTTCCAAAGCACTTTTGTTATACAAAGGAAAACCCCTAAAGCTTTAACTAAAAGGTTCCTGGACTCTTTAGAAGAGTCTTTTTTGGACAGAATGTTTTCATACGCAAACTGGGCTTTGTTAATGTGGTCACAGACTAGTTGGAAGGTAGAGGACTCTGAGTTGTGGTTCTGGACAAAAAACCTTTCAAAAGAAGGAGGGGCTATTAAGTAAGTAGGGTCTGTTTTTTGAGGGTAGTTGTTGTAAAAGATCAGCTGAGCATTAGCTCTGTACCTGTACCCACAACAGTGAACTTCTTGGAGCCACAAAACTTTGTCCTTGATTAAGGCAGTGAACCAAATGTCTGCAGTGGCCTTTTTGTTTATCTCTTCAAGGGTTTCTTTAGAGCTTGGGTTCTTCACAATGCCTAGTACCTGGGCTTTGTCTCCTTTTTCTGCAAGAACCAATTCTAAGCTTTCTAAAGGAATGTCCAAGACTCCTATTACACAACAAACGAACCCCCGAATCGACCACCCTACTAAGTAGCCTTCTTTTTCTTTGAACGAACTTGGCCAATACAGTTGGGTAAGACTCAATCCTTTCATAATTATGTACGGAACAATTCAACAGAAAACTTACCTAGCAATAGTTTCAGATAGCGTTGAGGAACTCCAAGAAGTTCTAACTAGAAAAGAAGACACCTCTAGCATAGGCTATATCATGGGACTGAGTTGCATGCTTGGTTCTGAAAACATTGTAAAGTACTTGGTTAGGAAAGGCTACAACATTAACTCTCCAGGAGTCACAGGGGATGACTTGCCTTTACTAATAGCAACTAAGTCTACTTCTCCAGAGTTCGTGAACTTTTTGCTTGACCTAGGTGCAGACCCCTTTTTGGAAAACTCCAAAGGTATAAGTGCTTTTAAGTTGTGCATGAACAGGAACTCTGCCCAACTCAGTGAAGTTGCTGACATACTGTTCAAAAACCCCAATGTTGTGTGGAAACTTAGAAAAGATGCTTTGAAGTTGTGGAGTCGAGTTAAGTTAAGTTTATTATAAACGCAAAAGCAACCAAGAGCCAGTAACTATTGTAAAAACTAACAGAAGTGGCTTCTTAACTGGGATTTGGGGGAGTTTTTTCTCTTCGTGAGGTACTTGAGAGTACTTATAAGTTTCCTCTAAGTAGTTCAAATTGAGTTTGGGCTTTACAGGAAGCAACCAAACACAGTTATTTGTTCCAAAAACTTCATACAAGGTGTAAACTAAGTTCTGGGGTTTGCCGTACCTTCTTTGGTAGCTTTCAACAGTGGTTTGGTTGTCTTTGAAGAACTCAGTTTGGTCGAGTAAGAAGTCTAGCCCAGTATACAGTGTGAAACCACAAACAACTCCACAAGCAATTCCTGTCACTACCTTTTCTGAAGCAAACTTAGTTTGCCCCGAGTAAAAAAACTGGAACACACAAACTGAAATAATAAGTAAAGACACTGCACTGCCGAGGGAAATGTAAAACAAAAACAAAAAAAAGTACTTGTGGTTAGTAGCTCCTACGCAGTTGTTCACCCAAATGCAGTGGTGGTCCATTCTGTGAATGCATACTTTGCAGTCACTGCAGTGGTGAGTCCTTGGGGGTTTCCATTGCTTGCAAAGAGTGCAGTACCTGGATAACTCAGCTTCTAAGTAGTTCGGAGGCTCTATTTTAGGAGTTCTTCCGGGGTCACTTAGCCAACACCTTAAATGGGATAAAAATCCCAGTGCTAAAACCAAGTTAAANACTAAAAACAAAAACAACCCAACTGGACTTAGTTTGAGTGAGCCAGATTCTTGCCAAAAGTTAGTGTAAATGCAAAAAACATTGATAGTTAACCCTACATAAAGCATCAAAATATAAGTCTAAGTACAACTTACGCAAGAAACCAAAAGAATTCCTGACATTTATAATGCTTAAAATCAGATAGACTTGCAGGCATGCTTATATGCGTTTCCTTAAAGAAAATGGTGCTGGGAGATATGAAGTGGGAAGTAGAGGAAAACCAAAGCTTTATAGTGAGTTACCTCTACATTATAAACACTATAATAGCAGCTGACGTTTTAGCTATTCCATGGGCTTACCAAGAAGCAGGGTGGGTAGCCGGGCTGCTTAGTCAAGCTTTGGCTAGTGTGTTTGCTATCATCATAGCCTTTTTGTTAGTGCAGTCTCTGAGTCGCATGGAGGTTTTAGCTGAGTTAAGTGAAAAAGGCTATACAATCAAGCCACTTTCCTTCAAAGACTTTTTTAAAAAGACTGACCCAGAACAGTTCGTGCAGCCTCCTACAGAAAGTGACTCAGAGGATGAGCACCTTAGCATGATTATGGAGTACAGTGCAGCTACTCCTAAAATTACTCATAGGAGGTTTGACTTTACAGAAATGGCAAATGTGCTGCTTGGCAAAAAAGGAGGCTTATGTTTTATTGTGATTATTGCAATAGTTCAGTACTCGACACTGGCAGGCTTTGCTTCTATAATATCTACTTCACTTACTTCTTTAGTACCTTTGGGTCCGATGGAAGCCTGCAATATCTATGACGAGCCTGACTTTTTTGGCTCCTGCAGAATCAACTACTGGACTTATTTGCTAATTTTTGCAGGACTGGCTGTGTTTTTGGTGATGCTTGGGCTGCACAACCAAGTTCTGTGGCAAACTTCAGCCTCGGTTCTTAGGTTTTTAACTATTTTGGTGATGATAGCTACTTGCTCAGCAGCTTTAGGAACTAACTCTAACTTGGAGGACTCAGGTTCTAACAAAGGAGGGAACGTTGACACTTTTAATATTTTGGGGTTTGCTTCGGCGTTTCCAATGATAACTCTTGTAATGTACTTCCACAACACTATTCCTAACACTACTCAGTTCCTGCACAACAAAGGCCAAAACTTAATGCCTGCTATAATCGGCAGCATTATTACTGTCTCAGTGTTATTGTCTGTCATAGGTATAGTTCTAACTGCCTCGGTTTCAAACGTTGAAACCCTAGCAACGCTTAACTGGAACGAGTACTCAGCTGGAGAAAACTCCTCAGACAGGGCTTGGTGGGCTTACTTAGTGGCTTTTTTTATAGGGCTTTACCCTGCAGTGGACGTTCTTTCGGCTTATCCGCTAGACGCTATAAACCTTTCAGATAACTTGATTTCTTGGAAGTACGGACACATATCAGGGGAGGACCTTAGCAAAAAAACCTACTTTTTCTTCAGGTTGCTGGTGGGCATTCCTCCTTTGGTAGCTGCTTTTTTTGTNTATGACATTTCTGACTATTTAGAAGTGGCTGGCACTTTCAGTGTGATTATGATAGGTGTGTTTATTCCTTTGTTTGATTTAGCCACTCGGAAAATGCTTCCTATGACTAGCCAGTATGATTTGTTGTCCTACCCAGATAAGTGGGCCTGGGCAATCATTATCATTTCACTAATTCAGTTCCCTTTCTTCGTCACATGCCAAATCATCGTTTGGATGGGGTTTTAGTAATCTTTAACCCATATTTCTTAAGTGTTTCAGAAAGTGCTTCATAAGTTAAATTGAAAAGGGATTCGAAAAGTGTCCTTATAATCAAATGGCTGACGCTCTTACTGAAGAACAGATTGCAGAGTTCAAGGAGGCATTTTCCCTCTTCGATAAAGACGGGGACGGAACCATCACAACTAAAGAACTAGGAACTGTAATGCGCTCACTGGGTCAGAATCCTACTGAAGCTGAGTTACAGGATATGATTAACGAAGTCGACGCCGACGGAAACGGAACCATTGACTTCCCTGAGTTCTTGAGTCTCATGGCTAGAAAGATGAAGGACCAAGACACTGAAGAAGAACTCATCGAAGCCTTTAAAGTTTTTGATAGAGACGGAAACGGACTCATCAGTGCTGCTGAGTTAAGGCACGTAATGACTAACTTGGGAGAAAAACTCACTGACGAAGAAGTTGACGAAATGATCAGAGAAGCTGACTTGGATGGAGACGGTCACATTAACTACGAAGAGTTCGTCAGGATGATGATGGCTAAGTAATGGTTAAATTATTATCACTGCTGAACAGAAGTGTTCTTTCCTTTAAGTTTCTTTCCTGGAAGTTTGATGTCAGATATCCCAAGTTTCCTTTTGATTTCTTCAATGGTTTTTTTAGCCTCTCCGTTTTGCTTATTGATAACGTCGTTCATGATGTTTCGGTTACGTTGCATGAGTCTTTGAGAGTCTTCCATTCTGTGCTTGATCTGTTCGTTCCTGTCTCGTTGGATGCGTTTGAGTAAAGCAGCTAGGGCGAGTTGGTGTTGTTTTTTGAGTTTCTTTTCTTTTTTCTCAACTATGCGTTGTATTTCAGCTTCGTGTTTTTCTTTTTCCATAGCTTCTAACCGGTCTGCTTGGAGCTTGACTTCTTCAGCAGCTTCGTACTTCTTTTGTCTGGCAAGTGCGTTTTGCTTGTTCCTGAGTTCTAAGAGTTCTTTGGAGTGCTTAACTTTGGCCCTAGCTTCTTTCATGGCTTTTTCGTGG
>PR_CR_10_Liq_1_inCRDRAFT_1000229_pt1 | contig 35026 bp, 28 predicted proteins | sample PRCRCaboRojoPR_3_FD_10241 | JGI IMG/M metagenome (IMG submission 10241)
TGAAAAGATGTCAATAGAGGTACTTACAGGCTCACCTACGCCTTCGAAGAACGAGTTAAGAATCTCTAAAGGTCTACAAAAAGCAGCTCACGAAAACTCCGGGAAACTTTCTCAAAAAGAAAACGAAGAGTACTCTTTGACGTTTGAGTTCAGTAGAGAGGAAATCGACTACAGGAAACCCAAGAACCCCATGACCAGCACCTTTGGAAACAACCAAATGCCTAAAATTTGCAACTTGAGTGCAATAGAACGCAAAAACTCTAGAGTCCTGGACGACTCTTTGTTCTCTGAGTACGAAGAACCTTCTAAAACTGCCAAAACAGCTTACAGGATATTTCACTCCAAACTAGCGAAGTTCATATATAGAAGAAAAGTGGTTGGGTTCTACGCTCTGTCACAAGTGTTGTTTAAGTAGTATAAATTAGCTAAAAGCTTGGTACTTGGAAATGGCACTTAAGTCGTCTACTTTCCTAGCAATGAGTTCAGATATTTCTGAAAAGTAGTTGTACAGGTCCTCGAGTCTGTGGGAAGTTTTGGCCCCGATGTTCCACAAGTTGAGTTCCAGTTCAGTTTGCTTTTTCTCGATGAAAAGTTTTCCGTTTGGAAGGAACACTCTAGAGAGTGCGTGTCCAGTGAAGTCCTGGAACTCGCACTCCAAACCCCGAAATCCAAGACTCCACTTGAAACCTATGTTTTGGATCTTTTTGTCAGCCCTTTTGAGTGAAGACCTGAGTTTTTTCTGGAACTTGACCAGTTTGGACGCAAGTTTCTTGGTAAGTATGAATCTCTTCAGTGCAGCGGAGTGCTTTACTTTCCTTTCTTTGAGTACAAAAGACTCTTTGGGAGTTAAGTTGGACCGTTTCCTTTCGAGTTTTTTAACGTAGTTAGCGTCTGTGTTTTCTCTATGAGCTTTGTCTAGCTGAAAAGCTTCCAAAAGCACTAAAGCGTGGGAGAGAAAAACTTGTTTGTAAACGAAAGTTATAGGCGAAAGCTGTACATCTAGGTCGTACATGTTGAAGTTAGGGAATCCTTCTTGGAGTGCTTTGTATTCACAAGGCCGGTGGTGGTAAGTCACCAAACAAGCTGTTTCGCTAGGTTGTATAATCCCTTCTTTGGTGTGTCTTACGTGCTTAGTTTTGGTTTTGCCTAAAGTAGCCATTTCGTAAAACCCGTTTTCATCCTGCATTCCACAAGTCATTTTGCCTATTTCCGAACTGCCCCACAATTCGTCTTGGTTTATATTTATATCGTTCCACAAGTACTCAGCTCCCCACACACACTGGATGTTAGTTTCTTCGTCAAAAAGCCTTAAGGATGCTCTGAGTACTTTAAAACTTAAGTGAGAGTTAACAAGGAACTCAGGGTAGAACTCTTCTCCACAGTAAGGCTTTTTGGAAACTGAGCTAACTAAGCTAGGGCTTTTGTGAGGAGAAGTGAAGTGTCTGAGTTTGGGGGGGTTGTTGATTTCTGTACACTGTCTGGACTTAGAAAACTTAAGTTTTTCAGTTCTCCTTTTGTGCTTTCTTTTAGCTTCTCTGTTTTGAGTGATGATTTGGTTTTTTTTCTTGATGCACTTGAAGGCGTACTGGAACCACTGCTTGACAACCTGGGTTTTGTTTGAACAGTGCGAAATCCTGGCTGGAGGCCTGAACTCCTTTGTGATGTTCCACACCTTCACGTTGTTGTAGTACTCTAAAAACTGAGTTAAGCACTCCTTCATGGAGGAAGAAAAACTTACATCTAGAGACTTGAAGCTCAAAGAGCCTCTGTAAAACTGGTCTTCTATAGTGAAGCAAACGTAAATAGTAGTGGGGGCAATGAAGTAGTTGCTTTGTTGCTCCTTTGCTTCTTCAAGCAGTATTTGACGAACTTCTGAAGCAGCTAGAGCCTCAAAGATGCCGATGGGGGAGTTTTCTGTGGACTCAGTAAGAGAAGTAGGGATAAGCATTCCTGTCATGCTTGAAATGTAAGCTGAGAACCCCTCTACTTTGATGTTTTTGGAGGATGAGTTCTTTGGAGTAGGCCTTTGTTTGGGTTCTTTGTTTTCGTTGAAGTGCCATTCGGTGGCAAAGGAGTGCATTTCTAAGTGGTCGAAAAGGACTCCAAATGAGTAAGGGTTGAAGTAGTTATAAATATCGTCTTCATACCTGACATGGACTTTGTTTACGACTACAGTAAGGTTCTTAGCAATGGTTCTGAAGTACTTTTTAAAGAACCCTTCTTCAAGGTCATCAGATTCTGAAAAGTCTTGGGTCTTCAGAAAGGAGTAACTAGAAGGCATTTCCACAGACTCCTCTGAACTGACTGACATCTCCCAGTCAGAACTAGAGTCTGAGTCACTTTGAGCATCTTTGCTGATTAAAGGCCCTAGCACCAAATACAGTTCGTCAACAGTCAGTTCTAAAGGACTAGACAAAAAGTTCATGTAGTGGAACTTGAAACTCAGCTTCCCTATTAAGCCTGCTTTCAAGCGAAAGGGCAAGTTTTTGGTTTCCATGAGTGAATTAACTTTGTCAGGGCGGAAGTTAACATTTACAAGGTCGATGTGTCCTGAAAGTAGCGCTACTTCCATTTGGTTTTTTTCGAATCCGTAGAGATACTCGTCCAAGTAGTACTTCAAAGCAGAGTATATTTTTCCTTTCAAAACCATTTAAATTATATTGGGTTTAAAGATCCTCCTTTTTAGCTTTCTTTTTGCGTTTTTTCCTTTGTTTCTTGGAAGGGGGCTCTTCTGGTTCTTCTAGCTCTGTTAGACTTTCTTGGGAGGTCTCTTGGAGGACCCTGTGCACTTCTTCGCAGTCTCTGTTGTGGAACTCCACTTCGCCTGCGTCAAACACAGGGGTCTTTCCGCGGAGTGTTTGTTCCAAAAAGGAGTAAATGTCTTCTTCGTTGTAAGTGCCTATGAGTCTTCCACCTATTTTCTTCTGTGGAGCGTACACAGCAATGTTGGGTAAAGCAGTTTCTGATATGCCAAACTTTTCCCTCAGTTCGAACTCGCAAACTCCATCAACCCACCCAAAGTGGAAGGGAAGGTTCTTTTTGTGCATAACTGCTTTTACCTTTTTTAAGGTAGTGTAGTGCTCGGGGTTCTTTTTGCTGGGTTCGCCTTCAAAAAAGCCCAACACACAAATTCCTCCCTGCCTGACGCACTCGTTGTTAAAGTTCTTGGCTTTGAACTCTTGGATCTCTTCCAGGTCTTCTTCTGTGACTTTGGGAGACACATTCATGAACTTAGGCAGGGCCATTTGGTCGAGCAGGTAGTACATAAACTTGTAGTTGCCTAGTTCTCCTGGGTACTCTATGATGGAAAGGTCTCCTTGGTCTGAAGTAGGTTGGAAGCAAATCATGGTGGGAAAAAGGTTAACTCTAAAGGTTGCTTGTGCGCCTTCTTTTGTAGTTGAGTAGTGCGCAAACTTCACAAAGTCCCTGAAAGCTGGGTCTGAAGCCAGGGCCTTGAAAGAAAAGTGTATTTCTGAGTCAGTAATTAACATGCAAGCTATCCTGCCTTCTTCTTTAACTGACCGAATGAAGTTTTGCAGAGTAGAGTCTTTGAGACTCAGTATGTCGGCTTTGAAGTCCCTAGAAAGTTCCTGCTCAAGTTCTTGTTTGGAGTCGAAGCTTAACTCGTAGCTTTTCTTCTTTCTGTTGATGGGAAATACCCTCAAAGAAGGCAACTTCTTCACTCCAAGTTGTTTTGCAAAGTCAACTTCTGAGTCTTGCTGGCACTCCATAGTTGCTAGAAGCAGCATTCCGTTGTAGTTCTGCACAATGTCTTCCCACTCCGGAAGTGGTTTATCTTTGTAAAAGTGGACCACTGCTAACTTCGGTTCTTTTTCAAGCACAGAGTTTAAGGTTCCAGAAGTAACCTTGTGCACTTTAAACTCAAGGTTTTGCGCATTGGAAGCTTGGGGCTGTTCCTTTTTAGGCTTCCTTTTGGGCTTGAGGGGCCTTTTTTCTGTTTCAGCAAAGGGATCTAAGAACTCCACTAGTTCTTCAAACTTGATGTTTCCTGTGTAAGTTAGTTTTTGGTCTTTAGTCACTACAATGATTGTGGGGAATTGCTCCACACTGTACTTGCTAACTAACTGGGTTTGGTTCGAAAAAACAACGCCTAGCAAGAGTCTGCCTCTGAAGTAGGAACTAAGTCCCCTGTACATCAAAGGCACAGTTTCTTTAGAGGTAAACAAAAAGACTTTATTTTGTTGGTCCTGCAAAATGTCTTGTTCGTTTTCTGAAGTAACTTCTTCGCCTAAGTAAGGTATGTTTTTAGCTAGGAACTTGTCCAGGTCCTTAATGTCTCCTTCAAAGCCTCTTTCATGAACTAGGGGTTTGCTTGTGTAGGGGTTCAAACCTGCTGGAACTTGCAGAGTGAAGCTAGGCAATGTTTGTTTGACCTCCTCAGAGCAGACACTGCAGTCGTAAGCAAAGAACCGCATCAAGTTGTGGTACTTAGAAGCCAACTCAGGTATCACTTGGGCAAGAGCTTGAGAGGGTGTTGCTTGGGGGTCATACACCAGCAACGCAGTTGCGAAATCTGGGTTTTCAGCATGCTGCTTCCATTCAGCTATGTCTATACTTTGCACATAAGGGTTGTCTTCAAACAGGGCAGAAACTCCTGCTAATAAGCACAACAAGCCGAACATATACGTGTAAAAATGTTGTAAATGGTTCTTCATATATATTCTTTGGTTATCGGTAATAATAAATGGCACAAAAGATTGGACCTTCCACTATAACGGGAACAGCTACCGGAGAGAGACAGCAAGGCTCAAGTTCTAGTTCTAGCAATGAAGTCCCCCAAGGCGTGAGTGCTGCTCCTCCCCCTGTACGCCACTCTACCTACGGGAGTTCTGTCATTAAGAAAAAAGGCCCTGTGTTTACTTCGGAATGCTTCAAGTTCTACGCTTTTGTAACTTTTTTGTTCATAGTGTTTTACGCAATACTTGTAGGAATTTTTACGGGACTGCTGGAAGCTGCCCAGGAGGACTCTGAAGTTACACTTATCGTTTTTGGAGCTTTATTCCTAGGAACAATTGTTTTCATCGCTGGAATGGTTATTTACGGATACCTAGAAACCAGGGGTAGACAAAAGCATGAGTCCCCCCAAAGCGGCACATCTAATCGGACTTAAGCTAAGCATTGTTAATTAAATATGCTCTTACTTGTGTTAGCAAAGCTAGTTGTTTCTCAACTAATTGTGGAGAGTCCAGAAGAACTCAAACAAGAATTTAGCAATGGAGTTATCAAGGCAACTTTGGGGTTGTTTGGAAGTATGCCTTTAAACGAAACTTTATCCGGGAAAGCTGAGTTCATGAACAGCACTGGATGCAGAACTTACGAAACTTCCTTAAAAAATAAGTACTCTATTGTGGAAAGGGGGAGCTGCTACTTCGTAGAAAAAGCACTCTTTGCGCAAGAAGCAGGTGCCCTTGGAGTTGTGGTTATTAACAGTGATGACAGGAATATTTACATGGGTGTTCCTGAAGACTGGCAAGAGACCCCAGAGGTATTTGCTTTGATTATATCAGCAACTGACGGAGAAACTCTAAGGAACCACTACTACGACAGCCCTTGGACTTTTGGTAATGAAGTGGAACTGAGTTACAAGTTCGACAACTACACTCAAAATGAAGTTCCAGTAATGCAACTGGCTTTAACTGGAATAAACGAACAGGATTCTGAATTAATAGAGTCACTGTATAAGGTTCTGGGCAGTTTAAGTCAGGAAACTGTGGACCTCAGAGTATACTTTAACTACATAAAGTGTTCGGGGTGCGAAAACTTCGACAAAGAGTTTGACGAGTGCTTGAGTGGAGGAAGGTATTGCCTACTTGACCCGAACGGAAAAGCCGATGGAAGTCAAATAGTACTTGAGACTGTCAGGAAGACTTGTTTGCTTTCTCTGGTAAAAGAAAAGCAACTACCCTATAGCAAGTTTTTCTTGTACTTAAAAAGCTACACTAGAATGTGTAAAGACTACTCTGAGGGCTGCAGTAACTATATTATTGAGCGAATTGGTGTGGACTACGAGGAAGTTGGGAACTGTGTAACTGGGAACATCGAAGGGGACAATATTTACCTAGATGACCACCAACTCCTCAAAGAAAATGACCTTAACAAGCCCATAACGGCTTCTTACCCCATTCTTATTGCCAACGAGAGTCCTTACTACTTAGACTCTGCAAACATTGACACGTTTTTGTGTTTGAGCTTTACTGAAAAGCCACTTTTTTGCGAAGGCTACTGTTCAAACGAATGCCCTTTGGAAATAATTAGTGACTCCTTCTGCCAAGCAGAATGCGGAAGCAACAGTTGTCTGGAAGACTTTGAGGACTGTTACCAGTGCAGCCCTAGGTGCTTGTTTTCTATGCTAGGGGATGGAATTTGCCAAGAAGGTTGCAACAACGAGGACTGCAACTACGACTTCCAAGACTGCCGAGAAGAAGACCAAAGTGAACAAAGCAAAGATTCTAAACAAAGTGAAAAAAGTAACACTTTGGGTTATGTGTTCACTGGAGGAGTAGTTTTGCTCACGTAAGTGATACTTAGGATATTTATGTTTTTGATAGCTATTACAATAGTTAAAGCACTAAGGAAACTCCTTTCTAGAGTTCTGAACGATTCCCTTCCAGCAAACTCCAACCAAATTGACTTGCCTTTAGTTGAGTACAACTGTGAAATGGCCAAATACTCCAACGACGCCTGCAGCATATGCTTCAAGGAGTTCTTGCAAGGAGACCTTGTCAAAAAAACCACTTGCAGCCATATTTTTTGCAAAGAATGCATTGACAGTTGGTTCCAGTACAGCCAAGAACCAAGATGTCCCAACTGCAACCAGAACCCTTGCAACTAATAGCTAATAATTCTAATTACCGAGATATTATACTTATGATGTTAGCCTAAAAAAGGTACTCGGAGTTGCCTGTGAGATAGTACTTGTTTTTAATGAACTTTCCTGGGTAGTTTTCTTCGGCAGACTGAAATCTGTGCTGTCTCCTGTGGAAGGAAAGCTGGGAAGTGTGCCTGAACCTAAGTCCGCACTCTTTGCATTGGAACGGTTTAGCCCCTGAGTGGGTATTGTAGTGCTCATTTAAGTTCTGTCTGCTTGCAAACCATTTGCTGCACATGGTGCACTGGTGCTTTTTCTTTTTCAAGTGGGTTGTTTCCACATGACGTTTCAAATTGAACTTTGAGTTGTAAGACTTTTCGCAACCCGGAAAAGGACAGCAATAAACTATTACCACATACTCGTAATTGACTTTCATATTTATTAAGGTTTCCGTTTGAAGAAGCATTAGGATACAATAACTAATGATTAAAGGTTTTCACTAGTAAGCTGAACTATTTTGCTGCCCTTTTCTTGGTTGAGGTTTCCAGGAATAAAAGTCAAGTTGGAAGTATCGTCCTCTGAGTCGTCTTCGGTGTTGAGGGTTTGGGTCTGAGTGTTGCAGATCTCCTCAAGTAACCAAGTCACTTTCCTTAAAAGAATGGGGTCAGCGTCAATGGACTGGGACTTGAAAGCAGCTTTTCTAGCAAACTCATAAGCATCTGCTCTTAAAAACAAGTGCAGGTTCTCCACTGCTAAGTTGTAGTAAGCACAGATTTCATACACCTTGAAGTTTTCTAAGTCCTCAGCCGTAATGCTTTCAGGAGAGTGTTTGACCAAGTAGATACACTCTCTGTGGAACTCAAGTGCTTCTCTGTGAGCGTTTAGTTTGCAAGAAGCAATTCCAGCAAGGTTCAGCAAGAGTATTGCTTCTTTGTAGGCTTTTTGGTGCAACTTGGGTAAGCAGCTGACTGCTAGGTCGAGGGCATCTTTGGTTTTCTTTTCTTTGAGCAAGCGCAATGTATTGCTGAATAGACCTTACAATAAAACCAGTTTGCCTTTGAACTTGGCTTTGCCAGGGAATTTAAAGGTGGTAACCTTTCTAAGAGGGTTCAGCAAGGAAAAAGCTAAGGAGTACTTTTGTTTTCTAAGAGCTTTAAGAACCCAAGAACTGATGATTTGGGCAAGTAAATTAGCTTGTTGAGGAACGCAGTGCTTCAACGAGGGTTCTTTCCTTTTGAGACGGAGAGACTTGATCCAGATCAGGGCAGCTTCAGACTTTTTCTTGTTTTTTTCCGAGTCGAGTGAGTCTAGTTCGTACTCTAATTTGAACTTACGGTGAATTGAGTAAGCTAGTTCCTGGTCTGAAAGATTCTTCAAAGGAGACTTGACCGTGAGGATTTCAGCTAAGCTTTTGTCAAGTTCTTCGTTGGAAAAATTCAAATAGTTCAACAAAGGCTTCATGTAAGTTTATTATAATTAAAGCTTTCTAATAAGAGGAACTATTACTTGAGAAACATAGTTGGCGTAAGGCGTAGACTTGACCTTGCGGATTTCTTCTCTAGAAAGCTTAAGTAAAGGCAAACAGAACTCAGCAAACTCCAAATACCACTGAAGAATCCTTTTTTCGCCTATGCGTACAGCTAAACAGTTGGTGTTGTTTTGAGGAAGTTGGCTTTTGGCCTGGAACAACATAAGGTCTTGTGAAAGAGTTGTGGGGTACTTGTTAAGTGCTGCAATACATAAGTTCTGGATGTGCAGCAACACTTTTGTTTCATTTTCAATACTCATAGGGCCTATAAGTATAGGGTCTCTGTTGTTTTTTCCCTCTACACTTTTGAACAACTCAGGCATGATTAGGGGGTCTTGTAGTTCCACGAACCTTAAGTAAGTCACTAGTTTGTGGAAAGACATGTCTTGGGAGTTGGCCTTTGCATTTATAATCTGGACTTGGTTGCCCTCCATCATTTCTGCTTTTTGGTGGAGCAAAGGGTCCTGACTGTAGAGTTCGATTCGGAACTGAAACTCATCGGCTTCGTTTTCGTGAACCACAAATCCGTAGTTAAGTAAAAACCTTGAGTTGGACTTTTTGCCGTAACTGTCACACAGTTCACACCCTTTTTCAATGGCAGTTTGGGACTTAACAACAAAGCTGTCCAAAGAGTCTTCGAAACTCCACTTAGTTACTCTGGGGACTTTGTGGTTAAGCATATCAGCTAAAGGAACCATTCCGTCCAAAGCCTCTCCTTGAACTTTCATGGAAAATACTCGCGACCCCACAACTGTCCTCATCTTAATGAACTCTTGCAATTCAAACTTTTTGAATTCTGGAACAGAGTTGCATATAGCTTCGTAGTCTAAAACTAAGTCTTCAAGTTTGTGTGTTAAGTCAAGTAGAGTTGGTGAGCCTTTAAGCCAGGCTTTTTCTTCTTCAGTGTAAAAAACTGGGAAGTTTCCTAAGTCCTTAGGCAAGCTTTTCAGATAAGGAGTCCAGGGTGTGTTGGCTTTTGAAGACTCTTCAAGCAAAAACGCACTGAGTAAACAGTGCTTAGGAGACACAAGGTCTAAGTTACTGCTGTGTATTTTCTGACCAATTTCAGAGTTCTTGGCTAACTCAACACTAACTATAAAGTTTTTAGGAATAACAATAAGGTTTGTGTCACTTGGAATAAAAAACTTACTACTTAGGCCTCTTTCGCCGTCTGGGTAGTAAGCCATTTCCACGTTTTGGATAATTGTGCCTCCTTGAACTAGCCACTGAACGAGTTCTTCAGAAACTGACTTGTGCTCTGGAGGAATGGAACTTAAGTAGTTGAGTTGTCTCTGAAGTTGGAGTTTGGTTTCTCTGTACTCTTCTGAGTCTTTGATGGACAAAGCTGAGTCAATTGCAAGTATAGCTGAGTCTAGTTGGTCACTTTCTTCGTAAGCTTTGCACAAACGGAAGTAGGGTTTGTCCCAGTTAGGGTCAATACTAATTGCAGCTTGTGCGTCCTCTATAGCTTCTTGGTTCATGTGTAGTAAGTTGTGCACAGCAGAACGGTTTGACAAAAGAAACTTGTTGTTGGACTGGAGTTGCAGTCCTTTTGTGTAGCAATTAAGTGCTTCAGTGAGCAGTCCTTTTTGGAGGTATGTGTTTCCTTTTTCTTTGAACTCTTCTGGAGTTGAAGTCTTTTTCTTGCGGTTTTTACCTCCCATTTATTATTTACGCAAAAGAAGAGTTTTGGCTTCGTTGATTTTTGTAGCAAGGTAAGTGGAGCCTCCGTTGTCAGGGTGGTTCATAAGCATCAACCTTTTGTGGGCAGACAGAATTTTGTTTTCTTCAGTAGACTCGCGAACTCCCAAGATCAAAGCTGCTTCTCTCCGTGTCATTGGGTCTTCGAAGGGCCCCATAAAGGCCTTTGCTCGGGGTGAGTCAAAAGATAGTCCTGCTTTGGGAGATTTGGCAGCCCTTATAGCTCTAACTACTACCCTTCCAGAAGCTGCAGCAAATATTAAACCTAGTCCTCCTAACAAAGCAAAGTGGGACATTTTTATTACTTGGGTACTTAGTTAAGGTAAATGGATTCCCAGAATGGAGCAGTGTAGATTTCTTTCACGCAGTCGTCGTTGCCAAGCTTTTTAACAAAGTAGTCCACTTCAAGTTTAGTTTGGAACATGCGCTTGTACACATCTTCGTCAATGGTGTTGCATGCTTCTTGGCCAATGTTTAAGAAGTGGCACTGGTTTATTTTGGGGTTTTGCATGTAGCTCATCACTTGGCTAAAGAACTGTTGGTACAAGTAGTCTCCAGGGAACAAGGGGCAGTAAGACTTTCCGTAGTAGTTATATCCACACTCACAGGGAGTGGTATACATTCCGTCTGCAGACATACAACTGGAACCAGGCTGGCACTCGATGGGCTGAGAAACTGCTTGGCTCTTAGGTGCAGCAACACATTTGGCTTTGCTTGTATCGTTTTGGTATTCAAAGAAGCCTGTGTCACACAAGTAAGCTGCAGTAGTGGCATCAACAATGTCTCCTTCTGACTTAGAAAAAGTACTGTTACAGTAACCCATGTTGCAAGTTAAGTTGTTTTCGCAGAGTTCCATATTCAAGTAGTTACCACAAGTTTGTCCAAGTGTTTTCTGAGGTTCACACCTAGCCTGGGTCTTGTCTGGCAAGTTGTGGCACAAAGTACCTATAGCACAATCGTCTTGGTCATCACAAAAAGCTCCAGCCGAACGTCCTACACAAATTCCGTTTTGACAAATAGCTCTTCCCATGCATTGGTCGTTTCCATCGCACTTTTGGCCAGGAAGTCCTGAGTAAATAGACTCTTGGTTGGGGTAACACATTGAGTTGCCGTGGTTGTAAAGAGCCCAGCCACAAAAAGTGTTGCCTTTGCAAGGCTGGAGTAAGTAAGTGTTTGAGTTAGAGTCATACTTCACGCATTGGTCATCAGGCATGGAAGCGGAGCTGCACTCATACTTAGCACAGGAGTTAGGAGCTCCGAAACTAGCAGCGTGTTCAGTCTTTACGAACCTTTCGACGTACTGAGCATGGAAGTCCATGAAAGGGTTTCCTAGAGCTGCTGCAATTAGAGTAACTAAAAGAACCAACCTCATATTTATTCAACAATATGAATGCTAAGTATTGAGGGTGCCTTTTCATATTTATATAAATATGATTCCCAGGTGGTTTTTGCGTTCTCGCTTTTGGTACATCAACTTGTTTCTGGACGAGTACCTGTCAAGGGATGCCATGGCTATTTTGTTTGCAACAGTGATGCTGCACGTTCCAGTGTACCTATGGGGTATACACGTGAACAGAGAAGCTGAAATTCAAAGCTCTCACATGAACTACTACATAGAGTATGGACCCAGACGCAATAGACTCGCTCACTCTCTTATTTTTGAGGAATTTGAAATGCAAGTTGAAGACTGGCAGAAACTAATGGCCGAGGAAAAGAGCTAACTTAATCTAGTTTCCTCTAGTTAACATTATAAGTGTTTAGACCTCCTTTTGCGACTAGGAGTGGACTTCCGCATAGAGTGGGAAACAAGGACTGGCAAGGCATCCCTCGAAGACTGTTGGTTGGTTTCCTCTTTAGACTCTTCTTTTTGGTCCAGTACTTGGGAAGCCCTTTCCATCAAGCTTTCGAAGTCTTGTTGCTTCCAAGGGATCTCGGAACTAAGGTTTTCCCAGCAGCTGCGGAGCATGTTTCCTTTGAGGGATATTAGTTGGGCTCTGTTGAGCTTTTTGCTTCGGTAAAAAAGTGGAGTGGGTCTGTAGATCAAAGAAGTCCTCATTCCTGAAAGCACAGATGTTACGTTTTCGCAGGCCAAACACTTTTTGGTTAGTGAAAAGTTAGCTGAAGGAACTACTGAGGAGTAGCTGTCCTTGGTTTTTTGCATTATTTGTTGGTTTTGGAGTTCAGTTTCGAAATTAACAGCCATGCTGTGTCTGTCGTCTTCGTCTTGGGCTTCTAGGGCTTGTTGGATTTGGGCGTTTTCTACTAAACAAACAACCATTTGGGCAATGCTGTGCACGAAGCTGTTGAATTTTTCGTCTTGTTTCTTGATTGCGTCGATTTCGTGTTCTATTTGTTTTACTTCTAGAGAAATGTCGTTTCTTTCGTTTTTGGTTTTGCGTTCCAAGGCTTCTACTTCTTCAAGTACTTGTTGGGCGAACTTTAAACTTTCGTTCTGTGAAGACTTAACGTTAGTAAGTGCTTTGCGGTAGTCTTGCTGGATTTCTTGTTTGACTTGAACTATGTAGGGGTGGATGTGTTCTTCGAACAGTGTAGAAACTATTTGGTCCATGTCTTCAATTTGGGAGGAGTGGTGGACTTCAGTTACTTGGGGGTGTCTTGGAGAATGAATCACTGACCCTGGGTTGCTTGGTGCTTGGCTTTCAGTTTTCATGGTTTTTTGGGAGTCGAAGGAGGAGTGGTTTTCTCTTTTGCCTTTTTTTTCAGTAAGCAGTTCGACTTTGCGTTTTTCTACGTGTTTGATTTCTTCTAAAATAAACTCTACAGCTTCTTCTCGAGTGTAGTTGCTTCCTTCCAAAGCTTTGTTGTTGAGTTCTTCTAGTCTGCTGTTTTCGTACTCTGCGAACTTCTTCCTTTTGGGTTTTTCTAAAANGAAGTGGAAGGCATCTGAAACGTAACTAAAAATCCTCAAAGGCAAGTAACTGTCCACAATGTTGTCTCTGTACTTGAGTTCGTTCATCACAGAGGCTATTTTGTTGTGGAACTCTTGGATTCTGGAGTTGAGTTTTTCTTTTTCGTTTTCAAAGTGGTCGAGACTTAACTTTTCTCCTGTGAACTTTTGCATTTCAGTATTCATGTCAGTTATCACTCTAGACATACTGTCTATTGACTTGTTCAAGTTGGAGATCTGTGTAGAGTTAGACTCACCAATTGAAACAGCATTCGAAGCTTTAGAGTCACTTCTGTAGCCCAACTCTGAGTACTGTTGGTTGAGTTGCTTGAAGCTTTCAGAAACTTGGTTCATTTCTTTGAGAACTAAGCCTTTGTTGTCTTCAATTTGGTCTTTGATCATAAAGATGTCTGTGTTGATCTTTTCAATCATTGCTTCTAGTCTTCTGTTCATTTCGTTTGTGCCGTTCAGTTGGAAGTCAAAAGACTTGAATCTTTCTTTGAACTCTGCAAGTTCTTGGTCTAGCCTTGTGCAGTCTTTTTTGCGCTGGCCTTCGAACTCAGTAATTTTAGTTTGCAGTTTGGAGTAGGCAGTTTCTGAGTCGTTGTCTCCAAACATAGAACTTTCTAGTTCTTTAATGCGACTTTCGAGTTGTTCGCATCTTAACTGGAGTTTGGACTGGTTTTCTCTGTCTTCTAAAGCACGTTTTTGCACAGGTTGGAACTGCTTTTGTATGAGTTCTCTCATTCTTGTTTCTAAGTCAAACCACTCTAGCTCACGGGTTGAAAAGGCATCGGCCATTGCAATTTAAATATAAACAGTTTATTTTAAAGTTGAAGACCAAGTTTATTCCTGCCGTAGTCTTTCCAGAGGTAAGTGAGTTCTTCTTTGAGTCTTCTGTTTTCTTTAACTAAGTCTTGGTAACTCTTGTTGCTTGCTTTGGAGTCCCCTGAACTCCTTCTTGAAGTTTGGGAGTAACTTTGTCTTTTGAGTTTTTCTTCAAACTCACTCTGCAGGTGACTTAATTGTTTTTTAAAACTGTTTTTAGTTTCTTGGGAGTGTTCTTCAAGTCTTTGTTCAAAGAGTTTTTTGTTTTCACAGAGCTTGTCACGCAGTTCGTTTTGGAGACTGTTGATTTGGTTCTTGAAAGTGTGGTAGAGTTTCTTTTTAAGTTCAGCAAAACCTTGGAGTTGAGTTTTGAGGTTGGACACTTCTTCTTCAAGTCCCTTGATTTGTTGCTGTGTGGTTTCTTTGTAAGAGTTGAAGTTAGTTTGCAGAATTAAAAGGGCTTTGTCGTACTTCTGAGACTGTTTTTTAAGCAAGTGGTACAGTTCAGGGGACTTGCTTTGGTTTTCTTTGTTGTAGTAGCTAGTCGTGTCCACCAGCACGTTTGGAGTTACTATTGAACTTTCGTCTAAACGGGAGTGGGTTTTTTGTTGGTGACGGTAAGAAAAGTGGGACTCTTCAGGTTGTTGTTCGAGTAGCCGCATAAGTTCTTTGCCCTCGTCCTTTTCAGGCACCAAGAGACTTTCTTCTTCTAAGTACTTGTTTTTCTCTGAAGTGTTTTCCATGCAGATTGCTGATAAGTTCAAACTGGCAGGCTCAGAGTCATCTTCTATCAGTGAGTCTAGGGCAAGTTTAGGCACCCGTGCTCTAACTGACGTGGACCGTTTGCTCGAGTCTTGTTCTTCGATTTGAGGCAGGTTGGATCTAGTTGTGCTGTTTTGCTTTTGGAAAGACTTAGAAGCTCGAGGGTCTTCTTCAAACTGAGGAGTTCCTCTTCCATTGCTGGCTCTAGACTCTTCTTGTATTTCTACAAGCAAACTCTTGGATTGTCTAATGGACATTTAAATTTTATTTGAAATTACCGGCTCATTAATTACCATTCTTCGTTAATAAACCTCTTAACCATGTCATAGGCGTTTTCAGGTTGGTCGTAAGGAACTAAGTGTCCTGCCTTGTTGACCCAAACTCTCACTAAATTTCCAGCTTTTTTGTAGTAACCTGCCACTGAGTTCTGCACTTTCCAAACTCCTCTTTGGGCTTTTTGGAAGTACTTTTGGCCGTACCAACTCATAGAGTGGATCATTGCGTCCACTCCAACGTTACTGACAAGTAAATCGTCTTGGCCTCCGTAAATCATCACAGGCACCTTTTCCAGAACTTTTTCTAAGTAGTCCCTGTAAGACATCATTATATCTTCTCTGAAGTCATGTGAAACTTTGTCACTACAGTAAACCCACTCTACATGCTGAGGCACGTGAAGAAGTGCTTTGGTTGAGTTCAACTCAAGCCACTTAGCATGAATTCCAGGGTTATAGTCCCTGTACATTCTGATGTTCATCAAGTTTACTCCTCCAGAGTACCTATCAAGTCTTTCTTGAATCATGCTGTCTATGCTGTTGGCAGAAAGGTAGTTGCCCACTGATATTTGGCTTTTAGAGTTTTGTTCCATCTGAGATATTTCTGACCGTTGGTGCTCGTCTATTAGTGAGGCTGCGTAACTGAATTCTGAGTACGCGTCTGCCTGACTTAAAGGATCAACCCAAGGGTCTCCTATAGCAACCTTAGTTAGTTTTATAGGAAGGTTTTCGTGGTTATCAAACAGCAACTTGTAGGCAATGTCAGGAATGTAGTGGCCAGCGTAACTGTAACCAAAGATGTAAACCTCCCTTCGGAACCAAACGGGGTACTTTTTGGTGATTATAGACAAGAACTTGTAAAGGTGGACAGTAGCTTGGGAAGTAGTGTTAACTAAGTCTTGGGAGCTTGCAGCAAAGGAGTATCCTGCGTCCAAAGGATAGTCAATAAACAAGATGTGCACTAAGTCTGACCAGGTAGTGTTTCTTTTGATGGGGTTTAGATCTAAGTCAATTTCAATGGGTCCGAACTGTCCTAAGTTTTCGTTTTCTCCAGAACACCCAGGACCCCCTGTGAGAAATATCATCAAAGGAACAGTGTCGTTTTCGATGCTGCTTCCTAGTTTTTGCCACATCCAAAAGAAGGTTGAGGATCCAGTGTTTTCGTTAATCACTACTTCTCCACTCCAGCCCTTAGCATCTAAAATCTGGACTTTTGAGTCAGTGTCCTGAGAAAGTCCCTTTTGAACCCTGTGGGTTTTAGGGATGTTTTCGAACATGAACTGCTGGTTTGCACTAGCAGACAAAAAAAGCACCACCAATAACATTTTATATAATGCATTCTTTAAGTAGGAAGAAAAAGAGGTTTTCACTCTTGTTTTTAGAAGAAGGGGAAATCTACACAAGGGACTGCATGGGTTACAGACACCACCGAGAACTCTATCCTGAAAGGCATCAAGAAAAGGGCAGGATCCACATATGCTCCCGCTCGTTGATTTTTGAGCCTGAGGATCCCGAAACACCAATTGCTAAGTACGCTTACAGAGACATGACTGAAGCACCTGCAGAGATCCCAGCAACTAGGTCTCCTTTTTCACACACTGAAAATTCAACCCGTCTCAGCTTTCTGGTCAGCAAAGTAACTGAGCTTCCAGAGACCAAAAACCCCTCTCCTTACAAAGTAGTGAATTTACCTTCTCAACAAAACATTCTTTTGGACTTTGTGTACGAAACCGTAAAAGGAATGTGTGACTGGATCAAAGAACTTTATACAAGGAACAGTTCTCACTCTGCAGGGTTCGACCAAGACTCCGAAATAGCAGACGTAGTTATGCAGCACCAAAGCGGCATTAGGTTTGACATGAGCAGAGTTGTGAGCATCTCGGAAAAGCCACTTACGCCTGTTCCTTTGCTAGCTAACAGAATAGACCAGTTCATGCACATTCCTGTGCTGCTTTACATCACTGACTCCCGAGTGTACTTGCAGTCCATATACAGAGTAAGTGCTAATCCAGTCAAAAACATCAAAATCTCAGACATCAATAAACTCTACAAAAGAAGGTGGAGACTCAGAAACGTAGGTTTTGAGTTTTTCACAAGTGAAGAAAAGTCTTACTTCTTAACTCTTTACTCAGAAAAAGAACGCGACAACGTGTTTTCGCTGATTCTAAGCCAAGTCAGTTCTGAGTGCGAAACCGAAAACTCAGTTGAAAACATGACGCTTAAGTGGCAACTCCGCCAGATTTCTAACTTCGACTACTTGTTGTACTTGAACTCAGCTTCTTACCGGACTTTTTCTGACTTCACACAGTACCCTGTGTTTCCTTGGGTTTTAAGCAACTACGAGTCAGACACCATTGACTTGTCTGACCCTAACAACTACCGAGACCTTTCCAAACCCATCGGAGCACTCAACCCAGAAAGACTCAAAACTTTCCTGCAGAGGTACAAAGACATGCCTGAGCCTAAGTTTTTGTACGGAACTCACTACTCCACTCCTGGGTATGTTATCCGTTTTTTGTTCAGAAAGTCGCCTCTTTACATGCTTAGACTGCACGGAGGGAAGTTCGATTCCCCGGACAGACTGTTCAACGACGTTGCTTCAGACTGGAAAAGTGTGCTGGACAACCCAGCAGACGTCAAAGAACTGATTCCTGAGTTTTATTGCGACGAGCCTTCTTTTCTGATGAACTTGATGGGACTCAACTTAGGAACTAAACAAAATGGCGAAAAGGTCTGGGACGTAAGGCTGCCTAAGTGGGCAGAGGACCCCAAAGACTTTCTCAAGAAGATGAGAGAAGCTCTTGAAAGCAACTACGTCAGCGAAAACCTCCACCACTGGATTGACTTGATATTTGGCTACAAACAAAAAGGAGAGTACGCTTTGCAAGCACACAACTTGTTCCACCCCTTGTCTTACGAAGGCAGTGTGGACATAGATAGCGTTAGCGACCCTGTCCAGCGGAAGGCCATCGAAATGCAAATAAACGAATTTGGGCAAATTCCTAAACAGCTGTTTAAAATTCCCCACCCTCCTAGGTCGATGGTGCCTGAAGAAGAGGTCAAAGAGTCCCTTGAAACCCCCAAAGATTCCCGGTGTGCCTGGAACATAGAAGCTATTTCTAGAAAGTCGTCTTCCAAAATAACTGAAATCACTCTTCACAAAAAAAGAGTCAGTTCAATCCAAAAACTTCCTGGAAAAATAGTGACTACCGGACATGACGGTTGCATCAAACTAGTGACCCTCGACACACTCCAAAAAAGGTCCTTTAACGTTTGTGAGTTGCCTCTGTCCTGCAGTGCACTAGTTAACGAGAAAACTGTAGTGGCAGGATCTTACAACAACCGACTCTACATGTTTAACTTAGGCAACGGAAGAGTAGCCCACAACATTCTAGCACATGACGACGCAGTTACTTGTTGCGAGCACATCCAAAGTCTGAACAGCATAGCTTCAGGGTCCTGGGACTCGCACATTAAAATCTGGGACGTAAGGCAAAAGCCCAAACCTGTCCAAGAATTTGAAGAACACGACGAGCAAGTGCTGTGCATGGGAATTGACAAGAGTCAAGGCAAGCCCTACTTACTAGCTACAGGAGACTTCGACGGAAAAGTGGTGGTTAGGGACTTGAGGCAGGGAGTAGTTTCTACATTTGAAACAGGTTCGCAAGTAAACACAATCAGTTTGAGCATGAACAGTGAGCACTTGATTTTGGCACAACCTGAAAGAGTGAGCTTGTTTGAAAGGGAAGGAGAGTTAGTGAGCTCTTTGGAGCAAGAAGGAGTTACTTCTTTGGAAAGCGACGGAGTGTTTGTGTTGAGTGGAAAAGAAGAAGGCGAACTGGAACTTTGGGAACTAATGAAAGGGGATTGCTTGTACAGGTGGGAGGGCATCTCTAAAATAACGGCTGTTAACTCTGACCTAGACGCAGAATCCTTTTTTGCTGGGAACTTAGAAGGTAATATTTACTATATTACTTAAACATAAATTAGAATAATGCCTTTCTAGAATATGAAGTCTCAGGGATTCATATTTGAATTTAAATCGAAGTGAAGTTTTGAATGTATGGTTATAAACAAATATGAAGGAGATCGAGAACTTTGAAGCTTTGGAAAGGGACGAGCTGATTTACTTAGCCAGGCTCTCAGAGCAAGCAGAGCGCTACGAAGAAATGCTGGGCTACGTAAAAGCTTTTGTGAACAAGTCAACAGAGGACCTTTCTGTAGACGAAAGGAACATTCTTTCAGTAGCTTACAAGAACGTAGTGGGGGGTCGCAGGACTTCCTGGCGTGTACTCAACAGTATCATGCAAAAAGAAGAACGTAGGGGGAACCCGGGCAATAAAACTGAAGCTGAAAATTACCGCAAAGAAGTCGAAAAAGAACTCAAGGGCTACTGTGAAGACATCCTGAACTTAGTGGACTCCAAACTTGTCTCCAAAGCTGCCAACAGTGAGTCGCGGGTGTTCTATCATAAAATGAAGGGTGACTACTTCAGGTACATTTCTGAGTTCGCTAGCGGCGAGTCTAAGAGTCAAGCTGCCCAAAAAGCAGAGCAGAGCTACAGCGAGGCTTTTGAAATCGCTAAAAACGAAATTCCGCCTACGCACCCAACTAGATTGGGACTAGCATTGAACTTCTCAGTATTCTATTACGAGATCAAAGAAGAGCACGAAAAGGCCTGTGACATGGCCAAGGCTGCTTTTGATGAGGCACTTCCAGAGTTGGACAATATTTCAGAAGAAAGTTATAAAGACTCTACACTTATCTTACAGTTGTTGCGCGATAACCTGACACTTTGGACTTCATCTGAAGATCGAGAATAATTAACCTTTTCAAAGTATGTAAGTCTTAACTAAAAGTTTTGAGCAAGTCTTCCCAGACCTTGTTGATGGCTTGGTTGGCGTTGATGGTGGACAGTTTGCCTTTATTGGAGTAGTAATCCAGCAAAGGAGAAGTAAACGAGTGGTAGTAGTCAAGTCTTTTCTTCAAAACTTCTTCAGTGTCGTCTTTCCTCTGAATCAAAGGCTCTCCTGTGACGTCGTCTTTTTCTTCTTCTTTGGGGGGGTTGAACTTCACGTGGTAGGTCCTTCCACTTGGAGGGTGCACTCTTCTTCCAGTGATTCTTTCAGTGAGCACTTCGTCAGGCATGTTGAACTCCACAGCCATGTCAATTCCTTGGCCAGCTTCTTCAAGAGTAGAATCCAGTGATTCGGCTTGGGGAATTGTTCGAGGGAACCCGTCTAGAATTGCTCCCCTGGTGCACATTGGTTCTTTGAGTTTCTTTTGGATCATTCCAATCACAATGTCGTCACTAACAAGCTTCCCTTCGTCCATTGCAGACTTAGCGCGCATTCCGAGGTCTGTGCCCTTAGCAACTTCTTCTCTGAGTAGGTCGCCTGTGGAAAGGTGGCACCAGCAATTCTCCTCTGCTAATTTAGGAGCTTGTGTGCCTTTTCCTGAGCCAGGAGCTCCTAGTAAGATGAGTCGCTTCTTGGGTTTGAAGGAGCACTCAAAGCGTCTTTTGACTTCTTCAAAAAGACTTTCGTTGGAAACATTGCGTAAGTCTGCTTCTGACATTTATGGTTATGGAGCTGTTAATCAAAACTTAGGGAGATTAATAGAAACTTTCCGACTCGCCTAAAGAGTCTTGTTCAGGGAGTTCACTTAAGTTCCCTAGAATATGTTGTTCGTCGTAGAACTGCTGCCCCATTTGGTTGAGTTGTTTGGCAATATGCTGCATTACTACTTGTTCTATTAAAAGTGGACGTTCAGCAAGTCTTGCTTTCATGTCTCTTTTGAAGGCTTTGTACTCAGCTTCGGCTTGTTTGATGTTGTCTTTTCTGGCTTGGTTGATTTCTTTCTGTTTTTGTTTGAGTTCAGCTTTGTGACTTTTGACTGCAGAGGAGTTCTGAACTACCTTGCGCATTTTCTCTTGTTTTTTAAGGCGTTGGTTTTCTTCTTCCTGGAGTTTGAGTTGTTTTTCCTTTTGGGCTTGAAGTGTTTTGCGTTTGTACTCAATCATTTCTTTGGCTTTTTGAGTCATTGAAGGAACTATTTTGGGCTTCCCAAGCGACTTAGTTCGGGGCTTGCTGAGGATTCCCCACTTAACTTGGGCGTCTTCAGTTTTATCAAGGAACTTCAGGTACTTGTGGGACTTTATGTTGTCATTGAACTTAAAAGGTTGTGGTTGGGTAGGCACAAAAGAACCTTTTTTAGAATCAAGTGAAGCTTGGAACTGGGCTTGAAGGGCTTTGAAGTCAGGAACTTCTTTGGCTTTGAACCTTTTGGCAGACTGGGCCCTGGGTTTGGGTTCTTCTTTAGTGTTTTGGTGCATTTCCATTCTAGGAGGCATTTTGGACTGTTTTAGAAGTTCTTTTTTGGCTTTTTCAATGCGTTCTTTTCTAGAGGCTTCGCGTTCACTTACCATTTTGTGGTACAAAGGAAGTTTAGTAGTCCAGGGAACAGGGTTGGCGTGGAACACAGGCTGCGACTCATTCAAGGGCTGGGGTTGCTTCTGTGACTTAAGTAAGTCTCTGAAGTAGAAGCTGAAAGGTTTCTCCATAGCTTTGGTGAGGGCAACTGACTCTTTTTTGACCTGGCACCTCCTTTCTTCTTGTTCCCTCATTATTTGTTCGAACAAAGGAATCTTCACTTCTGGCGGAACAGGTTTAGCTTTATAAGTGCAAGTTGTCACTTCTTTGACTTGCTGTTCTTTTTCTTCAAGCATCTCTTTCAGCTTCCTTTCTCTGATGGAAGTCCCTTTGCGGCCTTCTCTGCGCTCGAAGTTAAACGGTTCAGGAACTGTAATGTTGTACCTAGTTCCCAAAGGCACTTCTTGGGGTGTTTCTTGCTTTGGTTGGGTTTTCGAGAGTTTTTGGGACTTGACTGGGTCAGGCCTGCCTTTCACAGTGAAAAAGAAAAAAAACTCTTCTTGGGTTAGGTTTGAAGGAGCTTCAGCAGTTATTCTTTCTATGACTTCGCCAACTGTTTCTTCGGGCACGTCTCCTATTCCAAGGGGTTTCCTTGCACTTTCGTTCCAGATAGCTTGGACTTCTGCATCTTCAGAGAGGCTCCTAACTAGTTCTTGGGTGTTGAGGAAGCCTGGAGTTTCTTCTGGAATGTTTTCAAGGACTTCGTTGAGTGTTGCGACTTGGTTAGCGTTTAATTTGATTTCAAAGAGCTTTTCGTCCTGGATTTTGTGGAACTTATTCAAGAACTCGAAGTACTTCAGGAACTCCGAAACTGTCAGTGCTTCTGAGTTTTTGTTTACAATATCGTCAATGATGTCTTGGGCAATTACTTCTACTTCAGAGGAGTTCTCTAGGATCTCCTGGATTACCTCTGAGAAGCTTTTGAAAAGGCTTTCTTCGTTTTTCAATGTTGCTCCTAAAAGTTCAGCGTTGTTTTCTCCGCCTGTTTTAATTTCTACCCGGTGGAATATTTTAATGAGTTTTTGTTGCAGGTGTTCAGGCACAGAAAGTGACTCTTTTTTGGGGCAGTCTTTGGTTTCTGGTTTTTGGTCTTCTTCAATGAACTTCTTCAAAGGTTTCACAGTGTTGTTTTTGGAGACTTGGAAGAGCATCAAGAACTCGTCTAAACTAANAGTTGCTTCTGAGCCTGTGTTGTCAAAGACTTCTTTGACCTGGGCATCGTTTACTCCTGGTTCAAACCCAAACAACTCTGCAACTTCGGGATTTTTAGCTAGTTCTTGCAAAAGCACTTCTCTGCTCAGTCTTAAAGAACTAGGCCCACACCACCTTAAGAAGAGTTGCTTGAGGTGCTTGATGATTTCAGGGTCTTCCCAAGTAATCATTCTAGGTACTCCTTTTTGGGATGCTTTGCTTTGGTACTTTTCTTTTAGGTACTTTTCGTACTTTTGCTCGTATATGAGTTTCTCAGGAGGAATGCAGGTAGGTTTAGCTTCAGGTTTCCTCTGCATAAAGCCAATGTCCAAGTCAGGAGGAGGGTCTATGCCTCTGCTGTAGCTAGGGAAGTCAAAATCTTTCTGCGGTTTTTTAGGGGACTGTTTGAACTGTTTAGGAGGGCTTGTGTGGAACTGCACTTGCTTGCGCTCGGACTTCGGACTGGGTTCTTTAGGGGATGTTTCTAGGACTGAAGGTTCCGAGGGAGAAGTGACAGGCTCGAACTTGCAACTAGACCGGAGGTTTGAAATTTGGTTTTGCAAAGAAGAAATAAGGTCGCGAGTTGCTTTGGCGTCTTGTATTGAAAGACTCGGAGGAGCTCCTAGTTCTTCGAACTTGTAGTTGCTTGTCTTAAAAAGGTCTTCTTCAGGAAACTCTGAGTAACTTGTTTCCATTTAAATTATTGTTAATCGTGCATGATTTCGTCCTCAGTTATGTCTTGGCAAGCTCCTTGCAAGTCCATCATGAGTTTAAGTAGGTTACTGCACTTTTCTTCTTTGTCTTGGATTTGTTCTTTCAGTCTGAGTTTTAAGTTGCTGATAGCTTGCATAGGTCTCATCCAGTAGATCACTTGGTAGAAGTTAAGCAGTATTTGTTCGTAGTCTTTGAGCTTAGAAGAAGCTTCAAGTGGGTTGGCTTCAAAGACTTTAAGTAACTCAACAACAGTGTTCAACAAAGAAAACTGGAGTTTGAAAAGTTCAGTCTTTTTAAACAGAGTTGAGTCTTCGAGCACACACTCGTCTATCAACTGTTGGAACTCAGAAGTTTCTATTCTAAGTGGAGTTTCTTGTGTCTAAGTGGAAGTTACTGTATAAGTTCTTCCAAACATTGAAAACTCGCCTTCAGCAGGAGGAGGGGGAGGGCGTTTGAACTCTTCTTTGTAGAAGTGAGGAGGTGGAGGAAAAGCAGACGCGTTTTCTTCCATTTACTTTTAAATTATCTGAACATTTCTTGGCTTTTATCTAAGTCCATCATGCTTCCAAACCCAGTGGTGAATTCTTGGTCAGTGTCCAGCTGCATGTTTTGTTGCAAAAAGCTGTTCCACATCGAAGACACAGAAGGCCCTGACTCAGAGTTTCCAGTGTTGTTTATGGAGTCTTGGGGGTCAGGCACATCTTCTTCTTCTTCGCTTGAAGACGAAGAGGACTCTGACTCTTCTTGTTGTTCTTGAGGTTCGTTCCTGGTTTGCTGGGCAAGTTGTTCTAATTGAGTGTCAAGTTCTTTGAGTCTGTTAGAGCTTGCTTCAGTAGCTGCTTTGATTCCTTCGATGTTAACTGCTGTCTGGGGCTTTTTCTTTTTGGAACGCGAAGCGGTTTGCAGGCACTGTTTAACGTACTTTTCAAGTTCTCTGCAAGTTTTAGGAGGTAGTTTGTCAACATCGAACTCAAGTTCTTCGCCTTGGACGTCCATGGACTCCTGGACGATGTCGAGTACTCCTCTGAGGAATCTAGGTTCTAGTTTTTTGATGTTTTGGCAGAGTTGCTTTTTTTCTTGGATAGTCATGGGTTTCTCAGTAGGTTTGACTTGGACTCTGTTGGGAGTTGCTGGGGTTTTGTTCTGCATCTCTTTAAACCCTTTAGAAAGCTTCTCTAACTTCCTGTACAAGTCCTGCACAACGTCTTTTTTGTCAGAAAGGATCAAGCTTTCGTTTCCTTTCATGAGTTTTTCGAAAAGTGAACTGAGTTCCATTGTCATGTGGTACAAGTCCGAACCTTTGGCGTTGTAATAAAAGGAGTTGCTCCAAATCTTCCTCATGTCCATTGCAAACTGGAAAGCTGTATCGTACTCTCCGTTCTTTAGCTTGTCTTCAACAACTGACAAGTCCATGGGTTCTTCAATCACTTCATAGTAGTCAGGCACTTGGCTCAGGTCCACAGGTTGCAAGAAAGGCTCTGCCATGGGGTGTTTTTTTACTGTTTGCAAAATCTTGTAGATTTTCTTGTAAGCGTCTCCCTGACGCAGTTTGGGCTCAGTTTCCTCGTAAACTGCTGGGCGCTTTTCACGTGTAGGGCGTTTCTCAGGAAGTCTTGAGTGAAATTGGACGTCGAAATCAAGGTTTTCTGCTTCAGACCTCCGTTTGGGTGCAGTCGTTTGGCGGGTGTCTTTTTTAGTGGCAGAGTCGATTTTGAATTTCTGAGGAAGTTTAGCATTTAGCGCAGCAAGCTGATGACTGGTCAGTTCCATATATCCCTCTTCACCACATCCCCTTTACTGGTCAGCACCCTAAAATAGTGCTTGCCATTTTGCAATGCTTTTTAGGAACCTTGCATTTTAGGGAGCATTAATATTTGGGCTTGTGTTAAAGTTTTTTTGAATGCTGTAAATATGCTGAGGTGCGTTGGCAAAGTGGTGGGTTTATGTGTTTTTATCTCAATAGCGTGCTGGCTAGTTGGTTACCCTAGTGGTGTAGTAACTAAGTCTGCAGAGTTCATTCACTCAAACTTGCCTTACTTGGCTCCCCAAAGAATTTTGCAAGCAGCTGCACTAGCCAACATACTTGCAGGGTGTCTTTTGCAAAAGAGTTCCAACCTTTCTGGAATACTTATAATTTTAGTGCTGGCTCTAGACATTCTTTTGCTAGGCAACCCTTCACTTCCCGGACTTGACTACCAANAAAAGGTTTCAGCAACTTATTCTTTTTATAAGCTCGTTTCTATGGCAGGAGCTATGCTAACTCTTAAAGGCTAAGCTAATAATATGTGGGAAAAGTTTTCGCAGATAACAAAGAACTTAGTGCCGCAGGAAGACAAGCTCTACAACAAAGACCCTGACTTAAGGTTTGAACTTGAAGAGCTCCAAAAAGACTACCAAATTCTTGAGTCAGCTTACTGCAGTTTGCTTAAGCAATTAGACTCAGAGTCTGTTTCTGATGCTGGAAAAGTTGCTTACGAAAGGGAGTGCCTTCAGAACCAAGACATTCAAGAGCTAGTGGCTATTGAAAGAGGAGAGCTGTACGAAGAAATCTACTCAGAAAAACAAAGACTTGCCAAACTCAAAGAAGAAATGGAACTGAAGCAAAAGAAACTTGGTGACTGGGAGTCCCAAGTCAAAGAAAAACTCAACTTAGTTAGGTTTGCTGAAGGAAACTTAGAGTAAAGTTTACTTAGAGTTGAACAACTAGTAAGAGAAAAAGTCCAGCTAGAAAAACAACTAGAACAGTCCCAGGAAAGCATAGGTACTCTCCAGACTCAAAACAAACACTTGAGTGTAAGTTTTACTTAGGAAAGAATTAAAGCACTTAAAGAAAACTTTCAGAAGCAAAAAGGGTTTGTTAAGAGTGAAACTCGGAAGTGCTTTGGAGATTTCCAAGAAGACTTAAAAGAAGTGCTTGAAGGAGTTAAAAGTACCCAAAACCAAGTAGAACAGAACATGCAGAGGCTTTTGACAAGAGTAGGTGGCTTGCAAAAAGAAAACTCAAAGCTAAGATCTACTCTTAACAAAGAAAGAGAACAGTTCCAGCAAAAGCAAACCAGCTTGAAGCAAGTTTACAAAGAAAGGGAAAAAAAGCTCCAAAGCCAAATTGATGAACTTTTGAGTGCACCTAAAAAGCAAACCCTGGAACCCTTGAAGGAACCCTTGAAGGAACCCTTGAAGGAACCTTTAGAAGAAATACCCAAAGAACCCTCCAACGAACCCACTAAAGAAGCTGCCCCTCAACCTAAACCACAAAGGTTTGCTTGGATTGGCCCCTTCAAGGCTCCACCCAAACAAGAAGACGACTTTGACCTAGAGTCCATCCTAGGTTCCTCTATTTCCTCACTTGCGAAGCCCTCTAAAAAGTAAACTAAGTGCCATATTAAATTGGCGGGAATAATAATGAAGGCAGAGAAAGAGTACCTAAAAGAAAACTACGAAGAAGACAAAAAGCGTCTGAACGAGTTTTTGATGTCCTTTACAGACCCTGACATAGAAGAGCACGAAATCCATGGCAGAGCCACTTACATGATCCAACTCCAACAAGTGGCCAATCGCGAAAGCAACCTTCTCACAGTTTACATAGAAGACTTAGAAGCCCACTTTTCCCGACCTGAAGACTTCACACTCGTTTCTAAGATCCAAAACAACACTAAACGCTACCAAAAGCTGTTTTACGACGTAATTGATAACATTTTCCCTCCAGCCAACCGCGAATTCCCAGACACCATCCAGGACGTGATTACTAAGCAACGCACAGCCAACGTTTCGCCTGAGTTTTTGCCACCTGAAATCAGAAGGACTTACGAGCTTATATTTGCTTACAAAGAAGGAAGTAAACTTGACATAATTCCACTCCGAGAAATAGGCTCTGGAGAAGTAGGAAGACTAGTGAGCCTCAGAGGAATAGTGACACGGGCCTCCGAGGTCAAGCCTCACATGTCAGTGGCATCTTTTGTGTGTGACGTTTGTGGACACGAAGAGTTCAAAACCGTGGGGGGCATGACTTACTTGCCTCTTTTCGAGTGCAACTCTGAAGTTTGTAAAAGCAACCACTCTAGAGGCAACTTGCACCAACAAACAAGGGGCTCCAAATTCACTTGCTTCCAAGAAATTAGAATCCAAGAACCCTCAGACCAGGTTCCAATTGGGCAAGTCCCCAGGTCACTAAAGGCCTTTGCTTACGGACAAGCCACCAGGCGCTGCTCGCCCGGAGACATGGTAACTATCACAGGGCCTTTTTTGACTATGCCATACACAGGGATGAGGAGTATCTCTGCAGGCCTTGTGCACGATACTTTTCTCGAGGCTTTCAAAATCACCAGAGAGAAGAAGTCCTACCAAGAAACTACTTTGAGTGCTGAGATGGTAGAGCGCATCCACAACGAACGTTCAGGACAAGACATGTACACCAGACTGGCCAAAAGCATTGCCCCAGAAATCCATGGTTTGGAAGACGTGAAAAAAGCGTTGCTGCTTTTGCTGGTAGGAGGCGTGACAAAGGAAATGAACGACGGAATGAAGATAAGAGGAGACATCAACATACTTTTGATGGGGGACCCAGGAGTGGCTAAGAGCCAGTTGCTAAAGCACATTTCGCTACTTGCTCCAAGAGGAGTGTACACCACTGGAAAAGGGTCTTCAGGAGTAGGGCTGACTGCTGCAGTTTTGAAAGACGCTTACACAGGAGAAATGACCCTTGAAGGAGGAGCACTGGTTCTGGCTGACCAAGGAATTTGCTCGATTGACGAGTTTGACAAAATGGACGAAAGGGACCGCACTGCAATTCACGAAGTTATGGAGCAGCAAACTGTTTCTATTGCTAAAGCAGGAATCACTACTACTTTGAACGCGCGGGCGTCAATTTTGGCAGCAGCCAACCCTCTTTACGGAAGGTACGACAAAAGAAAAACTCCTCATGAAAACATAAACTTGCCAGCAGCCCTTTTGTCTAGGTTCGACTTGGTGTTTTTGTTGTTGGACATAGCTGACTTCCAGGCTGACCTTTGTTTGGCGGAAGCAGTTACTTACGTGCACCAGAACTTAAGACCTAAAGACAAAGACAACTTTGTGGCTCTAGAAACTAACTTCATGAGGGCTTACATAGCAGAAGCCAAAAGAATAGACCCAGTAATTCCGACTGAACTCCACGAGTACATCATTCAGAAGTACGTAGAAAAAAGACTGGAACAAACAGACGTCACTAAGTCTGGGTACGTTTACGTAACTCCTAGAACTCTACTAGGCATTATTAGGTTGGCCCAAGGACTGGCTAGACTTAGGTTCAGCGAAACTGTGGATAAAGACGATGTGCTTGAAGCTCTTCGCTTAATGGAAGCTTCAAGGGCTTCTGTGAACCTAGAAGAAGCTCCCAAACAAAGAACTGACCCTGTTTCTGTGATCTTTAAGATGATCAGAGAAGAATGCAAGCACTCTGGAAACGTTACTTTTGAACAGATTCAGAAAAAGGTGACTTCGAAAGGCTACTCGCTTGAAGACCTGCAGGAGTGCATTAACACCTACGCTGACCTGAACGTTTTGATGCTTTCCAACCAAGGATCCACTATTACTTTAATTCAGTAGTGCTAATTAATTTCTGCAATTTGCATAATCATTCTAGAAATGGATAACTTCAGTTGCGTATTTTGCTGTGTTGACTTTCCAGACAGAGAAAGCTTGAACAACCACATAGCTAGCGACCACTCTGTGTCGTTGTGTGCAGAGCCCAATCAAAGTTTTGAGAACGAGAACTCTGGAGACTTAGACTCTAAACCTTCAATCAATTCTGATGACTACCTCAGTAGCGTTTTGTCAGGTTTAAGTATGCCCGATAACCCTTTATCTGACATACAACTAACAGATAAGTTAGTGCTTGAAAAGACTGGCAAAGAGAGTCTTAACGAAATTAAACTTTTAGAACTCTCAAATGCAGGGTTGACTGACTTCAGAACTACGGACGAATTCTCTTTGTCCCAGTTAACTAGCCTAGAACACTTAGTGCTTTCTAACAACTACTTAAAAGACTTAAGTGGAATTACTTGTTGCAAACAAATAACCTTTCTAGAACTTCAAAACAACTTAGTTGAAAACCTTTCACCACTTAAATTCCTAGTAAACTTAACTGAACTCAATCTTGCCAACAACAAAGTCCATGAAATTTTTCCACTAGGCAACTTACAAAACCTTCAGGTTCTAAACTTAAGTAGGAACTCACTGTACAACATGAAAAACGCCCTTTCGACTTTAAAGTCAATGTTTAAGCTGGTTCACTTAGCCATAGAGGGAAACCCTTGCATATCCAAGACACCTGATGCCAAAAACATCTTGATTTCGAACCTCAAACTAGAAACTCTAGACGGCGAAGACGTTAGTCAGATCATAATGTCCACAATTCGCTACGACATGCCTACTCTGAAAAACGTGAACCCTTTAGTTACTATACACAAACAATTTGACTCTGCGCTTACTAAGCCTTACCTGACGCTATCCTCGAGGCTAGACTTAGCCCGCAAAGAGTTTCCAGAAGAGATTACTAAGCCTTGAACTTAAATTCACTAATAAATTAAGAAGCATAACGACGTGTCCACTCCCTTGCGGTGTTTTCGTACCTGCCCTTGTCGGTTTTGAACACGTGAGCTATTTCAGGGACCAAGGGGTCGTCAGGGTTGGGGTCAGTCAGAAGAGAACTAATGGATAAAAGAACTTTCGAAATAGTGAGGGCTGGACTCCACTGGTCTTTGAGGATGTCAAGGCAAATGGCTCCGTTTGCGTTGATGTTGGGGTGGTAGATGCGTGTGGTGAAGGTTATTTTGGGAGGCTTGAAGGGGTAGTCAGTGGGGAATTGAATGTTCAAGAAAAACACTCCTCCGTTGTAAGGTGAGTCGTCAGGGCCCATGATGGTGGCAGTCCACTGGTACAACTCGCTGTCGTCGTTTGGGCCAGCACTGCAGTTGGCTGGAGGGTCTCTTTGGAGGTCAGCTAGTTCTTTTTGAATTCGCTTAAGTGCCATTTCGTTTTAATAAGTTTTTAACTACTTAAGTTTAAACTACCCATTTGAATTATAATAAAATGGACCCTAAAAAGCAGTTAGCTCAGCGTTTATACCTAACACCTGGTAGGCGGCTTACTCCAATTTCAAAAAGCTTCGGAAAAAGACCCTCAGAGTCAGTTGACAACAAGCGCCCACTCAACACTCTAGCGCCCAAAATGAACAGTTCAGTGCGTCCCAGTAAACAAGTCAAGCTAGACCCTATTTCTCCCCACATCAAGCACAAAATAACTGCAAAACTCCCTGCTGAAGAAAAGTCAGCCAACAATTCTTTTGTGCAAGAGAAAAAAAGCACCTTGGGGACCAAAAGCAAACTTAGAAGGGAATCCTTGCCCGCGTCGGACGGCCGCAGTTCTAAAAAGTCTTTGAAGATCGACAAAGGCACTAGTCCTTTCGAGATACTCCACTTGATTAGGTTCGACCCCGAGCTTGCAGACGATTTTTGGTACTTAAACAAGAAAGGCGACCAGTACGAGTTTGAATTCGTTAACTTTGAAAACAGAGACCCAGACAACTACTTAACTATTTCTTCGAGAGGAGTTACTTACTTCAAAAACGGAGAAAGTGAGTTCTTAACACTTGAAGAGTGGGACAGAGAACACACTCTCTACCAAAGACTCAAAACAATCAACTTCTTCAAGCAGTACAAAGCTTGGAAGAACTTTTCTCTTTGGAAAAACATTCGGCGCCGGAACATGATAAAAGAAAGAGCCAACTTTTTAAAGAACCAACTGTTTTTCTTAGACGACACCTTAAGAGACCCTTTACTTAGCATGAGAACCCAAACTTACCGGATCATGAAGTCAGACATCATGGACCTTTCTACTGAGGACGTGCGCACTCTGGACACCTTTTACAGTTCTCAGAGTCAAAAAAGGCAGGAACTTGCTTCCAAACTAGAAGAAATCGAAACTACTATTAAAGAGTTAGTGTCTTCTGCATGCAATCGCTCAATGGAAGAGTTCCAGAAGCAAAACAGAACTACTATTCAAAACAAAGACGAAAGCGAAGACAACAAAGAACCCTTTTTGATTGGAGACGAAACCAACAAGCAGATGCCCTACACACAAGAAGCTATCATTCGAACTCACTACAGCAAACTTTCCAAGTACATCAAACTCTGTGACTACATGATCATTGACTCAAAACTTGCCTTGTCTCTAAACAGCGTCTTGAAGGTCCTAGAAATCTTCACAGCTCACGAAGGCGAAGAAAAAGCTAGGAAAAAACTGTTACCTTTGCTAGTGGTCAACTCTAACTTTGAAAAGTTCGAGATCCTTTTTGACCCTTCAGTGGATGCTATTAAAGAATGTCTGGAAGACGGAGTCCTTGAAGGAATAACTGTAGTTTGCAACAACGAACTACTTATTAGTTCACCTGAGTTCAGGACTTACAAGCACTTGCTAGAAAAGTACGAAGAAATGGACTTTGAAGACGACATTGACTTGCTGCAAATGGCCATTAACGACGGAGAGATCAGAAAGATAGACGAGCAAATCAAGTCAGCTGTGGATAGAGCTTTTGGGAAAGTAGTTGAGTACTCAAAGGTATTTATGCCTCAATTGGAGATTTACAACGAAAACGAAAACCTAGACCTTGAGTACTACAGAACTGCTGAACTTGAAGAGTTCAAAAATGCCATAGAGAAGTACAGAGAGCAAATCAAAGAGTTTTCTGAACTCCAACAAGTCCAAAAAGTAGGAATCATGCAACTCGACTCCAAAAACCTTAAAGAAAAACTCAAACCTAACCCTAAAGAGTGCCTCAAAAAGATCGAAAACCTCATGCCTGAACTTTCTTACGAAAGAGCTTCTAAACTCCACAACGAACTCACTAACGCCAACCGCAAACTAGCAGCCGTTCCTAAAACTGTAGACGAGTACATTGAGTACTCTAAGTTCCTCAAAGAAACCGATTCCAAAATGGCTGAGTACAGCAGTCGCTTCACTGGAGTGAGAGACTTAAACCAACTCATGGAAGCTTACTCCATTCGCTACGACGAAGACACCAAACAAAAGTTCTCTGACTGCTTACAAGCTTTGTCTAACTTAAGGCAAAGGGTAGACACTGCAAGCTCCAGAGACGACTCTGACAAAATTAAGTTTTCCAAAGAACTCAGAGACAAAGTTGTAGCTATTGAGAAAAAAGTCAAAGAAATCAACGAAAAACTTGCAGATGACAGAATATCAGACAGGGAAGCACAGCCAGGCATGCTAGTGCTGTTTTTAAGAGACGTAGGAGTAGCTGCTGAACAGTGTTTCGAAGACAGCAAAGCTTTTGCTAAGTTCCAAGAAGAACTTGAAATTGAAAGAACTGACTTCGAGTACGTCAATGAAATGCGCAGGGACTTTAAACTCAAGTCGGACATGTGGAACGCTCTTTACGAGTGGTCTACTAAAGTAAACCAGTGGTGCAACACGCCCTTTAAAGACATTGACGTGGACCAAATCACTAAAGAAGTGGACCAGTACTACCGAATAGCACTGAGAAGTCGAGCTTTAGAAGAGCAACAAAACTTCGTTCCACAAGTACTGAAAGAAAGAGTGGAAAAACTCAAAAACACCATGCCAGCTGTGGTAGACTTGAGAAGTCCAGCTTTGCAAGACAGACACTGGGAACAAATCATTGAACTTCTCAAACAGAAAATAGACATAAGCGATCCTTCGTTTACTTTGCAAACTTTAATCAACATGAAAGTAAACGACTACAAAGACGAAATTGCAGACATTGCTCTCAAAGCCAAAAAGGAAATGGAACTCGAAAAACAACTTAACGAAATCATCAACTCTTGGGAAAACGTAGAGTTCCAACTCAAGCATGACAAAGACAAAGACATTTACACCCTAACAGCTCTTGACGACATCATTACTCTGCTTGATGACACCCAAGTAGCCATCACCAGTATCATGACTAACCGGTTCATAGCTCCTCTGTACGACCAAGTAGAGCCTTGGCAGAAGAAGTTTGCTTTGTTTTCAAACACTCTCGACGAATGGATGAACGTTCAGAAGCAATGGCTTTACTTAGAAAATATTTTTTCTTCACCAGACATTATCAAGCAACTCCCGAGTGAACAAAAGAAGTTCGCAAACATCAACGAAGAGTTCCAGAAACTAATGAGGGATGTCCACGAAAGACCTATAGCTTTGCAAGCAGCCACCAAACCTGGACTCTACAAGCAACTCAAAGACTACAACTCCAAACTTGAACTCATCCAAAAAGCACTTGAAAACTACTTGGACAAAAAAAGAAAGCAGTTCCCAAGGTTCTTTTTCTTGTCTAACGACGAGTTGCTTGAAATCCTTGCACAAGCCAGAGAACCCAGGGCTGTCCAGCCTCACTTGCGCAAGATTTTCGAAAGTATTTACAGACTGGACTTTGGACCTTCAGAAGAAATATTTGCAATGTTTTCAGCTGAAGACGAAAAAGTCCAACTCTCAAGGAACCTCCGAGCTAGAGGAGACGTGGAAGAGTGGCTGAATGTGCTTGAAAACGACATGGTTAAGTCGCTTAAAAGAGAAATGAAAGAAGGTTTCAACACTTACGACGAAGGAAACAGACCTGAGTGGGTCATCTCTAGCATTGCCCAAGTGGTTTCTTGTGTGTGCAATATAATGTGGACTTCTAACACTGAAGAAGCTCTCACTAGTGAAAACTCCATTGAAGCTATGGCTGACTGGTATGAAAGCATTCTTTCCCAACTAGAAGACTTAACTCAGCTTGTAAGAACAGACCTCAGCAGCATTGAAAGAAGGTCAGTAGTGGCTTTGGTGACCCAAGATGTCCACAACAGGGACATTGTTGAGTCCCTTAAGGACAACGAAATCCGTAACGTCTACGACTTCCGCTGGCAACAACAACTGCGCTACTACTTTAACACCGAGTCAGACGAGTGCACTATTAAGCAAGTGAACTCCGTGTTGTACTACGGGTACGAGTACATGGGGGCTACTACAAGACTTGTAATCACTCCTTTAACTGACAGGTGCTGGATGACTATTACAGGGGCTTTAGGAATTAAGTTAGGTTCTTCCCCAGCTGGACCTGCAGGAACTGGGAAGACTGAGAGTGTCAAGGACCTTGCAAAAGCTTTGGGTCAATACTGCGTGGTGTTTAACTGTTCAGAACAAATCACTTTTAAGATGATGGAAACTTTGTTTTTGGGACTGTGTAACACTGGAGCTTGGAGTTGCTTGGACGAGTTTAACAGGATTGACATTGAAGTGCTTTCTGTGATTGCACAGCAGTTAAGAACTATCAAAAATGCTAGGTGGGAAGGAAAAGAAGAGTTCTTTTTAGACGACAAACAGTCTAAACTAGTAGACACCATGGGAGTGTTTATTACTATGAACCCAGGCTACGCTGGAAGAACTGAACTCCCAGACAACTTGAAGGTGCTGTTTAGGCCAGTGTCGATGATGGTTCCAGACTACACCCTAATTGCAGAAATTATGTTGTTTGCCGAGGGATTCAGTGAAGCCAAGAACCTGTCTGGAAAAATGACTAAGCTCTACAAACTCTCATCAGAGCAGCTTTCACAGCAAGACCACTATGACTTTGGCATGAGGGCTGTGAAAAGTGTGCTGAACATGGCAGGGGCTCTTAAAAGGAAAGACCCTGACCTGTCAGAAGAAGTAGTTCTGATCAGAGCTATGAGAGACTCTAACGTTCCTAAGTTCTTGAAAGAAGACTTAGTTTTGTTCTACGCAATAGTTCAGGACTTGTTTCCAGGCGTGGAAGTTCCTTACGTGGACTACGGAGAACTAGCACAAGCTATCAAAGAAATCATCAACCGTGAAAAACTCCAACACGAG